>Ga0194120_10000955_pt1 | contig 54110 bp, 51 predicted proteins | sample TA2MahCa65mmetaG_FD_148642 | JGI IMG/M metagenome (GOLD analysis project Ga0194120, IMG submission 148642) | Freshwater microbial communities from Lake Tanganyika, Tanzania - TA2015019 Mahale Deep Cast 65m | ecosystem: Environmental > Aquatic > Freshwater > Lake | place: Tanzania: Lake... | reverse complement strand
ACCAGTTCACCCCTTCAGCAAATCGCCTTTCACTCACATCATCGTCCACTGCAAACATCTTGAACATCCTCGGCAGCGGCAACGTCGGCATCGGGACGACGAGTCCTTCTAGCTTGTTCTCGCTTTCGAACACGTCGCTTGTTGGTGACATACTACCCTTCGCTGGTGCTAACAATGTGTACGGCGCTTTAGGCGTACACTCGCTCGGCAATGGAGGCGTGTATCTGGATTCACGCTACGCAAATCAAGACCTCCGTCTGCGCACGCAGAGTATCGATCGCTTCACCATTAATTCCTCCGGCAACGTCGGTATCGGGACAACAAATCCTTATTCATTATTGGCGAATGTCGATACCAGCATCACCGACGCGTCCGGGAACGGGGAAGCGTCGAGAGGTATCACTTGGCAAACGAACACATCGGGCTACGCGGCAGCATTCAATAATATTTTCAACGATGCGACGGCGATGGGGGTGCTAGTTAAGACCGCTTGGGGGGGCAGTGCATCCAGAGCCTTTACCATCAACTCCGCTGGCGCAGACAATCTGGTCGTGCTTGGCAACGGCAATGTCGGGGTCGGGACGACGAGTCCGATTTTTAAATTAGATGTATCCGGTACTGGAAGGTTCACTCAACCATTATATCTTGGAAATCAAAGATATAGTCTTGCAGATGTTTTGAATATCGAAGGTGCTGATCCAGCAATATCTTTTGCCACCGCAGCAAACACAATAAAATTAAAATATATCACATCTGTAGGAGAACAAAGATTATCGATGATAAATGGGGGAGGTACTGAAACAGTATCTTTTCTAAATAACGGCAACGTTGGTATTGGGACGACGACGCCGGGCACAAAACTCACCATAGCGGGGGGAGGGTTATCGGTAGAAGGAGATGCTACCGGCGGGTTCTCGTGGCTCTCAAACGGCGTGCACCTCTCATTCAACACAACAAGCAATGTCGCCCACTTACGCGCCCTCCAGAACGGCGTCGCGTGGAGGGAATTACAGATAGACGGCTCGCCGCTAGTACTCAACACGACAAGTGGCGGCAACGTCGGCATCGGGACGACGACGCCAAATGGTTCGCTGAGCATTGTCGGAGCGGCTTCAAGTCTGGGTACACTCTCTGTGTATGGCTCAAGCGGGGTGGGGACGAATCCTATTTTTGCCGCATATGGAGATCCGCTACAGGCGACTCCGCGATTCACTATCACCAGAGATGGCAACGTCGGCATCGGGACGACGAATCCATCACTCAAACTCGACGTGCAGGGCAACATCGGCGTACGCGCCGGCAATACACTTCGGCTCTTCCGCACCGACAACGGCAACTACGCCACGCTAGATTTCACGAACAACAAGTTCCAAATCAACACTGGTGGCACATTCGTCATGGACACCTCCGGCAACGTCGGCATCGGGACGACCGGTTTCAGTGCAGCAGGGGGACGGCTTATGGTGTCGTTCGACAGCTTTAGCCAGGAGGGTATTTCAATGCAAACCACGGCCAACAGCACCAACGGAGTATTCATCCGATTCGCGAACAATAGCGCAGCATACATCGGCGGCGTAAGTTTGAATGCCGATTTCTCGAGCGTTACCTATAACACAACTTCCGATCGCCGCGTGAAGGAGAACATCGCGACGACGACGCTCGGCCTCGACACGCTCCTGCGCCTGCCGGTGCGCGACTTCGACTTCATCAATGATCCGAAGCATGCCACGACGACAGGCTTCATCGCGCAGGAGTTGCGCGAGGTGTTTCCGTCCGCAGTGACGACGAACGGCGACAATGGCGTCGTGCCGCTCGGCGCGACGTCATCGCCGTGGGGCGTGGATTACGGCCGCATCACGCCGCTCATCGTGAAAGCGGTACAGGACATCGCGAACTTGGCGGACACGTTCAAGCACACGCTCATCGCGTGGCTGGGCGACGCCAACAACGGGATAGGAAAGCTATTCGCTCATGAGATTCGTGGCGACATTCTCTGCGCAGGCAACGTATGTGTTGACGAACAGCAACTCGCCGCACTTCTCACCACCGCCGGCCAGACCGCCGCCGCACCTTCCACGAGCGCGCCCGCTGGCGCGCTGCAAGCGCCTGTGCTCGAATTGAACGGTAATGCATCAAGCACGATCCAGTTGGGCGATACCTACAACGACCTTGGCGCACGCATTGTCGCACCGGAAAGTGATGTCAATCTGGGGATCGTCATCCTGCTCGACGGCGCGACCACGACCCAGGTCTCGCTCGACACGAGCAAGCCAGGAGTGCACACTATTGAGTACCGTGCTACGAATAGTGCAGGAACCGGGAGTGCGACGCGTACGGTGGTAGTGGGTGCTTCGACAGAAGAAGCTCCACCCCCGCCAGCGGGTGAGTAAGGCGCGGCGGATTCAACAGGAAGCACGTCTGGTTCTGGTTCGAACGAGCAACCGACTAGTGAACCGACTCCGGATTCCGGGGAAGCGGCATCATGAGCGAGTGGTTAGATACTGCTGCCGTGCACTCGATACAGACACAGTAAGGAAACGGCTGCTCGGATAGTATAGAGACCTACAGCTTCTCAAGGTGTTCGGTTTATTGAGACTTGTATACGAGGCTCGATATGTCTGCTACCGCTTCATGTAATACCATCTCCAATTTACTCTTGTACTGAGCACTGCTTGTTTATAAAATGCGGCCGCATTTTATAAACAAGCAGTGCTCAGCGGTTAGTTGGTGATGGTATAAATCTTCCAGAGTTTTGCCTTCACTCATGATGCAGGTGAGCAGGGGTTTGGTGCGTACACAATACCGCAGCGATCCGCGCGATTGCTGGCAGGCAGTAGTGTCTGTTTGTGCTCTGTGGCGCTTGCGTATAACCACGCGCGACTCTGCCATGTACATGGGCACCATGTGCAATACAAAGAGCTCGACAATCGCACATGGTCGCACATGGTGCCCATGTGCAGAGGGGTGGTTGCCCATTGCACATGGTGCCCATGTGCAATGGGCAATGCGCGCCATGCGCAGCTACAAGCAGGGCATGCCAGTTACATGTCCAATAAAAGGTGCTCCATGTCTTTGCGTTCGCGGACTAAAACACTCGTCTCCGAGACGAATACCCGATATTCATCGGGGCTCTTAAAGTGTTCCGTGATAATGCTCTTGTCGCACAGCGAACCATTGCGGGTCCCTATGTAGTCAGGATAACTGGCGTACGGATAGTCCTCGAGCGTGCCGACGATACCGGCGACTGTTGGATTTGCATGGATATATGCAGAGAGCCAAAGCAAGTACTCATCCGAGTCAACGCGAATTGCTTTGAACTGATCTTGAAAGAGAGACCCGACCCTGTCGTATCGTTTATTGAATACCTTTGCGTAGCCCCCAAAGACATTTGACATGAGGGAGCTGATGGGTAGATCTGTATTCTGACGTAGAAGCAAGTGGTAGTGGTTTGGCATCAGTGCATAGCACACGAGGGTAAACGCACCGGTCGGCAACTGCTTTCGCTCACCTCGTTTTCGTCCCTGTGAGCCCGGCGTATTCTGCACATGGGCACCATGTGCATATGGAGGGAAGAGTGCTTCTTTTAGGCGCGAAAGTAAGAGCGCGTAGTCTTGGCGTTCGCGAAAGATGTCCATCTTTCCAACGCCACGATTGTAAACATGGTAGTACTCACCGGACGCAAACTGTTTGTAGTCTCTGTTGTTCACAGAGGTCAGTATACAGCCGTCGCACCTCTGCACATGGTCTGCACATGGTGCCCATGTGCACACATGTGCAACATGGTGCCCATGTGCAATGGGCAATGCGCGTGGGGGGGGTAGAAGACAACATGGCCGCGCGAAGGGCGGCCGTGTGTTTGTATGATGTGTGCGGAGGTTTTTCCTACTCGCTCACAATCACCGGAATGACGATGGGGCGCTTGAGGGTACGTGCCAACAAGAGGAAGCTAGACACTGCCTCGGCCAAAAAGGCTACCTCTACGAAGTCACCACCTACAAAGAGCTCGATGCCTTCTTGCAGGAGGTCATGGGGACATGGAAGTTCCTCGGACGTTAGCGCATCTCGTCGTACACGGCAGCAGAGATGTTCGAACGCCCGAGCAGTGCTCGGGCGCTTGAGTTCTTGCGGGCGTCTCATGCCGCGGTGCCCACGTACGCGAGCAGTGGATCGCCGCGGATGGGGCGTGTGCTCCGGAAGGAGCATTGCGCGATACGCCACGGCGGCACCATGCCCACGCTGGTCTGGCCGGTTTCCGTCCATTCCCAGCGAACCTTCCGCGCGGCAGTCTTGCAAGGAAGGATGACGACCAGTGCGTAGTGTGGGAACGCCTGCGAGAGGTTCCCGAACGGGATGGCGCGGCCGCTGCATTCAAGCTTGAGCATGACATCTGCCAGGTGCCCGTAGGCGAGTGCAGAGACGAGTGCGACGAGAAGGCAGGCGCCGCCGACGGCGAAGAACAGTGTGGACAGCATGATCAGGTCTCCCTGGTTGCAAGGTCGAGGTCGGTCCTCTTGTCCTTATAGCACTTGGCGGGATGGTGGCAAAGCGCCCGCGGCGAAGCCGCGGGCGCTTTGCGCTCTGCCGCCGCGTCGAGTCGTTAGACGCTCACGATGACCGGGATGACGATCGGGCGCTTGAGCGTACGAGCCAAGAGGAAGCGAGAGACCGCTTCGGCGAGGTCGTCGCGAGCGTCGTCGAGATCGGAACCGCGAGCGTTCGCCATCGAGGTTTCGACTGACTTACGGATGATGAGGCGAGTCTGATCCATAAGATCCTTGTTGTCGCGCAAGTATACGAACCCACGCGAGATGATGTCGGGCGATTTGTGCAGTTTGCCGGTGCGGCGGTCGACGGTGGCGACGACGACGCAGAAGCCTTCTTGGCCGAGCGCTTTGCGGTCGCGCATCAGCACGTCTGAGAGTTCACTGACGATGTTGCCTTCGACGACACGCAACTCGTGCGGTGCCTTTTCGGGGCGCACAGAGATCGTCTCGCCATCCTTGATCTCGATGATCGCGCTGTTGTCCGGCACGACCACGTTCTCGGGGGGCATCCCGACAGACTCGGCGATGTCGGCGTGCACACGTAGCATGTAATGGTAGCCGTGCAGCGGCACGAAGAACTTCGGACGGATCTGCTGCTGGAACCATACCGATTCCTCGCGGTTGCCGTGACCAGAAGAGTGCACGTCACTCGTCTGGTACGTGATGATGCGGGCGCCTTGGCGCGATATGTTGTCCTTGAGCTTCTGGACGGCGCGCTCATTGCCCGGAATCACCGACGACGAGAGGATGAGCGTATCGGTCGGGTTGATGCGGATCTGCTTGTGGGTCTTCGTGGCGATGCGCATCAGCGAGGCGAATTCGTCGCCCTGCGCGCCGGTGGCGAGGATGACGAGCTTGTCGGCCGGGTAGCGGTCGATGTCGTCGATAGAGACCATCGTGTCGTCCTTGTGCTTGAGGAGCGCGAGTTCGCGAGCGATCTCGATGTTGGTCTTCATCGAGCGGCCGTCGATGACGACTTTCTTGCCATGCTCCTCGGCGATGCGGACGATGCGCATGATGCGCTCGAGCTGCGAGGCGAAGGTGCCGATGATGATGCGCCCGCGCGTGTTCTTCGAGATGAGCTCTTCGAGCGTGCGGAAGACATTGCGCTCAGGAATCGAGAAGCCAGGACGCTCGACGTTCGTGGAATCCATGAGGAGTACGAGCGCCTTACGGTCTTTGAAGACCGAGAACTCCTGTACTTCTTCCGGTGTCGGCACGCCGTTGTCGTGATCCATCTTGAGGTCGCCCGTGAAGACGACATCGCCCCAGGGCGTATTAATGATGACACCCATCGAATCAGGGATGGTATGCGTCACGGCGAAGAACGTGATGTTGGATTGACCGAGACGGATGGTTTCGTTCTTCTCGACCTCGCGGATGACAAGGGGTGCGCTTCCCGCGAACTCCTCTTGGCGCTTACGGATCATGGTGGCGGTGAGGCGGCGAGTGTAGATCGTCGGGTTGCCGATGCGTTCCATGATGTAGGGAATCGCGCCGATGTGATCGAGGTGGCCGTGCGACACGAGCATACCGCGGATCTTGTGCTTGTTCATCTCGAGGTAGCCGGTGTTCGGCAGGATGTAGTCGATGCCTGGCGTGGTCTCCTCGGAGAACGCGAAGCCTGCTTCGAGAATGAAGATGTCGTCGCCGACCTCGATAGCGGTCATGTTGCGGCCGATCTCTTCGACGCCGCCTAAGGGAATGATGCGCACGACGCCGGGCGCGATGGGTGGGATGCCAGCGGTGTTACCGCTCTGTGCGGCTGCATGCTCGACGGTCGTCTTACCGCGTTTGGGCGGGCGGGCGGTGTGGGCACTAAAGCGTCGACGGCGCGGGGCGCCATCGCCGCGGACATTGCTGCGGTTGCCCGCTGTGGGTGCGCCGGAGCGGCCTTGTCCGCCGCGTCCGCGCCTGCGCGGGGGGCGACCGCCTTCGGGGCGGGGCTGTGGGGAGGCTGTGATCATAAGGGAAACAGGATAATGGTTTGTAAGTTATGTAATGATGATACTGTGTCGCATTTGCATGCCGCTACGCGAGACGGCTGTTACTCGGCTGCGTCTCCTGTAAAGACGTTCCAGACACGCTGCGTCTCCGTATGCCAACGATAGACATCGAGGAATCGCTCTGCGGGGGCCGTCAGCGTACCGAGTGCCACGCCGCGCAGATCCTCGGGCACCACGTAGAGGAAATCGGGCGCGTAAAGGAATACTGCCGGCTTGTCGTTAGCTATCATACCAGCAAATGTCCGATAAAGCGAATTTCGCTCATCGCGGTCGTTCGTCATGCGTGCCTGCGACAGGAGGGTGTCCGTCCGGGTGTTGGCGTAGAGCGACAGGTTGAGCCCCGGGTCCATGCGCTGCGACGAGTGCCAGAATGCGAAGAGGTCTGCTTCGCGCCCGACGACCTCGCCGAAGAGAAGGGCATCGTAGTTGCGGGGGCGCAGGATGCCGGTGTTGAGTTCTGAGATCGGGTAGATCGCCGTCTGCACCTGGATGCCTGCTGCGCGCCACTGCGTGGCGATTGAGTTAGTGGTTGCGATCAGTTCCGGCGCATCCGCTGTCGAAAGGGTGATTGCCAGGATCTTGCCGCTCTTTGTCCAGATGCCGCTGTCTTCGTCGAACGACCATCCGCCACCGGTCAGGATCTCGCGCGCCCGTGCGATCGTCTGCGCCGTATCGCCGGTGCGCGTACTCGATGCGACCGCCCCGCGGAGCGGCTCTGCACGCGCGGCCGTGTGTTCGATGATGCCGGGCGGCACAGGGCCATCCAGCATGGCGGCCTTGCCAAGCAGGACGCTGTCGATGATGAGCTGCTTGTCGAGCGCGGCATCAAGCGCGGCGCGTACCGCCGGCTCTGCGAGGACTGCCTGATGCGCCTGATTGAAGAAAACGGCGAATACACGCGGCAGAGGCATCGAGATGAGCTTGGCGTCGTCGCGGCCAAGCCCCTTGAGGGCGCCTGGCGGCAGTCCTGCGATAGCATCGACGTCGCCGTCGTCGAACGCAGTGAGGAGCGCGTCCTGGTTCGGGAAGAATGCGAACGAGATGCGAGCGAGGTGCGGTCGTCCGAGCGTAAAGTCGGCAAACGGTACTAGGTCGTAGCGTGTCGCCGCACCGGTCTGGTCGGTCTTGAGGTCGGTCACCTGGTACGGGCCGCTCCCGATGGGTTTGGTGTTGAGCGTGGTGAATGGGAAGTCGGCAGCGGCGACTGCGGCCCACAGGTGCTTCGGCAAGACGCCGATCGTTGTGTTCGCCAGAAACGGCGCATACGGATGCGGCAGCGTGAAGATGATGGTGCGTACATCGGGCGTCTCGACCTTCACGCCGTCCCAGTCGGCGCGGTGCGGGCTCTTGATTGCCGGGTCTTGCGTTTTTGCAATAGTATATGCGACGTCGTCGGCGGTCACTGGTTTATCATCGTGGAATGTTGCGCCGCGGCGGATAGTAAATGTATACGTCGTGCCATCTGCGGATACCTCGTACGATTCGGCGAGGTCGGGAATGAACGTACCATCTGGCAGGCCGCGCATGAGGCCCGAGTAGACGAGTGTCGTCAGGTCCTGATCGGCTTGTGAAATGGCAATGACCGGGTTGATGAAGCGCGCCGAACCAACCTGCCCTTCAGTGAGGGATCCCCCATCTGCGGGAACGATGGTCGATACTGCCGCATTGAGGAAGACGAGGATGGCAAGAACGCTGCCGGCGAGGATCATCGTCAGTACGTAGAGCGCGAGGCGTTCTGCGGGGCGCAGGTGCGGCAAGATCTCATTGAGTGCCTGCAGTCGTGGCACCGAGCGTTCTTTCGTGAGCGCATCGGCCACGCGTGCGTATGCGGGCGTATCGTCGTGAATGTCGGTAGGGGAAAGGGGGGGCATAACGCCACAAGCGCCGTCTCCGAAAACAAAACGGAGGCGGAGGAATTAGCTGATCAGGATGCTGATAAGCGCCGAGAGCGCAAAGAGGACCCCGAGCACGATCGTCGCATAGAAGAGCGTGCGCTCAAAGCCGCGGCGGGTATGGAACCCGGACGAGAAGTTATCCGCACCGAAGGCACCGCCCAAGGAGGCACCGGTCTGTTGCAGGATGATGGCTGCGATGAGAAGGGCCGACAGACCAATCTGTGCGTAGGGAAGTATCTCGCGGAGGGAATCCATTGCGAAAAATCCTAGCATAGGAGCAACCGCAGGGCAAGAATAAGGGTCCGCGCAGCGCCACAGGCGGTTGCTACGATGCGGGGCGGCACCTATAATGCTTCCACTTCTTTATCAAGAGAGTAAGAGACACACTATAATAAGTATGGCGAAAGCAGCGAAAGAATCAGCGGTTGGCATCACGCCCGTGGGCGATCGCGTCCTCGTTAGGCCGGCAACCGGCGCCGAGGAGAAGTCTGCGTCGGGCATCATTATTCCGGATACCGCGCGCACCGAGAAGCCGGAGCGCGGCACGGTCGTCGCTGTGGGCGAAGGCAAGCGCACCGAGCGTGGCGAGCTTCTGCCGATGCGCGTCTCGGTCGGCGACAAGATCGTATTCTCCAAGTACGGTTATGACGAGGTGAAGATCGGCGATGTGGAATATTACATCGTCCAGGAATCGAATATCCTCGCGGTCATTAAGTAAAAATGAGAAACGAAAAAATAGAGAAAAGAAATATAGAGAAGACAAGAACACAGTTGTATCGTATTTACTGTTTATAATTTCACATTTTCCAACGTATGGCAGCTAAGCAAGTTCTGTTTGATGCGGATGTCCGCGCGGCCTTGAAGCGTGGTGTCGATGTGGTCGCGGGCGCGGTCAAGGTTACGCTTGGGCCCCGCGGGCGCAACGTCGCACTCGATCGCTCGTGGGGTGGTCCTACCATCACCAACGATGGTGTCTCGATTGCCAAAGAGATCACTCTTCCCGACAAGTTTGAGAACATGGGCGCGGCTATCGTGCGCGAGGTTGCGACCAAGACCAACGACAAGGCCGGCGACGGTACGACGACCGCGGTCGTCCTCATGCAGGCAATCGTGCATGAAGGCCTTAAGCGCACTGCGCTCGGCGCGAACGCGGTGATGGTGCGTCGTGGCATCGAAGCAGCATCGAAGGATGCTGTCGCAGAGCTCAAGAAAATTGCCAAGCCCGTGAAGGGCAAGCAGGAGATCCGCCAGGTGGCGACGATCTCCGCCGAGAGCGAAGAGCTTGGCAAGACGATCGCCGACACGGTGGAGAAGGTCGGCAAGGATGGCGTCGTCACGGTGGAGGAATCGCAGTCCTTGGGCATCGAATCCGATTTCGTCGAGGGTCTTGAGTTCGACAAGGGCTACGTCTCCGCGTACATGATCACGAACCCCGATCGCATGGAGGCCGAAGCGAAGGATGTCGCGATCCTCATCACCGACCGCAAGATCTCGTCCATCAAGGACATCCTGCCGGTACTCGAAAAGGTTGCGCAGGCAGGGAAGAAGGAGCTGGTCATCATCGCTGACGATGTTGATGGTGAGGCGCTTGCTACGCTCGTGGTCAATAAGCTGCGCGGCATCTTTAACGTGCTCGCGGTGAAGGCTCCGGGGTACGGTGATCGCAAGAAGGAGATGCTCGCCGACATCGCAGGAATGGTGGGCGGCCAGGTCGTCTCCGAAGATCTTGGTCTCAAGCTCGAGAATACCGACCTAACGATGCTCGGCCGTGCGAATCGTGTGGTCGCGACGAAGGATTCGACGGTCATCGTCGGTGGTAAGGGCAAGAAATCGGATATAGAGGCACGCGTCGCACAGCTTAAGACGCAGCTTGATAACACCGAGTCGAAATTCGACAAGGAGAAGCTTGCCGAGCGCATTGCCAAGATGACGGGCGGTGTGGCGGTCATCCGCGTGGGCGCAGCGACCGAAACCGAGATGAAGTACCTCAAGGACAAGATCGAGGACGCGGTCAACGCGACGAAGGCGGCTATTGCCGAGGGTATTGTCCCTGGTGGTGGCGCCGCGCTTGCGAAGGTCGCCGAAAAGCTCGGCAAGAAGATAGACACGAAGGCGCACGATGAGTTCACCATCGGCTACCGCATCCTCGTCACCGCGCTGTCGGCGCCATTGCTCCAGATCGCGCAGAACGCTGGCCGCGAGGATGGCCCGGTCATTCTTCAAGAAGTGTTGAAGAAAGGCCCGGCGTTTGGTTTCGATGCGGCGAGCGATGAGCCAGCGGCGTCAATCATCGACTTTTACGAGGCGGGTATCATCGATCCGGTGAAGGTCACACGTAGCGGCGTCGAGAATGCCGCTTCTGCTGCTGCGGTCCTCTTGACCACCGAAGTCGCGGTCGCGGACATTCCCGAAGACAAGAAGCCCGCTGGCCCGGGCGGTATGGGCATGGGGGACATGGACTAGCGGCTCCCTCGCTTGATTATGAAAAATGAAACGGCCCGGTGGCTTTGCCTCCGGGCCGTTTCTCTTGTGGGTTAAAGGTTTTTTGGTGCTTGCGCATCATATAATGAAGGACATGTACCGGCGGCAGTTCGGAGCTATTGTAGCATTCGTTGTCGTCGTGTTCGCTATTCAAGGTGCCGCGCGGTACGCGTCGGCGCAGATCGCTCTGCCGACGATCCACGTTGGCGGCGGCCAATGTTCGCCGAATGCTACGCAGGGCTTTTCGCCAGACCCGTCCAAGAAGTACCCGCAGCAATATACCGACCCGACAACGAACAAGCCAAAGACGAGTTTGCGTGACAAGCCGTGTACGGAAGGCATCCCGCAGACGCCGCCAGTGAAAGTGACGGGCAAATGCGTGCAGGTTTCTGCAGATACCGGCAAGTGCAAGTGCAGTACATATGATGGTAAAAATTGCCCGGAAACCATAACTAAGCGTTCGACACAGACGGGTACTGGTAGCGAGGGCAAGGGCACCGGCAGTACCGGCGAAACCAATCCGACCACTCCCAAGCCCGCCGACACGACATCTGGTGCAAAGCAGGACGGCTCAACGCCGCAGTCCAGCGCGGAGAAAGGTGACGGCGCGTCGCCTAGTGGCGGAGGTGCCCCCTCTGGTGGTGGCTCGGGTGGCGGCCAGCAAGGTGGTCAACAAGGCGGACAGTCTCAGCCGTCGCAAACCGCTTCGCAGCTTAATCAGGCACTCAATCCAACGCCGATCTCGCAGCAGCCGACGATGAAAGAGCCGGTGAAGGTCGACCAGCTGCCGAAAGAGCTCTACGATCCGAAACCTGGAACGATTGCAGACAGACCGTTCGAAACGCCCGCAGCAAGCGCGCCACAAGGCACGACGCCGCGTCCAGTTCAGACCATTCCGTTTCAAGGCGGGGGGACGGTCGGTGGCTTGCAGCCGCCGACAGGGAACTTTGCCGGTGCGACGACCGACAGACCTCCGGTGTACGATTCGTTCAATTATGATAGTACGTTCGGCGGCGGTCCGCAGCCGACACAGCAGCAAGCGTCCCAGCAACAACAGCAAACGGCGGGGAATCCGTGCGATTCGGTGTTTTCATACCCATGCATCTCAAGCGTGTCCGGCCGTGCTGCTGACGCTGTCGGCAATGTGTTGAAAAACTTGTCTTTCGTCCAACCCTCGTACTCTGCATCGTTCGATCGTAGTGCGCTGCAAAACATTAGCGATGCAACACGCGCTGCCTGTGATGTTTATGGCTGTTCTGCCGACGCATCTCAGCTTGCAAAAGCGATAGCGGGCGTATGCTCCCAAGAGGCGGGCGGATGTGATCCAGATGTCGTGAATAAAAACAAATACGGAGGGCTTCCGCAGACAGATAAAAAAATCGGTGTGCCAGAGAACATGGCGAATTTTGATGCGCTTGCCAATAATCCCTACATTGCCATGAGCGATGAATCGAGAGCATACTGGCAGCAGATAAGTGACCGAGCGCATGCTTTACAAGCTGCGAAGCAGGATCCGCGTAAGGATCCGGCAGTTGGCGCAGCGATGATCGTCATGCAGCAGTTTAGTGTGAAGAACACGAGCGGTCCGCTTACCGGCACAGCCCCGGCACTTGTCGCTGCGAATGTCGCACGCGGTACCGATGGAGTTGTCGACGCTAAGGTGGCTGCCGCAGTAATGCAGACGGGACAACTATGCCCCGCGTGTATCACACGACTATCACATGACCCGAATGCAAACATTACAAATGACGAGGCGGCGTTGCTTCGGCACAATTCGGTAAGTGTCAAAGCCGGTGATCCGGTAACGAGGTCGTTTGAGGCGATGCTCGCAAGCAGGACCCAGGCGTACGCCCCGAAGTTTCAGGCAGGCATCAACGCGCATACGCTTGCAACGGCAAATCCGACCCCTTCATTCCTTGAGCCGCAGGTAGCCTACACGATGGGCAATGTTGGTAAGACGCAGTATCCGCAAGCGCTTGCGTATGCACCGGCCGACAGGTCTGCAGCGTCGCTTACGGGCGCACCGTTCCCCGACAGCCTCACGCGGTCCACGTTCTCGCCACCGGTCACGTCGCGCTCATTCGCACCGCAGGCCGGGCAGGGTAGTGGAAGCGGCGTAGGCGGTAGTGCTCGTACCCCATCGTTCTTCACACAGTCGTTCTTCTCGCAGCCGGTGCAGCGTCCGACGGTGTCGATGGGCTACAGCAACCCGAGCGCCGGGTACACGATGCCAGGCAGTTCAGGCGGCGGACAGTTTAATCCGACACTCGCGCCATCGCAGCCGTCATACGCACCATACTCCGGCGGCCCGACGCCTATCTTCGCCCAAGGCAGCGTGCCGTCGCAGATCACCGGCATCGGCGGTTCACCGAGCGCTCCGGCATTTACACAACAAAGCTATTACGGCCAGCCGACGGCAGCTGCGCCGAGACCGTCGTACTCGTTCACCGACCCGGTCGCCTATCCGTACACGATGCCATCACTCGCGCCAGTGTCGGTGACACCGCAATCATTCGCTGGTGCGTCGCAGATCAACCCGCTTGCAGATTGAGCGGCTCGACGCAAGGTGCAAGCGGCCAGTTCAATCCAACACTCACGCCGCTTGGGCAGCCGGTTACGGTCGGGAGTGCGCAACCTGTATCGCCATCATATACGAACCCTTCACAGCCATACCGCCTGCCTGAATCTCTCGGCGGATCGTCGGGCACATTCCCGCCGCAGCTTAGCCAACAGTCAAACGCGCCGTTGCCGCCGACCCGCCCAAGCTCCTTCGGAGCGGCGTCTACCGGACAGTACACGTCGAACATCGGATTTGGTTCCCGCAGCACGACCGTGCGTGCGCTGCAGCAGCAGCTCATCGACCAAGGCTATCTGCGCCTGCGGCACGGACCGACAGGCTACTACGGCCCTCTGACCGAACGCGCCATCATCCGCTACCAGCGTGCCAACGGCATCCAACAGACCGGGTTCGTCGGTCCAGTGACGCGCTGCTATCTCAATGGCGGCGTGTATCACAGCAGCACCGCATCGTGCGTACGCTAGATTGCGCATGCACCGCGTAGTCGTATAATTGACGCATATGCCGATTCTCTACATCGTTCTCGCGGTTGTTGCCGCTATCGTGCTTTGGGCCATCTTTACCTATAATCGTTTCGTCGCGTTCAAGACGCGCATGCAGGAAGCATGGTCGGACATCGACGTGCAGCTCAAGCGCCGCTACGATCTCATCCCGAATCTCGTCGAGACGGTGAAGGGCTACGCGACGCACGAGCGCGAGGCGTTCGAGAACGTCACCAAGGCGCGCGCCGCCGCTATCGGCGCGCAGTCCGTCGCCGATCACGCCCAGGCGGAGAACATGCTGTCCGGCGCGCTTAAGTCGCTCTTCGCGGTTTCAGAGGCGTACCCTGATCTCAAGGCGAATACGAACTTCGTCGAACTGCAACGCGAGCTTTCCGACACGGAGAACAAGATTCAGGCGGCACGCCGCTTCTACAACACGGTCGTGCAGGAACTGAACATCGCCGTGCAGTCGTTCCCGTCGAATCTCATCGCAAAGATGTTCTCGTTCACGACGGGTGATTTCTTCGAGCTTGCGGAAGGGGAGCAGGCTGCCAGGCAGCCGGTGAAGGTTTCGTTCTAGTGCGGCTTAAAAAGCGAGCGGCCGCACTCAAACACGAGCGCGGCCGGTATATTTCTTCGGTGTCCAGAGCCACACCTCGACTGCAGGTTTCCCGCCGATCTCCCGCCCATTGAGCTCGATAGGCTCTTTGCTGGCGTATACACCTGGCAGAACCCCACGCGACTCACGTGCACGTTTTATTACTTCGTGCACGAGATCGAGTGGATCCATGCTGCGCGCAAGCGGTGTAGCATCTCCATACTCACATGGTGTGAATAGCCACCCCGTGAAAGCGCCTGTATAGCATTCAACATGTGTGACCGGCATATCGCCGATGATGCGCCGGATCTGTTCCATCATGGCGCCGATATCTGAAAGCGTTAATGTCGGGGCGCGAGGCTGCGCGGTTTTCATCGACGTCCTCCTCTCTGTGATTCACCATACGATATGGCGCATGAACAGTCAATGAGGCGATGTTCGCGTTAGGTATCTTGTCGTCGAGCTGCTACAGTTCGGCCAGGTCGGCTAGCGGCTAGGCAGGAGGTTGCTGTGGTTGAACATGTCGCAGACGAAGACCGCCCGCGGGTGGTCGCCACATGTATCATTTACAAGTGGCTCTATCAGGTTCCTGTGTATCTCATCACGCTACGCAACGGTAAGCCACCGTATGCCGATCGCTGGCAGATCGTGGGCGAAGGATTCGAGCTCCGCAAGGATTTTCCGTCGTCGGGTGCCGGCGACGGTTGCCCCGGCGTCGCAGAAAGCGTTGCGCGACGCGGGGTTGAGGAAGAGGTCGGCTTGCAGGTCGGGCGGCTGCACTATCTTGGCAGCTTTGGATTCATCCGCCCGCACGATACGGTGCCGGTGTTCGGTATGCGATTCGTTGCACGCCGCACCGCCGGAATCGTGAAGCTTGATGATGAATCCACGGAGCATCGATGGGTCACTGCGGACGAACTCCATGACTATAACCTTATCGGCTCGATTGCTGACGATATTCGAGCAGTCGACCGTATGCTGAAGCGTAGACAGAGACGGAGACGAAGGAAGAGTGCGTGAATTTGGGGGCCGACGGCCCCCGTTTCTTTTTTGCCCGTTTTTCGTATAGTTATGCGGTATGGCCACGACATCGCTCTATACGCTGCGTTCTCGCAATGTCCTGCGGACGTGGGTCCTCATGGGCTCGTTCCTTATCGGCGTCATCGCGATAGGATTCCTCGCATCGCAGTACTTCGGCGACTCCTCCATCCTGTATGTCGCCGTGGGCTTTTCTCTCATTACGAACGTCTTTGCCTACTGGTTCTCCGACAAGGTTGCCCTTGCCTCGGCTGGCGCCACGCCGGCAGACGAGGCCGAGTATCGTGAGCTGCATCGCATCATCGAGAATCTTGCCATTACCGCAGGTTTGCCGAAACCGCGTGTCTACATAATCCACGATCCGGCGCCCAACGCCTTTGCGACGGGGCGCGACCCGAAGCATGCGGCGGTCGCCGTGACGACCGGGCTCTTGGGGATGATGGATCGCAGCGAGCTTGAGGGGGTCTTGGCGCATGAACTGTCGCACGTGGGGAACCGCGATATCCTCGTGATGACAGTGGCGGTCGTGCTGGTCGGGTTCATATCGGTTATCGCCGATATGTTCATGCGCATGAGCATGTTCGGCGGAGGCGACAACCGCGATCGCGGGCCGATAGTCATTATTGCCGCTGTTTTCGCCATGATCCTCGCGCCGATAGCCGCACAGCTGATCCAACTTGCTATCTCGCGTCGTCGCGAGTTCCTCGCCGATGCCTCTGGAGCCTTGTTGACGCGCTACCCTGAAGGCCTCGCTTCCGCGCTGGTGAAGATCGGCAGTTATGCCGCCCCGATGGAGCGCGCGTCGAGTGCCACCGCGCACCTGTTTATTTCGAACCCATTCGGTGCGCACAGGGCGGGGAAGTTCGAGGCGGGCCTCTTCGCCACACATCCGCCGCTCGAGAATCGCATCGCCGCGTTGCGCGGCATGCGGGTATAGACATGCGACGAGCCTTGGCCGCGCTTGTGCGTGCGGCGCGCCTGTGGCACTGTGGTGCCTGGGGTAATACAGTAATGGAGCTTGTATATGGATACGATCAGCTATCGTTTCCTGGATATGCTACGCCGACGGCGCTTCAACGATGCTGTGGCTGCCACGCTCGCCGACAAGAACCAGGCACACGCAGCCCCGCGGCGCGCGGCAGATGCGGGAGCTGAGGCGGCTGCGAACGAGACGTACGAGGCGCGCATACAGGGGCGGATCAAATGCTGCTTGTCGCGGCTTGCGCGTAAGATGATGGCCACTGAGCCGTTGTCTCCGGCGCTGCACCTTGCGCCGGTCGGAGATCCAATCTTCCTTGCGGCGCTATGGCTCGTGAGGGGGAGGGAGGCTCGCCCCGGAAACGACAACTACCGTGGCGCGTGGCCCTCTCCCGTGCCGGTGAGACGTGAACGGTATGCGGGTTCGGCATATGATCTGGAGCCGAGGCATCCGATCGCGCTCATGCAGCGTTTTGTTACGTGGGCAATCGCGTGTGCGCTGTATGCGCTCATGCTGGTCCTTGGCAGGCGGCACATCTAGCATGTGCCGTCTTCTTTTTTGCATGCCCGGTCGCGTTGCGTATATTTTCAGCTATAATGCCTCACGCACTGGAGGCGTCGCATAGTGGTCTAGTGCACAGTCCTGGAAAGACTGAGTCCGGTTACTCGGACCGAGAGTTCGAATCTCTCCGCCTCCGCCAAAATTGAAAATCGGAATTGGAAGCCGAAATGGGGTCGCGCCGTAGGCGCGACACAAACGCATTCCCGCCAAAAATTCCCGAATCCAAAAGGTTTTTCCACGCTCCGCGTGGCTCAAAAAAGACGGTTCGATCCTTAATTTGAAAGTTCGAACCGACTTTTTTGAACAAATGAAGTTTTTCTTCATTTGTTCCCTCGTTTGCCAATTCCATATTGTATTTCAAAAACTTTTCCGTAAGTTCGAACCGATTATTCGCTTTTTGCTCAAAAGCCGATAATTTTTCCTTGAGAAGCTGTTTTTGATTAACCAACGCACTTTTAGCGTCTCGATATTCCTCTAGCAAAAGTGCGCTCTCAAGATACGCATTCATCAGCTTCTCAATTTTAGAATCTAAAAGAGAAATTTCGGCTTTTGTTTGTTCCGCAAAAAGCGTAGACGATTGGGCTTCAACCAATTTGTCCTTTTCATTTTCCGCTAACATCCATTTAGCCCAATCGTCTGGCAAAGAAACTTTTTTGATTTCCTTTTGAATTTCGGAAGTGATGATTTCCTCACGAGTATATTTTTGTGAACAAGGATTTTTTCGTTTGGTACATCTCAAATAGTTATGACCTTTTTGTGTTTCGGTGGTAATGAAGCAACCGCATTCTCCGCAACGGAAAAATCCTCTGTACAAAAATGGTTTTAGACCTTTTGAGTGAGGTTTAGATTTCCTCATCATCACTTCCTGAACGGAATCAAAAAGTTTCTTTGAAATAATCGGTTCGTGCTTACCCTCAAAAATCTCTCCGTTATACCTCATTAGACCAGTGTAAATAGGATTTTTGAGAAGTTTTTGATAATTCGACACCGCAAGCTCTCTGCCGCTTTTTCGCTTCAATCCAAGTCCGTTAAATTTGTCGCGGAGTTGGCGCAAAGTGAAGTTTCCAGTTGCATAGGCCTCAAATGTTTTCTTGATTAAAGGTGCGATATTTTCATCGGGCACAATACGCTTGTTTTTGTTCACATAGCCAAGTGGCGACATTTGAGGCCATATACCTTCCTTCACTTTGTTTCTATGTCCACGCTTAATATTTTCGCTCAAATTATCAACATAATACTTGGACTGCGAAAAAGCGATTGAAAGCATGAATTTGCCTTGCGGTGTCGGATCAAACCAAAAAGTTGGAAATTTCATCTCTGAAATTACACCAGTATCAACGAGGTAGATGATTTTCCCGCCATCTACCGAGTTGCGAGCAAGTCTATCGGGATGCCACGCCAAAATACCAGTCGCTTCGCCTTTCTCCATACGCTTCAACATCTCACCAAACACAGGGCGACCTGGTATTTTGGCGGTCTGCTTCTCGACAAAGACATCTACTACTTCAAGCTGTTCTTTCAACGCTAAATCCTTTAATTCAGCTAACTGGTCGGAAATACTACGAACCTGTCTGTCTTTGTCGTCCGTAGACTTGCGAGTATATATGAAAAACTTTTTGGTTTGATTATTCATAGTGACCTATCTCTATCGTGGTCCGAATCGTCTGCGACCGTAACAGGACGCAGTGATTTAACGAAGCGCGGCTCGGGGACGCATGTTCCCGAGCCGCTTTTTTGTTTTCGGTTTCAAAAGCCGAAGAATGTGTGCGCGTTGTCGTGAAAGATCTGCCGTTTCGTCGCTTCCTGCTCGCTTGGTCGAAGCTCGCTGATAGCTTCCTTGATTGCCCCAACAGCCTGCCAGTGAGAGTGAGTCGCTTGCGCGGCGAGGTGCGCAAAGTCTCGATACTCGTCCGGATCGACCCAGTGATACGGATATTCCGTAATGATTCGCTGCCCTCGATTCGGATGCGCATATGCGACCGAACGAATAAGGTTCAGCGGCTCGTCCGAGCCGAACATGATCCTTTCGCTGCCAAAGCATGAGATGGCCAGCGATACCACCTCTCGCGACGGATTCAGCGCCGTATCGAGCATCACGTTTCCGTTGGCTGCAATCGCGCCGTACGCGTCTGACAGCCCGGGCACCATCAGTTTTGACAACCCGAGGTGCGCGAGTACGACTCGCAGTCTCGGGAAGTCCTGCAGAAGTTGCAACAGATCTCCAAGCGAGTGAACGATCATTCTCGGAAGATGCAGGATGATCGGTATGTCGAGCGTCTGCGCTTCTTCGAGGATCTCCGGTCGGAAAAATTCGTAGATGAGATGCGCAGGCGGATTCACATACGACCAGTACATCTTCAGCGCCGAGCAGCGCGAATGCTTCAGCACGCCGCACGTATAGCCGATGTCCTCCGGTAATCCAAAGACGGCTATGCGATCGGATGACGGACTTTCGGCCAGCAAGTACTCGTTCGCGGCTCGATGGTTGATACCTTCGAACGTTTTCGGAAACCGGAGCGAGCGAACCTTCTTGCCTCGGAAAAGCAACGCTCTGACTCGCAGCGAGTCTTCGATGCTGTAGTACGTGAACGTGGATAGCATGTGCGCAAGCGCTCGATTGCTCACGTACGCGACATGCTCTCGAAGATTGCAGTGTGCATGGCAGTCGATGATTTCATCGGGCAACCATGCCTCGAACTCATACTGGAGGCGCATCTCCTGAGGTGTGAAGCTCAGCGCATGTGCCAAGTACTTTTCTACCGGTATATTCATGTCGAAACCTCCCAGAACAGCTTCTGTGCCTATGTATACGCTAGAGCATGTGATACTGCAACGAACTTGCGTGATCGGCTTGGTAGCGGTAACGTTTTTGTATGCCAACAAAAACTGATTGCAGTTTCTGCAAAATAGTTGCAGGTGAATTACCAAGCCATAAGGTGTGGGAAAATGAGAATTTCCTTGCCTTCCTCTCTATTTATCCGAACACCGAAGGAACAACGGTCGTTATTCCCAAAGCGCATCATCCGAGCTATGTGTTCGATCTTCCTGATGAGGTTCTCGCAAAGCTCATGATAGCCACCAAGACTGTCGCAAAACTGCTTGATCCTAAGCTTGCGGATGTAGGACGCACCGCCATGGTCTTTGAAGGATACGGTGTGGACCATGTGCATGCAAAACTATTCCCGATGCATGGTACGGCAGATCTCAAGGAGTGGAAGAAAATCGAGTCGAACGTGGATAAGTACTTTGATCAATATGAGGGATATGTTTCTTCACACGATTACGAACGCGCAGACGATGCACAGCTCTCAGAACTTGCGAAGCAAATTCGGGAAAATTAGAGACGGGTTTCATATAGCAATCAACGAGAAAGTGCAAAAAATGTCTCGGGGATTCGAACCAAATGAACAGAACAGTTTGAAGTAAATTTACTAAGCTTTTAAGCCACGTCTTAGTACTTTTTATCGGTACTATGCTGACAGTTCGGATCACCGAGCCCCCGCAGTCAGTATGTTTTATCGGTGCTATGCCGAGGCTTATTTTGAGCGCCGGTTATGTTATGCTTTCGTCGAATTTCAAGACACCCGTCAGTGATTCGAACTGTGCACCCGAGGGAGAGAATACAGGAAAGCAATACCTCGTAATGAGGAGAGGGCAGCAATCCTTGCGGTCTTATAAACCAGGCGCTGGCCTCAAGCTTGACCGATTAGTGCTGGCTTTGTAGGGTGCCGTTAGGGTGATTCTCGTGCGAGGGAGCATGTGCACATGGAGCCGAACAATCGTGAACGGGAAGATGCACTTGCTGCGTGCATCGAGGTGCTGCTCATGCGGGAACAAGAGCAGGCAGAGAATGTTATAGCAGCGCAGCTGCTCGATACCGCACAAGTGCGCCGGGCATCACGAGCGCAGAGTGTGGCGCGCAAGATGCGTGCCGCTGCTGCCAATTTGGATCAGTCGACGGCATTCTGTTGCTGCGCCTTTACCGGCATCAATACAGAAGATCCGCAATGCGAGGTCATTCTTGTGTGGGGTGAGTATCAGGTGCAGCTCTTGGGCGGTCTGGATCAGTCGACTGACGAAGCATATCTGTTATCGCCGGATACCAAGCAGTGCGCGTGTCTAGCACATGCAGCGGATGCGGTCGAAGAAGAAATGGCGCGGCTCTCATGAGTCGCGCCTACTCTTTCGATTACAGTAAGGTAAGGAGTGTCGCGGATAGCGAATCATCACCGTGTTGTATAGCAGCGAGCCGTTCGCGCAGCCGCATCGTCATGGCCCCTGGTGTGCCGTTGCCGACCATGCGTGCATCGACTTCCTTCACCGGTGCGATGAAGGCGGAGGTGCCGCAGGCGAATGCCTCGTCGGCAAGGTATAGCTCGGTAAGGTCGACGGTGCGCTCGACTGCGGGAATGTTCATCTCTGCGGCGAGCCCAAGCACGGTGCGGCGATTGATACCTTCCAAGATATCGGAACTGGTGCCGGGGGTGATGAGTGTGCCGTTGCGCACTATAAAAATGTTGGCGGCAGAGAGTTCGCACACGTGGCCTTCGTCGTCCAAGAGGAGACAGTCGTCGTAACCGCTATCGAGCGCGTCTTGCTTGGCGAGCACAGAATTTACATATGCGCCGTTCACCTTGGCGCGAGAGGGAATGGCGTCGTCGGCGGTGCGGCGCCACACGCTGGTCTTGAGGCGGCAGCCGTCTTGCGGGACGATTGGCGATGCTTCGTACACAAACATGCTCATGGCTGTAGAGAGCCCGCGCGAGCGCGTGCCGGCAACTGAGGCATCCACGTGCACGGTGGCGCGTACAAAGACGCGCTCGGTCGGCGTGTTCGCGGCAATCACTTCCTGTGCAACGGCGACGAACTTCTCATACGTCCACGTAGTAGCGAACGTATCGATGCCGATGATTTTTGATGAGTTGACGAGGCGGTCCCAGTGATCGTGCAAGCGGAATGCGGCGAGCCCTTGCGGCGTCGGCTCGACAGGGAAGACGGTGTAGACCGAAAGGCCGTACAGGACTGCCGAGCTGGTAACGCTTAGGTTAGCCTCTGAAAGGGGTACGAGGCGATCCCGCATGTATGCCATATCGTACACGCGAGCCATTGCCTCAGTATACCTCGTAACACCTATACACACCCCTGCCTCGCATCGGACTGCCGAGCAGGTATCATGCAGACAATATGGAATACGAGGAGCAGCACCTTGAGCAGCTGGCAATCTCGCTCAACGATGACAAGGTTCGCGAGGAATATAAGAAGCCGTACGATGATTACAGGCCCTCGCTGTTGCCGCGCATTCTCGGCGGATTCATCGTCATGGCGGGCAATATCGTCTTTGGCGAACGGCCCACCTACCTCAAATTCCGCGCTGTCGAGGTGATCGCGCGCGTGCCATATCACTCGTGGGATGCGGCCGCCTTCACGTTCATGACCGCTTGTTACCAGAACTCCGCGCGTGCGCTCGCCTTGGCGCATACGTCGCGGTTTGCGCGCATGGCGCAGGACAACGAGACCATGCATGTGGTAGTCATCTCGGAGATCGCCGCGCAGGAGCAGCGGCCGATTTTCCTCATCCATACGCTCATCCCGATGCTGTTTGCCGGATTCTACTACTGGATGTCGTATCTCATGTATATCGTGAAGCCGCGGTATTCGATGGAACTCAACTATCTGTTTGAGAGCCATGCATACGAGTCGTACTGCACATTCCTTGAGCTCGACGGAGATGCGATGAAGAAGAAGCCGGTCGACAGTGAATACCTGCGGTGGTACGGTCGCCACGCGAAGAACCATTTCGAGCTCTTCCAGCTCATCCGTAACGATGAGCTCATCCACCGCAACCGGTCTATCCGGGAGATCGTTGAGGGTGGCATGCGCTAGCGATGACTCCAGCTTCGTTTTGGTCAGTGCTTCTGGCGGCTGTCTCGGCCGTCATCCTGGGGATGGCATGGTATCATCCGCGCGCGTTCGGCACGCTCTGGCTGCGATTGGGCCACATCACGCCCGAGCATGCGGAGCGCGCCGCAGAACGGATGGTGACGCACTCGGCGCTGTCGTTCGGGGCGTGCCTGCTCATGGCGTTGGCACTCTCGGTGCTTGCGGGGGCATTGGAACTTGAAGGCGCCGGCGGTTCCGTCGTTCTGGCGTCGTTCCTGTGGCTCGGGTTCGCAGTGCCGCTTTTGTCTGGTTCTTTTCTGTGGGAGCAGCGCTCGAGCAGGTTTTATGGCATCAACGCCGGGTACTGGCTCGTCGCACTCATGGTCATGTCGTTCATCGTCGTTCCATAATATGAATGAACCGCATTACAGGTCTCATGCCGCCCGCAAGCCGTTTGCCATCTTCGTGATCATCGCGATCCTGTTCGGTATGGCGCTGGCACTGCGCCCTGCCGCGTTGTCGCTTGCCGGGCCACATCAGCGGATCGCGGTGGGCGCGGAATTCGTGCGTGCAGTCGTGGCAGATACAGCCGAGGAACGGCGCCAGGGCCTGAGCGGTACGAAGGGCCTATCGGCAGACGAAGGCATGCTATTCGTGTTTCCCGAAGAAGGTCACTACCAGTTCTGGATGAAAGACATGCATTATGCGATAGATATCATCTGGATAGCTGCCGATGGGCGTATCGTCGGATTTTGGCCTGATGCAGCGCCGGATTCCTACCCGCGTTCTTTTGCGCCCGAGCATCCGGCCCAGTACGTGCTTGAGGTCGTTGCCGGATACGTACGTGAGCACGAGCTGAAAATTGGCGATATTGTGCGCATCTAGCGACTTATCCACTGCGCATGTGTCGACCGCCGTCACATCGCCGGCGGTAGAATATGAGGACCTTACTAATCATATTCGATGCGCATGACGACACGTACGGTTACCCGCCGGAAGGCTGCAGCTACCCCCGCCCATACGGTGAGTGCAGCGGACACGTTCCGCGTTTATCAGAAGCATTTGCCGAGGATTCAGAAGCGCGACGGCCGCATCGTGCCGTTCGAGTTCGAGAAGCTCATCAGTGCCATCCAGAAAGCGATGGCGGCGAGCAACGAAGGTTCACCTGAGGAAGCGGTCGTCGTCGCGCACAAGGTCGCGAGCGAGATGATGCGCATCGCCAAGACCTACAAGAACTTCCTCCCGACCGTCGAGGGCTGCCAAGACGAGGTGGAGCGCCAGCTCATGCTCACCGACTACGTGGCAACCGCCAAGGCGTACATCCTCTACCGCGCCGAGCGCGCCGAGATCCGCAAGGAGCAGGGGGAGGTGCCGGAGCACGTGCGCAAGCTTGCTGAAGAATCGGCAAGTTACTTCAAAGAGAATGCGCTCGGCGAGTTCGTGTACCTGCGCAGCTATTCGCGCTGGATCGACGCCGAGGGTCGCCGTGAGACCTGGGTCGAAACAGTCGACCGCTACATGGATTTCATGAAGGAGAACATCGGGACCAAGCTGACGGCCAAGGAATACGCCGAGCTGCGCGAAGCGATCTTGAAACAGGAGGTCATGCCGTCGATGCGCGCCATGCAGTTCTCCGGTGAAGCGGCTCGCAAGTGCAATACCTGTGTCTACAATTGCACTTACACCGCACCCACCAAACTGGAAGATTTCGCTGAGATCATGTACCTCTCGATGCAGGGCTGCGGCGTCGGCTTTGCGGCAGAGAGCGAGAACATCCAGCAGTTGCCGCAGATTATGCGCCAGAGCGGGCAGACCCTGCCGGCATACATCATCGAAGATTCAAAAGAGGGCTGGTGCGATGCGCTGACGCACGGCCTGAAGGCGTGGTATGGGGGCAAGGATGTCGATTTTGATTACTCGAAGATCCGCCCGGCGGGTACACGTCTCAAGACCATGGGAGGCAAGGCATCTGGCCCGCAGCCGCTACGTTCACTTCTCGGGTTTGCACGTCAGCGCATTCTTGAGCGTCAGGGTCGCCGCCTGCGCAACATCGATGCGCACGACATCATCTGCAAGATCGGCGAATGCGTGGTTGCTGGCGGCGTGCGCCGCACGGCCATGATCAGCCTTTCCGATCTCGACGACATGGACCTCCGCGATGCCAAGAAGGGTCAGTTCTACATGACCGATCCGCATCGCTCCGTTGCGAACAATTCGGCAGTGTATCAGGTGAAGCCGAATTCAACCGAACTCATGGAGGAGTGGGTTGCGCTCATGAAATCGGGTACCGGCGAGCGCGGCATCTTTAACCGCGGCGCAGTTCTCAAGACCATGCCGAAGCGCCGGGCCGACTTTCTGCAGAAGAAGTATGGCAAGGGGAATGTGGGTCAGCTCGGCTGCAATCCCTGCGGCGAGATCTTGCTGCAGTCCAAGCAGTTCTGCAATCTCTCCGAGGTTATCGCCCGCGCGAACGACACCGAGGCGAGTCTCTTGCGAAAGGCCAAGCTCGCGACCATCCTCGGCACATACCAGTCCTCGCTTACTAACTTCCGCTACATCTCTAAGGAGTGGACGGACAACTGCGCGGCAGAGCGACTGCTTGGCGTCTCTATTACCGGCCAGTGGGACTGTCCGGCGGTCCGCAATGAGAAGGTGATGCAGAAGATGCGTGATATGACGGTCAAGACAAATGCTGCCTACGCAAAGCGCTTTGGCATCAATCCCTCGACCTCCATCACCGCAGTGAAGCCGTCGGGCACGGTGTCGCAGACCTTCGACTGTTCGTCGGGTGTGCACCCGCGGCACGCCAAGTATTACATTCGCCGCGTGCGCATCAGTGCGACCGACTCCTTGTTCAAGCTCATGAAAGACCAGGGCGTGCCGCACTACCCAGAGGTCGGTCAGACCATGGGTGAGGCAAACACCTACGTACTCGAGTTCCCGGTCAAGGCGCCGTCTGGCTCCGTGTTCAAGGACGACGTGACCGCACTCGATCAGCTGGAGTACTGGAAGATGGTGAAGCTTAATTACACCGAGCACAATCCGTCGACCACCATTTCGGTAGGGGAGGACGAGTGGATCTCGGTGGTGAATTGGCTCGAGAAGAATTGGGACATCGTGGGTGGTCTGTCGTTCTTGCCACGCAGCAACCATGCGTACCGACTGGCGCCATACGAGACTATCGACAAGGCAACCTACGAGCGCTTGGCCGAGAACTTCCCGAAGGTGGACTTCTCGAAGCTTGTTATCTACGAGCGCACCGATGAGACCGACCAGAAGAAGGAGCTTGCCTGCGTGGGCAACACCTGCGAGGTCGTATAGTCGCGACCGTCTAGGCATCGTCATTAGCATCGTTGTGACCAATTTTGCTTAGGCCGTACTCGGCCTTAGCAAAATGGAAATACCCTCGGGGTGCGGGTCCCGCGGGTTCGCTCCGCCGTACGAAAAGTACGTCTACGCGAACCCACTGCCCGCGCCTAGCCACTGACGCGCCTGAACGGTCGCTTCGTTCCGCTGGTAAAACTATAAAAAGATTCAGCCCGTCGGCGCGAGAGCGCCGGCGGGCTGGTTGTTCAGGCGTGCATGCACCCGGGCGGGTTTACTGCCTTAATTTCAAGTGCGTAACCCGGTTGGTCCGTACACCGAAAACGACTTTCCTGAAGAATCTCAGGACTACGCCATTTGTCTGCAGATGTTCCGATAAAATGAGCGAGGCCGTCACCTCCTAAAGCCCAGATTGCGCACCCTGGCGATTCATTGCGTGCGAAGTGGCAGTCGCGGTAGATGCGCAATTCTCTGCTCGCGGCGGCTTCCCATGTTCCGACCGGCGGGTTCTTGAAAGCTTTGGCGACGTTACGAAATCGACAAATGTATCGTACACCATTGACGATAATATGCGGACGGAATCGGTCGACTAGATTTTCGATAACGCTGGACATCGTTGTTGCGCTCCTTCACGCTGAATATTGCCGTAAACACAGTAAAGTAATTTGACACTAATGTCAAGTTTGGTATGATTACGCGGCTGCATCTGGCAGTCGCGCCTGGGTGTGGGCCCGGGTGAGGAAAGTCGGGACATAGGCGCCGCAAGGCGCAGCAGGGTAGCGGGTAACGCCCGCACACGGTAACGTGAGAGGTGCGAACAGTGACGCCCGAGCCGAAAGGTGGAGGCCCCTTTGGGGTGAAGCGCATGGAGACATGCGATTGAAACGGCAAAATCCTTACCTCTATGCAAGGCCGTGCCTTCGAGCAATCGTTGGAGAGCCGCTTGAGGTGGCTGGCAACAGCCATCCCAGATACATGACTGCCCTCGACAGAATCCCGCTTATGGATGCAGCGCAGCGAATGAAAAGAGACCGCCTAAAGCGGTCTCTTTTCTGAGCAAGTAAATCCACAGGGCGAAGCCCTGGTGGGTGCAGCGACATATGGAAGAGTAGCGTCTACAGCCCTCCTTTTTCATGCGGTAAATTGACAACACGCATATTGTATGCTATTCTATGAACTAGCTCATGTGCGTTTTTGCAGGAAGGGGAAACGAATGTTGGTCATCCGTTGGCTCATGCACCTAGTGACCGGCTTCATCGCCAAGGTTGCTACGGTGATTGCCGATATCACCCTGTTTGTCGGCAGCGCGTATGCCGTCTTGCGGTTTGCGCCGCAGACCGCTATCGACACTGCTGCGATGAACGTGCCGTTCTTGCGCTGGATACTGGCGAGCGCGTTCAAAGCGTTCGGCATCGACTTCGGTGCTCGCTTCGGCGAGGTTGTCGACGCGACAGCTCGATTTGCCGGCAACGGCACGAGCAAGGCGGCCGACATCATCATCGTGCTGGTGACGAGCGATCCGCTCCGACAGCTGCAAGCGAAGGCGGTCATGGCCGTCATCGCGACGCCGCAGGGATGGATGGCGCTCGTCGAGCTTCTGCTTGCGTGCGTGCTTGTCGTCTCACTTGGTTCGTTCTGGATCAGCGAGCGGCGCGCCTATGCGAACGTGTCGCGCCGGGTTCGGCTCAACCCGACCCCGGGCGCTTCGCTCATGAACCGCAGATAGATTACAGACAGCCCGGATGCGTTCTATCGCGCCGGGCTGCTTTGTTTTACGCACGACACAGGGAGATGTGGGCAGAAAAACGCTTGTGCTACAATCCGCCCAATGGTACAGCGCGTACTGCGGATATTTACAGCTGAGGTGCGCGGCATGCACGAGGCGGCATATCTCCTCGCCATCTTTTCGTTCGGTTCGCAGCTCTTGGCCCTGGTGCGGGATCGTCTGCTTGCGGCGGTGTTCGGTGCGGGCCACACGCTCGATCTCTACTACGCCGCATTCAAGGTGCCCGATCTCATCTTTGCCACAGTCGCGTCTCTGTTCTCGCTCTACGCACTCTTGCCGGTCCTTTCACGCTTGGAACGTGAGGGAGAAGGTGCGGTTGGCGGGTTCTTGCGCAGCGTGCTCGTCGTGTTCTTCGTGGGTATGGCAGCGATTGCGGCAGTCGCGTTCGTGTTCGCGCCTGTGCTTGCGCCGTGGGTCGCGCCGGGTATCGCCGCCGACCCTGCCGCTGCGGCGCACCTCGTCGCGCTGATGCGCATCCTTCTCTTGCAGCCTATCCTCCTGGGCGCCTCAAATACGATCGCCGCGCTTACGCAGTTGCGACACCGCTTCGTGCTCTACTCGGTATCGCCCCTGCTCTATAACCTCGGCATCATATTCGGGGCGATCGTACTGTATCCGTTGTGGGGCATCGGCGGACTTGCCTGGGGTGTGGTGTTCGGGGCGGCGATGCATCTGGGCGTGCAGCTGCCCTATTTCATCGCGGAGCGGCCGCGCGGTGCGGCAATGCCGCTGCCAGCGTTGCGTGCGGCCATCGGCGAGGTGATGTTCCTCTCGATCCCGCGTACTCTGGCGCTCTCGGCGCGACAACTCTCACTCCTGGTGTTGACTGCGATCGCATCGTGGTTCGCTGCAGGCTCTATCGCGGTATTCACGTTCGCGTATAACCTGCAGTCGGTACCGCTCACCATCATCGGCGTGTCATATTCGGTCGCGGCGTTCCCTACGCTTGCGCGGCTCTTTGCCGCCGGGAAGCGCGACGAGTTCGCTGCGTACATCGAGGCGGCGGTGCGGCATATCATCTTCTGGGCTATTCCTGCGACGGTGCTCATCATCGTGCTGCGCGCACAAATCGTCCGCGTGGTGTTGGGGTCGGGTGCCTTCGACTGGGCGGCGACACGCCTTACCGCTGCCGCGCTTGCGCTCTTCGTCGTCTCACTCGTGGCGCAAAGCTTGGCGCTTCTCATCGCGCGCGTGTACTACGCATCGGGGGATTCGAAGAAGCCGGTCATGTTCGGTGTCATCGGCGTATGTGTTTCCATCGGCTCGGCACTGGCACTCGTCGTGTTCTTCCACAGCGACGCATTCGCACGTTCGTTCCTGGAGGTTCTCTTGCGCGTGGGTGATGTGACAGGTACCACGGTGCTGATGCTGGCCCTGGCATTCGCACTCGGCGCCATCGCTGAATTCGCAGTAGGGTATTGGCATCTGCTGCGCGATTTCAACCTGGACCATTCACGGCCGCGTCGTCTATTCTTTCAGTCGGCCGCCGCGTCCTTGCTGGGCGGCGCGGCCGCGTACGAGGCGCTGGTGCAGCTTGTGCCGGTAACCGGCGTGCGTACGGTCTTTGGGCTGCTTGCGCAGGGGTTTGTCGGGGGAGTCGTGGGACTTGCCGTCATCGTGGCGATGCTGTTGGTGCTGGGCAACGTTGAGATCCGCGAAGCCTGGGCCGCCGCCGTACGTCGCTTCCGCGACATCCGCGGCCCGGCAGCGGTCGAGCCGACGGATGTTGCATAGCTACTCGTTTTGCGATCGTTTACCCGACAGCGCGAAAAGTTTTGGTGGCTTGGTGGAGGCGACGCCTCCACCATTTTGCGTGTGGTGTAATATGTCGTGCGTAAGAGCGCGAAAAATGCTAGATTTCGGCATACATGCAGCAGATACGCAACTTTTCTATCATTGCGCACATCGACCACGGCAAGTCCACGCTTGCCGACCGCATGCTGGAGCTCACCGGCACGATTGAGCCGCGCCGCATGCAAGACCAGGTCTTGGACCGCATGGACCTGGAGCGCGAGCGGGGTATTACCATCAAGATGCAGCCAGTCCGCATGAATTGGGATTACAAAGGACGGTCCTACGTCATTAATCTTATTGACACGCCGGGGCACGTGGATTTCGCTTACGAGGTCTCGCGCGCGCTCACGGCCGTCGAGGGCGTGGTGCTCTTGGTAGATGCTACACAGGGTGTCGAGGCACAGACGCTTTCGGTGCTCTCGGTCGCACGCGAGCTGGGACTTGTCATCATTCCGGTCGTCTCGAAGATTGACGCGCCGACGGCGCGCGTGGAGGACATCACCAGCGAGCTGGCGCTCTTGCTCGGCTGCGAGGAATCAGAAGTGCTCGGGGCGTCGGGCAAGACGGGAGCGGGCGTTGCCGATGTGCTCAACGCGATCGTGGAGCGCGTACCGGAACCGAAGGCGGGTGCCGTAGGCACGCAGGGACTCGTGTTTGATTTCGGTTACTCTGACCACCGCGGCGTCATCATTTATCTTCGCGTATTCGGCGGCAAGATCAGCAAGGGCGATACGCTGCGGCTCGTTGCGGGCGATGCGGATTTCGTCGCGCCCGAGGTCGGCATCCTCTCTCCCGAAGAGAAGCCGCGCGATTCGATCGAAGCAGGTGAGATCGGCTACATCGTGACCGGCATCAAGAAGCCGGGCATCGCATCGGTGGGTGATACCGTGACGAGTGCACGTCATCCGGCTCCTCTGCTGCACGGCTACCAGGCACCGACGCCGGTCATCTGGGCGAGCGTGTATCCGGAGAGCCAGGATGATCTGACGGTTGTGCGTCAGTCACTCGAACGCTTGCGGCTCTCGGACTCGTCGCTTTCATACGAAGAAGAATCATCCGGCGTGATGGGTAAGGGATTCCGCTGCGGGTTCCTTGGGATGCTCCACTTGGAGATCGTCATCGAGCGCTTGCGCCGCGAATTCCGGCTTGAACTCGTGGTGACGATGCCGACGACCGCCTATAAGGTGACGTACAAGAACGGATCGGTCGAGGAGATCTATGCGCCGGCGCGCTTCCCCGACGACGGCAGCGCCACACAGGTGGAAGAGCCGTGGGTGAAGGTCGCCGTCATGTCGCCGCCAAGCCAGGTGGGTGCCGTAACGCAGCTCTTGTACGATCATGAGGCAACGGTCGATCATACCGAGTCCTTGCCGGACGGCAAGGTGCAGGTAGGTGCCGAGATGCCGCTGCGAGAACTCATGCGCGGCTTCTTCGACCGGCTCAAGAGCGTGTCGTCGGGGTATGCGTCGCTCTCATACGAGATGCTCGGGATGCGCCCGGCGCAGGTGATTCGTCTCGATGTACTGGTGGCCGACGAGCTCGTGCCAGCGTTCTCGCGCATAGTGTCGCATCGTCGCCTGCAGACCGAAGCCGAGGCGATGGTCGAGAAGCTGGAGAAGCTTTTGCCGAAGCAGCTCTTCGAACTGAAGATCCAGGCCAAGGCCGACGGCCGTATCCTCGCGTCGCGCCGTAAAAGCGCCATGCGCAAGGATGTCACCGGGTATCTCTACGGCGGCGATATCACTCGTAAGATGAAGCTTCTGGAAAAGCAGAAGAAAGGGAAGAAGAAGATGCTCGCACGTGGCAAGGTGGACATCCCGCACGACGTGTTCCTGAAAGTTGTCCGGGAATCATAACAAGAGCTTCTTTCCGAAAAAGCTCGCGTTGCGGGCATGGCACGACGCTTGGCTGACTGTTGCGGTGCGCCGTACGCCTTTTCGATGCCCTGCGTTAGCCGAACAGGGTCATGATGCCTGGAGCAAAGAAGACGACCATGCTGACGGAAACGAGCACGGCGACGACCGCCCACACAGCCTGAATGACCTTCTTCGTCTTGCGGTGGAATAGGAAACTCATAGTGGTAGGATTATACCTGATGCAGGCAGACCGGCAACCGATGGACCCCGTGCGCTTGTTCGGCAGGCGGCTTCTCATGCTGGCGCTCTTCGTGCTGGTGATTATTGCGGTAGCGGGCGTATGGAGCGCATTCGGTAAGGAGCGCGAATCGGGTGAGATGCGCCGCGAAGCAGAGCTGCGACTCGCCGATCTCGCAGAGCGTAGCGACCAGCTCAACGCGAAGCTCGTGCGTTTGGAGACCGATCGCGGTAGGGAAGAGGCATTGCGGGAGCGGTATGAACTTGGTCGGGAAGGCGAGCGTCTGATCGTGATCGTCGATGCTCCTGTGCCTGACAAACCGACGACGACGCCATCGGTATTCCAGCGCATTCGCGATGCGCTCCCGTGGTAGGTGCGACCTGTGCCGTTCGCGAAGGAGCCTATAACAGCCACGGCCCCTGTAGGGGCCGTGGCTGTGCTTGCGCAGTGGCTTGCATCGGCTATTGCCTGCCGCTATTGGTCGTCGGGTTTTGTGTGTCAGGCATCTTTGGTGTCGGCGGGAACGGCGGTACGTCCAGCTTCGGCATGCCGTGCATCATCGGAGCAACGCCGACTTTGACGTGGAGGGCCGTGAGGCTGCCGTCGGCGTTGCCGGTCCCCTCAGCGATGACGAGCTTCTCGACGAGGATATCTGCCATGGTGCCGGTGGTCGGCTGTGACGACGAAGCAGCGACGACCTTGATCGTAGTCGACGCAGTGACGTTGATCGTGCGGCTGAAGCCGTTCGGACGTTCGATGACAAATGATGAGCTCGAAACGGACTTCACCTTACCAGCTGCTTGGTCGCGGCGGTCTTCGTCGCCGATGCCGAAGAAGTCGCGGAGCTTGTCTCCAAGGTTACGGAGAGCCGAAGGGGCATTCGTGTCGCCTTGGTTGCCCATGCCGCAGTCACGGAAGAACGCGCGGGTCTTTGGGCCGACGGAGCCGTCGGTCGAAGAGGCAACATTATTCATCATCTGCCACTTCGCCATTGCCTGGGCCGTCATCGGGCCGAAGAATCCGGTCGAGCTGGCGTTGAAGCCGAAGCGTCCATCCTCCCGCAGCATGTCCTGGAGCTGGCGGATGTCATCGCCGCGGTCGCCGAGACGGATATTGCGGACAAGGCTGATGCACCACTTCGCCTTCGGCGGCATCGGATGCGTGGATGTTGCGGTTCCTTCGTTCCATTTCGGCGGGACAGGCGGTGTGCTCGACGCCCGCAGGGCGATAAGCTGCGTCTGCAATGCCTTGATCTGGTCCATCAGCGACTTGATCTGCGACTGGATGTCACTGACCGACTGCGCCGAGACAGCTCCCGGGGTCATGAGCGCAATAAGCGCAAATGTTGCCACGGAGCGGGTAATGATTGTGTGCATAGTATGGGTTTTTGTAATCGGTACTGATAACAATGCATCCCCGGCACATGCCAGCAAGATACCTTTACGGCAAGTATAGCCTGCTGCGGCTTGTTAGGATGACAGGAAAGGAGGGCCGGTGGAAAACCTGCCGGGCTTCATATCTGGCCGCGGTTCGGCTACAATGGGCGGTGTTTGCGGGATTAGTTTAGTGGTAAAACATGTGCTTCCCAAGCATAGGTCGGGAGTTCGATTCTCCCATCCCGCACTAGGAACTTGCATGTATACGTAGCATGCTATACTAGGATTACTTTACAAAGTACAGTACCCAGACATGCATATGGCACAGCCTTCAGTCACCATTTACTCGACCCCGACCTGTCACTTCTGCCACATGGCGAAAGATTTTTTCACCGATAACCATATCCAGTTCACGGATCACAATGTAGCAACCGATCTCCCAAAGCGTCAGGAGATGGTCCAGAAGAGTGGGCAGATGGGCGTGCCAGTCATCGACATCGGCGGGCAGCTCGTTGTTGGTTTCGACGAGCCGAAGCTGCGCGAACTGCTATCGCTCTAGACCTTCCGGTCTCTCTTCTAACGACGCCCGTGCCGATTACAGCACGGGCCTTGTTGTGTTAAGCGCTGCGCTATCCACATTATTGAACTACCATACGATTCCATTGATATACATCAGTGGATATGTGAATGCGAAGACATGACCGAGAAGTGATAAAAAGATTACAGGCCGATCGTCTTGCCGGTCGTTCAATTCCTGAGCTTGCGAGGGAATACGGCCTTCCGAAGACGACAGTTTGGCATAATGTCCAAGATATTGTTCTCCCAGAGCAAGTCAGGAAGTCTATTCGTTCGCGCATGGGTGGCAGTAGGGCAGGGATGGAGCGTGAGTGGGCCAGTGCTCACGAAAAAGCATTGAAAATACTCATCGACTCGTCTGTGGAACACATGTGGGCCCCTATCTTCGCTGCTCTCTATTGGAGTGAAGGCACCAAAAAAACCGGGTTTGTCTTTACCAATACCGATGCGGATATGATACGCGTCTTTCTCAAGATACTCCGCGAGCGGCTCGGCGTTGTTGATGGTGACTTAGATATTCTTATTCGCACAAGCAAATCACACCAACCCTTGGCATGTCGTCGCCATTGGGCAGGTGTGACAGGACTCCCTCTCTCAAAAATCAGAAATAATCACGATGACGTGAACAATAAAGGGAAGAGTGTGCATGGAATGTGTCGGATCACTCTCCGAAAAGGTTCTCGGATGCTTAAGCTGACACACTGTCTTATCAGAGAGCTGACTGGTAAGATGCTGGCACCGGAGGCTCTTACGGCGCTCGGTAAGCCCTTGTAGTTCAATGGATAGAACTCCGCGGTCCTAACGCGGCGATGCAGGTCCGATTCCTGCCGAGGGCACCTTAAACGAACTAAATGATTTTGAAGAAGACAAGGAGTGGGCGTTGCGAAGCAACGCCCACGCTGTTTCGCCCGTTTTCGCCAAAGAATTTAAGAATTTGGATTCGGCACCGCCTTCGGCGGTGCGCACTGTTTTTTCGCCAAGGAGGAGGTTCGAGCCAAAGATTTCTTTGGCTACGACCTTTTTTGCAAAAAGGTCGGTATCAAATGCGATTTTATCCAATCCCTGTGCGACTTTTACCCAGTTTTGGAAAGGTTCGAGCCAATCATTCTGCTTGTGTGAAAGAGAGGTCATTTCTTCTTCGAGCGACTTCTTTTGCAAAAGTAATTTTCCTTTTTCAAGACGATATATTTCTTTTTCAATATCTTGATCAAGATAACCTGTGAGAAGTCGCTCTAGCTTGATTTTGATATTCTGTATTTTTTCTTCCTTCTCTTTCACACAAGCAGCCAAAGACTGGGCGGAATTTTTGTGGTCATTTTCTGCCATTCTCAATAATTCCTCCGCCCAGTCTTTGGGCAAAGAAACTTTTTGAATGAGAGATGATAACTGACTATCTAATTCCTCTTGGCGAATACAAGATTCTTCACACTTTACACTTTTGTTTTTCTTGGTGCAGTGATAGTAAGTGTAATTATGCACATTTCCATTTTTCTGCTTTTTTACCTTGTATTCGCCAGTTATCATCAGCACGCGAAGCGAATTTTGCGAAATACTTTCCCCCACACCCCCAGCATTTCGCAAAATTTCGCTCGCGTTCCGTATTTGCATTTCTGCACACCACTCCTTTTTAAAAGATTGTGTGGTGTGCAGAGCGTTCTCCCGCACTTCTGCTTTGGCAGAAGCTCTGTGCTTTGCACAGAGGCGCGTAGCGCGCGGGGAACGCTATGATATTTTGTTTTGAAAATAGGTTCGGATATGGTTTAATAAATACACAAAAATACTGAGATTAATGCGAGGGCACAGACCGACAAGGTATGATTGTGTATAGCGCATGAGGCGTGCGCGCGCCGTGCTAGTATGTGCCCATGGACAATAACCCCAACACCCTGGAGGCGATTTATCGCCTGACGAAAGAGAACAACGAGATGCTTCACTCGATGCGTCGCGCCGCGTTCTTGAGCGGTATCTTTAAGTTTCTTGTGTTCTTGGCTGTCGTCATCGCCCCGGTCTGGTTCTATATGACGTATCTCGACGATACGGTACGCAGTCTTATCAAGACCATGAGCGACCTGCAGGGCACCAATTCTGCCGTGTCGGCACAGAGCGCGACGTTCATGGAACAGTTGCGCCAGTTGCAGTCGCTGGTGCCCGCGGCGCTTGAGCAGATTCAGCAGGGGACGACGACCGCACAGTAAGGTCTGGAGAGAGGGAACGTGGCGTGCTATAATCCTGCCGTTATTGGGTATTGCCCGATAACGTCATGCTTGGGTAGCTCAGTTGGTAGAGCATTCGCCTGAAGAGCGAAGGGTCACCGGTTCGACCCCGGTCCCAAGCACCAAAGTTTGACAAGCGTTGTGGCGCGAAGTAGCTTCCGTACAGGAGGACTTACGATGGCGCGAGTACGAAGAAAGTCAAAGGATCAATCGCCGCATTACTTTTTGGCCGATCTGCCGGCGGGGTCGCCTACGCCTGAATTGCGTGCGGCATTCGAGAAGGGCTTAAAGATCCCTGTTCTCGACCTGGATGCCACGGCTACAATACTTGGCTGCAGGCCAGATGATATTGTTGTTAGTATAGAGCCACTCATAAGCCCGCTCGGGTGGATGGTGGGTACCTATGAGGCAGTCACTATTTCGCGGAAACGAGAAACATGAAATGGACGTGACGCCGAAGCGTAGCAGCCGCGGCGCACACGCCGCGGGTGCACTTCTATTTAGAATCTAAGCGTAAAAGTGAGAGGCTTTGCTTCGACCGCGAACCATTTTGAGGTGTCTATCTTGATCTCGTGATTCTTCCCGAGCTCCTTATACTTCACACTGCCTTTTTCGCGCATGTAATCGAAGACGCGCTTCGTGAGTTCTACATCCTTGAGGCAGTACTTCCGCAGGCTGTCGATGTCGCCCTGCTTCCACCACACCATCGCTTGCGAGCCGTGGCCGCTTTTCTTCGCACCCAAGGTACCTTCGGCGACTGTGTCGAGCTTGATGCGGCGGCCGAGGGAGGCGTAAATGTCTTTCAGGAGGTCGATGCTGTGCAGTTTCGTCAGGTCGCCTGGGTAATACTTGTTCAATACAGGAATATCAAAATGGTCGGAGTTATAGCCGACGAGTGCGTCGGCCTGCTCAAAGAGCTGCCACAAGCGCGGGAGGTCTTCTTTCAAGAACGAGTCATAGGTGTCGGTCGCGCTATCGTAGGTGCAGACGATGGTGAGTTCCATGTTTGAGGCGTCGAACGACCCTTCTTCTATCTGGATGGTCTCGATGTCGAAGACGATGGCGCGCATTGGCGGCAGTATACCAAAACGTGCGCATGGAGGTGTGGAAAAAATGAAGCGGCCGCGCGAAAGCGCGGCCGCGGGGGCTCGTTTATATGAACCGAGCCATTTTGGTCTCGTGACAAAGACGTTGGTATGTCTCATTAGGGGAGAGTAGCTCCTCAAGTTCTGGCCCAAACGAGTTGAGTGCGTTTAGGACTAGAGCAGACACTATTTCGTCGAAATCCTCCGGTAGCCCGGATGTTGACACGATCCAGTATCCCTCGACTTTCAGTGCGCCAGCCCACCTTCTCTTCTTTGGATCTCGCGTGTCGCGCGAGCGCGCAGTATTTGTGCGCGCCGTGCGGCGCGCTTTTTCGGACGCCAGACGCCAATACTTCCCACGTTTCTTCTTTGGGATTGAGCCGATTGTGACGGCTGCAAATCCAGCGCCAGTATCCGGTTCTGCCAAGACGAATTTCGCTGCTAGCGTTCTTTCTGGTGGGAGAAACGGTACAATCGTATCGAGTGCGCTCTGTGCCGCTTGAGCAAAGTGCGCAGCTATTGCGATGTCGGTAGCCAAGGTACCCTCCAGGTTCCTTATGTGCCGGCCATATTTATGCCTCTTTCAAATTTATTTTGCAATACATCAGCCCAACGCCGAAAAGAGATGCTCTGCAATGCGATCGGCCGGGAGTGTGATCTCCGCACCCGATTCGAGGTTCTTGAGCGTGTACTTGCCGCTGTCGCGTTCCTGTTCGCCCACGGCGATAACGAACGGGATGCGCGCCTTGTCGGCCTGCCGAATCTGGTCGCCGATGCGCTTGCCCGAAAAGTTGACCGCAACGGCGATGTCGTCGCGGCGCAGGTCTTGCGCGAGGCGCACGGCATGAGCCGTCGCGGCTTTGTCGACGACGCAGAGCATGAGCTCGGTCGCCGGGGCGTAAGCTGGCAGTAGGCCGTGGCTCTCGAGGAAGTCGCGGGCGGTGACGTCGCCCATGCCGAAACCGACTGCAGGAATAGGCTCGCCGCCGAAGAGTGAGAGCAGGTTGTCATAACGGCCGCCGCCGAAGAGCGCGCGGCGGTTGTCCTCGTGCGTGTCGAAGACTTCGAAGACCATGCCGGTGTAATAGTCGAAGCCGCGCGTGACGGAGATGTCGACGATCATGTTGTGGATACCCATTCCCGAAAGCTGTGCGCGAAGCTCCTCGAGGTAGGCGCTGGATGTCGTACGGTCGATCTCATTGATGAGTTCCACTGCGCGTTCACCGCCGCCGACCAGGTCGGCCAGCTTGTGCTCGAAGTCGTCGAGTTTGGCGCGGCGGTCCAGGAGGCGCGTCACGTCGCCGCGCATCTCGGCCGGCAGCTCGACCTTATCGAAGATGCTCTCGAGGATACGACGGTCGGAAACCCGGATTTCGAAATTGCGCTCGTCGGCGCCGAGGTGACGCATCACGGCGTGTGCCAAGGCGATTGTTTCCGCGTCGGCCTCAATGCCGGAGACGCCGACGATGTCGGCGTTGAGCTGCCAGAACTCGCGCAGGCGGCCTTTCTGCGGCCGCTCGTAGCGGAAGAAGTTGCCGATGGAGAACCAGCGTACCGGCATCGGCAGCTCGCGTGCGCGACCGGCGATCATGCGGGCGACGGTCGGCGTCATCTCGGGGCGCAGCGTCACCTCGCGTTCGCCGCGGTCGGTGAAGGTGTAGGTCTGCTCGCTGACGATCTCGTCGGAGGTCTTGCTGCGGTACAGCTCTGCCGGCTCCAAGACGCTCGCGTTGTATTCCTCGTAGCCGAACAGCTCGCACGCGGCACGCATATGGTCAAAGATGTAGTCCTGCACGAACTGATCTTCCGGATAAAAATCCCTGACTCCCTTATACGGTTCGGTCGACAATGCATCGCGCTTGGTCATGGGGGATAGTATGCAATAAAAACGGCCGTTGAGCTATGTGCTGTGCGGGCATGGTATACTCGCGCCGATATGGCGACAACAAAGACGACTAAGAATGTTACGAAGAAAAAGCCGAAGCCCTTGCCGGGTGCGGTGCAGGACGAGCGATTTGAAGTGCGGCGCGTGAAAGGGAAGGGCTTTGGCATGTTCGCGGTCGCTCCGGTGAAGAAGGGGGATTTCATTATGGAATATACGGGTCGTAAGATTCCGACGCCGGCGGCAGATGGTCTTGGCACCAAGTATCTCTTCGAGATCGATCAGGAGTGGACGATCGACGGCTCGCCGCGCAGCAATACCGCCCGCTACATCAATCATGCGTGCAAGCCTAACTGCGAGGTGGACATCCGCGATGGGCGCCTTATGCTCTATGCCATCAAGAACATCAAACCCGGCGACGAGCTTTCCTTCGATTACGGCGAAGAGTATTTCAACGAGTTCATCACCAAGGAGAAGTGCGGGTGCCCGGATTGCGTGCAGGAGCGTGCGAAGAAGGCGGCATAGCAACAGCCCGTTAGGCGATGCCTGATGAGCCGTTGCGCCGCGGGCTGTCGGCGAGCGCCGTGCGCAGCGCGTTGAGGATGACCGTGACGTCGATGCCTTCCTGCAAGAGCGCGCCCATGACCGGCTTGATGTCGCCGGTAGCGGCGAAGATCATGCCGACGATCGACAGGACGATCCCTCCCCACGTGCTCTCTTCGGCGATCTGGGTGGTGCGCCGCGCATCGCGGATGAGTTCGCGGATCAAGAGAAGGTCGCGCCCGAGGATCGCGGCATGCGCGGCGTCTATGGCGGCGCTGTTCTCGGTGCCCGAGAAGACGACGCCGACATCGGCGTGCGCCAACGCTGGCGCGTCGTTGAGGCCGTCGCCCACCATGACGACCGGCCCCTGCATGCGTGCGATCTCGACCGCATCCGACTTGTTCTGCGGTGTCGCGCGGGCGCGGATGGGAACGTTGAAGCGGCCGAGCATCCGCTCGGCGTTCTCCACCGTGTCGCCGGTCAGTATCTCGATGTGCATGCCATTGTTGCGCAGCCACTCGAAGAGTTCGGCGACATCCTCCTTCAGGATATCCTCGAAACGGAACCGCGCGATCTCGTGCGTCGCATCAGACAGGGACAGTAGGATGCCACCGCGTTCGTCGTGGGGCGCTGCAGAGACACGCAGTCGCAGGCCGTCGACGGTCCCCTCGATACCCTGGCCGATCTTCTCTTCGACGTCCGTGGCGTTCAGCAGCTGGAGGCGGGCCTCTTCGCGCGCGGTGCCGAGCGCGCGGGCAAGCGGGTGAATAGAGTGGAACTCGAGCGCGCCGGCAAGCGTGAGGGCGCGTGCGGCGTCGATCGCGGGATCAACCGGAATCGTCTCGATGAGGCGCGGGGTGCCGAGGGTGAGGGTGCCAGTCTTGTCGAAGAGGACCGTGCGAGCGCGTGCGAGCCGTTCGAACGTCTCGGGAGATTTGACGATGATGTGGTGCTTGGCCGAGTGCGACAGCCCGCCGATGAAGGCGACCGGTGCTGCGATGATCAGGGGGCACGGCGTGGCGATGACCAGGACTGCCAAGAGGCGCGTGATGTCGCCGGAAAGCACGAGCGCCACGGCCCCGATGACGAGTGTCGCGGCGGTGAAGGGGATATTTGCGCGCTCTGCCAAGCGCACCATCCGCGCCGGACGCTGCTTCGCCTCCTGTACCAAGGAGACGATACGCATGTAGGCGGATGTCGACAGCGTGCCGACGACAGACAGCTCGAACGCTTCGCCGTCGTTCACGCAGCCGCTCTTGATGAAGAAACCGTTGGTTCGCGTGCGCGGCAACGGTTCGCCCGTGAGGTTCGATTCGTTGAGGACGGCGTGCGGCGACAGGAGCACGCCGTCGAGCGGCACCAGCTCCAGGTGCTTTACGACGATGGTCATGCCATGCACGACCTTTGGCAGTGGTACGTCGTGTACGGTACCGTCTTGTTCCCTGACGGTAGCTGTCTTGGGGATGCGCTCGACCAACGAGCGCAAGGAGTCCTCGGCGCGTGCCGACGCGATCGCCTCCAGTGCCTTGCCGCCGGAGAACATGAGCGCGACGACTGCGCCGGCACCCCAGTTGAGCGTGACGAGCGATACCGCGAGCGCCAAGAACGCGATGTAGTCGAGGGAGTAGTTCTTCGCGCGGATTTTCGGGTATGCGTCGACGGTGATAAGTGCGAGGCCGCCGATGATCGACAGGAGCCATGCTGCAGGCAGTAGCATGCCCGCCGCTAGCAACATGATCATCATCGTCGGTATCCAGAAGTCGAGGATCCGTCGCAGCATCGTTTTCATTGTAGCAGCGTGCTTTTGCGATATGGTGGCACACCGCACGGAGACTGGGTATACTGGTGAGTATGAAAAACGGCGTCAAGATCTTCTGGGGAGTCATTATCGCGGTCATTATCATCAGTATCGGCGCATCGTTCGTCATGGGCCGTACGGCGCAACCAGGCGCACTCGACGGCTTTGCGCAGTGCCTTGCAGACAAGCAGGCAGTCTTCTACGGCGCGTTCTGGTGCCCGCATTGCCAGGCGCAGAAGCGCTTGTTCGGCACGTCGGTGAAGCTTCTGCCGTACGTCGAATGCTCGACGCCTGACGGCAAAGGACAGACGGCGGTCTGTATTGAGAAGAAGGTCGAGAGCTACCCGACGTGGGTCTTCGCCAATGGCGAGACGTACACTGGCGAACGAACGCTCGCGCAGCTGGCGAGTTCGACCGGCTGCGTCATGCCTCAGTAGGCCATGATCGCGCTGGAGACGGTGAATCATCTGGTGGGGGCTGCGACGGTCGCGATGCAGCTTGCTGCGATAACAGTGCTTGGCGCGTATCTCATGCGCGGTACGAGTGACCGAGCCGGTGCCATCGCGGCGTCGGTCGGGCGATGGGGGATCTGGGCGGGATTTCTCCTCACGCTCGGTGCTGCGGCGATGTCGCTCTTCTATTCCGATGTGCTCGGCATCGAACCATGTCCCTTGTGCTGGTGGCAGCGTGTGTGCATGTTCCCGCAGGTCGTCCTTTTTGCGATGGCGCTCTGGAAGCCGGACCCGCGTGTTGCCGATCACTCGATCGCGCTATCGGGTATCGGGCTTGCCATCGCGCTCTATCATCATGCGCTGCAGGTCTTGCCGAGCGGCAGCCTGCCATGCCCGGCCGTGGGCGTCTCGTGCGCGCAGCGCATCATCTTCGAGTTCGGGTATGTCACGTTCCCGCTGGTGGCGGCAACCCTCTTCTCGCTCCTGATCGTGCTGATGCTGTTCGTGCGGAAGCAACGCTAACTACGGTTACAGACCCGCGGGGCTAGGCTGGCTGGTGGCAGACATGCGAAAAGCGGCGCCCGCAGGGCGCCGCTTGCTTTCGTGTCGCGAACATCACGTATTATTGTGCATCGCCGCATCTGTGAGTCGCCGTAGATGGGCGATCACTGCCGCCATCGACAGGTCGCCAGAGGGTACGGAGCAATCCTCCTCCGTCGAGGCATCGCAGCTTGCCTGTCGTGAGGGGTTCGCTGCGCTCATCTGCGTCAAAGTCGGTGCTAGCGCGGGCGGCACCTGTGCCAGCTGGTTCGTGGCTGCATTGAGAGCGGCAATGCGGGCGCGTCTGCGCGCATCACGTCGTTTCTTCCGTCTGCCCATGGAGGGTCTCTCCGGGATGTATGTTTCGCACCTCCTGTGTTCTACCAGGCCATACGCATCCGGTCAACCTACATCTTTTGTATCATGCTCTGCTCGATGTCTTCGACCGTGCCACCGACTTTCTTGCCGGGGTTCAGGATGCCGTCGGGGTCGAATATCCGCTTCACCTCGGCGAACAACTCCAGCATCTTCGGCGAGAACATGGCACCGAGGTATGGCGTGCGGACGATGCCGTCGTTGTGTTCGCCGGTAATGGAGCCATGGTACTTTGAGACGAGTTCATAGACTTTCGGCTGCAGTTCAAGGATTGCCTGCCTGCTCTCAGGCTTCGAGAGGTCCATCAGCGGAATGATGTGGAAGTTCGCGTCGCCGATGTGGCCGGCGATAGTGTAGGTGAGATGGTACTGATCGAGGATTGCGTTCAATTCCGGCAGGAAGGTCGGGTAATCGTCCGGGTGAACGACGAAGTCGTCAATAAAAGGCGCGGCGTACAGGCCTTTCATGTTCTTGCGCAACAGCGCGAACGATTCGCGACGGATCGTCCAGTATTTCTTGGCGTGCACCTCGTCCTTAGCGATATGCGTGCGGGCTGCGAGTCCCTGGAGCGACAGTCGCGCCCGCCGTGCCTTCTCGAGTGCCTCCTCGTGCGTATCCTCGGCGAATTCTGCCATCAAGACGAGCTTGGGGATGCCACCGGTCGCGGTCATCCACAGTTCTGGTATGAACGACAAGCCGAGCCGGATCATCTGCCAGACTCCCATCTGCGACAGCATCTGCGGCAGAAACCGGACGGCGAGCGAGAATGTGTGATTGTCATATGATTCGAATGATTCAGGGCCGACAGAGCGCACATGCTTTACGATCTCGGGGAGTATCCCGAGGTCGGAAAGGAAGACGACGAGCATCGCTCGATGCGTCTTGGGCTTGGTGAGTGCGAGTGTCGCTTGTGTCACGAGCGCGAGCGTTCCCTGCGAGCCGCAGACGAGCTGTGTGAGATCGAATGTGCCGTCATCCTTCTCGACGTTCCACAGCGCGTAGCCGGCCGAGTTCTTGGTGACGGTCGGAGTAGCGGCCCTGATCTCATCGCGGTTTGCCTCGATGAGCGCGTGTACTTTCTTGTAGACAGAACCCTCGAACGAGTCCTCGGCTTCCTTGGCAGCGAGTTCTTCTTGCGAGAGAGGGCGTATGACAGCCTGTGAACCGTCGGAGAGGACGATCGAGAGTTGCCGGAGAAAGCGATTCGTCTTGCCATAGCGCAAGGTCAGTTCGCCCCCGGAGTTGTTGGAGACGATGCCGCCGATGGCACAGAGCTGCCGTGAGGCAGGGTAGGAAGCGAGAAGCCCGCCGGTCTTTGCCAGTGTCTCTTTCTCGAAATCCCTGTAGTAGACGCCCGGTTCAGCCGTCGCGGTCATCGTGTCGGGGTCGACGGAGACGATACGGTTCATGAACTTGGTGAACACGAGCGAGACATGGTGCGTGAGCGAGCCGCCGGTCATGTCGGTACCGGCGCTGCGCGCCGCAAGGGAAATGTCGCGGCCTCCGCGTTTTTCCTGTGCGACGAAACGCACGATGGCCGATACGTCGTCGGCGGTCTTCGGGAAAGTGACGACTTCGGGCTTCTGCTCGAAGATACTCGTGTCACGGCTGTACTGCCGCAGTGTCGCATTGTCGTCCAGTACATCGCCTGAGATAAGCGGTGCGATCTGCTCGCGGAGCTTCATGCTGCCTATTCTACCACCGAGGCGAAAGGGAAAGCCGCGACGCTAGTGCGCCGCGGCTCGGGTTGTTGCAGAGTGCGTTTCGGTGCGGTCGTCCGGGTCCCCATTGGGATTCAGCTTCGCTTCCTTGAGCAATCGTGTGATCTGGCGAATGTATCGGCACGCAGGATTCGTGCGCCTACTGCACATTCCCAGTGTCGACAGTGCGGCAACGAACATGTGCAGAAAGCGTCGCAGGGTGCTGCAATTACGCAGGCATCCCGATCGTTCGAACACCGCGCCGAGCGTCGTGCCGGCCGCAAACAGAAGTTCACTTTCGCGTTCTGGTGACAGCCGGCGCGTCTCGTGTCCGTGCTTCCACGTTTGTGCGAAATCAAGGTTCGCCAACCGGATCCACTCGGAGGTGAGATGTGCGATCTCGCCTGGCAGCTCCCCGGGGGGCAGCGTGTGCCATGCGGTATATATCGATCGACGTATCGTCCGGGCAGATGTGTGTTGCGCGCGTAGGCGGTATTCGTGCGCCATGCGATGGCGTCCTTTCCTTAAATACATCTCATATCCGTCGGGAACCATAGAACAGGACACAGGGCGAGTCAACATGTGTGCTGGTAAGGAAAAGCCGCACCGATAGACCGGTGCGGCTCATGCTCGCGGCTTCCCGCGTACGAGTTTGCGCAGTTCCTGCAATACGATGAGCGGCCGCGTATCCTTGCTCACGCGGCGTATGAGTACGGTCGCGCGCCCGACGAGCGACGCAGCGGCCGTCTCTGTCGTATAGGCGACAGTGCTCCATGCGATGATCGCATCAAGCACATACTCAAGGTCGCCGATGCCGTCTTGGTACCGCGACCATGTGTCGAAGACCGCCTGCTCAAATCGATTCTGCGGTTCCGGTATCATGCGTACGACCGTGCGTCGCCGCCGGTGCGTTGCGAGGTCGACGATCTTACCGTCCGTCATCCGCAAGCCTTTCTCTGTCTATCGGCGCTCTCCACACAATGCGCGTCCACAGCACGTCCGTCAAGCACGTACTCACGGAGGGTATACTTGCTGCATGCGACACAGTCGCCACGTTCGTCATGTCAGCCACACGGCGACGCTCAGTTACCCGCATTCGCTGGTACAGCGTCTCTATTCGCTCGTCCTCGGGCCGCTGTTCATCGTGGCGCTGGTGTTCCTGCTGGTGAATGTGTTGCCGCCCGCTGCGGTGCCGCACGCAAGCATACCGCTGTCGACCATCCTCTTGGCCACGCTTCACACATTCATCCGTCTCGCCATCGCCTATGTGCTCGCGGTCGCAGTCGCGGTGCCGCTGGCCCTCTTGGCGACCTCGAGCCACACCATTGAAGAGTTCTTGCTGCCGGTGTTCGACATTCTCGAGTCGGTACCCATCCTGGCGCTCTTTCCGGTGTTCGTCGTGCTGTTCTTACAGTTCGGGTTCCTCAACGGCGCGGCGATCTTCATCCTCTTCCTCACGATGCTCTGGGATATCGTGACGACCTTGGTCGGGGGCGTAAAGATCATCCCGAAAGAGATCTATCAGGCCGCGCACGCCTTCGGCGTGCGCGGCACCGCGCTCTTCACCCAGGTCACACTGCCTGCGTTGGTGCCGCAGCTGGTGACCGGCTCGATCATTGCGGTCGCGCAAGGCTGGAACCTCATCATCGTCGCGGAGGTGCTGCACACATATATCCCAGGCGGCACTACCGAACAGGATCTCTTCGGTATCGGCGCTATCCTTGTGAAGGCCGCATCGGCCGGCGACCATGGCACGTTCGTCATGGCGGTCTTCGTCATCGTCGTGCTCATCGCAGTCCTCAACCTCGTCCTCTGGCAACGCCTCTTGCACTATTCGCAGCGCTTCCGTTTCGACTAACGCCGTTATGCACGACACTCCGCTCATCAGCTTCTCGAACGTCTCCAAGCGCTACCCGGAGAACGAGACGCCATCTTTGGCGCACGTATCGTTTACGGTCGCTGCGGGGGAGTTCGTGTGCCTCGTCGGCCCTTCTGGCGGCGGGAAGACGAGTATCCTCAAGATGATCGCAGGACTGGTGGAGCCGACAAGTGGCAGGGTTGATCGCCCTGGAGAGGTCGCTATGACGTTCCAATCGGGCGCGCTTCTGCCGTGGCTCACCGCAGGAGAGAACGTGGCGTTCGGCCTGGCGCGGCGTAACCTCCCACAAGACGAATTGGCAGCACGGATCGAACGCGAACTGAGCCGCGTGGGCATGCTCGCTCTGAAGGACAAGCACCCCGGCGAACTCTCAGGCGGACAGCGCCAGCGTGTCGGCATCGCGCGGGCACTTGCGCTCGAGCCGCAGGTCTTGCTGCTCGATGAGCCGTTCTCCGCGCTTGATGCTAAGACGACCGCCGAGCTGCATGACGACCTCGTCCGTATCTGGCGCGAAACTGGCAAGACCATCGTCATGGTTTCGCACCTCATCGAAGAGGCAGTGTCGTTGGCCGAGTGGGTGCTTCTCGTGCAGCACGACACCATCGACGAGATATTCCGCATCGAGCTGCCATATCCGCGCCGTGACACGGAAGGGTTCCATAAGGAAGTAATGCGCATCCGTAACGCTTTCTTTCGATAAGCGCATTGCGTAAGGACATTATGGGGTCATGACACGGGGTACGCAGACAGGTGCGACAATAGAAGGGAAGACTGCGTCCGAGGTCGTCGAGCTGCTCTTGGCAGATGCGGTAGCGGTGCGCGCGTCCGACATTCATCTTGATCCGAACGAAACGGGGATCGTCGTACGTCGCCGCACCGACGGGCGCATCGAAGATCATCAGGTCCTGCCGCGTAGCATGCATGCAGAGATCATCTCTCGCATCAAGATACTCTGTTGTCTGCGCACCGATGAACACCAGGCGGCGCAGGATGGCAGGTTCAGACATACGACCGACGCGGGAGCGGCTGTCGACGTGCGCGTGTCGATCGTCCCGACGTATCACGGAGAGAACGCGGTCCTCCGGCTTCTCTATGCCGATGCCAGCGAGCACTCGCTGGAATCGCTCGGCTTTTCGGCAGCGCAGCGCTCGCAGATCGCGCGAGCGCTCGACACTGCGCACGGCATGATACTCGCCACCGGTCCCACGGGCAGCGGGAAGACGACGACGCTCTATACGCTTGTACGCATGGCGCGCACGCCCGGCGTTTCGCTCGTTACGATCGAAGATCCGATCGAGTACGCTATTCCCGGGGTCTCGCAGATCCAAGTGAACCCGCGTACCGGGCTTTCATTCGGGACGGGTTTGCGCGCGATCGTCCGTCAGGATCCGGATGTCATCATGGTGGGCGAGATCCGTGATCAGGAAACCGCAAGCCTCGCCGTCAATACGGCGCTCACCGGGCATCTGCTGTTCTCGACCTTGCACACCAACGACGCCGCGACGACCCTGCCACGCCTCCTTGATATGGGTGTCGAGCCGTACCTCATAGCTTCGACAGTGAACGCCTGCATCGGACAGCGGCTTGCGCGACGCATCTGCCGAGCATGCAAGGAGCCGTACCGGCTCACCGACACGCAGGCGGCGCGACTCGCCGAAGTCGCAGGGCCAGATGATCCCGCAGTGCGTACGCGACAGTTCTACCGCGGCGCAGGATGTGCGGCATGCGCGGGGGCGGGGACTGCGGGACGTATCGGCATATATGAGGTGCTGGTGGTCGATGAGGCGGTGCGCGACGCAGTGCTCTTGAAAGCGCCAGCGCGCACGGTCGCGCAGATCGCCATGCGACATGGGATGACGACCATGCGCGCTGACGCTCTTGCCAAGGCGGCGGAAGGAGAGATTGCGTTGGAGGAGGTATTCCTGCACGGGTATGCCTAGACGCATGCGACAGTTCATGCGGCGAACCACAGTGCTCTCACAGAGAGCTGCGGTCCGCGCGTCGAGGAGATTCCTGTTCCTGCCACAGGAGGAGCGGCTGTTGTTCGCCAAGCGGTTGGCCATGACGCTCCGTGCCGAGCTTCCGATCACCCAAGGTCTCATACTGCTCTGCGAGAGCGTACGTTCGCGCGGCGGGGCGCACATCTTCAGGGAAGTGTTCAGTGATGTGAATGCCGGGCGGCCGCTATCGGATAGCCTGCGCCGCTTCGAGTCGCAGTTCGGCGCATACGCGATCGCCGTCGTACAGGTGGGAGAGCGTGCCGGGTCGCTCGCGCAGAGCCTTGATCACCTTGCTGAGGAGCTGCGTCGTCGCCGTGCGCTGTACCGCCGCGTCATCGGCGCGCTCGCGTATCCGGCGCTGGTGCTTGGCGCGTCGTGTGCGATCGTCATCCTCCTGACCGCAGTCGTGTTCCCGAAGATCATGCCGGTGTTTGCCGGGGTGCATACGACACTGCCGCTGCCCACCCGCGTGCTCATGACGGTGTCGGGGTTCCTGGTGCGCTGGCATGGGTATGTCCTCGTCGGAGTCGTCGTGTTCGGCATGCTGGCGACGCTCTCGCTGCGGGTAGGGCGCGTGCGACGGGTCGTCGACGTGCTCGTACTGCACATGCCGCTCATCGGGTTGGTATTGCGTGCGTACCATCTCGCCAACATCAACCGGACGCTCTCGGCGCTTTTGCGAAGCGACGTGCCGATTCCCGAAGCACTATCGCTCACGGCTGCCGCAACGGGTAACGGCGCATATCGTACGGCACTGCGTAGCGCGTGCGCTGGCGTCGTGCGCGGCGAGACGCTCGCACGCCAGTTCGGTGCTCTCCGACATCTCTTCCCGGTCGTCTGCGCGCAGATGATAGAGGTAGGAGAGCGTACTGGCGGTTTGCCCGCCGCTACGGCCTACCTCGCCGAATCGTACGAGGAGGAATTTGATGATCGCATCCGGACCTTGACGACACTGCTTGAGCCGGTCCTTATGCTCATCGTGGGCGCCATCGTCGGCTTCATCGCGCTTGCCATCATCATGCCGATCTACGCGCTTACGCAGGGAGTGTCGTTGCGCTAAGTATGCGGGGATATCGCAGGGCGCATGCAGGGTTCACGCTCGTTGAAGTGCTCGTGGCGCTTTCGATCGGCATGTTCGTCGCGGGAATCGGACTCATCATGTCATGGGACGCGTATCGCGGGACGTCGCTGCGCGCTGATCGCGATCTGCTCGTGGCGCTATTACAGCACGCCCGCGCGCAGGCAATCCACAATGTTTGCGTCGGGGATGAGTGCAGAGACGGCGTGCCGCACGGTGTCTCTGTCACGGCGGATGCCTACATCCTGTATCAGGGTGCTGGGTATGCAGAGGCCGAGGAGCAGGCGGCATTCCCTGCTGCGCCCGCGCTTACGCGCACGGTCGGAACTGTCGCGTTTGCGCGCCTTACCGGGACGACGACCGGCGCAACATTCATTATTGCCGACGAGACCGGACGCTCGTCGACCGTCACCGTGAGTACCGAGGGCCGTATTACATGGACGAACTAGCGTATGCGGCACAACAGAGGATTCTCCGTCATCGAGATCGTGATAGCGGCAGCCATCGGCATGACGGTGACGACCGCGGCGGCGCTCGTGGCATTCGGCGGACAGTCGGCCGTGGCTGGTTTTCAGACAGATGCGGCAGTGCTCGCTGCTGCCGAGCGGATGCTGGAAGATGCGCGTGCTCGCTCGCTTGATGACATGTCGCGTGTCGTGCCCGTGCCTGCGAGCGTCCAGGATGGCATCGAGACTGAGCTGGCGGTCGAGCTGCTCTCTGACCAGGTGACGCGGCGCGTCACCGCGCGTGCCACTGCCGTGCATGGTGTCATGCGCACACACGCTGTTTCCCTCACCACACTCATGACAGGACGCGCCGATGCGGATGCGCCGGATACGTGCGCGGCAACGCTCTCAACGTGGACGGATACGGCCATCAGCGATTCGGTCAGTGTGGGCGACAGCGCGGTTGCGGGACCGGTCATGGGGATTGACGCGTTAGGAGGACGCGTAGCCCTGGCAGCTGGCAACGGTGGGGTCGCCGATTTCTATCTGTACGAGCAGGATGACGACGGTGGGCTGCGCGAGCTCGCCAGCGCCGACATTGTGCCGGGCAGTGTAGGGCTCGCTGGCGTGGTCATGCTCCGGCCCGAGCGGCAGGTGGCGTTCACGCTCAGCGCAGCGCAGCCGAACTTCACGACCTGCACTGAAGGACCGGCATGCGCACATCTCATGGTGGTGGCGCTTGATCCTGGTCCGCGTCTCGTGCATAGCGTCAAAGTGCCTGGTGTGCGTGGCGCTGGTGGCCAGGGGCGCGGCAAGTCGATCGCATACCACGACGGTCGTCTCTATATCGGGCTGGCAAAGACCGGCGGCGGCCCCGAGTTTGTCATCTTTGATGCGCGTGAGTCGCGTGAGCCGCGCTATCTCGGCGGTTTTTCGGTGGGCGCGGGCGTCGAGAGTATCGTGGTTGCGGGTGATCTGGCGTATATCGCAACCGACGATAGCGCGCGTGAGTTGCTGATATTGGATGTGCATAACCCGTCGGCGCCGCAGGTACGCGGCGTGTACGATGCGCCGGGGCCGGCCAATTTCGGCTATGGGAATATCGTGCGTGTGCGTGGAGAGGAGCTTACGCTTGGCCGCACGTATGCACCCAATGCGGCGGAACTGGCGATACTCGGCGTGCAGGAGCCTTTGTCGCCGACGCATGTGCTTTCGTATGACAGCGGTACGACGCAGTCGCCGCAGAGCATAAACGGCATCGCCGTCGACGGCCCGCTTACATTCTTGGTCACGACCGACTATCTGCAGCTTTGGCAGCTTCGGCATACGTCCGGGCCAGTGCTCCTCAGGCAATTCGATATCGGCGCCTCTGGTGCCGTCGGGAGCGCAGGCGATTGCGACGGCGAGACATTCTACGCGGGCGGGTATCGGACGGACAATCATCGCGGCATGGTATACGCGATCACGGCGGCACATCCATGAAATACCATCCTGCGTATCGAGACTGTCGGGGTACTACGCTTCTTGAGACGATCCTATACATCGCGCTTCTGGCTATCGTCATCGGTGGCGTCCTGACGGGTGCCGCTGCGGTCTTCTCAGCTACCGATCACAATCGCGTTGCGGCAATGCTCCAGCAAGAGGCGGCTTTTGTCCTTGCGCGTTGTGCGGCCGTTATTACGGAGGGGGCTGTCGTAGTGTCGCCAGGCACACACGGGTCGCAGCTTATCGTTGTTGCTGCCGACGGGTCGCGCATGCAGTTATGCATGGCATCCGGCGAAGCTCGTTTCTTGGCGGGAGCGGGGGATTGCGCTCACGATGGGGTAGCGCTCGATAACGACGATGCGACGGTCGATTCGCTGGTATTCGTGCGTCGTGCAGAGGAGGGGGCGTCGCTTATCGACTGTGCAGTTGTGCTCAGTGCTCGCGATGCACATGGCGGAGCAGTGTCATTTGCCGCGACGACCACACGCATGCTCCGTAGCAGGCTATGAAACGTCGAACCATGCATATATATGGCCGCCAGCGCGGGTTCGCCGCGCTCATGAGCGTCGTCATCCTTGCCGGGATGCTCATGGTGATGACCTACGTGATGAGTACCGCGAGTTTCTTCGCACGATTCGATGCTCTTGATGGGGAGCGGAAACGGGTGTCTTTGTCGCTTGCAGACGGGTGCCTTGCGGCGGCGATGGCAAGGCTCCAGCGTGACAGCGATTATGTACCGACGGCTGGCGGCGAGTGCGTGTCATTGGGGGGTGAGTGCGATGCAGTGCCCTTGCCGTCAGGCACCTGCAAGATCTGTGGCGTTGCGCCAGGCGAAGCCGAGAGCGAACGGATTGTTGTCGTGCGCGCTGCAGACGATGGCGCATACACGAACGTGCGTGCGGTGCTGGTGCGTGATAGCGGTGCTTATGAGGTGCGGGAGTGGCGCGAAGTGCCGCACTACGATGGTCCGAATTGCACCTTGTAACAGCGCTCAGTAGAGCGCTGTTACAAGGTGTCTGTCTTGGACATAAAGGACACGCGTGTGTCCGATAGCATTCGCATGCTAGATGATTGCGGCGGCGTAGCGTGCATAGTAGGATTTGCGCAGCTTACAGTACTCATCGGCAAACGCGATCGTCTGCTATGTGTTCGGTGAACTTAATAACATCGGCGCTCCGTCGCCGTTCCTTTCGGCAGAGGACTGTCCAGGAGAACCGCCAGAATCGTCCGGCACCATCAAGGTGATCAAGATGGTCGTGGGCGGTAGCGCCTCGCCGTCTGATTTCTCGATTCATCTCAAGAAGGACGGTGCGGACGTGGGCGGCAGTCCGGAACCGGGTTCGCTCACGGGCACCTCGTACATCGGTCTTGCGCCGGGTGCCTACACGGTGAGCGAGTCGGGCGGGCCGTCGGGCTACACGGCCGGCTTCGTCGGCGCGTGCGACAGTACAGGCGAGATCGACCTCTCCGCAGGCGAGACAGCGGTTTGCGCGATCACGAACACCTACACCGAGACTCCGCCGCCGCCAGCAGTGACAGGCGGTCTGTCGGTCACGACGACCGTCGTCGGCGGCAGCGCAATTCCGTCCGACTTCACTGTTTCGGTGAAGAAGACAGGCGTCAACGTCTCGGGTTCGCCGCAGCCAGGTTCTGCCTCGGGCACCCTCTATGCGGGACTCCTTGCAGGACAGTATGATGTCTCCGCAACAGGGCCGGCGGATTATGCGACGACCTTTAGCGGTGGTTGCGATGCGCTCGGCGCGGTGGCAGTCATCGCTGCGGCAACGGCAAGCTGCACCGTCACCAACACGTACACGCCGCCAGCGACGACCAGTGCGAACCTCTCGCTCACGAAGACGGTAAACGACACGGCGCCGAATCCGGGCGAGCAGGTGACGTTCACGCTGACGGCCTCAAACGCAGGTCCTGCAGCTGCTACATCTGTGGCGGTGACGGACATCTTGCCGGCTGGCATGACGTACGTCTCCGACGACGGTGCTGGCGCGTATGCGACTACGACCGGCGTGTGGACGATCGGGGCTTTGGCGAGCGGTTCGAGTACGGTCCTGCATATCGTGGTTTCGATCAATACGGGTACCGAAGGACAGACTCTGACCAACAGCGCCTCGATCACGAGCGGCAATCCGGACCCTGATACTGGAAATAATGCCGCATCACAGGCCATTGTCTCGACCGCTGCTGGCGGTGGTGACGAGGGCGGAGGGGACGAAGGAGGTGGCGACCAGGGCGGCAGCACGCCAGTACCGACGTCCGGTGGCGGTGGCGGCGGCAACGGTCCGATCATGGGCGCCTTCGGAGCGCCGGTGATGCCAGGCACCGTCCTTGGCGCTGCTACGGCCGCACCTGCTTCGTGCGACACATACCTCACGGCATTCATCCGCTTCGGTGGCAAGAACGATACTGAGCAGGTGAAGCGCTTGCAGATGGTCCTACGTGACTACGAAGGTGCGAAGATTGAGGTGAACGGCGTCTACGACGCGGCGACTTTGGCGGCGGCACACGCCTACAAAGACAAAGTGGCGAAGGGGCTGGAGGCGAACGCAGGCCTGTTCAACTATCCGATGCTCATGGCCGCCGACATCCTCCTCTACGAGACCGACATCGTCCCCGTCGGCGCCGAT
>Ga0194120_10000952_pt1 | contig 54256 bp, 53 predicted proteins | sample TA2MahCa65mmetaG_FD_148642 | JGI IMG/M metagenome (GOLD analysis project Ga0194120, IMG submission 148642) | Freshwater microbial communities from Lake Tanganyika, Tanzania - TA2015019 Mahale Deep Cast 65m | ecosystem: Environmental > Aquatic > Freshwater > Lake | place: Tanzania: Lake... | reverse complement strand
GGCGGGTTGACGGTGGGGGCGGGGGTGATCACGGAGATACTGGAATAGTTGGAGTGGGAGTTGGAGTTGAGCCAGGCGGTCGTCAACTCGAACTCCCAACTCCAACTCTGACTCGATGCTATGGCAAGCAAAGCAAAAGATGTTCGCCCGGTGATTACGCTGGCATGTGTGGATTGCAAGGAGCGCAACTACACCACTCAGAAGAATCGCCGGAACGATCCGAACCGAATCGAATTGAAGAAGTTCTGCCCGCGCTGTCGGAAGCACACGACGCACCGGGAGACGAAGTAGGGGCGGATTGCAATCCGCCCCAACATAGGCCAGTAGCTCAATTGGCAGAGCACCGCTCTCCAAAAGCGGGGGTTGCGGGTTCAATTCCTGCCTGGCCTGCCTCGAATTTCTGGGAGTGAGTTTGATCTGTGGCGAAGGTATCTGTTATGACTGATAACCCCATCGTGCGCTATCTGCGCGAAACACGGGCCGAGCTGAGCAAGGTGTCGTGGCCCACCCGCCAGGAAGCAACGAACCTGACAATCATCGTGCTTCTCACGGTTGCGGGGAGTTCGATTATTCTTGGCTCATTCGACTACTTGTTTGCTCAAATGTTTGTGCTGATTCTCGGACTCTAGTTGCGCGCATAAGGAATGATGACGTTGGAAGAAGAGCGTTCGCTCGAGGGAATTGAAGAGCACGAGCCTGAAGAGACGTTGGAATCGGCTGAGGCTGAGATCGAGTCGCCGATTGCCGAGGGTGAATCGGCGGCGCCCGCCCAAGCGACCGAGCCGGTTCAGGAATCGGGGGACGAGCGGCATTGGTACGTGATCCATTGTTACTCGGGTTACGAAAACAAAGTCCGCCACAATCTCGAACAGCGTATCGATTCGATGGGGATGAAGGACAAGATTTTCGATGTCGTCGTCCCGACCGAAGAAGAGATTGAAGTGAAAGACGGCCAGCGCCGCACGGTGGAGCGCCGTGTGTTTCCCGGCTACATTTTGGTGCAGTTGGTTCTCACCGAAGAGTCGTGGTATGTGGTGCGGAATACGCCGGGCGTGACCGGGTTCGTGGGCATGGGCAACACGCCTACTCCGCTTCAGCCGCAAGAGGTGGCGCAGATCATGCGGCGCATGGAGGCGGAAGCGCCGAAGATTAAGGTGAATTTCAAGATCGGCCAGAAGGTGCGCATCATCGATGGGCCATTCAACGATTTCATTGGCACGGTGGGCGAGATCGACGCGGAGCGCGCAAAGGTGCGCGTGATGGTGTCGTTCTTCGGGCGCGAGACGCCGGTGGAGTTGGATTTCTTGCAAGTAGAGAAGGCTTAATCTCTAATTCTCCAATCTCTAATTCCTCTTAGAGAATTGGAGGGTTAGAGAATTAGAGAATTCGTGGGAGGGCTGGCTGAGGCCGCCCGCTTGCACCACAAAGGAGAAACCCTATGGCAAAAAAGTTGAAAGCAGTCGTGCGCCTGCAGCTCGAGGCAGGCAAGGCCACGCCCGCGCCGCCGGTCGGCCCGGCGCTGGCCGGTCATGGCATTAACTTGATGGCGTTCTGCAAAGATTACAATGCCAAGACCGCCAATCGCCCCGGCGACATCATTCCGGTGGACATCACCATCTTCACCGATGGCTCGTTCCAATTGGCCCTGCGCACGCCGCCTGCGGCAGTGCTTCTGCGCAAGGCGGCCGGGATCGAGAAAGGCTCGGCGGTGCCCAACCGCACGAAGGTGGGCAAAGTCACTCGCGCTCAAATCCGCGAGATCGCCGAGATCAAAATGAAGGACACCAACGCCGTCGATATTGAGGACGCCATGCTGCAAGTGGAAGGCACGGCGCGTTCGATGGGCCTCACGGTGGAAGGATAACGAAAGCGTGGGAGGGCTGGCGATGGCCGCCCGTTTGCACCACAGGAGACTCACATGGCAAAACACGGAAAGAAGTATCGAGCCGCCGCGGCGAAAGTCGATCCAACGAAGGCTTACGGCCCGAAAGAAGCGCTGGCGATGGCCAAAGCGACGAGCATCACAAAATTCGATGCGACGGTTGAAGTGCATATGCGCATGGGGCTCGATCCCAAGCAGGCCGATCAGCAAGTGCGCGCGGCGGTGGTGATGCCCGCCGGGCTGGGCAAGACGGTGCGGGTGATGGTCTTCGCCGAAGGCGAGGGCGCGCGGCTGGCCAAAGAAGCGGGCGCCGATTTCATCGCCGATGACGAGATCATAAAGAAGATTCAAGATGGCTGGACGGACTTCGATGTCTCCATCGCCGTCCCGGAAATGATGGGCAAGGTGGGCCGACTCGGCCGTATTCTCGGCACGCGCGGCCTCATGCCGAACCCCAAGGCCGGCACGGTGGCCCCTGCCGGCGACCTGCCGCGATTGATCCGCGAGGCCAAAGCCGGCCGCATCGAGTTTCGCCTCGACAAGACGGCGAACATCCACGTGCCCATTGGCAAAGCCTCGTTCACCGAAGATCAGTTGTTTGAGAACTTTTCGTCCCTGATGGAAGCGATTCGAAAAGCCAAGCCGTCGGGCGCGAAAGGGATTTACGTTAAGCGCATCACCGTCACCACGACGATGGGGCCGGGCGTGAAAGTGGACGCCAACTCGGCCCTCTCACTGGGGACGGCGGTGTAAATTACCCTCACCCCTGCCCCTCCCCCATTTGGGGTTTCACAAAGGGGGGAGGGGTGAGGGGTTGCCTTCGCCGTAGACCGCAGGAGCCCCGCCGGGCTTAAACATCCTGCCGAGGTGAAGACTCTCGAAACGCGCCGCATCCGTGCGATGGAGGCGGTGAGCACGACACGTGCGCGAAAGTCTTTACGCGAAGCGGGCCGAGGGCGTAAAGACTTTTTGATTCGCTTTCGCTGAAGAATGAGCGATCAAAAAGTCGAGCCGCAAGATCGTTCATTCGAAAGCGAAAGGAGGTGACACGAATTTGGCAATCACAAAGAAACGCAGAGCAGAGCTGGTGAAAGAGTACGGCGATTTGTTGAAGAAAAGCGAGGCGTTCGTCATCACATCGTATTCCGGTTTGCCTGTGAAGGACATCGAGCAACTGCGCCGCAAAGTGCGCGAGTCGTCGGGCGAGTTTCACGTCGTCAAGAACACGCTGGCGGCCATCGCCATCAAACAGGCTGGCCTGCCCGTGCCCGAAGACATGCTGGCGGGCGGCACCGCTATCGGTTTCGCCTTCACCGACGTTCCGGCTGTCGCCAAAGCGATCAGCGATTTCACTAAAGGCTCGGACTTCGTGAAGGTGAAGGGCGGCGTGATGGGCAACAAGGTACTCGATGCGAAACAGATCGGGGCGCTGGCGACCCTGCCGCCGCTGCCGGTGGTTCGCGCTCAACTGCTCGGCCTCATCAACACGCCTGCCACGCGCCTGGCCGGAACCGTTGCCAGCGGCGTGCGGCAGATCGTCAATGTCGTAAAAGCGTACTCTGAGAAAGAGCTATCAGTGAGTAGTGATCAGTAATCGGTTGCCTGATGGTTGGTTGGTTGTCGCTGATTGAGCATGACCGGCAACGAGGAACCGATCAACCCAGAACCAACTTTAAGGAGATTTTTGCAATGGCTGATTTGAACAAACTCGTCGAGGACTTGAGCACGCTCACCGTCCTCGAAGCGGCGGAACTGACCAAGATGCTGGAAGCCAAGTGGGGCGTTTCTGCCGCCGCCCCGGTGGCTGTGGCCGCTGTGGCCGCCCCGGGCGCCGCGGCCGCCGCCGCTCCCGTCGAGGAGAAGACCGAATTCACGGTGGTGCTGAAGGATGTCGGCCCCAAGAAGATCGAAGTGATCAAGGTCATCCGCCAACTCACCAACCTCGGCCTGAAGGAAGCGAAAGAGATGGCCGAAACCGTGGGCGCGAAAGTGCTCGAGGCGGTGAGCAAGGAAGCCTCCGAAGACGCGAAGAAGAAACTCGTCGAAGTCGGCGCGGTCATCGACATCGTCTAGCCTTCTCTCGCCTAATCAAAAATGCGCTCCTCAAGCGGAGCGCATTTTTGATTCACCCAACTTTGTTTCGCAACAGGCCGATGCTTTCCACTTCGCATTCCACCACATCGCCCGGCTTGAGGAACTCAGGCGGGGTGCGGGCGAAGCCTACGCCGCTCGGCGTGCCGGTGGCAATCACGTCACCCGGCTCCAGCGTCATGCCGCGCGACAGGCTCTCGATGATGGCCGGTATCTTGAAAATCATCATCCCCGTGTTGGCTTCTTGCTTCGTCTCTCCGTTCACCCGGCAGCGGATGGGTAAATTGTGCGGATCGAGAATCTCGTCGGCGGTCACAATCCACGGCCCCATCGGGCACGCGCCGTCGAGACTCTTGCCTTTGAAAAATTGGCCGTGATTGAATTGCAGATCGCGCGCGCTCACATCGTTGATGATCGAGTAGCCGAACACGAAAGACATCGCCTCCGCCTGCGAAATGCTTTTCCCGCCCCGGCCGATCACCACCGCCATCTCTGCTTCCCAATCGATCTGCGCCGACACCGACTCGTCGAACGGGATATTGGCATACGGCCCGTTCACCGCGTGGGTGGCTTTGGTGAAGAACACCGGGTGCGCTGGAGTCTTGGCCTCGCGCCCGCGCGCGTCCGCCGACTCTTTGATGTGTTCGGCGTAATTGAGGCCGAGACACATGATGTTGCGGCGCGGTTTGGGGATGGGCGCGAGCAAACGCTCGCGGGCGAGGGGCACGGCAGGGCCGGTGAGGCGGGCCAGTTCGGCAGAGACGGCCTCCCATTGTTCGATGGCCTCGAGCATCGAGAGTCCGGGCGCGGGAATGATTCCCTCTTCGCGCACGAGGCCGAGTGTCGGTGTGTCGTTGTGAAGAAAAGTGGCGAGGCGCATGGGCATCCTTTGAGATATACTTTTCGGTGAAGCGCAAACTCCCTCATTATAACCATGACCGAATACACCGTCGTCGATTCTCAAACGCTGTTCGACCACCCCGGCGTGCGCGTGGTGCGCGACACGCTCGAACACAACGGGCGGCGCTTTCCATACTTTTACCTTGCCAGCCCGGTGGAAGCCGTCTCGTGTGTGGCGCTCACGAGCGAGGGGCAGGTTGTGCTCACCCGCCAGTATCGGCACCCGGTGGGCGCGATCATTTACGACTTGCCCGGCGGGCGGATGAACCGGGGCGAATCGATTCAACAGGCGGCCTCCCGTGAGTTGGAAGAAGAAACCGGATTCCGTCCGCGCCGCATCGAACTGTTGGGGCGATTCAATCCGTTCCCCGGATCATTGCAAGCAGTGATGAACATCTTTTTCGCCGCCGATCTGATCCGCACACAGCAAAATCTCGATGCGGGTGAGGAGTTGGAGGTGGTGTTCATGCCCGCCGCCGACGTATTGGGAATGGTGTTGCGCGGCGAGATCATCGACGGCTCTCTGCAAATGGGCGTGCTTCTCGCTGTGCAAAAGGGGTTGATCCGGCTGTGAGAACAAAAAGACTCGCTGACGCGAGTCTTTTTGTTGGGATGAACTGCCACCCCATTCAGTTCATTCTGCCCGCCCCCTTTACAGGGCAAGGGGAGTAGCATTTGCAATTACAGGGAGAGTGTACAACAAATAGGGGGCAAGCCGCATAGGCGTTTGTACTGTTTTTTCTGCGACACGGGCGCGGGGAAAATCTCGGAACTCGCCCTCACGCAAAAGCGTCTATTCGTGGCAACTGCCTATGACATTGCCGACACTCACGCCGTTTCCCATGCGCCGCCGACTCACCCTCTCCGCCCTGCTCACGTTGTTCATCGCCTCATTGATCGTTGTTCATTTGTTGTTCGTTGACCTCCCCTCCCTCAACCGTCTCACCGAAAACCTGGCCGTTCCCTCCACCAAAATCCTCGCCCGCGATGGGCGGCTGATCTACGAAATCACCGACCCGGCGGGGATGCACCACACCACCCTGCCACTGTCTGAGATTCCGTTGGCGTGCCAACAAGCTACCATCTCCGTCGAAGATGCGAGCTTCTATTCCAACCCCGGCGTGGATGTGGTGGGGATTGCCCGCGCATTGTGGATCAACGTGCGGGGCGGCGAAGTGGTGGCCGGCGGCTCGACGATCACCCAGCAAGTGGCGCGCAATATGCTCCTCGACCCGCGCGAACGCGCCGAACGCACACTCTTCCGCAAACTGCGCGAGAGCATCCTCGCTTGGCGGCTCTCGCAAGCCTACAGCAAAGATCAGATTCTCGAACTCTATCTCAATCAAACCAATTACGGACATCTCGCGCATGGGATCGAGTCGGCGGCGCAAACCTATTTCGGCAAGAGCGCGCGCAATCTCGATCTGGCCGAGTGCGCGCTGTTGGCCGGCCTGCCGCAAGCGCCCGCGCTCTTCGACCCGCTCCTTAACCCGCAGGCCGCCGACGACAAGCAGGCCATCGTGCTCGACCTCATGGCGAAGAACGGACTGATCACGGCAGACGAGGCCAAATTGGCAAAGGACGAGCCTTTGCAATTCGCGGCCATCACATTCCCCATCTCCGCGCCGCATTTTGTGTTTTACGTTTGGAGTCTGCTCGAACAGCAGTACCCGCCCGAGGTGCTGTATTCGGGCCTCACGGTGACGACGACCATCGATCTCGATCTCGTGGCGACTGCGGAATCGATCATCCGTCGCCGACTCGAACTGTTGGCCGACGACGAGTCCGTCGATCACAACGCGACCGACGCCGCGCTCGTCGCCCTCGATCCGCGCACCGGGCAAATGCTGGCGATGGTCGGCTCGCCCGATTACTTCGACGGCGAAATATCCGGCTCGGTGAACATGGCCGTCGCCCCGCGCCAACCCGGCTCGGCCATCAAACCGATCACGTACGCGGCGGCGTTCGATCCGGCGCTCTGCACCCAATTCTCCAATCCTCCCATCCTCGATTCTCATGAAACGGAGAGCGGAGAATTAGAGATTGGAGATTGCCCCTGGACTCCAGCCACGATGATCCTCGACGTGCGCACGGCGTTCGTCACCGCCGAAGGCATTTCATACGTTCCTCTCAATTACGACCGTAACTTTCACGGCCCGGTGTCGGCGCGCGATGCGCTGGGCGGCTCGCTCAACGTTCCGGCGGTGAAGGCGCTCGATCACGTGGGCATCGACTCAATGCTTGCCCTCGCCGGGCGTATGGGACTCACCACTCTGAGCGATGCTGATCGATTCGGGTTGGCGCTCACGCTCGGCGGCGGGGAAGTGCGGCTGATCGATCTCACGAGCGCGTTCGGGGTGTTCGGCAACGGCGGCGTCCGTGTGGAGCCAACGGCCGTTCTCAGGATCACGGACGCGAGCGGAAACGTGATCGAAGAATGGAGGCCTCCATCGGGTGAGCGAGTCCTCGATGAGCGAGTCGCTTTCCTCATCACCGATATTCTCTCCGACAACAATGCGCGGCTCGCCACCTTCGGCCCGAACAGTGTTCTGCAAATTGGCCGCCCCGCCGCCGTGAAGACCGGCACCACCACCGACTTCCGTGACAACTGGACGGTGGGCTACACGCCCGAACTTACGGTGGGCGTGTGGGTGGGCAACGCCGACAATTCGCCGATGGTGAATGTGAGCGGGGTGGCCGGCGCGGGTCCCATTTGGCACGACTTCATGCGCGCCGCGCTCACCGGCAAACCCGAATCGCAATTCGCCCAACCGCCGGGACTCGCGCGCGCCGAAGTGTGCGCGATGAGCGGATTGCTGCCGACGGAACACTGCCCGCTTCGCCGTAGTGAACTTTTCATTGACGGAACACAACCGACGGCGCACGACACGTTGTACCAGCCGTTCCGAATTGACTCCGCCACCGGATTATTGGCCGACGACTCCACCCCGCCCGAACGAATCGTGACGCAAGTATTTCTCGTTCTGCCGCCCGAAGCGCAAGAGTGGGCAAGGGCCAAAGGAATTCCACAGCCGCCAACTTCAAACTCCCAATCTCAAACCTCAAACTCCAAACTCCAAATCACCTCCCCCGACGATGCGACGGTATTCAACATCTCGCCCCGCTTGCCGATCATCAGCCAGCAAATTATCTTCGGCGCAGTGGCCGGAGCGGCGATGAGAGAAGTGTCGTTCGTGTTGAACGGCGACGTGGTGGCAACGCTGGTTGAGCCGCCGTATCAATACTTTTGGCAGCTGGCGCCAGGGCAATACGAGTTGGAAGTGAGAGGGATAACGACAAACGGCGAACGGGTGAGCGGGGAGGCGGTGGGGTTTACGGTGAAGCCGTAATTGCCCTACAGCAGATTTGCTCTACAATAGCACACATGTCTTCACCGAATCCTCCCATCAAACGAATCGCCATTTCCACCGGCGGCGGTGATGCGCCCGGCCTCAACGCCGTCATCCGCGCCGTCACCCTCTCGGCCCTCAATCGGGGTTGGGAGTGTTACGGCATCCGCGACGGATACAACGGCCTGCTGATGCCGGAGCAATACGTCGAGGGTGGAATCATGCGCCTCACTCGCGAGCGCGTGCGCGGCATCACCCACCTCGGCGGCACGATCATCGGCACCACCAATCGCGGCAACCCCATGAAGTTCCCGATCAAGAATCCCGGCGGCACGTTCGAGGAAGTGGATCGCACCGATGAATTGGTGCGCGCGTTTCGGATGCATAGCATCGACGCGCTGATCGTAGTGGGCGGCGACGGCTCGCTGGCGATTGCCAATGTTCTGGCGAAGAAGGGCATGCGCGTCGTCGGCGTGCCGAAGACGATTGACAACGATCTGGATAGAACGGTGATCACCTTCGGGTTCGACACGGCGGTGGGGTTCGCCACCGAGTGCCTCGACCGTTTGCACACCACAGCGGCCTCCCATCGGCGGATCATCGTTGTCGAAGTAATGGGCCGCTACGCCGGATGGATCGCTCTGAATTGCGGCGTGTCGGGATCAGCCGATGTGATTCTGATTCCCGAAATCCCGTACGATCTCCACAAGGTCGTGCCCAAGATTCATGAGCGTGAACAGCAGGGCGGCGACTTCACTATTGTGGTGGTGGCCGAGGGCGCGAAGCCGGTGGGCGGCGCCGTGTCGGTGGTGGAGCGGGAAGTGGGCCGCGCCGAGCGATTGGGCGGGGTGGGCGAAAAGGTGGCGCACGAACTGGCCGCGCTCACCGGCAAAGAGGCGCGGGTGGTGGTGCTCGGCCACCTCCTGCGCGGCGGCAGTCCCACCACGTTTGATCGTTTGCTGGCTCTGCGCTTCGGCGCGGCGGCGGTGCGCGCGTTAGAGGAGGGGCGGTCGGGAGTGATGGTGGCGCTCAATCCGCCGAAGGTGGATTATGTGCCGTTGGAGGAAGCCTCGGGGCGGATGAAGGTCGTGCCGCTGGACAACGACTCGCTGTTGACCGCGCGCGATCTGGGAATCTGTTTCGGGGATTGACTCACCCGCGCGGGGAGGCCGCCTTCGATTCAACATGGGTGGGCAATACGGCGACGAATGTCGATCCGCTCCCCGGCTTTGAATCGACCCAGATGCGGCCATTGTGATTCTCCACAATTGATTTGACAATCGAGAGACCCAGCCCGGTGCCGGTGATGTCGTCGGGCACCGATTTGGCGCGGTAGAACTTGTCGAAGATGTAAGGCTGATCGGCGAGGAGGATGCCGATGCCGGTGTCGGTGACGGTGAGGATTTGCTGATCGTCGTCCATGAACACCGACACGCTGACCGTTCCGCCTTCGGGCGTGTATTTGATGGCGTTTTCGATCAAGTTGGAGGCCATCTGCCGCAGGCGGACGGGGTTGGCGTACACGGGCGGCAGAGTCTCGGGCAGATTGACAACCAATTTTTGATGTTTGATTTCGGCTTTGGCCGCCAGCGCTTCGACGCTGTAGCGCACGACCAGCGGGAAGTTGGCCGGCTCCTTTTGGGTGTCGAACCCGGCTTCGATGCGCCCGAGGTCGAGCAGATCGGTGATGAGGTTGGTGATGGCGTTGACGCTGATGCGGACGCGGCGGATGAATTCTTTTTGCTGATCGTTGATCGGCCCGACACGGCCCATGAGTTCGACGTAGCCGAGAATGGCGGTGAGGGGCGAGCGAAGGTCGTGCGAGACGGCGGTGACGAATTCGCTTTTGATTTTGTCGAGCTGTTTGAGATGAGTGATGTCCTGCATCACCACCGCGCGGCCAATGCCTTCGATGGGTGTGAGGTGAGCGTTGAGCACGCGATTGTCGTCGAGGGCGATCTCGGCGCGGCGGTTTTGAGTGGAGGAGGGCCGGGTGAGGAGATCGCGCAGGTCGGCGTGATGGATCACGTCGGGAATCGGCTTCCCGATCACGGGGGTGTCGGGCAGGTTGAGGGCGGCGCGGGCGGCGGCGTTGATCAGCACGACGCGATTCGAGTCGTCCACCACGATCACCCCTTCGCCGGTTTTTTGCAAGATGGTGTCGAGTTTGCTGCGTTCGGCGTTAGTGTGGGCGTAGAGGCGGGCGTTCTCGATGGCGATGGCGGCGTAGTCGGCCAGCGCAGTGAGCGGGCCGAAGTCGGCTTCGCTAAGGGCGCGGCGGGTTTGGCGGTTGTCCACGCCGAGCACGCCGATGACTTTATCGTGCAGGCGAAGGGGGACGTAAATGAGGGAGTGGACGAGATAGGCGGTTTTGATTTTCTGCGGCGAGTTGGCGCCGAAGAGCGCGGGTTGGCCGGTGCGGATGACTTGCCCGGCGAGGCTGTCTTCGGTGCGGATGCGGAAGGTGCGCACGAACTGATCGTCGAAGTTGCGGGCGGCGCGCATGGTGAGTTCGCCGGTGTGCTTGTCGAGGAGGAGCAGGCTGCCATCTTCCGCGCCGGTGAGGCGCACGGCGGCGTCCACCACGCGGCTGAGGACTTGATCGATGTCGAGCGAGGCGGTGAGAGCGCGGCCTACGGCCTGCAGTGTTTCGAGTTGATGGACGCGCTTTTCGAGCGACTGCAAGGCCAGCGCGCGCTCGCGGCGGAGGCGCTCGGAGTCGAGCGCCTGCCGGACGGCCATGAGCAGCACATCGGGGTCAATGGGTTTGGGCAAGTACCCGGCCACTCCGGCGAGGGTCGCTTCGGAGGCGATGCTTTCGGAGCCTTCGGCGGTGATGATGATGACCGGGGTGGTGTTGTTTTCGATGGCGAGGGCGCGTTTGAGTTGGATACCGGTGAGGCCGGGCATTTGCAGATCGGCCACCACCAGATCGGGGGTTTGCTCGCGGATGGATTTGAGCGCGTCCACGCCGTCTCCGGCGGTGATGACTTCGTAACCGGCGGGACGCAGGACGTATTGCGCGAGGGTTTCGCGTATTTCGCGGGAGTCGTCGGCCACCAGAATCTTTTTGCCAGCCATTGAAGTTAAGACCTACACAGTTCAGATAGATTAGGAACCACGGATTTCACGGATTACACAGAGTGTTCCATTTTCATCAGTGAAATCTGTGTAATCCGTGGTTGCCTTTGCCCAACTGCGCAACTCCTGCAAATAAAGAGAGCGGCGGCGATTGGCCGGTTTGCCGTTCGTCGCCATAGTTATATCGCTTTCGGCAGTGTGAAGTAAAACCGCGAGCCTTGCCCCGGCGCGCTTTCGGCCCAGGCCTGCCCGCCGTGCGTTTCGACGATCTGTTTGACTAACGCCAGCCCGATCCCCACTCCGCCCGTTTTTGGATCCACTTGAAAGAAACGCTCGAAGACGTGCGGCAGATGTTCCGGCGCGATGCCGATGCCCCGATCGGCGACCGAGATGTGGGCCACACTGCCCTCGCGCTGAATGCTGATCACCACCTCGCCGCCTTTGGGACTGAACTTGATCGCGTTCTCGATCAAGTTATCGAACACGCGGCTGAGGCGCGGCGCATCGCCGGGAACGATGACGCTGGCGGCGATGCTGGCCAGCAGAGCTACGCCCTGCTGTTGCGCCATAGGTTGATACTTGGACATGGATTGCCGGGCCATCTCGTCGAGCTGCACGGGTTTGAGAGCATGGGCAACACTGCCGCTTTCATGCAGGATAGCGATGTCGTCCATGAATTGCACGGCAGCATCCAACTTCTCGCTGGCGATCCGCACTTGGTTGCGCTGGCGCTCGTTCATCCGGGTGATGCCGCTTTCGCCCATGATCAGATCCACGGCGCTCTTGGCCTGAGTCACGGGCGAGCGCATCTGCTGAGTGATCTTTGCCAGCACTTCGCCGCGATGTTTCTCTCCAGCCTTCAGAGTCTCATACGATTGCTGCATGGCTTGGGTGCGTTGTTCGAGCGCCTGAAACAATCGCACGTTGACGATAGCAATGGAGGCGTAATCGGCGACGGCGTTGAGCAAAGTTTTGCTCTGCTCGGTGAACGGCTTGGGCGCGCGATTGGCGACGGTGAGCACGCCCACCGTTTGTTCGCGGGCCTTGACCGGCATCACCAGCGCGGCTTTGGCGATCTGCGAAATTTTCATTTGCAGAATGCCCGTGCCGCCAATCGCCAGCGGCTCGCCCGACAGCATCACCAGCGGCGCGAGGCCGTCGTCCCACGGTTGGCGCAACTGCACGCGGCCCGGCAGATTCTTTTGAGCCACGATGAGCAGCTGCCCGCTGGCTTGATCGGCCACCAACAGCCAGCCCATTTCGGCGCCCGACATTTGCAGTGCGCTTTCCACCAATCGGTTGAAGAGCGAAGCCACATCGGTGAGGTTGATCACTGCCTTGCCGAGCCCGGAGAGGACAGTGAGTTCCTTCACTCGCTGTTGAAGATCGGTGTTGGCTTGGGTGAGCTGCTGTTGCAGTTGGGCGCGTTCGCGGCGCAGGCGGCCATCTTCCACCACCCGATCCACTGCGGCGACGATCTCGGCTTCGCGCAGCGGGCGGACGAGGTAATCGCGCGCGCCCAACCGAAAAGCGGCCAGCGCCTGTTGCTCGCCGTTTTCGGGGGCGATGACGATGACCGGCGAATCGAATCCTTGCGAGCGCAGGGCGGTGAGCACATCTTTGCCCGACAGCCCGCGCAGAGCGAGGCTGAGGATGATGACGGCGGGAGCGAAGGTGATGATCTGTTGAAGGGCCGCGCCGCCGTCGGTGGCCATGGCCACTTGGTAGCCCAGCGGCTCCAGCACCTGTTTGCAGATCAGGTCGAGGCTTTGCAGATCGTCGTCGACGACGAGGATTCTATCTTTGGGGTTGTTGGGCATGATGCGGCTCTAATCGGCGGTGATTCTACTCTCACTCTGCTTTTCACGCGGATGGCGCCCCGGCCGCACGGCTCTCGCCCAACTGTAGAGAGGGAGGATCATTGCGCTTCGTTCATTGCTTTGAGCAACGCCGCCAACTCGCGTTGAATTTCGTCGTATTGCGCTTGCGCGTCGGCGATCAGTTTGCGATAGGTGGGCTTGTTCTCTTCGCTGAGCGTGGCCAGCACTTGCTGGTTGCGGGTGATCTGCTGGCTCTTCTGCTTGAGTTTGGTTTCCAACCGCTCGCGGTAACCCATGTAGAAATCTTTGTCGGAGAGAGGCGGCTTGTTCTCATGGTGGCCGGTGATGGCGTCGGAGACGGCCACCACGAGGTCGTCGGTGTCCGCCGGTTTGGAGAGGAATTGGATCGCGCCGAGATCGAAGGCAAAGCGTTCATCCGCCGCCGACACATAGGTTGCCGAAAGAAAGATGATGGGGATGGAGGCGGTTTGCGGATTGGTGCGGAGTTTGTGCACCATCATGAATCCGTCGATGCGCGGCATGAGGATGTCGGCGATGATGACGGCGGGCCGCTCCTGCTCGATGAGAGCCAGCGCCTCTTCGCCGTCGCGGGCGGTGATTACCCGGTAGCCGCGCACCCGCAATTGCATATCGATCATTTCGCGCACTGCGCTGATGTCTTCGACAACCATCACTGGGCCGATGTTGAGTGTCACGTTGGCAGACTCCCGTCGTGGCTAGGGGATGAAATGCACTGGGATTGTAGGTTGGCAAAGGGCGCGCGTCAAGTGTAAAACTTGTTGCAGGAATTGTGCCGTTTTGCCTTGTGGACGGGTTGGGCTACACTTGCTATGGTCTGCCCCGAATTCACCGCAAAGCGCGCAGAGAACGCGGAGAAGGTTGAGACGACCTCGGCGCTCTCCGCGATCTCGGCGGTAAACACCGAAGATGCATTTTCAGAATCACCGCTCCCACATCGAAACACTCATCGCCGCCGCACTGCGCGCCGCCGACCCCGCCGAGCGATTGGCCGCGCACTGGCCGCGCATTGCCGCCCGCATTGAACGCGCCCGCCGTTGCTGGGTGGCGGGCGCAGGCAAAGCCGCGTTGGAGATGTCGCTGAAGGTGAATGAACTGTTGGGGGAACGCATCGCGGCGGGCGCGGTGGCCGCCGTGCCCGAGCGATTGCAGACTCTCGACTCAGCCATCCGAGACTCGCTCCCCTTTCAGTTGTATCCTGCCGCTCATCCATTACCCGACGAGCGCAACCTTCTCGCCGCCCGCGCCATCGCCGATGTTGCCGCCCGTGCCGACGATGGCGATGCGCTGATCGTTCTGCTCTCCGGCGGCGGCTCGGCGCACCTCACCCTGCCCGCCAATGGACTCGCGCTGGCCGATCTGCAACGGGTAACGGGATCGTTGATGAAAGCCGGAGCGCCCATCGAAGCATTGAACACCGTGCGCAAACACTGCGAGCGATTGAAAGGCGGCGGGCTGTTGCGACTGGCCGCTCCCGCGCGCGTCTTCGCCTTCGTGCTCTCCGATGTGATCGGCGATCCGTTGGACGTGATCGCCTCCGGCCCGGCCACTCCCGATCCCACTCGATACGCCGACGCGCTCGACGTGCTCACCCGTTACGGCGTGGAGGCCGACGGCCCGGTGCGCCGTCACCTCGAAGCGGGCGCGCGCGGCGAAAGGCCCGAAACCCTCAAGCCCGACGATCCTCTGTACGCTCTCGCCGATCACACACTCATCGGCAGTAACGCGCTCGCGGTGGAGGCGGTGAAACGCGAGGCCGAGAGGTTGGGCTTTGCTGTCGCGCACCTCGAAACGGGCGTGCGCGGCGAAGCGCGCGAAGCGGGCGCGCGATTGGGCGAATGGGCCGTGCAACACGCCTCAACGCCTCAATGCGCGATCTTCGGAGGGGAAACAACTGTCACCGTCACCGGCCCGGGGCGCGGCGGGCGCAATCAGGAAATGGCGTTGGCGGCGGCGATAGCCATTGAAGGGTTGCCCAACCTCGCCATCGCCGCGTTCGCCACCGACGGCATCGACGGCCCCACCGACGCGGCGGGCGCGATCGCAACGGGCGATACGTGCGGGCGGGCGCGGGCAATGAATCATGATCCGGCGGATTATTTGAATCACAACGACAGCCACACCTTCTTTGCCGAGTTGGGCGACTCGATCCGCACCGGCCCCACCGGAACGAACGTCAACGACATCGCGCTGGCGCTTGCCTATCCTGAGTGACGCCGCCACATCATCCGCAGATTTCGTGAACCCTCTGCGATAATCTGCGCCATCTGCGGATCACTTTGAGTCTTCGCGCCCTCGCGGATATAATTACCGGCATGCCCGACGCGCCACGAAAATACTTCCTCATCACCGACGATCAAGTGCAAGCCGCCCGAAAAATCTGGCCTCAGGTGAGCAACAAAACTTGGGTGGTCGTGCTCAAGCGCACCGATGAGCCGATGGTGCTCAACAAAGCCCCCCATCGCGGACTCGGTCTCGGCGCCATCACCGTCCCCGAACCGGAAAAGACGGTGGACGGAATGCACTACCGCCGCGACATGGATGTGTTGATTCTGATCAGCGGCGAGACGGGACTGCTGAAATGAACCCAACCAACAACCACAAATTCTACGTCCCCGAATCGGCGATGGCCATCGTCGCCCACCCCGACGACATTGATTTCGGCTGCGCCGGAACGCTGGCCCGTTGGGCCCAAAGCGGCTGCCGCATCCGCGAAGTGATCTGCACCAGCGGCGATGTGGGCATTGCCGACGAGGGTATGACCAGAGAGCGAGCCATCGAAATCCGCGAGGCCGAACAGCGAGCCGCCGCCGAGATCATCGGCGCGGGCGAGGTCGTCTTCCTGCGCGAGCCGGATGGGATGCTCCAGCCGACGATGGAGCTGCGAAAAAAGATCGTGCGCGAGATTCGGCGCTTCAAACCGGAAGTGGTGTTCGTGATGGATCCGACTCTGGTGTGGGCCGGAGAGGATTACATCAATCACCCCGATCATCGCGCCGCCGGATTCGCCGGGTTGGAAGCCGTCTTCCCCGCGGCAGGCCAGCCCAACCTCTTTCAGGAATTGGAGGCCGAAAGACTCACCCCGCACAAAACGCGCAAAGTCTATAGCCTCAACTGGCGCGACGGCGATCACTGGATTTCGATTGACGAGACGATTGATTTGAAGATCGCCGCCCTGCGCGCGCACAAAAGCCAAATGGGCGATTGGGACCCCGAGCCGCGCATCCGCGAATGGGCTTCCACGCGCGCCAAAGGCAAAGAAATGCAGTACGCCGAAATCTTCCGCGTGGTCACCCTCGAAAGCGACGAGGATTGGGAAAAGCACAAAGGCGCTGTGGTTGGTCGAAAGAGATCGTAGATGCCGTCACCCGCAATCGCTTTCCGGGTATAATCTTGTTGAGCCGAAAGACTAAGGAGGTCATCTCGCCCTTCACACTTACCCTCACAACTTCACCCACCGAATAACGTTCAATAATCTCTTTAGGAGGAGACAAACCGATGAAGAAAAACCTATTCAATCTCTTGGCGAGCGTTGTTCTTTTGTCGCTCGTCCTTGCCGCTTGCGGCGGCGCGGCCACCACGGCCGCCCCCACCGAAGCGCCGCCCACTGCGGTTCCGCAACCCACCGCCGAACCGGCCAAGCCCAAAGTCTGTGAAGTGACCGACACCGGCGGCGTGGACGACAAATCATTCAACCAGACTGCGTGGGAAGGCGCCGAAGCCGCCGCCGCCGCAGTGGGCTGGGAAGCCGCTTATCTTGAATCGCAGCAACAGACCGATTACGAGAAGAACATCAATGAGTTTATCGGCTCGAACTGCGATCTGATCGTCACGGTGGGCTTCCTGCTCGGCGACGCCACTTCTGCCGCGGCCAAAGCCAACTCCGATCAGAAATTCCAAATTCTCGACTTCGCCTACAGCGACCCGCACGACAACGTGTGGCAACAAGTGTATGCCACCGATCAAGGCGCATTCCTCGCCGGGTATGTGGCCGCGTCCTTCACCAAGACCGGCAAAGTCGGCACGTTCGGCGGCATCAACATCCCGCCCGTCACCGACTTCATGAAGGGCTTCGAGTTCGGCGTGAATTACTACAACTCCAAACACGGCGCCAACGTGCAAGTGTTGGGTTGGAGCACGGAGAAGAACGACGGTCTCTTCACCGGCAACTTCGACTCGCTGGATGACGGCAAGCGCATGGGCGAGACGTTGATGGACGAAGGCGCAGACATCATTCTGCCGGTGGCCGGCCCGGTGGGCTTGGGCACCGCCGCCGCCGTGAAGGAACGCGGTGATGCGTATCTCATCGGCGTGGACTCCGACTGGTTCGTGAGCGCGCCTGAGTATCAGGACATCGTCCTCACCAGCATCCTCAAACGGCTCGACCTCTCGGTGCAGGCCGCAGTCCAGGCTGTGGCCGAAGGCAACTTCACCGGCGGCCTCCACGTGGGCAACCTGCGCAACGGCGAAATCGGCATCGCGCCATTCCACAATATGGACTCGGCGGTTTCTCCCGAAGTGAAAGCGGAGCTTGAGCAGGTGACGCAAGACATCATCGACGGCAAGCTCAGCACCAACGGCCAGCCCATCAATCCCTTCAAGGTTTGTGAAGTGACCGACACCGGCGGCGTGGACGATAAATCATTCAACCAGACTGCGTGGGCAGGCGCCGAAGCCGCCGCGCAGGCCCTGGGCGGCGAAGCGGCTTATCTCGAATCACAGCAACAGACCGATTACGAGAAGAACATCAATGAGTTCGTCGGCTCCGATTGTGATCTGATCGTCACGGTGGGCTTCCTGCTCGGCGATGCGACTTCCGCTGGAGCCAAAGCGAACACCGGGCAGATGTTCCAGATTCTCGATTTCGCCTACGCCGACCCGCATGACAACGTGTGGCAGCAAGTGTATGCTACCGAGCAGGGCGCGTTCCTCGCCGGGTATGTGGCCGCCTCCTTCACCAAGACCGGCAAAGTCGGCACGTTCGGCGGCATCAACATCCCGCCCGTCACCGACTTCATGATCGGCCTCCAGCAGGGCATCGAGTATTACAACGCGCAGAAGGGCGCCAACGTCGAGTTGCTCGGTTGGAGCAACGAGGCGAAGGACGGTCTCTTCACCGGCAACTTCGACTCGCTGGATGACGGCAAGCGCATGGGCGAGACTCTGATGGACGAAGGCGCGGACATCATTCTGCCGGTGGCCGGGCCGGTGGGCTTGGGCACCGCCGCCGCCGTGAAGGAACGCGGTGGAGCGTACCTCATCGGTGTGGACTCCGACTGGTTCGTGAGCGCGCCTGAGTATCAGGACATCGTCCTCACCAGCATCCTCAAACGGCTCGACCTCTCGGTGCAGGCGGCCTCGCGCGCCGTGGCCACCGGTTCGTTCGCCGGAGGCCTGCACGTAGGCAATCTGGCTAACGGGCAGATCGGCATCGCGCCGTTCCACAACTTCGAAGCCGAAGTGTCCCCGACACTGCAAGCCGAAGTGGACGAGATCACCCAGAAGATCATCTCTGGCGAGATCACGGTGCTCAACGCTTCCTCACTGCCGTAAGAACAACGGCAAAGGGCTTAAGCCCCTTGTGAAACCGTTGTGAAGTGATCGCAATCGAACACTGGCGGCCTGTTGGGAAACCTTCGGGCCGCCAGTTTCGTTTTGCGCCGGGTTGTGCTACACTTCCTCAACTCCAACTCTTAACTCAAACCCCAACTCCCCCCTCTCCCCCATGCCACCCATTCTCGAACTGCACGGTATTACCAAGCGTTTTCCCGGTGTGTTGGCTAATGATCATATTGATCTCGCGTTGAACGAGGGCGAGATACTCGCCCTGCTCGGCGAGAACGGCGCCGGCAAATCAACGTTGATGAACGTGCTGTACGGCCTCTATCAGCCGGATGAGGGGGAGATCACCGTTCGGGGCAAGACGATCAAAGTCCACAGCCCCAACGACGCGATTGCCGCCGGAGTAGGCATGGTGCATCAGCACTTCATGCTGGTGCCGGTGCTCACCGTCACCGAAAACGTGATGCTGGGAGTCGAGTCGCTCATCGGCGGCGTCTTTCTGGATCGCAAAGCGGCGGCGGCTCGCATCCGGCAAATTGCGACTCAGTACGGCCTTAATGTCGATCCCGATGCGTATATCAAAGATTTGCCGGTTGGCCTCCAACAGCGTGTGGAGATCATTAAACTGCTCTACCGCAACGCCGACATCCTCATCCTCGACGAGCCGACAGCGGTGCTCACTCCGCAGGAAGCCGACGAACTCTTCAAAGTGATGCGGTCGTTGGTATCGCAGGGCAAGTCGATCATTTTCATCACTCACAAATTGAAAGAGGTGCTGGCGGTGTCCGACCGCATCAACGTTCTGCGGTTGGGCAAAGTGGTGGGCGCCGCCGACCCGAAGACGGCCACCGAAACACAACTGGCCTCGATGATGGTGGGGCGGCAAGTTGAATTGACGGTGCATAAAGAAGAGACCAAATCGGGCGACATTGTTTTGCAAGTCAAAGAGCTGCGCGTGCTCGACGACCGAGAGAACATGATGGTGGATGGCGTGTCGTTCGACGTGCGCTCCGGCGAGATTGTGGGCGTGGCCGGCGTGCAGGGCAACGGCCAAACCGAATTGGTGGAAGCCCTCACCGGCTTGCGCCCGGCGCTATCGGGCCGCGCGGAGATTGCCGGACGGGACACCACTCACGCCAACCCCCGCCAAATTGTGGAACTGGGCGTGGCTCACGTCCCCGAAGATCGTCAGCGTGATGGGTTGGTGTTGTCGTACCCGGTGGCCGACAACATGGTGCTGAACACGTACTATCTATCGCCGTTTGCGCGGGGCGTTGTCATTCAACAACCGGAAGTGGACAAGGCCGCCGCCGAGCGAGTCCAGCAGTTCGACGTGCGCACACCGGGCATCGCCACCTCGGCGGGGTCACTCTCGGGCGGCAACCAGCAAAAAGTGATCGTGGCCCGCGAATTCTCGCGCCCCATCAAACTGCTCATTGCCGCCCAGCCCACGCGCGGCCTCGACGTTGGCTCCATCGAATACATTCATGGCCGCATCATCGAGAAGCGCGGGCAGGGGTGCGCCGTGCTGTTGGTTTCCACCGAACTCGACGAAGTCCTCGCCCTCTCGGATCGCATTGCGGTGATGTATCGCGGGCGCATCGTCGCCGTCGTCGAAGCGGCCGAAGTGACCAAAGAGTATTTGGGCTTGTTGATGGCCGGAGTCGATCCGGCCACGATTGCCAAGCCTCGCAAGGGCGAGCAAGCGCAGGCCGTGTTCTGATTTTTAGAATGATTCGAAACGAGAGATTATGAGCGATTCTCAAGCCCCCTCACTGGTGTGGCGCCGCCGACTCCAACCCATCCTTCTCCCGGCGCTGGCGATTTTCACCGCCTTCGTGTTCGGCTCGTTAGTGATCGTGCTCACCGATTTCAGCGTGCTGGAGGCATTCAAGAATTTTGCCTCCGCGCCGGGCGGATCGTTGAGCGCGGCGTGGAAGGCCATCGGCACGGCCTACGGCTCACTGCTCGAAGGCTCGCTGGGCTCGCCGGCGCGGATGATCGCGGCGCTGCAAAGCGGCGACAGCAAACAGATCGGCGACGCCTTTTACCCCATCACCGAAAGTCTTGTGGCCGCCACCCCGTACATCTTCGCCGGATTGGCGGTGGCCGTCGGTTTCCGGTGCGGCCTGTTCAACATCGGCGCCGAAGGGCAGTTGTTCATCGGCGCGATCTGCTCGGTGTGGGTCGGGATCACGCTCAAGGGGCTTCCAGCCATCGTTCACATTCCGCTGGCGTTGTTGGCCGGGGCCGCCGGAGGCGCATTGTGGGCCTTTGTCCCGGCCATCCTCAAAGCCAAGGCCGGGGCGCACGAAGTGATCAACACGATCATGATGAACTACGTGGCTTTCCGCTTGAGCGAATGGCTGCTCAACGGCCCGCTCAAGCGCCCGGAGAGCGCCAACCCGGTCAGCGCCTTCATCCAGCCATCGGCGGAATTGCCGCGCTTCTTCCCCGACCCGATCCGGTTTCACATGGGTTTCTTCGTCGCGCTGGGCGTGGCCGCCTTCATTTACTGGTTCCTGTTCAAGACGACGCTGGGGTTTGAAATTCGCACCGTCGGCGCCAACGCCAGCGCCGCCAAGTATGCGGGCATGAATATCACCCGCAACTTGATCATTGCCATGTGCCTGTCGGGGGCTTTGGCAGGCTTGGCCGGGGCGAATGAGGTGCTGGGCGTGAACCACAATCTGGCCAACGCTTTCTCGGCCGGCTACGGCTTCGACAGTATCGCCCTGGCTCTGCTGGGCAAGAGCCACCCGTTCGGCGTGGTGCTGGCCGCCGTGTTGTTCGGCACGCTGCGAAGCGGCTCGACGCGGATGCAGAACGTGGCCCAGATTCCGGTGGATATTATTTCCGTGATCCAGGCGTTGGTGATTGCCTTCATCGCCGCGCCGGCCATCATCCGCGCCATTTACCGATTGAAGGCGGTGGGCGAAGGCGAAGGCGCCGTGTTCACGCGCGGTTGGGGCAAATAGCATCGGCCGACGATAGACGAAGGACGAAAGACGAAGGAAACGAGAATGGCGGCGTCAACGACAACAGTTTCAATCAAATCACTCGCGGAAGAGTCGCACCGAGCCCGGAGCCGCATCTTCGGCGCGGCCTTTTTGATCATCGCCTTTTTGATCTTCTGGCTGTTCGCCAACGGCGTGGACCCGGTCCTGCAATCCACCTTCGGACTCAATCAAGGCAACGTCAAAGCAGAAGACCGCCTTCCCGATTGGGTGATTCCGTCATACGGAACGGTGGTGATGTTGTCGGTCGTCTCGGCGGCCATTGGCGGGGCTCAGTTGGCGCGCGGCTTTGGCCGTTACACCCATCTGATGTTGGGGCTGATCGTGCTGATGTTCATCTTCTCGTTTCTCACTTGGGCCACGCGCGACGCCTCGATCAATCTGGCCGGGATGTTGAGAACGTCGGTGGGGGCGGCGGTGCCCATCACGCTGGGCGCGCTTTCCGGTATTCTGTGCGAACGGGCCGGAGTGGTGAATATCGCCATCGAAGGGTTGATGTTGAGCGCGGCCTTGGTGGCCACGCTCGTCGCCAGCGTCGCTCAAAACCTATGGATCGGGCTGATCGCGGCCCTGCTCACTGGCGCGGCGTTGGCCGCCATCCACGCCGTGCTGTCCATCCGCTACAAAGTGGATCAAATCATCAGCGGCACGGTGATCAACATTTTCTCCACCGGCATCACCAGTTTCATCTCGGCCAAGTTCATGCAGGTGTATCCCGACTTGAACAACCCGGGTACGTTTCCCAATGTTTCGATCCCGGTGTTGTCGAGCATCCCGATCCTCGGCGGCGTTTTCTTCAGCAGCAACATTTTCACTTACGGCGCCTATTTGCTGTTGATCATCATTCACGTCGGTCTCTTCTATACGCGATGGGGGTTGCGCGTGCGCGCGGTGGGCGAACACCCCAAAGCCGCCGACACGCTGGGCATCAACGTTCTCCGCACCCGATACATCAACGTGATGCTGGGCGGCATGGCCGCCGGCTTTGGCGGCGCGTATTTCACGCTCGGCTCGGTGGGCCGGTTCGACGAAGTGATGACGGCCGGGCGTGGCTTCATCGGGCTGGCGGCCATGATCTTCGGGAAGTGGACTCCGTTCGGCGCGTTCGGCTCGTCGCTCATCTTCGGCTTTGCCGATTCGCTGGCGAGCAAGTTAGCCATCCTTCGCGTGCCCATCCCTTCACAGTTTTTGCTCATGGCCCCGTACATCGCCACCATGATCGCATTGGCCGGTTTGGTGGGCCGGGCTATTCCGCCCGCCGCCGACGGTCAGCCGTACGAGAAACAATGAATTGCAGAGGACGCCATCATGTACCAAACCGCCCCGACACCGACTAACAACCGAATGGCTCAGACCAGCCTCATCAGCGGCATCATCGCTTGGGCATTGTGGCTCCTTGCCCTGTGCTTCAATTGGACAGTTGGGTTCATTGCTTCGCTGGCAACGTTCGGGCTGTTGGGAGTGTGCTTCACCATCTTGGGCTTTCTGCCCGTCATCCCGTGGGCTATCGCCGTCGTCACCGGCCATGTTGGAATTTCGCAAGTGGGCCGCACGGGCGAAGGCGGCAAAGGCATGGCCATCGCCGGATTGATCATGGGCTATTTGGGAATCGTGCTCACGCTTTGCACGCTCGTTCTCTACGTCTTGGGCGCGTTGGGATTGATCGCCACCTCCCTCGTGCCCACTCCTCCTCCATTCTCTCCGTGAGAAGCGGACTCTGAATCAAAAGCGGCGGCCTCATCGGTCGCCGCTTTTTGTTTTGAATCACTCACCTTACGCACCCTCATCCCCACCCCTTCCCCCGAAGGGGGAAGGGAGTCCCCTCTCCCTGCGGGAGAGGGTTAGGGTGAGGGAACATGGGTGTTCTTTGCAAACTACGTAAGGTGAGTAAATCAGCATCAGATCAATTGGTCGAGGAAACCTTGGAAGTGAGCAACGATTTCAGCCTTCAGCAGTTTGATCGACTCGCTCATAGATCATCTTTCCTGTGGCGCGCACCCGCCGCGTGAACTCCAACGAGTCGCCTATGTCGCGCAGGTCTATCGTCCAACCGGGAGCGGCTTCCTCGATGGCCCGCCAAATCGCAAAATAATCCGCCGCGCCCGCGCCTTCGACGGCCACATCCACATCCGAGTCGGCGCGAAAGGCGTTAGGGCGAGTGACCGAGCCAAAGAGGTAGATTCGTTTCACTGCCGGGAAGCCGCCCGCCACGCGCGCGACGGCGTCCATCACCGCGCGCGTTCGCGTTCGGCGCGGGCTTGCAAAGCCTGTCGGGCCGCGGCAATGTCCACTGCCATGGGCAAAAGTGTAGCGCGATGGGGGAGGAAAGGCAAGCAAACAAAAACGGCGGCGCTCGAAAGAGGCCGCCGTTGATTGAGCTTGCGAGGTATCAGGCCGCGCCCGTTTCTGTCGAGGCCACGCGATAGGCTTGCCCCCACAGATGGGCGGTCGCCAACTGCGCGTATCCGGCTCCGGCAAATGCGCCCACGCCGCAGAGAATGGCCCCCACCGATGAGAGGATCGAAGCGGCGAAACTGGAGATCAGCAAAACGATGAGAAACACCGCCGGTTTGGCGCGGACGAGGGCAAACACTTCGCCCACGCGCAGGGCCGGGCCAATTTCTCCGCTGACGGCAAACTTGCCCAGCGCGGCGGGCAACAGCAAACCCACGGCAATGCCGAGAATGGCGGCGAGACATCCAAAGCACGCGCCGATGATTCCGCCGATGGTGGCCATCGTCCCGCTTCCATCGTCCATCGAAGTCAGCGCCACCTGCGGCAGAGCCGAGCACACGGCGACGATGAGGATCGGCAGAACATACACCAGCGCCACCACAAAAGCCATGAAACCCTTTTTGAGGAAATCGCCGAAGTCGCTCCATTCGGGGAGAGTCGGCGTTTCATCTTTGATCACGCGGCGAGCGATCTCGACGCTGTAACCCAGCGTGAGGAATCCGCCCACCACCGGGATGAGCGGGGCGAAGGACATGATGAGCCATTTGACCAGCCACTTCTCATCTTGCTGTGGATACGTGAAAGCCTTGCCATATTCCATTTCATTCATGAGTCATTCTCCATTTGGATTGATTACGAGATTGGCGCAAGTATAGCCTCAAGCGGCGAGGCTGGCAATCACAACACGCCTTGCCGTTTGAGCAGCCACAACAAGCCGACTCCCTCGGCGGTGAAGGCCAGTGTGTTGGCGAGGGCGATGCCGCTGTGCCCCATGATCGGCGTGAGAAAAAAGCACAGGCCGCCGAAGGCGGCGGCGGTGAGCGCGGCGGCGATCACCGGGGCCGCGGGCCGTTGTTGGGCGTAAAATGCGCGCACGGCGATCTCCACCAGCGAATGCCCGACGATGCCCGGCAGAAAGGCCAGCGCCGCCGCGCGGATGAGACTCGCGCCGTTGGCCGAAAGGAATTCGTAATTGGCGGCGACTCCGAGAAGGGGCCCGATGAGGATCATTGCCAGCGCGGTGACGGGGAGGGTGAGGGCCAGAATCGCGCCGAGCATTTTGCGCAGGGTTGCCTTCAGCGCAACGGCGTCCCCGCGCGCCACGAGATCGGCGAGGGCGGGAAGCAGGGCGGTGGCTGCCGCCGTGCCAATCACCGTCTGCGGCATCTGCATGATCAGCCAGCCATAGGCCAGCGCCGACACCGATCCTTCGCTGAGGCCGGAAGCGAATCGATCGGTGACGATGAAGATGGTTTGGAAGGCGAAGATGTTGAGCAGGCGCGGGCCGACCACCCGCGCTACCCGGATCACGCCGGGGTGCCGCCACTGAAGTGACGGCGTCCACCGGAATCCGTGACGGATGAGTCCGGGAATCTGAATGGCGAGGTGGAGCGCCGCGCCGAGAATCACTCCGAAGGCGAGCCCGTAGATTCCGAATCGAGTCGAGAGAAATGTGACGCCGATGATTTGGCCGATGTTGTAGAGGATGGGCGCGAGGCCGGGCAGAAGGAAATGCTGATGCGCTTGCAGGCCGCTGGCGGCGAGGCCGCTGAGGGTGAAGATGAGCATGGCGATGAGGTTGACGCGCATGAGACTCGCGGTGAGGCTTTGCTGCTGCGGCGAGAAGTTGGGGACGACGACGTGGCGCACGAACGGCTCGGCGAAGAGGGCCAGAGCGAGGGCGCTGAGCGCGGCGAGGGCGAGGGCGATGTTGAGCACGCGGCTGAAGAGCGCCCACATGGCCTCGCGGCCTTCGCGGTCGAGCGATTCGGTGAGGACGGGAATGAGGGCTACGGCCAACGCGCCTCCGGCGAGCAGAGTCACAATGGTATCGGGCAAATTGTTGGCGGCGTTATAGGCATCGAGCGCGGCGGAGATGTCGAAGGTTTTGGCGACGAGGGCTTGCCGGGCGAGGCCGAAGAGTTTATCGAGGCCGAAGAGCAGAGCGAGGAGGAGGGAGGAGCGGAAGATTTTCATTCGAGAATTGGAGAATTAGAGAATCAAGCGCCCCGCTCCAACTTTCGATCTTGCGAACTACCGGAGGGAGCGGGGCTATTCTGTATTCGCCTCGCCGTGTTTGCGGCAAGGCAGGGCTTCACCGGGCTGTCTCTCTTAGGGCCTCGGCTTCTGTCCACCGCTCGCCCTGCGGTTGCCCGCAGGGCAAACGACAGGGTGAACAGAGAGCACACCGCTGGCATGTAGACCTCAGACACGAAGTGTCTGCCCGTCTGCGCTCGCTGAGAGGCATGGGACGCCGACACCACCCGAAAGCCGTTGTTGTTCCACGCGCCGCCGCGCAGTTCGTCCCGGTGAGCCCTCGCAGGGGGAGCATGATCTGACATAGGGCAAGTTTGATTTGAGGGTCTGTCCGCGACTCAATCTGCGACGTGCTGATTATACTCTCAGGCTCGTTGTCAACGAATGTTCAACGAATAAACGAATGGTAGCCGCTCACAGGTCAAGCGCTCTGAGCGAAGTTCCGCGCCTTTTGCGGAACGAAGTCGAAGAGCGCGAGTGTCGTAGCGATCCGCATCCTTCGACTTCGCGCCGAAAAGCGTCGGCGCTCCGCTCAGGATGCTAGATACGTGAGCAGTTACAACGAATGAAGGCGGCGCGGCGAATTCGTTCATTCGTTGGCTTATTCGTTGACAGTGATCGCTGTGGAACTATTCCGGCGCAGGCGCTCACGGCGACACTCCCCACTCTGCCAGCACGCTCAGCGCCTGATCCCAATCGGGGTGGGCGTCGAGGGCGGCGCGCATATCGGCGGCGGCGCGGTCGAGGTCGCCGAATTCGTGATGGGCCCAGCCGCGCCAATAGTGGCTCTCTTCGAGTCCCGGCGTCTGCAGAGTCACATTGGCAAGGTCGATCACCTCTTGATAGCGCTCGCTGTAAAAGTAGGCTTTGTACATGAAAGTTTGATACCACAACATGCGATAGGGCAAGGTGTTGTAACTGCGCGCCTGATCGAATGCCAGCGCGGCATCGTCGTTGCGCCCCAGCAGTTGCAGTGATGTGCCCACGTTGAACCAATCGAAGGCGAGATCGGCGGGGTCGGTGGATTGCGCGGCTTCGGCCTGCGCTTTGACGAGCGCGTTGTTGAGGTTGGCGGTGACATCGGCATCGGGGCCGAGCAGGGCCAGCGCTTCCGACTCGCGATCCGGCGAATACAGGATGAGGTAAAGATAGTTGAAGTCGCGCCAATCGCGGACGACGAGATCGTAATCTCGAACGTAGTTCACGCCCTTGAACGAATCTTGCGTGATGAATCGACGGGCGCTGTCGTCGTATCCGGTGATGAGGCCGTAGTGCCCCTCCCAACCCTGGCCGCTCTGGCCGTGCTCCTCTTCTCGAAACCCGCGCTCGATGATCACCGGGAAGCCGTTGGCGACGAAGCGGCGGATCATATCCACATCGCCGCCGTAGCGGATGATGTATTTCAACCCGGCGTATTCTTCGGCGAAGTTGCCGAGCTCGTAGGGCATCACGTTTTTGTCGCTCTGCTTCGGTTTGATGGCGGCGGCTACTTCCCTTTGCCAGCGCACATCTTCGAGATGAGTCCACGTGAGGTCGTTATCGGGATCGGGCTCGGCTCCGCGCCAGCCCCAATACACGAGCGCGGCGGTGAGGGTGGCCGGGCCGCAGTTGTTGTAGAGCTGCGGCTCGTAGCGCGCGCCGCTGAGGGAGATGCTGGCCGGGAGTTCGTAAACGATGGGGATGAGGGTTGGGGAGGGTGGTTGGGTGGTTGGGTTTGGAGTTTGAGATTTGAAGTTTGGAGTTTGAGTTGGAGCGGGGGCAAAGGTAGGCAGATTAGCAATGGGCGCGGCAGTGGGCACCGTTTCGGGCGCGGGGGCGATCACTTCACGAATGCCGCTGATGAATCGGTCGATGCGTGGATACAGCCGATCGTTGACCGTGGGGATGTTGTAAATGGCGATGCCCACCGCGAGGCACAGGGCGAGCGCGGCAAGGGCTGAGAGGGCGAGGAGTTGAGGGCGGCGCATTTGGGGAATTATCTCACGGCCCCGCCCCCACGCTTTCCAATGCTGTTTGCGCGTCGTTGAAGGTGGGGTTGATGCCGAGCGCGTTGCGCCAATCGGCGATGGCGGAGTTCGAATCGCCCAGCATGTATTCGGCCCAGCCGCGCCAAAAATACGACTCTTCGAGGTCGGGGCGATAGTCGAGGGTGAAGGTGCTCAAGTCAATCACGTCGTTATAGCGGCCCATGTTGAAGTATGAACGATATGGGCCAAATTGATAGAACAGCATTCGCTTCGGCAGGCCGAGTTCGCGCGCAGTGTCGAAGGCATCGGCGGCTTCGGCGTAACGATCAAAGTAGTTGAGGTTCGAGCCGAGATTGAAGTGGGCGAAAGGGTTTTCGGGATCGGCGGCCACTTCCGATTGCGCGGTTTCGAGCGCGCGCTGGCGGTTGGCGGCTTCGTCGGCGTCGTCGCCAAGCAGGGCGTTGATCATGTCGGAGTCGGCGGGCGGGAAGACGACGATGTACAGCCGGTTGAACTGCTGCCAGTATTGATCGATCTTCTCGTAGGGCACGCGTTGGTTTGCTCCAGCGGTGACATCTTGGGCGATGAATACGCCTTCGGCGTCGTCGTAGCCGGTGATGAGCAAGTAGTGGCCCACCCAGCCAACATCCGGGAGTTCGTAACCCGTTTCGATGACGACGGGGTAGCCGTTGGCGAGAAAAAGTTTGAGTTTGTCCGCCGTGCCGCCCACGCGGAAGAGCGCGTCGAGCCAGCCCGCGTGCGTTTTCACGTAATACACCAATTCGTCCCAGCGCACGTTTTTATCTTTCTCGTTCGGATGCACCACGCGGGCAATGTCGTTTTGATCTCCCTGCCAACCGTAGAAGCGCAAATACATCGCCAATGTCGCCGGGCCACAGTTGTTGATTCCCTGCTTCTCCCATTTCGGCGGATCGAAGGTGACGGATGGAGACGGAGTGGCAACGATGATCGGTGGTTGGGTGGCCGGGTAGTTGGGTGGTTGGGTGGTTAGGTGGTTCGCGTCAGCGGGTTGGGTGGCTGGATGGTTGGGTGGTTGGGCGACCGGGGTTTGAGATTTGAAGTTTGAAGTTTGAATTTGTACTGGTGTGGGCAGGGTATCGCCGCCCGTGTTCCGAAGGTCGAGCAGAAAGCCTCTCAATTGATGAGCCTGCCATCGAATCGAATCGTATTTCCAAACCGCAACTGCGGCGAGGCCGAGCGCGGCAACCGTGATTGTGATCCATTTACGCATGAGCGCATTATATCCATTGAAAGTGAGAGCGCGATTGGTATAATTGCCCCTGAACTTTATTACAAGTGGAGACAGGATGGCATTCAAGGATTTGCGCGAGTTTCTCGATCTGCTCGAGGAACGGGGCGAGTTAGCCCGCATCAAGACTCCGGTATCGCGCGATTTAGAAATCACAGAGATTGCCGACCGGGTGATGAAAGGCCCGGCGGAAAAAAACAAAGCCCTGCTCTTCGAGAATGTGCAGGGCTTTTCATCGTTTCCGGTGGCGATCAATTTGTTCGGCTCCGAGCGGCGGATGGCGGCGGCGCTGGGCGTGGACGATCTCGAAGAGTTGAACCATCGGCTGGCGAAGTTGGTGGATTTTCGATTGCCGCAAAGTTTGGGGCCGATGATCGAGCGGGGGATGGATTTTCTGAACGTGCTGAAAGGGATCGGGGTGGGGCCGACCATAGTGAGCCGCGCGCCGGTTCAGGAGGTGATCGAGAAAGGCGCCCCGACTCTCGATGGGCTGCCGATTCTGAAATGCTGGCCGGGCGACGCCGGGCGGTTCATCACGCTGATGCAAGTGATCACCCGCGACCCGGTGACGAATGCGCGCAACGTGGGGATGTATCGCCTGCAAGTTCTCGGCGAGCGAAAGTTAGCGATGCACTGGCAGCTGCACAAAGACGGCGCCGAACACGAGCGCAAAGCGGGCGAGGCGAAAATCCCGGCGGCGGTGGTGTTGGGCGGCGACCCGGCCTCGATGTGGTGCGCCAGCGCCCCTCTGCCGCCGAACATCGACGAGTATTTGCTGGCCGGGTGGCTGAGAGGCAAGCCGGTGGAGTTCGTGAAGTGCGTGAGCCAGCCGCTCGAAGTTCCGGCGAACGCGGAGATTGTGATCGAGGGTTACGTTGATCCGAATGAGCGCGAGATGGAGGGGCCGTTCGGCGATCACACCGGATACTACACTCCGGCGGAGCCGTTCCCGGTCTTTCACGTCACGGCCATCACGCGGCGCAGGGAGGCGATCTATCCGACGACGATTGTGGGTGTGCCGCCAGTGGAAGATGTGTATCTCGGCAAAGCCACCGAGCGGTTGTTTCTGCCCTTGCTCCGCCTCTTCCTGCCCGAAGTGATCGATTACCACATGCCGCCCGCGGGCGTGTTCCACAATTTAGTCATCGTCAAGATTCGCAAGCGGTATCCGGGCCACGCGCGCAAAGTGATGTTCGGCATTTGGGGGTTGGGCCTGATGATGCTGACGAAGGCAATCGTGGTGGTGGATGAATGGGTGGACGCGCATAACTACAACGAAGTGGCGTGGCAGGCGTTGGGCAATGTGGATTGGGGCCGCGATGTGGTTCATGTTGACGGCGCGGTGGATCAACTCGATCATGCTTCGTATCGCCAATCGTTCGGCGGGAAGATCGGCATCGACGCGACGGCGAAAGGGCCGGGCGAAGGCTACGAGCGCGGCTGGCCCGACGTGGCGCGAATGGACGAAGCGACGAAACAGAAGATCGATGCGCTATGGGATCGGCTGGGGGTGGGGTGAGGGCACGCAGATGAACGCAGATGAAATAGATAAACGCAGATTCTTTTTTGGTTTTCCACCAAGCCGCACGAAGGAACACGAAGCCTCTTTTTCTTCGTGACCCTTCGTGTTCCTTCGTGGACAATAAACGGTGAATGATCTTCTCTCGCACTCGCACTTTCCTCGAAATGATCAAGTTCGAGCATACGGTATTCGCTTTGCCGTTTGCCTATTTGGGCATGGTGTTCGCGGCCGGCGGCTGGCCGGGCTGGTGGAAGTTTGCGTGGATCACAGTGGCGATGGCGGCGGCGCGCACCGCAGGAATGAGCCTCAATCGGCTCATTGATCGGCATATCGACGCTCGCAATCCGCGCACGGCGGGGAGACCGATTCAATCCGGCAGGATCGCTCCGGCGGCAGTGGCCGCGGGCGCAGTTCTTTCGCTCGCCGTTCTCGCCGTCGCCGCGTGGATGCTCAATCCAACCGCGTTCATTCTTTTTCCCGGCGCCCTTGTGTTTCTCGTCGGTTATGCGTACACTAAACGGTTCACATGGCTGTCACATTTCATTCTCGGCTTCACCGATGGCCTCGCGCCCGCCGGGGCGTGGGTGGCCATCACCGGCGCGTTCTGGCGTTTCGACGACATCCCGGCGGGGCTGTTGCTCTTCGCCCTCACCGTATGGATCGGCGGCTTCGATCTGATCTACGCTTGCCAAGATGTTGACTTCGACAAACGCGAAGGGTTGAAATCAATCCCCGTTCGTTTCGGAGTCCCGTTCGCGCTGAGGCTGGCGCAGTGGTGCCACGCGCTCACGGTGGCCTCGCTCGGCGCGGTCGGCGCATGGTTCAGACTCGGCTGGCCGTTTTGGATCGGGCTGGCGATCATCGCCGCGCTGTTTGTGTGGGAGCATTCGCTGGTCAAACCGGATGATCTCTCGAAAGTGGATATGGCGTTCTTCAACGTCAATGGCTACATCAGCCTGACGATTTTCGCGGCCACCGCGTTGGCCATGTGGATTGCATAGATTGGCAGATCCGCGCCCCGCGCGCGTTTTGCGAACAACACTCAAAGGAGAAAGAGAAAGACAATGAATCAGAAAACTGTTTTTGGGATCGTTGCTCTATTGACGATTGCCGCCCTCGCGATTGCGGCCTGCGGTGGAGCCGCCACCGCGCCCGCGCCCACCGAGTCGGCCCCCGCCACCGGAGCCCCGGCCCCCACCGCGGCTCCAACGGATGTTCCCACCGAAGCGCCCACCGCCGTCCCGGAGCCGGTCACCATCCGCATGGCCTTGCTTCCGGTCATCGACACCTTGCCGGTATTCGTTGCCGATCAGCAAGGCTACTTTGCCGCCAACGGAATCAAGATCGAATACGTGCCCGTGGCCTCGGCGGCTGAACGCGATCAAGTCATCATCTCCGGCGGCGCCGATGGAATGCTCAACGATATGATCTCCACCATCCTTTTCAACAAGGATGCCGTGCAAGTGATCGCGGTGGCAACGGCCCGCACGGCCACGCCCGACTATCCACAGTATCGCGTTTTGGCCTCGGCGCAGAGCGGCATCACCGATGTGAACGGACTCAAGGGAGTCGAGATCGGAATCTCGGAAGGCACAGTCATCGCTTACACCACCGACCGGCTCTTGCAAGCCGAAGGCTTTGCGCCCGACGAGATCAAAACCGTCGCCGTGCCGAAGATTCCCGATCGACTTGCGTTGCTCGGCTCCGGCGAGATCAAAGCGGCCAACCTGCCCGACCCTGTGGCCTCGCTGGCCATTGCCGGAGGCGCCGTGGTGATCATCGACGACACGAAACACCCCGAATACGGCTACAGCCTGTGGACGTTCAGCGCGGCGTTCGTGAGCGAGCATCCCGACACGGTGAAGGGATTCCTCGCCGCCATCACGCAAGCCTCCGATGACATCAACGCCGACAAGACGAAGTGGGACACGCTGTTGGCCGACAACAAACTTCTGCCGCAGCCGCTGCAAGGCAACTACACCTTGCCCGATTACCCCACCGGCGCAGTGCCCTCCGAAGATCAATTCAACGATGTGGCCGCGTGGGCAACCGAAAAAGGCATCCTCTCCACCGAAGTTCAATACGCCGACTCGGTGAACGCTGGCTTCCTCCCGTAGAGCGTAAAGAGTGGAGGGTGAAGCGAAAGCAAGAGTCGCTCCACCCTCCACCCTCCACGACATGATCACCCTCCGCAGTCTTCACTTCTCATATCACTCCGGCCATCCCGTCTTCTCCGATTTCAATTGGTCGGTGAACGCCGGAGAGATGTGGGCCATTCTCGGCCCCTCTGGCTGCGGCAAAACCACACTGCTCTACATCCTCGCCGGGCTTCGCGCGCCGGAGCGCGGCGAGGTGATGATTCACAATCAGCGCATCACTCGCCCGCGCCCGCAGACCGGGCTCATCTTGCAAGACTACGGCCTCCTGCCGTGGGCCACCGTGCGCGACAACGTGATGCTCGGACTCAATCTGCGCCGCTTCTACGGCCCCGACGGGCGGCACGCGCCCGCGAACGACCAAGCGCGGAGTCGGCTCCCCGCCGTGCAACGGTGGCTTGATCGACTCGGCCTCACGTCAGTGGCCGATCGCTATCCCGGCCAAATCTCCGGCGGGCAGCGCCAGCGCGCGGCCATTGCCCGCACCCTCGTCCTCGAACCCGACCTTTTGCTCATGGACGAGCCGTTCGCCTCGCTCGACGCGCCCACTCGCGAAGGCTTGCAGACTCTTCTGCTCGAACTGCGCGCCGAGCAGAACATCACCACCATCATTGTGACGCACGCCATTGAGGAGGCCGCATTCTTGGGGCGAAAAATTTTGGCGCTCAACCGTCCGCCCATCACCGAGCCTGTGATCGTGGACAACCCGCATGCGGGCGAACGCAACACGCCCGGCTATCTCGACATGTGCGCGCGGCTTCGCTCAATGCTGGACTCCGGCGCGGGGGCGATTCGCAAATCGCTCCGGCAGGCGCAATTATGAAACGCCGACACGTTCTCCTCGCCGTCATCGTCCTCGTGGCGCTGTGGCAATTGTTTGCGCTCGTCGTCAACAAAGCCATGCTGCCGCCGCCGCTCGCTGTGGCCCGCGCCCTCGCCCGCGAACTCCCGCGCGATCTCGGCCAGCACTTCGCCGCCAGCGCCCTGCGCGTTCTCGGCGGACTCGCCCTCTCCATCCTCCTCGCCGTCCCCGCCGGGCTGGCGCTCGGCCAAAGCCAGCGCCTCAACCGACTCTTCTCTCCGTTCATCTATCTTCTCTACCCCGTCCCCAAAGTTGTGCTCGTCCCCATCCTCCTTCTCTTTCTCGGCATCGGCGACGCGCCCAAGATCGCCATCATCTTCCTCATCCTCTTCTTTCAGATTCTTGTGCTCGTCCGCGATCAGGCCGCCGCCATTCGCCCCGAACTCATTCAATCGGTGCGCTCGCTCGGCGCGGGACGGCGCGCGCTGTTCACCTACGTTTATCTTCCGGCCAGCCTTCCGGCCATTCTTACCGCGCTCCGCCAATCGGTGGGCACGGCGGTGGCCGTGCTCTACATCGCCGAACTCTTCGCCACCAAATATGGACTCGGCTATTACATCTACATCAACGGCACCACCTATTTGGATTTTCCGGCAATGTATGCGGGCGTGATCGCCATGAGCCTGCTTGGCCTGGGCATGTACTTCACCGTGGATTGGCTCGAACACAAACTCTGCCGCTGGCAGTTCGTGAGTTGAGGCAACATGACTCACCTCGCCGGCGCAGAGCGCGCCGCTTACGTCCAAACCATGTTTGCTCGCATCGCGAGCCGCTACGATTTGATGAACCGCCTCATGACCGGCGGGCAGGACGTTCGCTGGCGCAAAGAAGTGATCCGCCTCGCCCACCTGCCGCCGAACGGAAAACTGCTCGATCTCGGAACCGGCACGGGCGATCTGGCGGCGGAGGCCCTGCGGCAAAACCCAACCGTCATCCCGGTGGGCGGCGACTTCACCCTCGAAATGATGCGGGTCGGCAAAACCGATCCGGCTCGCCGCCCGCTCCGATTCACCGCCAGCGACGCGCTCGACCTGCCCTTCCCCGATTCCACCTTCGACGCCGTCACCTCCGGCTATCTCATGCGCAACGTGATCGACGTGAGCCGCGCATGGGCCGAGCAGTGTCGGGTGCTCAAACCCGGCGGGCGCGTCGTTTGCCTCGACACCACGCCGCCCCCGCGCAACTTCCTGTATCCATTCATCCACTTTCATCTGCACGCCGTCATCCCGGCCATGGGCCGCCTCATTGCCGGTTCCTCCGATGCGTACACCTACCTGCCCGACTCCACCGAAAACTTTCTCCCCGCCGAACAACTTGCCGGGCGAATGAAACAAGCCGGATTCAAAAACGTGCGATACAGGCGACTCATGTTCGGAACGATGGCGATCCATTGGGGAGAGAAGGGACTTTAGATCGCAGATTGCAGATTTCAGATGTGCATCTGAATCCGCCATTTGCCACCCGCTATCCGCTATGCAATCCTGGCTTCTCGCTATCCGCCCTCGCACCCTGCCCGCCGCCATTGCGCCGGTCATCGTCGGCTCGGCGTTGGCCTATCACGACTCTGCGTTCCAACCGTTAGCCGCCCTCGCCGCACTGCTTGCCGCCGTCCTTTTGCAGATCGGCGCAAACCTTGCCAACGATGTGTACGATTTCAGAAGGGGCGCGGACGCGAATCGGGTGGGGCCCACGCGAGTGACAACGGCAGGGTTGTTGAGTCCGCGCCAAGTGGAGGTGGGCATGTGGGTAGTGTTTGCGCTGGCGGCATCCTTCGGACTCTATCTCATCGCTCTCGGCGGATGGCCCATCCTTTTCGTCGGACTCGTCTCGGTGATCGCCGCCATCGCCTATACCGGCGGCCCGTTTCCGCTGGGGTACAATGGCCTCGGCGACCTGTTCACCTTCCTCTTTTTTGGATTGATCGCGGTGATGGGAACGTATTACGTGCAGGCGGGCGAAGTGACGGGGCCGGTATTCATCGCCTCACTGCCGATGGGCGCATTGGTGACCAACATTCTCGTCGTCAACAATGTGCGCGACGCCGACACCGACCGCGCCGCCGGGAAACGGACTCTGGCGGTGATCTTCGGGCGCGGGGCGGCGCGGATGGAATACGATGTGTTGCTGGGGCTGGCGTATCTCGCGCCGGTGGTGCTCATGGCCGGGTTCGGCTTCGGCGGCTGGATACTGCTTCCGTTGCTTTCGCTCCCATTGGCCGTTCGACTTACTCGCGCCCTTCGCGCGCTCGGCGGCCCGGCGCTCAACCACACGCTGGCCGGCACGGCGCAGTTGGCCGTGATTTACGCCGCGCTGTTCGCGGCGGGCGCGGCGCTCAACTGATTTAGGGAACGCACATGACTTTCGAGACGATCAAAAAAGCCCGCGCGCTTCTCTCTGCGCAATCGACGATGACTTTGGCGACGGTGAACGCCAGAGGCCGGACCGAGTCGGCGCCGCTGTTCTTCGCCGAAGACGACGGCACGCTGATTTGGGTTTCGGGCCAGCGCAGTCGGCACAGCCGCAACATCGCCGCCGCTGGCAGGGCGTCGGTGTCGGCGCACAACACGGTGTGGAGTTGGAACGAGATCGCCGGAGTGCAAATGGAAGGCGAGGTCAGCCTCATTCCGCTCGGCCCCGGCGCGCGAGCGGGCGTGGGAAGTGTACAAAGCCAAATTCCCTTCCGCCCTCGAATTCGAAGACGAAGTGATGCGCAGTGAGTTCTATCGCTTCGTCCCGAAATGGATTCGGTTGATCGACAACAACGTGGCGTTTGGGCACAAAGAGGAGTTCGCGCTGATTGCTGATGGCTGAGCGCTCACAGTCGGATAAAGCCGCGCTGCGCGGCGAGCCGTCGTATGTGTGGCGCGCGGGGCAGGAGCGGCGGCTGAGAATGATTCGCAAGGCGGCGCCCCTGATCGAAAGTGGCCGGGTGCTCGTCGATGGCTGTGGGGTAGGGATGTACAACGCGAAGTTGAGCGCGTTCAGCCCTCGCGTTCACGGCCTCGACATCGAGTTTGATCGCGTGGCTCAAGCCGTAGGGGCAAATCGTGATTTGCCCTTCCTGTGCAGCGCGGGGGAACATCTGCCATACGCAAGCGAGTCGTTCGACGCGGTGCTGTCGCACGAAGTGATCGAGCACGTGCAGGACGATGCGGCGGTGGCGCAAGAGATCGTCCGCGTGCTTCGGGCGGGTGGCCGACTCGTTCTCTTCTGCCCCAACCGTTGGTATCCGGTGGAAACGCACGGCGTGTATTGGCGCGGGCGATATATCTTCGGCAACATCCCATTGGTCAACTATCTTCCCGACTCACTTCGCAACCGGCTCGCGCCGCACGTGCGGGCCTACACCGGGCACGGCTTGCGAAAACTATTCGACGGCCTGCCGGTGAAGATCGTTCATCATTCCATCATCTTCGGCGGCTACGACAACCTGATTGCGCGCCTCGGCGCGTTCGGCAGACTCCTTCGCGGTGTGCTGTATCTCTTCGAGAATACGCCCCTGCAAGTGTTTGGGCTGTCGCATTTCTTAGTTGTTGAAAAGGAGTAGATATGGGCCTGCTGGACAAGTTCTCCCTCGCCAAGTTGAAGAGAGTCTATGGAAGCGTTTCCGAAAAAGGGCGAGCCTATTTTGCCGAAGGGCGCGTGCGCGACCGGGTCCGAACGGCTAACGGTTTGCGGGCGCGAGTGGAAGGCACGTCTCTATATTCAGTGACCATTCGCGAACATGGCGACTCGCTTTCGACTCTTTGCTCCTGCCCCTACCGCAGTTCATGGGGCGGGGACTGCAAGCATATTGAAGCAGTGCTGTTGGCGTGGGCGAAGGAACCGGAAACTTTTAGACGCGTTGAAGACTGGCAGAAAATTCTTGCCGAGAAAAGCAAAGATGAACTGTTGGAATTACTGCTGGAGATTCTGGACAGCCAGCCGCAACTGGTTGATGAACTGGGCTTGGAGGCGAAAACTCCGCGCGACTTCGATGCCGCCGCCGCGGCCGGTTCCATTTTTGCTGACGCGATCAACAACGAATTGAACGTGGCGGAGATTGTTGAACGATTGGATAGGATAGCCAAACAAGCAGTGAAGGCTCAGAAGGCGGGCGACCTGAACAGCGCTCGCAGAATCTACTTTGCTCTGATCAACGAGTGCCTGGATTTTTCAGATGAATACGGCGCGGCGGAGATGTTCGTGGACACGGATGCTCCCGCCAATTACGCTGAAGCCTATGCGAAGATCGTCAACGAGCAAGGGTTATCTGCGGCCATACGCAAAGAGATCAAAGCAATTCGGCGCAGTGACTCGGCGGAAATCATCGGCGTGACTGATGCTTTGTTGGAAATACACGAGTTGGAGGAGGATGAATAGCCTCCGATATCTGACCTCTAACTTCCAGATCACCATCCCATCGCCCGTCTCACCATCCAATCCCACAACCCATCGGGCATGAACCGCCGTGCGCGGATGACCCAGGCCACCCTGCCCGGTATCGGATACCGCGCCGCCGGTTTGGGGCTGCGCAGAATCTTTTCCGCCGTGTCGGCAAACAACTGCGGCGGGAAGCCGGCCTTCGAGCGCTCCTCTGCTCCGGCCACCATCACTTTCACCAGCGGCGCATAGGGGCCGATGTCGAGGCCGCGCGCTTTCAACATGCTCAAAGCGCGGGTCATACTCGTCTGCCAAATCGCCGTTGGGCTTGACCCCGGTTCGACGATCACCACCTTCACCCCCAGCGGCGCGAGCTCCACCCGCATCGCATCGCTGATGGCTTCGAGCGCAAACTTGCTCGCGCTGTACGGCCCCAACAGTGGCGACGTGACCCGGCCGCTGATACTGCTCACATTGATGATCGTCCCCCTCGCCGCCTTCAACAATGGCATCACCGCCTGCGCCACCGCCACTTGAGCGATCACGTTCAACTCGAACTGCTCGCGCAGAACATCGGGCGGGATCAATTCCATCGGCGAGGCAAAGGCCGACCCGGCATTGTTCACCAGCGCATCGAGCGCAGGCGTTTGCGCCGCCACCGCACGGCCCAGTTCTCGCACTTGATCCTCGCGCGCAACGTCGCAGAGGATCGGCGCAATGTCGCCCGCCTTTTCATTCAGCAGACTCTCGCGGTCGCTCTCTTTCCGCACGGTGGCGAACACCCGCCAGCCCTTGCGCGCAAAGTGCAGAGCCGTCACTCGGCCAAAGCCGGTGGAACAGCCGGTGATGAGGAGAGATTGAAGTTGCACAGGTTCATTCTTCCCGGCGCTTTTTGAGGCGAGGAGGGGGCTGTTCTCTTCGCCAATCTCTGCCGAGTCCGATTTCGGGCGGGCTCGACCGGCCTTGAGGCCAAGCCAAGCTCACCCGAAATCCTAGCCACACGCCGCGCGGCGCTGGCCCTCATTCCTTCTTGGCGATAAAGCCGCTCAAAAGGCTGGTGAACTCCATGGGGAAGATGTATTTGGTGGAGGGGCTGGCGCCGATGCTCTTGAGCGTTTCGAGGTACTGAAGGGACATCGTCTTGCCGTCCACGTTTTGCGCCACTTGAAAGATGGTGTTGAGCGCCACCGAGAAGCCTTCGGCGCGGAGGCGCTGGGCTTCGCGCTCGCCTTCGGCGCGCAAGATGTTGGCCTGCCGCTCGCCCTCGGCGGCGAGGATGGACGCTTGCTTCTGGCCCTCGGCCACGTTGATGGCGGCTTCCCTCTGGCCGGTCGATTCGGTGACGAGGGCGCGGCGGGTGCGCTCGGCGGAAAGCTGGCGGTTCATCGCATCCTGCACATCGCGCGGCGGAATGATCTCGCGGATTTCGACGTTGGTCACTTTCACGCCCCAGCGCTCGGTGATCTCGTCCAGTTTCACGCGCAGGGTTTGGTTGATGTGCTCGCGCTGTGACAGCACTTCGTCGAGGGCGATACCGCCGATGACCGAACGCAGGGTGGTGGTGGCGATACCCTGCGCGGCCACCTCGAAGTTGCCCACTTGGATGACGCTCTGCTGTGGGTCGAGCACTTTGTAATACCACAGGAAGTCAATGGAGATGGGCGCGTTGTCTTTAGTGATCGAGGTTTGGTGCGGCACCTCGCGCACTTGCTCGCGCAGATCCATTTTGATGGCCGAGTCGATGAAGGGGATCAGAAAGACGACGCCCGGCCCTTTGGTGCCAATGACGCGCCCGAGCCGGAACACCACCAGCCGCTGATATTCGGGCACGATGCGGATGGCGTTTCCGGCCACGATGAGAATGCCCACCAGCACGATCAGCCCGATACAGATCAACACCGAGAAACCAGCAAATGCTTCACCCATGTTTGCCTCCTGTGAAAATGATGGGGATGTTTAGGCGCAGGGCGATGCTCCGACTCGCACCACTTTGAGTCGAAGGCCCGCGCGCTGAGTAATTTGCACTTTGGCGCCGGCCGGGATCAGTTCGTCGGACTCCGCCGACCACAGTTCACTGCCGACCTGCACCGTGCCTTCTTCGAGTATATCGGTTTTGGCTTCGCCCATCGCGCCAATGACAAGATCGGGGTTTTGCACGGGCGGCTTGCGGCGGGCCTGCCAGGCCAAACGCAGAGCGATGGCGAAGAAGGCCGCCGTGCCCAACACGGTGGCGGCCACCAATCCGAGCGAAACCCCCACTGCCGCTTCATCGCGGCGGAAGAGAAAGATGGATCCTCCGGCCAGCGTGAACACTCCGGCGACGAGGAATGCGCCGTGACTCGGCCACTTGAGTTCGAGCACATACAACGCCAGCGACACGATAATCATGCCCAGCCCGATGAAGTTGACCGGCAGGCGGGCCAGCCCGAACACGGCAAGGCTGAGCAACACCACTGCCGCCGCTTCGGGCACGCCGGCGCCGGGCGTGGTGAAGGCCAGCGCCACCGCCCACAGCCCGGTGATGAGGAGAAGATAAACGACGTTTGGGTTGGTGAGGGCTTGCCAGAAGAAGTCTGCGAGGCTCATAGCATTTCCTTCTCACGGCTATTTGTAGCACATTGCGCGCTCAAACGCCAGTGATGAATAGCAGAGAAATTTTTCGGTCTCGCAAGATTCTACGGAATGTTAGTCTCGCGGTTTCGGGTCGGCGGCGCGTTTTTGTTCGATGAGCGACTTGAGCGGGGCGGCTTCGGGCGACTCGGGCGAGCGGCGCGCAAACTCGTCGAGCGATTTGAGGGCGTGCCTGTAATAGCCGATCTGCGCATAGCCGATGGCCAAGTCTTTGTAGAACTCGGCTTGGTGGGGCATGGCGGCGATGGCCGCCCGCCAATGGGCAACTGCCAACGCCCATTTGCCCTCGCGTTTGTAGAAGTGCCCCCGATGATTGAGAGCGATTCCGCCTTTCGCGCTCCGGTCGATCACGCACAACAGCCGCTCGGCGTTGACGGCAAAACTCCGATCGGAGGCGAAGAGGAAGTAGCAGGCGGCCAAATCGGTAGCGATGTCCACCGCCGCTGAAACCGGGCCGACGACTCCGAAACCGAGCCGGACTCCCGTCCAGATCACGTCGGCGATCATCCATGCCGCGGTGGCGTAATAGGCAAAAGTGATCTTGCGGACGATGAGCAGAATCAAAACGAACAGAGCGGCGGCGCGCACAGCCATCGCGCCCTGCACAACGGGAAGCCATGCCTGCGGCGGGTGGCCGACGTAGTCGTTGAGGCGCAGGCCGGAAAAGAAAAAGTTGTCGCCAGCGCGCAGAACCTGCGCGCCGATCACCGAGAGGTTGAATTGCAGGAGCATGATGATCACGGTGAGGCGCATCGTGAGCGAGAGTTCACGGGCTCGATCGATGGCGCGTTGGGTGAGCAGGCTTCGCTTGCATTCGGGGCAGTGCGAGTCGGATTGCCCGGCGACCGCGCCGCAATAGATGCACTGAAAGGGATCGTCCAACGCGCCGACGGACTCCAGCGGGACGATAGCCTCTTCATCGACATTGGGCGGCAGTGGCGCAACGGGTTGAGCGGGAGCGCCGGTGAGTTTGCGAAGGCTGGCGCGCGCGATGTCGTTGGCCGGGTTGAGTTGCAGAACGTTTTCGAGGGCGATGATTTTGTCGGCGGGGTCGTCAACGGCGAGGCTCAGCCAATACCAACCCTGTTCGTTGTGCTCGTCGGACTCCACCACTTGCAGCAGCAAGTCACGCCCCCGCTCGCGTTCGCCTTTGCGAATGGCCGCGATGCCTTCTTGCAATGCGTGATCAAGGTTGGCGGCAGTCATGGGAGGCCAATCAACCGCGCGGCTTGCGGTCGGCGCGGCGCTTTTGTTCGATGAGTGATCGGAGCGGGGCGATGTCGCGATGGCCGGGCGACAGGCGGGAGAATTCGCTGAGCGCTTTGAGGGAGCGCTCGTAGTAGCGAATTTGGGCGTAGCCGATGGCGAGGTCTTTGTAGAAGTCGGCGCGGTGGGGGATGGCGCCGATGGCCGCGCGCCAATGGGCAACGGCCAGGGCCCACTGATTTCTATTCTTATACACGTGCCCCATTTTGTGCAGGGCTTCGCCGCCTTTGAGGTGCGGCTCGACGGCGCACGTGAGTCGCACGGTGTTCACCTCAAAGTCGCGTTCGGAGGCGAAGACGAATGACAGCGTGGCAATGGAAAGAAAGATTTGGGAGATGCCCAGCACCGGGCCGCTGAAACCGTTGAGCCAACGATACACCATCCAAACTATGTTCAGCGCCATGGCGCCGATGGACAGATAGTAGGCAAAGACGAGTCGATACCGAACGCCGAACATCAAAATGATCAGGATGGCCAGCCAACCGAAGCCTATCACCGTGATGGCCTGCGCCCATTCGGGCGGCCAAAGCAAATAGTTACCGAAAATCGTGTCGAGCGCGAGGGTCTGGAAAATATATTCGGTGAGAAAGTTGTCGCCTTGATAATAGAAGATGGTAGTCGTGATGGCCTCGAACGCGGCGAGGGCCAGGGCGGCGAGGAAGGCAAACACTGCGGTGCGCAGGGTGCTCGACAGAGTCCGCGCGCCCACTTTGATCATGAGATCGCGGTTGCATTGGGGGCACCGCCTCAATTCCGGCGCGGCGGGCGCTCCGCAATACACGCACTGGAAGGGATCGTCCAATGCCGAGATGGTTTCGACCGGTGAGAGGGGCGCGTAATCGGCGATGTCGTTGACGGGCGGCGGAGAAGCAACGAGGGGATTGAGTGGGCGCGTGGGGGCGGTCGCCGCTAGCAGGGGGAGCGCGAATTCATCTTCGGCGCCGCCGCCCACTGTGGCCGGTTGCTCGGCGGCCAGCCGACTCTTGAGGGCGGCCAGCCCTCTCTGCGCGGCTTGATTCGTCGGGTTGATGTCGAGGGCGTTTTCGAGTGCGGTGATTTGATCGTCCAACGATTCCATCACCGCGCTCAACCACAGCCAGGCCTGCTCGTTGTTCTCGTCGGCGTCGACGACGCTCATGAGCAGTTCGCAGGCGCGCTGCTTCTGCCCGCGCTTCACGGCCTCGATGCCAGACTGGAGATACTGTTGTATCTCAACTGGAGTCATACAGCCAATATGATACTGGATTTAGGGGGCGACGCAAACCCGGTTGCGTCCTTCGTTCTTGGCTTGATAGAGCGCCGAGTCGACGCGGCTGAGGATGGCGTTGGAGTCACGGTCGCGCTTCGGCGCGTATTGTTTCGACGCCGACGCTCACGGTGAGCGTTTCGCTGACGAGGTGAGGAAACTTGTGCTCACTCACGGCGGCGCGAATGCGTTCAGCCAGCGTGTTGGCCGCCGAGCGAGGCGTGGTGGGACAGATGACCAGAAACTCCTCGCCGCCGAACCGGCACACCACATCGCTCTGCCGCGTTTGAGCGCGCAACACTTTCGCCAAGTCTTGCAGCACCTCGTTGCCCGCCGGAACATGGCCGTACGTGTCGTTGATGCGCTTGAAGAAATCAATGTCCACCATCAACACCGAGAGGGGCTCGCCGTAGCGGGCCGAGTGGAGCAAATTCTGTTCGAGGTATTCGTTGACGTAGCGATGGTTCTTGAGGCCAGTGAGGCTGTCCACCAGCGTCAGCTCGGCGAGCTCGGTGTTGGCCCGGCGCAGATTGTCCTGCAAGAATTTGAGGCGCAGGGCATTGTTCACCCGCGCTTCGAGTTCCATCGCCCGGAAGGGTTTGGGCAGATAATCCACCGCGCCCATATTCAACCCCTGACTCACCTGCTCCACTTGCGACAGCGCGGTGACAAAGATAATGGGGATGTCGGCCAAGTCGGGGTATTCTTTGAGCCGCTTGATCAGCGCGAAGCCGTCGAGGCCGGGCATCATCACATCAGAGATGATCAGGTCGGGCCGCCACGTCAACAGCATCTCCAGCGCCTCTTCGCCGTTCATCACGTGCCGCAGTTCGTGCCCGTGTTTGCCCAAAATGAGCTTGACCATCTGGGCAATCGCCAGATCGTCTTCCACCACGAGAATGGCCGCCATAATTGGCGAGAGTATATCACAGGGTTTGGGCGCAAATTTGTGGCAAGACGGTTGCAAATGGAGAGAGATTGGGCAAGATCGCAGTTGATCAAACGATTGCGCCCGTGTAAACTCACGCTATGACCCCCTCTCTTAACTTCGATATTGACTACATGATCGACTCGCTCGTCTCCCTGTTGAACACGCCCAGCCCCACCGGCATGGCCGCCGAGTCCGTTGCCCGAACCCGGTCTCTGCTTCAACCCTTTCCGGTGGAGATGCGGCTCACGAACAAAGGCGCGTTGGTGGCCACATGGGGCGGGGTCGCCGAGTCGGCTCCCCGCGCCCTCACCGCCCACGTCGATACGCTCGGCGCAATGATCAAAGAGATCAAACCCAACGGGCGGCTCAAGTTAACAAAAATCGGCGGCTTCGCGTGGAACACGGTGGAAGGGGAAGGATGCAACGTGCGCACCGCCGAAGGCCGCCGGGTGCGCGGATCGCTTCTGCTGTGCAAAGCATCGGGCCACATTCACGGCGCAGAAGTCAACGACGCAAAACGCGACGACGACGCGATGGAGGTTCGACTCGACGAGCGCACCTCAAGCGCCGCCGAGACTCGCGCACTGGGAATCACGGTGGGCGATTTCGTCGCCTTCGATCCGCGAGCGGAAGTAAGCGAGGCCGGGTTCGTTCGCTCGCGCCACCTCGACGACAAGGCGGCAGTGGCCTGCATACTCGGCGCGATGAAAGCCATTTGCGGCGCGGGAATGAAACCGGCGCAGCGGACGACCATTCACATCAGCAATTACGAGGAAGTCGGGCACGGCGCGGCGTCGGGTTTCCCCCCCGATCTGGTGGAACTGCTCACGGTGGATATGGCGGCGGTGGGCGCGGGGCAAAACTCCGACGAGTTCAGCGCGTGCATCTGTTTCAAAGACTCCGGCGGCCCGTATCACCCCGACATGAATCGCAAACTTGTGCGATTGGCGCAAGCGGCCAACATCCCCTACAAAACCGACATCTATCCGTACTACGCTTCCGACGGCGAAGCCTATTGGCACGCAGGCGGCGATGTGAAAGTGGGACTCATTGGGCCCGGTGTGGATGCCTCGCACAACTACGAGCGCACGCACAAAGAATCGATCTTGAACACGGCGAGGCTGATCGCGGAATATTTGCTGGCCGAGTGAGTCCGAGTCCGCCGGTCGAGGGGAAGCCGCCTCTCCCCCCTTCACCACTTCCATGAACCGATCCGATTTCCCCGCCGGTGTTCGGGCGCAGTTGCCCATCCTGCTCGGCGTCGCGCCCTTCGGCCTGATCTACGGCGTGCTGGCCGTCGGCGCGGGGCTGCCGCCCTCCATCGCGCAAGCCATGTCTTCAATCGTGTTTGCCGGATCGAGCCAATTCATTGGCACGAACCTTTTCGCCGACAACGCCCCTTTTGTCGTCATCGTCCTCACCACCTTCGTCGTCAACTTGCGCCACGCGCTGTACTCCGCCTCGCTCGCGCCGCACCTCGAACGCCTGCCTCTGCGCTGGAAGATGCTGTTCGCCTATCTGCTCACCGATGAGGCGTATGCCACCGGCATCCTCAACTATCAGAAGCCGGATCGATCCGGCGATCCGTGGAAGCGCCACTCGTTCTACTTTGGCACGGCGCTGGCGTTGTGGCTCACATGGCAGCTCTCGACCGGCATCGGAATTTTGTTTGGCGCGCAGGTTCCGGCAAGCTGGGCCCTCGACTTCGCCCTGCCCCTCACGTTCATCGCTCTCGTCATTCCCGCCCTCGCCGACCGGCCGGCAGTGATCTCGGCAGTGGTGGGGGCAACGGTGGCGGTGGCCGCTTACGACTGGCCGTACAAACTGGGATTAATGGCGGCGGCGCTCACCGGCATCATCGCCGGATTGATCGCCGAGCAATATCGGACGAGGCCCCAATGACGCCGTTTCAAATTTGGATCACCATCATGGCCATGGGGCTGGTGACGTACCTCGTCCGGCTTTCCTTCATCGTGGCTTGGGGCCGTCTCGCCATGCCCGATGTGGTGCGCCGCGCTCTGCGCTACGTGCCCACCGCCGTCCTCTCGGCCATCATCCTGCCCGAAATGTTGCGGCCCGGTGGCGGGCCGATCAATATCTCGTTTAGCAACGCGCGCCTCATCGCCGGGCTGATCGCAGGAGTGGTCGCTTGGCGCACGCGCAACATCCTCCTCACCATTGCCATTGGGATGGTGGTACTGTGGGGACTGCAATTGATAGGCGTATAATGAAGCCAGCGAGGTGACCCATGTCCAACGACAAACGCCCTGTCCTCTATGACGAGAATCTCAATTTCTTTCGCAATCTGATTCTTCAAGCCCGGCTGGTGTGGCTGCTCATACGCGATCCGCGTGTGCCGCTGTGGGTGAAAACACTGCCTGTTGGCTCGCTGGCCTATCTTGTCATGCCGGTCGATGTTCTCCCCGATGTCGCGCTTCTGCTCGGGCAGATCGACGACATTGTTGTGCTGGCGCTGGGCTTCCGGCTGTTCATCGATCTGTGCCCGGCCAGCGTCGTGGAAGAGCACATGGAATCGCTCAAAGGCCACGGCCCCGACTGGCAGGTGCAGCAGCAGGCGAAAGCGAAAGAAACCGGCGCCAGTTCGGAAACGGCGGAGCCCCAAATCATCGACGGCTCTTACACAGAACCCCCGGCGGACGAGAAATAGAATCGCACAGCGCAGAGAATCAAAAGCAGTGGCCTCGGCCACCGCTTTTTTGTCGCACACAGCAACTAGATGTTGGAAACGATGTTGGAGAACACGTTACCAATCGCCGGCCCGAGCAACGCCAAAATGACGATGACGACCACGGCCACCAATACGAGGATCAATGCGTACTCAACCAAACCTTGCCCTTTTTCGCGGGGGATGAACAACATGTTAGTTTCACCTCCTTTCCTGTTCCGCAAATTATTGCTACGTTGATATTATAACAGAAACCCCCATGGTTAGAAAAAGTTTGTAAAAATTGCCGTCTCTGAAACGGCCCTGCAACATAAGCCAGCCTCAGCGTGGATTATCTGCCCGCTTTGTTGACGGGTGGTGAAAATGCTTCCGTGAACCCGGCGTGAATCTTTAACGGGGGCGGCTCATTCTCGCAGAGCAATCGGCTGGCCGATGGCTCGCGCCGTGGCCGCCGCCCCCGTCAAATCGTAGGCCATTGCGCCCGTGATTCGCACCGGCACAAATTCGCCCACCGGCAAATCACCCTCCACCATCACCATTCCGTCGATCTCCGGCGCGTCACGATACGACCGGCCAAGACTGAGTCCATCGCCTTTGCCTTCAATCAACACGTCCAACGTTTTGCCAATCTGTGCTTGATTCTTCGCCAGCGAGATTCGCTGTTGCTGTTCCATCAGTCGGCGGCGGCGATCCTCTTTGACCTCTGGCGGGATCGGGTCGCCGAGCGGCTCGCTGGCGGTGCCCGGCTCGAACGAAAAGGTGAACGCGCCGACTCGATCAAACTGCAGTTCGGCGGCGAAGTCGAGCAACGTCTGAAACTCCTCTTCAGTCTCGCCGGGGTAGCCGACGATGAACGTGGAGCGAATTGCCAGATCGGGCATGGCGGCGCGCATCTTGCCTACCGTGTCGCGCACCCACTCAACGTTCGCCGGGCGGCGCATTCGGCGCAGAGTGGCCGGGTGGCCGTGCTGAAGGGGCATATCGAGGTAGCGCAAAACTTGCGGAAGTCGGGCCATCGTTTCGATCTGCCGATCGGTGACGTAACCGGGAAAGGCGTACATGATCCGGATCCACGGGATGCCGGGCGCGGCGTCGGCGAGGCGTTCGAGCAGAGTCGATAACCCTTCTTTCATTCCGAGATCGTGCCCGTAATCGGTGGTGTCCTGCGCGATGAGAATGAGTTCTTTCACGCCCATCGCTTCGAGTTGCCTGGCTTCGGCAAGGATGCTTTCGGATGGGCGGCTGACCGCGGCGCCTTTGATGAGCGGGATGGCGCAGAACGCGCACGGCCGACGGCAGCCATCGGCGATTTTGAGGTAGGCGCTCGCGCCTTGAATGGCGGCGCGCATTGCGCCTCGCTCGTCCCCGCCGACGACGGGCGTATCGGGCAAATGGTAGATGGGCTGTGGGTGCGGTTGGGCGCGCAATCGCTGAACGAGATCGACGATGTCCATCCAGCGGCGGGCGCCGATGATGCCATCCAACCCCGGCACTTGTTTGGCGAGTTCCGCGCCGTATCGTTGCGAGAGGCATCCGGCGGCGATGAGCATTTGGCCGGGCTTCTTTCCGTCGGCAAGTTCGCGCAGTGCGTTGACCGATTCTTCTTTGGCCGGGCCGATGAAGCCGCAGGTGTTGGCGATGAGCACTCCGGCTTTGGCCGGTTCGGCCACGCCGGTGTAGCCCGCGCCGCCGAGCAGTTGCGCCATGCTTTCGGAGTCAACGGTGTTTTTTGCGCAGCCGAGGCTGAGAAGATAAAAGGATTTGGGATTGCGGTTTTTTTTCGGCATTAGGTTTTACGGCGCGAGGGTTTCGACGGGGGTCGGGGTCTCGGTCGGCGTCTCCGATGATTCGAGGGTGGCGAAGGGCGTGAGTGTCCCATCCGGAGTGGGGAAAGGGGTGAGGGTGCCGTCGGGGGTGGCGGTGCCAAACAGGCAGGCGGTTTCGGCGGCAAGCCGTTTGTCTTCCACGCTCTGTTCGAATTGCAGATCGAGGGCGGCGGCGTATTCGGCGGTTGCACTGCACGGGTCACCGAGCGAGTCGAGTTGGCGGGCGAAGGCAAGATGGGCATCGCGGAGTCGGCTGGCGGTGTCGCGGAAGTAGGGGGCGATGGTGTACAAAAGTTGAAAGGTCTCGATGGTGCGCGGCCAGTTGAGTCCCCAATACGAAATACCATTCATGTAAATGGTCGCCCACTGCTGATACTGCTGAGCGTCGGTGTCGAGGGGAAGGATGGTGGAGGCCTGATCGAGATCGGTGAGGCCGAGTTCGAGTTTTCCGGCGTCGATGCTTTCGATGCCTCGATTGCGGAAGGCGCTGTAGAGCATATCGCGGACGGCCAGCCGTTCGTAGCCGGGGTCGGCGAGGCGGAGGGCGTTGAGTCGTTCGATGGCGGTGTCCCAATCTTTTGCGTCGTGCGCGGTTTGGGCTTGGGCAAAGATGTCGGCGGCGGTTTGAGCGTCGAGGGTGGCGATGGGGGTGGGGAAGGGGGTAACGGTGGCCGGTTGCGGGGTGCCGTTGGCGCGGGCTTCGGCCAGCCGCTCCGCCGCGCCGGGGAAGTCGGGATCAATGGAGAGGATGTATTGGAATCGTTCGACGGCGAGGGTGTATCGCCCGGCGGCCATGTCTTCAATGCCGAGCCGGTATTGGCGCGTGAGTTCTTCGAATTGCGCGGTGGCCGCCGCCCGGTCGCGTTCGATCACTCCGGCGCGGTATCCGCCGAACGCCGCGCCGCCGAGCACGCCGCCCAGCACGAGTCCGAGAATCAAAAACGCGCCGGGCATGGAGCGAATGAATCGGCCAAGGGGTGAGGTGGGCAGGCGGCGAACGGCGGGGGTCGGAACAGTGTCTTGCGTGGGGTCGGTGTCCATAGAGTGCTGCGCGTCGGCATTATAGCGGGGGGCGCGGGGCGTGTCCAACATCGGCAGGACATTTTGAGTCGACTCTGCGCTGATCTCCGAGAGCATGTATGGTATATTGAAATCGTGGGGGAGAGATGGACGCTCATGTATCTGAACCGAGGCAATTTCAATTTGCGGCGCACGCGGCGCAACAGCATGGCGCGGATCGCGGTGTACATCATCCTCATCTTCGCCGGGTTGTATTTGCTGAATCTGAGAGAACGGGGAGATATTCAACCCATCGGCATGCCGACCGCGACCGCCACGCGCAGTCCGGCCTCTTTCGCCGAAGAAGCGGAGAAGCAGTTTTCGGCGGGGCGGTTGGAGCAAGCAGTGCTGGCCTACGAGAAGGCCATTGAACTCGACCCGACGCGAATTGAATATCACATTCGACTCGCCCGCATTCAGGTGTATGCCGATCAAGCGGAGGAGGCAGTCAAGACAGCCGGGGATGCTATTTTGATCGATCCAAATAACAGCGCCGCCCATGCCGTGCATGCGCTGGCGCTGGATTGGACGGGGGATTATGCCAACGCCGGCGACGCCGCCGTGCGCGCCATTCAGCTCGACCCGAACAACGCGCTGGCTCACGCATATTACGCCGAAGTGCTGGTGGATCAGCAGCGCTGGGCGCAGGCGCGCGACGAGGCCAAGCAGGCCCTCATGCTCGACCCCAACAGCATGGATGCGTATCGAGTGTATGGCTATTACCTCGAGAGCACGAGCAACTACGAAGAGGCCATCCAGGCCTATCAGTCCGCGCTGAAGATCAATCCCAATCTCGCTTTCCTATATATGCAAATCGGCGTCAACTTCCGCCAACTCCAGCAATACGACACCGCCATTCAATACTTTCAGCGCGCAAACGCCATCAACCCCCAAGACATTGACCCCTACCTCTCCATCAGTCGAACGTATTTCCAGATAGGCGAGTACGGCGCGTCAGCGCAATACCTCGAAGAAGCGATCACCATTGACCCGACCAACGCCAGAATTCACGGACGGTTGGGGCTGGTGTATTTCAAGGCTCTCAATTACGAAAGCGCCATCATCGAACTCGGCTGTGCCGTGGACGGCTGCACCACCCTCACCGACACTATCGACGATGAAGACGGCGCTCCCGATCTCCCCATCCCCCCCCTCGCTCTCGACAAAGATTCTCTGGAAGCTTTTTACACTTACAGTTCGGTGCTGGCCGCGCTCTCCACGCCCAGCAACCCGCACTGCCAACGCGCCCGCCCGCTGTTTCAGCAAATTCGCGCCTTCGCCACCGATGATGCCATCGTCAACGCCATTCTCGACGAAAACGAAGCCGTCTGCCAGATCGCCGACGCCAACGCGACACAGGCCGTGCTCGGCGGAGGAGGCGGACTCCCCACTGCCGCAACCGGCACCCCGGCCCCCACCCCCGCCGGGACTCCGACTCCGTGAGTCGCCTTTGGCGCTCCCTGTTAGAGTTTGATAAAAACTCTTGACAACCAAAAACCCGTGTTGTATTATGCGGGCACTTGAGTTAGCACTCCCGAAACACGAGTGCTAACTCGTCTGTGTGTATCCCAAAGACCAATCATCTTTTCACCCTAAGTCAGGAGGCTTATCAATGTCACTCAACCTCAAACCACTGGGCGACCGTCTGGTCGTCGAACCCCTCGAGCAGGAAGAGCGCACCGCTACCGGAATCGTTCTGCCCGAAACCGCCAAAGAGAAACCACAAAAAGGCACCGTGCTGGCAACCGGCCCGGGCGCGCGCGATGACAAAGGCCAGCGCATCGCCATGGACCCGCAGGTTGGCGACACCGTGCTCTTCGCCAAATACGCCGGCACCGAGATCAAACTCGACGGCAAAAAACTGCTCATCCTCAAAGAGAGCGACATCCTCGCCATCGTTGAAGAAGAGTCAGCCAAGTCCAAGAAGAAATAATTCCCACTTTCGCAAAGCATTCTAGAAAGGATTGCTCATCATGGCAGCCAAACAACTCATTTTCCAAGAAGAAGCCCGCCGCAAACTGAAATCCGGCATGGACACACTGGCCAATGCCGTCGCCACCACTCTCGGCCCCAAGGGCCGCAATGTCGCCCTCGACAAGAAATTCGGCGCCCCCACTATCACTCACGATGGTGTGACCGTCGCCAAAGAAATTTCGCTCGAAGACCCGTATGAGAATATGGGCGCGCAGCTGCTGGCGCAGGCGGCCACCAAAACCAACGACATCGCCGGCGACGGCACCACCACCTCCACCGTGCTCGCCCAAGCCATCGCCACCGAAGGCCTGAAGATGGTCGCCGCCGGGGCCAACCCCATGCTCATCAAACACGGCATCGAGAAAGCCACCGACGCCGCCGTCGAAGCCATCCGCAAACAATCGCAGAAGATTGACACCAAAGAAGAGATCGCACAGGTGGCCGCCAACTCCGCCGCCGACGAAGAGATCGGCGACCTCATCGCCGAAGTGATGGACAAAGTCGGCAAAGACGGCGTCATCACCGTCGAAGAGTCGAAGTCCCTGCAATTCGAAACCGAGTACGTCGAGGGTATGCAGTTCGATCGCGGCTACATCTCGCCCTACTTCATCACCGATCCCGGCGCGATGGAATCCGTCATCAACGAGCCGTACATCCTGATTCACGACAAGAAAATCTCCGCCGCCGCCGACATCGTGCCGGTGCTGGAGAAACTCGTGCAGATCGGCAAACGCGAATTGGTGATCATCGCCGAAGACGTGGACGGCGAAGCGCTGGCGACGCTGGTGCTCAACAAACTGCGCGGCATGTTGAACGTGCTGGCCGTCAAAGCCCCCGGCTTCGGCGACCGCCGCAAGGCCATGCTGCAAGACATTGCCGTGCTCAGCGGCGGCACGGTGATTACCGATGAGCTTGGCAAGAAGTTGGAAAGCACTCAGGTGAGCGATCTGGGCCGCGCCAAGAAAGTTGTTTCTACCAAAGACGATACCACCATCGTGGACGGCGCGGGCTCGGCCAAAGCCATCAAAGGCCGCATCGAAGAAATCAAAGTTGAGATCGACAAGAGCACCTCGGATTACGACAAAGAGAAACTGCAGGAACGCCTCGCCAAACTCAGCGGCGGTGTGGCCGTCATCCGCGTGGGCGCCGCCACCGAAGTGGAACTGAAAGAGAAGAAGCATCGCGTCGAAGATGCGCTCTCGGCGGCTCGCGCCGCAGTGGAAGAGGGCATCGTGCCCGGCGGCGAAGTGTCGCTGATCAACGCCGCCGAAGCCGTGGCCAAAGTGAAGATGGACGACGACGACGAGCAAGCCGGTGTGACCTCAGTCCGCCGCGCGCTCGAAGCGCCCATGCGCAAACTGGCCGCCAACGCCGGGCAGGATGGTTCGGTGATCATCGACGGCGTCCGCCGCAAATCCAAAGAGGACAAGAACAAGAACGTCGGCTACAACGTGCTCACTGGCAGTTATGGTGACATGATCAAGATGGGCATCATCGACCCGGTGAAGGTGGTGCGCGGCGCGCTCGAGAACGCCGCCTCGATCGCGGCGATGATCCTCACCACCGACGCGCTCATCACCGACGCGCCGGAGAAGGAAAAGGCGCCCGCCGCGCCGCCGATGCCGGAATACTAAACCGGCTCAGTCAGCGCAGGTTCAAAACGCCCTTCGGCAAAATGCCGAGGGGCGTTTTCCATTTTTGTGGAATCGGGGACAGGCTGCCCACTGACGATCCGGGCTACGGCGTGTGGCCGCCACCGGGGTTTCCGGCTGGGGCATCACCCTGCGGCTGAGGGGTGGTGTTCAACTGCGGCTCCTGATCGTCGGAATTGTTGCCATTATCACTGGGCTGTGCCGACGGACCACCGGGGCCATAACTGTTGCCATCGTATTCGGGTGTGCAGGCGCAAGTTGCTTCCGGGCCGGGGCCGTAGCCACTGCCCTGCCCCGAGGCCGCGCCCGGTGTGTCGCTGGCTTGATAGCCGGGACCATACCCATTGTCTGTTTCAGATTGTTGGCTCTACCAGATTCAATGTGATATAGGGTCAAAGGCGACAAGGACATGCAAACGGAAGTTAGCGAAGTTGCGATAGCCGAAACCACGTCGATGGATCAGTTTGATCTTCAAGTTCACACCTTCGGCGAAACCATTAGTGTGTCGTCCGTCAAAGTAATTCAGAATCCGCTCTCGCCAGTTGGCGAGGGTTTTGAGGAAGGTCTGCAAGGCCTTCAAACCGCTGGCTTCGACTTGAGCGATCCAATCGGT
>Ga0194120_10000950_pt1 | contig 54307 bp, 42 predicted proteins | sample TA2MahCa65mmetaG_FD_148642 | JGI IMG/M metagenome (GOLD analysis project Ga0194120, IMG submission 148642) | Freshwater microbial communities from Lake Tanganyika, Tanzania - TA2015019 Mahale Deep Cast 65m | ecosystem: Environmental > Aquatic > Freshwater > Lake | place: Tanzania: Lake... | reverse complement strand
CTTCTTCCCCTCGACCTTGAGGGTCCAGTCGCCCCCGCCGGAGAAGATCGCCCCGGGCCGAACACCGGATACCACCGCGCCAAACGCGATGGCGAAGATGAACGCCATCCCGAACATGATCACGGACTTGAACAGCCGTCCGCGCAGTAACTCCATCATGGCAGCGTGCACTCCGTTCTGGACATCGGTTCTTGAACCCGCGCCAATGCTAACGCGGCGGCGATGGGCATTTCAAGCCGCGCGGACTGAGGCGCACACAGAGCAGCGTCAGAGATAGATGCCTTTCTCGCCGATGTAGTCGGCGACCACACGCGGAGTGCGGAACCGAATCGACCTGCCTGCTCCGACGGCGGCTCGGATCGCCGTCGATGACACGCCGACCGGCGTGAACTCGAAGTGGCGCACGCGGCGCATCAGCTCGTCCGGCATGCCCGACAGCGCGTAGCCCGGGCGCGTCACGCAGACGAACTGGCACAGCGAGAGCAGCGTGTCGTAGTCGCGCCAGGTCCGGATTTCGCGGAACTGATCCACTCCGAGGATCCAGTAGAGCTCGGCGCCGGGGTACTCGGCGGCGTAGTGGCGAACCGTGTCGATGGCGTACGAGGGGCCCGCTCGCTCCAGCTCGACGCGGGAGACCCCCATCCCGGCTTCGCCCTCCACGGCGAGCGCCACCATCCGGTAACGGTCCTCCGGCGACGCTCGACGCGGGTCCTCCGACTTGTGCGGCGGCCTTGCGGCTGGGATGAACCACACGTAGTCGAGCCCGAGCCCATCTCTCACCTCGTCCGCGCAGATGAGGTGGCCTATGTGGATCGGATCGAACGTGCCGCCGAACAGACCGATGCGCATCGCACCTCTCTAGCGCAGTCGTAATCCGGCTCGTGGGTTCCTATAGCGGCAGCGACACCTCGCGCCCTTCGCGGGCAGCCTTGTAGATCGCGTTGAAGAGCTCGACCGTACGCCTGCCCTCGGTTCCATCGCAGGCGGGGCGAGTCCCTTCCCGCAGGACTCGGAGACAGTCCTCGGTTGTGTTCGCCGGTCCCGGCTCCAATGCGACGTCGACGCCTTCCTGATTGAACTCCCAAACGTCGGGCCCGGTTCCGACGATGCCTTCGAGTCCATGCACCTGAACCTGAGTCTGCTGGTGCTTGGGGCAAGTCGTCGTCGTCAGGATGGTCCCCAGCGCTCCGCTCTTGAACTTGACGAGCGCGCTGACCAGGTCTTCGGTCTCCACTTCGCGGTGCTCGTCGCCTCCATAGACGCCGAAGTGACCGGTGACCGAATTCACTTCGCCCAGGAACCATTGCAGCAGATCGAGCTGGTGCACGCCCTGGTTGGCGAGCGAGCCGCCGCCGTCGAGCTTCCATGTGCCGTGCCAGCCGTGGTAGTAGCCGGCTCCACGCCACCACTTCAGACGGATCTCGCCGAGGACGACCTTGCCCAACAGCCCGTCATCGATCGCGCGCTTGATCTTGCGGTTGATCGGACGATAGCGCTCCTCGAAGTCCACCATCAGGCCGACCTTCGCATCGGCGCACGCTGCGGTCAGCCGGTCGCACGCTTCGACGGTCACGTCCATCGGCTTGGTCGTGATGACGTGTTTGCCATGCTGGGCTGCCTGGACGCCGAACTGCGCATGGAGGCCGCTCGGGAGCATCACCCACACGACGTCGATGTCGTCTCGCGCGATCATCTCCGCGTAGTCGGTGTGGGTATCGCAGCCGAACTCGCTCTTGGCGCGAGCCAGGCGATCCTCGACGAGATCGCACGCAGCGACGAGCTTCGCGCCATTCGTGCGGTGGATCTGCCCGGCACGGTTCATCCCCATGCCGAGTCCAACGACGCCGAATCGAACGTCCATCGGGTTCCTCCGGGTTGAGTGTGGATCGTGCCGCCCATGGCGGACCACGAGAGCGTTCCGCTCGCCCATTGTATCAGTGCTTGAGCGTTCTCACACAGCGGACGTGGGCGTGAGGGCTAGTATACGCCCGCAAGTCGGTCGAGGTCGCGGTACTGAATCGCTTCGGCGATGTGCTGAGCCTCGATGCGCTCCGACTCCGACAGGTCCGCGATGGAGCGAGCGACTTTCAGCACTCGGTCATGGGCACGCGCGCTCAGATGCAGGCGGCTCAACGCTGCCGCTAGCAGCGCTTCGGCGTCTGCGCCGAGCCGGCAGAACTCCCGCACCATGTGCGGAGCCATCGTGGCGTTCGAGTAGACGCCGGTTCCGTCGAACCGCCTCGACTGAACTTCGCGGGAGCGCTGAACGCGAGCCCGAACCGTCTCGGACGGCTCGCCCTTCGCCTCGGAACGCAGATCGGACAGAGGAACGGCGGGCACTTCGACATGCAGGTCGATCCGGTCGAGCAGCGGGCCCGAGATGCGAGCTCGGTACTTGCGGACCTGCTCGCTCGAGCAGCGGCACGGCTTCACCGGGTCGCCCAGATAGCCGCAAGGACACGGGTTCATCGCGGCGACGAACATGGTGCGCGCAGGGAACGTCAGCGAGCCCCAAGCGCGTGCGATGGTCGCCAAGCCGTTCTCCAACGGCTGGCGAAGGGCTTCGAGGGTGTCGCGGCGGAACTCGGGCAGCTCGTCCAAGAACAGCACGCCGTTGTGCGCGAGGCTCACTTCGCCCGGACCAGGCGTTTTGCCGCCCCCGACCAGCCCGGCTGTCGAAACGGTGTGGTGCGGGGCGCGGAACGGGCGCGTCGTGATCAGTGGCGAATCGGCTTCCAGCACGCCCGCCACGGAGTGAATCTTCGTCGTCTCCAGCGACTCGTCGAGAACCATGTCCGGCAGAACGGACGCCAGACGCTGCGCGAGCATCGTCTTGCCCGATCCCGGCGGACCGAACATCAGCATGTTGTGCCCGCCCGCAGCGGCGATCTCAAGAGCCCGCTTCGCGTGATCCTGACCCTTGACGTCGGCAAGGTCGGGAGTGGCTCCGACCCGACGCGCCGAGAGCTCTCGCAGATCGACCCGCAGCGGCGGCGACAGATTGCGGCTCCCGACCAGACGGACCGCATCCGACAGCGTGGCGACGCCGTATACGTCGATGCCCTCGGCGACGGCTGCTTCTTTCGCGTTCGCGTTCGGAACCACGAGCGCCTTGCAGCCGTAGCTGCGCGCGTCCGCAGCGATGGCGACCGCCCCTTGCACGGCGCGCATCGATCCGTCGAGGGAGAGCTCACCAAGGAACGCCGTCGATGGGTCGATGGCGAATACGGTCTGCTCCGACGCGACCAGGATGGCGACAGCCATCGCCAGGTCGAACGAGGACCCCTCCTTGCGCACGTCGGCAGGACCGAGGTTGACCGTGATGCGCCGAGCCGGGAGCACGAAGCCCGAGTTGCGGATCGCAGCCGAAACGCGGTCTCGCGCCTCTCGGACCGCGCTGTCCGGCAAGCCCACGATGTTCAGAGCCGGCAGCCCGCCCGCGATATCCGTCTCGACGCGCACCGGGTACGCATCGACCCCGATGACGGCGCTGCTCATCACAACCGCGAACATTCCTGCCTCGGTTCGGCTTGCCGCCTCAGGCGGAGGGTCCAAACAGCTTGTAGACCACGAGCGTCGTGTCGCCCGTGTTGCGGATCACGTGCGGAACCGTCGCTGCGCGATAGCCGACGAAAAACTCGTCGCAGCCGTGGTTGGCTCCCACGATGTCATTCCCGGCGGCTTCGCCGCTGCCGCGCCAGATGAACAGGACGTACGCCGCGTCCTCGCGCGATTCCATCGAGCGCCCGGGTTCCACGCGAACCTCTTTGCCGCTGAACTTCGGCGTCCGCGACGGATGGAACACCCAAGACTCGCGACGACCGTCTTCGTCCACCAGATGGACCGGCTTCGTGTGGTGACGCGAATAGAACTCGGGAGCCCGCGACGACGCCCAGTCGATGAGTCGCACGACCGACGCAACATCCGGCAAGCCCCGCAGCATCAGCGAGCGGTCGAGCTTCCCGCTGCACGTCACGGCTTGCAGGAAGTTGTAGACGTCCGACTCCTCCTGGAGTTCGAGCGTCAGCGCGGTTCCCGGAGCATGGGGGATGCCGGGCGGGACATGGAACCCTTGACCGACGTTCAGCCGGTAGGCGGGCGACAGGTCGAGAACCGAGTCGTCGTCCCATCGTTCCAGAATGGGCAGCAGGTCGGATGCTTCCACGTCCGGATGCACGCCCAGATGCGAGAAGGGCACGGGCCCAGGATTCTCAGTTTCCACGAAGTAATAGGCTTCCTCCTTGCCGCGACAACTCCACCACTTCCTGGCGTCGGTCTCGCGCGCGTGGATATGCCACGGGATCGGCGTGCCGATGTCCAGAACCTTCGACAGCAGTCCGAAGCGCGAACCCGTGCGGGCTGCGTGCTTGGGTCCGAGCAGGCGCTCGCCGGCGAGCTGAAGCGCGTCAGCCAAGCGCGCCGGCGAGCCGTCCGCCAGCGTGAACGTGCTCATCCCCTCGCCTTCGACGAACTCCGCGTTGTCCGCCTGCACCGACGAGCCGATCCAGCGCTCGCAGTAGGACCCTCGCGAGCCGGCATCGGAGTCTGAGAGTCCCAGCCGTCCGAGTCCAGGGTAGAAGGTCCGCGCGACAAACGAGGGTTTCAGCGGGATGACGTCCGCACACGCGTCGAGCGTTCGGTCGAGAGCGGTTCGGTCCATTCTGGTCCCTGCCTTCCGAATCGACTCTAGCACGCCGCCGAGCCTCGATCAAACCGTGCCCGTGACCTTCGAAGCGGCGTTCCGGTTTTGCCCTCGACGAGCCTGCGGGGTATCTTCTGAGTGGCTGGCGATTCGAGGCGACCGAGACTCCTGAGGGACATAGCATGGTAAAGACGAGCACTCGTCGGGACTTCCTGCGCGCGTCGGTGACCGGTATGGGAGGGCTCTGGATGTTGAGCCACTCGCCGTTGAGCGTCGCGCTCGACGTAGACGCCGCGTCACGAGTGCCGCTGGAGCTGCCGGCTCTGCCCTATGGCTACGACGCGTTGGAGCCGTACATCGACGCCGAGACGATGCGGATCCACCACGACCTGCACCATGCCGGGTACGTGAAAGGGCTGCGCGCGGCTCTCGACGGTCTCGCAGAGACGCGCGCGGCGGGAAACTACACGGCTGTGCAGTCGTTGTCGCGGGCGCTCGCGTTCCACGGCGGAGGTCACTACAACCACTCCGTCTTCTGGCAGAACATGGCTCCTCCTGCTGGGCGTCAGCCAGCGCCTTCCGCCGCACTCCGTGAAGCGATCGCGCGCGACTTCTCGTCGATCGAGGTGTTTCAAGCCCATTTCGGGGCGGCGGCAAAGGCGGTCGAGGGCAGCGGGTGGGCGGTGCTTGGATGGCATGGCGGTCTGTCGCGCCTTGTGGTCCTGTCGCTGATGAACCAGCAGGACCTGGGCATTCTGGGAACCGAGCCGCTTCTAATGCTCGACGTCTGGGAACACGCCTACTATCTGAAGTATCAGAACCGCCGCGCGGCGTACGTGGACGCCTGGTGGAACGTGGTCAACTGGGCGGATGTGGATCGTCGGTTCGAGGCTGCCCGGTCGCCGCAGGAGTAGTTCCATCGGCGCTCGTCGAGTTGCGCGACAGTTGATGACATGGTAGGATCGTTGCCTGCACTTGCTCCCGATGCGATGGTCGCGTTCGGGTCCGCGTTCCGATGCGGAGGAGAGCTACCGGTGGCACGACGCGTGACGCTGTCAATCGCCCGCATGGCTCTGAGCTTGGCTCTCGCGGCGGCCGCCTCGTCCGTGCATGCCGCTGATATCCACGGAAGCGCGGGCACACGCGCATTCCCGACCCTGAAGATCGGCGTGGGCGCAGAAGCGATTGGGATGGGGGAGACGGGCGTCGCCCTCGCCAAGGACGCCTACGCACCGGCGTGGAACCCAGCCGGTCTCGTCAAGGTGCGCCGATCCCAAGTTGCGCTGACGAACAACGAGTGGGTTCTGGACCTGCGGCAGCACTACGCAGCCTACGCGGCGCCCCTTGGCGAGAAGGCGGGCGGCGCCATCAGCGCGAGCTTCTTCAACTACGGCGAGATTCAGGGCAGGGACGACTCCGGCGCAGCCACGACGACTTTCCGACCCTATGACGTGACAATCGGCGTTGGCGCAGGACTTCAGGTTGCCGAGGGCGTATCGGTCGGCGCCAATGCGAAGTACCTGCGGCAGCAGATCGACGATGCAAGCGCGCAGGGCGGAGCCGTGGACCTAGGTGTCTCGTACGACGTGCCAGAAACCTCACTGTCGCTGGGAGCCGCCATCCAGCACATCGGGACCTCGCTGGCGTTCGATGCCGAGAGCTTTTCGCTGCCGACGACCGTGCGGACGGGACTAGGGTACCGGGTTGCCGACGACCAGGCGACCATCGCGGTCGATGTCAGCAAGCCTGCGGACAACGACGCTCGGATCGGGATCGGAATCGCCTACGATATCGTCAACGCTCTCACCGTTCGCGGCGGCTACAGGTACGAGATCGGCGGCAACGAGCTCGGCAGTTCGACCGGGCTGACCGGCGGCTTCGGCGTCCGGTACGCCGGATTCGTTCTCGACTATGCTTTCGTGTCCTATGGCGACCTGGGTCCCACCAACCGCGTGTCGCTGATCGCCGAGTTCTAGCGATGCGGCTGCTCGTCGTATCGCTCAGTCTGCCGTTTCCGCCGACGGACGGCGGCAAGATCCGCGTTCTGAACCTGCTTCGCCAGGCAGCCGGCTCGTTCGACATCACCCTGGTCGCCCTCGAGACCGAAGTCACCGACCGGGAAGCCGTAGCCGACCTGTCGTCGGACAGTCTGCGCGTCGTGCTCGTTCCCCAGAACCCGGTGCGCGTCCCGTCGTTGACGGCTCGGTCCGTCCTCCGGGCGATGACCGCCCGAACTCCACTCACCGCCGCGAAGTACGACCTGCCGGAGCTGCGGGCAGCCGTGGTGTCCGAGCTCGCTGGCAGCACGTACGACGTCGTCCACTTGGAGATGATCCATTGCGCACACCTGCTGCCGCTCGTCCGCCAGATGAGCCGGGCGGCAGTCGTGCTCTCGACGCAGAATGTCGACTCCGACGTATGGCGTCGGGCGGCTGACCATCAACCGACGGCGTGGCGACGATGGGCGTTCCGCTGGCAGGCGAACGTCTTCCGGGCGGCGGAGGAGCGCATCGGTTCCGCCGTGAATGGAATCTCCGTGGCGTCGAGTCGCGACGCGGAACTGTTCGGGAAACTGGTCGCCTCGACCCCCATCGAGACCATCGACAACGGTGTCGACCTGGACGGCTATACCCCGGACTCATCACAAGAGGAGGCCGCGACCTGCATCTACACCGGCAGCTACGACTGGCTTCCCAACGCCGACGCAGTCGCCTACTTCTGCCAAGCGGTCTGGAGCCGGATACGAACCGGTCTGCCGGAGTCAAGATTCCTCGCCGTCGGAAAGGAGCCGACCGACGCGATGCGCGCGTTCGACGGGATCGATGGAATCGAGATCGTCGGACGCGTCCCAGAGATACATCCGTACCTTCGACGTGGCACGGTCTACGTCGTTCCTCTGCGGATCGGCGGCGGAAGTCGGCTCAAGATCCTCGAGGCGATGGGCATGGGCAAGGCGATTGTTTCCACGTCGATCGGGTGCGAGGGACTTGACGTCGTTCCCGGTAGGGACCTCGTGGTGGCGGATTCTCCCTACGAGTTCGCGGAGCAGGTCATTCGGCTGATCCGCGACCACGACGCCCGGAGAGCCCTGGGAATCGCCGCCAGGGCACGAGTCGAGCAACGGTACGGCTGGGTCGCTATCGGCGCTCGGATGAACGCCTTCTACGAGCGCGTCGCAGGCGCGGCGGCGCTGCACCAGCCCGTACCAGGTTCTCGGTAGCACGCAGCCCTTCCCTCCAGACAACCTATTGACAGCGAGGCGCAGCTGACGGATGATTCCCATTCGTCAAACGGACCGTTTCGGCGCTATCGTCTAGCGGTTCAGGACGGATGGCACCCGCCATCAAACCGGGGTGGCAACCCCCGTAGCGCACAGGTCACAGTCGCTTCTGCGTCTTGCATGTGCGGTACGAGTGGGAGGTTCACCGCATGGCGTCCGTCCTCAGTTTGCTCGACGCATCGTCATTCCTGCACGCCGCCATCCTCCTCGCCATCGGAGTCGTTCTGCTCGAGTACGGCGCGAACTGGCTCGTCGGAGGGGCGTCGTCGCTTGCCCGCCGTCTCGGGATCAGCCCCGTGATCGTCGGTTCCACCATCGTCAGCGCGGGAACTACGCTTCCCGAACTGATGGTCTCGCTCTTCACGATCTTGGGCGGCACGACGACGAACGCCAGCGACATCGCCATCGGCAACGTCGTCGGCAGCAACATCGTCGATATCGGGTTGATCATCGGGCTCGCCGCCCTTATCGCCTCCATGGCAGCCTTGAGTCTCAAAGTCCTCTTGCCGGAGCTCTGGATCATGCTCGGCACGATGGTCCTCCTCGGCGTCCTGACCATCGATGGCAGGTTGAACTTCCCGCTCGATCCGCTGATCCTCTTCCTCGTGTTCCTCGGCTACATCGGCTTCCAAGTCTGGGAGGCGAAGGCTCATCCGGAGCACGTCGAGGAGATGGACGACCCTCATGGACCGCTGCACGTGCCGCTGCTGATCGTCGGCGGGATCGTGTGCCTCGCCTTCGGCGCCCGCAGCCTCGTGAATGGCGCGGTGTTCTGCGCCCAGCAATGGGGGGTCCCGGAGCTCGTCATCGGGTTGACGATTGTCGCGATCGGCACGTCGCTGCCGGAACTGGCAACCAACGTCACCGCCGCGCTCAAGGGCGAGAGCTCACTGGGCGTCGGTGACGTGGTCGGGGCGAACATCCTGAACATAGCGTTCAATCTGGGCATCGTCGGACTGCTCGCGGGGGCTGCGCGGGAGATCACGGTGGCGTCGGAGTTCTTCGCTCGCGACTACTGGTGGATGCTGGGATTCGGCGTCCTTCTGACGGCGTTCCTGTGGGCAGGCAAACGCGTGCCGCGCTGGGGCGGAGCCGTCATGGGGATCCTCTACATCGTCTACGCGATCACACTGTTCGTCTGACCACCTGAAAGCGAACGCGCCCCGTCACCACCTGTTGTGGACGATGGGGCGCGCACCTTTCCCTTGACGCGACGGCAGCGGAAACGCTAGCATCTGTCGCGTGGGGGATTAGCTCAGCTGGGAGAGCGCCTGAATGGCATTCAGGAGGTCATCGGTTCGATCCCGATATCCTCCACCAACCCACGACCGACCCAACCAGGTTCTGCACGCAATCCGCTGCCGATAGTCCCTACCGGTGTGCCCGTCGCCCCTTTCCCGCGTACCTTGCCAGACGCCGCCGTCCGTCCTTGAAAACCGCTCGCCGGATGCTTCGTGGCGAGCGCCTGCCGATTCGTTGCGCGAAGTATTGACTCGTCAGTCAGTTTATGCTATGCTGATTCCTAAGGAAGGGAATCACCCATGGCGGTTCGCGCACAGAAGAAGGAACGCAAACGCCGAGACATCCTCGCAGCGGCGGTGCAGGTCTTCGCGCGCGACGGCTTCCACGCGGCGCGGATCTCGGATATAGCCGATCTGGCAGGCGTGGGACACGGAACCATCTACCTCTACTTCGAGACCAAGGAAGCCCTGCTCCTGACAGTCTTCGACGAGCTCATGTCCGAGGCGATCGCGGACGTGAAGTCGGCAGCAGACTCTGGAACCGATGCGTCCGACCGACTGCGGCGATTCGTCGACGCGCAGGCGACCATGGTCGAGCAGAACCGGGCGCTGACCGCTCTGCTCCTCCTGGAAGCGCCGCACACGAGCCGTTTCCTTCGGAGCGGAGCGCTCGAACGGATCGGGGACTACGTGCGTTTCATCGAGGGAATCGTGCGCGCGGGTGTCGGCGACGGGACGCTCAGATCGGACTTCGACCCTTCGGCGGCGGCAACCGCGATCTACGCCGCCGTGCACGGCACGTTGACGCAGTGGCTGCTGGAGGGAACCTCAGCAACGCCTAGAGACCGACTGCTCAGCGTCATCGATGTCATGATCCACGGAATGGCGCCATCAGCCCAGACGCGTTGACGACCGAGCTGCGGCGCAGACTCGCCGGTTGGTCTGACCAACGCCGCCAACAAGACCGGCAACGGGAAAGGAACGAAACCGTGTCACGGATCCGCAACGTCAGCTTCTCGCCGAATCCGCTCGTCGCAGGCAAGCAGGTACAGGTTACGCTGGAAGTCGACGACCCGGCTGCAATCGCCTCCGCCAAGGTCTACGACCCGCGAGGCTACGAGCTCGCCATGTCTCCGGCAGAGGAGGGCGATACCACCGTGTTCCGGCTGTCCGAGCTGGTACCGTACGACGCGGATGCCGGCACGTACTACGCGACGGTCGTGCTCAAGGACACGCAGGGAACCGTGGAGCGCAAGAGCGTGGAGATCCGCGTCGCCTAGACGCCGACGCCGCACACCTTTGGCAAGCGAAATAGCCCGCGGACATCATGTCCGCGGGCTGTGTTCTTGACTGCTTGGCGTAGCTGGATGCCGGACGTCAGCTAGCCGCGTCGAGTTCAGCCGTCTGCTGAACGCGCTGGCGCAGCTTCCTCATCGCCTGGGCTTCGATCTGGCGCACGCGCTCCTTGGTGACGCCGAAGCGCTGCGCGATGGCGCGGAGCGTCTGCTCCTCGCCGCCGCTTAAACCGAATCGAAGGGCGATGATCTGCCGTTCCCGAGGAGTCAGCGTCTCGAGCAGGCGGTTCACCTCCTCGCGGCGCATCCACTCGTCGAGATGGCGGTGCGTCTCGTTCTGAGCGTCCTCGACCACATCCGAGAGCGTCGTCGTGCTGTCATCGCCGCCCACCGGCGTGCCCAGCGGCACCGGCTCTTCGGGGAGCCGTTCGATCAGGTGGACGTCGGTGCGCGACTTCTCCATGAACTCGGCGAGCTCATCGGTTGTCGGAGGACGTTCGAGGACCTGTTCCAGTTCGTATGCGGCGCGGTTCTGCTGCGACATGTCGGCGATGATGTACGACGGCAGCCGAATGGTGCGCGCCGTCCGGTCGATGTATCGCGAGACTGCCTGACGGATCCAGTGCACCGCGTAGGTGCTGAACTTGAACCCGCGACGCTCGTCGAAGTGCTCGACCGCCTGCATCAGTCCGCCGATGCCCTCTTGCAGCAGATCGACCAGAGGCACATTGGCGCGACGGTACGCGAGCGCGATCTTGAGGACGAGCCGAAGGTTGCAGAGGATCAGCTTCGTCCGCGCCGTCTCGTCGCCTGCCTTGATGCGCTGGCTCAGCTCGATCTCCTCCTGACGAGTGAGAAGACGATGCGACTGAGCCTGCTCCAGCCAGGCATCGAGGGTATCGCGCTTGCTGGCGTCCCGGCTTGAGGTGACGTACTCCCTCACCGGAATGAAAGAAAGTGTCGTGGATCGCATGGCATCCTCCTGCGCCTGAAATGTCAAGAACGGACAAGCGCAAGCAAGACTCATGCCACGCTAGGGTCATCGACGCAGTATTCCCGATACGCATGTAAAACAGGACTTGGCGCGGGATCGCCGCAATGCCGACGATCCGAAGCCCGTCGGTATGGTAGGAGACCAAACGGCGACCCAGCCCGAATCTGCGCAAAGTGCTCAGAAACGGAGCACAGTGATTGCCCAGTATCCCATCAGAACGGCGGAGTCCGTCGCTGCGCGTCGCGGAATGCGGCACGCAGGCGACGGATGCGCCGGACCGTGATCGCCCCGAGCACGAGTGCCACGACAGCCAGCACCGCGCTGTATCCCGATGGCAGCGGCACGTCGGATCGGAAAGACCGCACCACGGGCCATAGGGCTGGGATGCACAAGATCATCACGACGCTCTCGATGAGCTCGGTTCTGCTCATCGCCTCCCATCCCAGGGTGTCACGTGGTACCCATCGTCCAGGAGTCGAGGTACTCCGACTGTTCGTCCGTCAACTGGTCGATCTCGAGGCCCATGCCTGCCAGCTTGAGCCGCGCGATCATCGCGTCGATCTCGGCGGGCACGGAGTGGACCGTCGGCGACAGATCGGTGGCGTGCTGAACCATGTACTCCGCGCACAACGCCTGATTGGCAAAGCTCATATCCATCACGCTCGCCGGATGACCTTCGGCGGCTGCGAGGTTGATGAGTCTGCCCTCGCCAAGGACACACACACGCTGTCCGCCCTGGAGCGTGTACTCGTCGACGAATGGACGCGCCTCGCGCACGCTGACGGACAGCTCCTTGAGCTCCGGCAGGTTGATTTCGACGTTGAAATGCCCAGAGTTCGCGATCGTCGCGCCGTCCTTCATCGCGAGGAAATGCTCGCGCCGCAGGACGTGCAGGTTGCCGGTCAGCGTGACGATCAAGTCCGCTTCGGCGACCGCCTTCGACATCGGCAGAACTCGGAAGCCGTCCATTGCCGCCTCGAGAGCTCGCACCGGGTCCACTTCGGTGACGATCACCTGCGCGCCCAGACCCCGCGCCCGGCTGGCGACGCCGCGCCCACACCAGCCATAGCCAGCGACGACGACAGCCATGCCGGCGATCAGGAAGTTCGTCGCTCGGATGATGCCGTCCAGCGTGCTCTGTCCGGTACCGTACCGATTGTCGAAGAAGTGCTTCGTCTGCGCGTCATTGACGGCGATGATGGGGTAGCGCAGGACGCCTTGCGTCGCCATGCTGCGGAGGCGGATGACCCCGGTCGTCGTCTCCTCGGTCCCGCCGATCACATGCGTCAGCAGGTCCTTGCGCTCCGAGTGCAGAACGCTGACCAGGTCAGCGCCGTCGTCCATCGTGATCTGGGGTTTGCCGTCCAGCACCGCGTTGATATGGCGATAGTAAGTGTCGTTGTCCTCGCCCTTGATGGCGAACGTCGGGATCCCATAGTCGCTCACGAGGCTGGCGGCGACGTCATCCTGAGTGCTCAACGGGTTGGAGGCGCACAGCAAGACCTGGGCTCCGCCCGCTCGAAGCGTGCGCGCCAGGTTCGCCGTCTCGGTCGTGACATGGAGGCACGCCCCGAGCCGAATCCCATCGAGGGGACGCTCGCGTTCGAACCTCTCGCGGATCTGCCGCAACACGGGCATGGAGCGGTCCGCCCATTCGATTCGGCGCTTCCCCTCACCCGCCAGCTCAATGCTCCTGACGTCGCACTGCATCGACAACTCCTCGGAACGGCGACTCGCGCAACGGCACAGACGCGAGTTCCTATAGGTACTTTGCCAACTGCTCGGCGTGGTCGGCGAGCTCCCACGTGAACGTCGGCTCGGTGCGGCCGAAGTGCCCGTATGCGGCGGTTGCCTGATATATGGGCCGACGCAAGTCCAAGCGCTCGATGATCGCCCGCGGGCGGAAATCGAACGTGTCCTGCACGATCTTGGCGATCTCCGCATCGGAGAGCACGCCGGTTCCGAAGCTCTCGACGAGAATCGACACGGGATCCGCCACGCCAATGGCATAGGCGAGCTGGATCTCGCATCGGTCTGCCAAACCCGCTGCGACGACGTTCTTGGCGGCATGTCGAGCCGCGTAGGCAGCGCTCCGGTCCACCTTGGTCGGGTCCTTCCCGGAGAACGCGCCGCCCCCGTGTCGACTCGCCCCGCCGTAGGTATCCACGATGATCTTGCGGCCCGTGAGCCCGCAGTCCGCCTTGGGCCCGCCTTCGACGAATCGACCGGTCGGGTTCACGTGGAACACGGTGTCCGGCGACAGCATCTCGCCGGGAATCACCTTGCGGATGATCTCTTCGATGACGGCCTCGCGGATCTCAGCCTGGGACACGTCCGCGTCGTGCTGTGTCGACACGACGACGGTCGTGACGACAGACGGCACGCCATCCCGGTACTGCACGGTCACTTGGGCTTTGCCGTCCGGACGGAGAAACTGCAGAGCCCCGCTCTTGCGCGCACTCGCCAGGGCTCGTGTCAGCCCGTGTGCCAACTGGATGGGCATGGGCATCAGTTCGTCCGTGTCGCGGCAAGCGTACCCGAACATCATGCCTTGGTCGCCGGCTCCGTCGCGGTCCACGCCCATGGCGATGTCGGGCGACTGCGTGTCGATGGACGTGACCACGGCGCACGTTCTGGCATCGAACCCGTAGTCGGCGTTCGTGTACCCGATCGCTCTCAAGGTCTCCCGGACGATGTCCGGCACGTGCACGTAGCAGGCAGTCGTGATCTCCCCGGCGACCATCGCGATTCCGGTAGTGACCAGCGTCTCGCACGCGACGCGTCCGCGCGGATCCTGGGCGAGGATCGCGTCGAGGACCGAGTCCGAGATCTGGTCGGCGACCTTGTCGGGATGCCCTTCGGTGACGGATTCGGATGTCAGGATGTAGTCCACGGAAGTCTCCACAGCTCCGGCGGTTAGGCCGGTTGACTCACGAAACGAAACCCCCTACCGGCGACCTTTGCGACGCAACAACTCACCAGAGGGGGTCGGTCAGCGCTCATCTTCCGAAGCCGCCTGCGCTCGGGGAGCGTCGCCGACTTCGCGGGAATTGGCACCCTACTGCACGACGGTGCAGCGGTTGCCGATGCTTCACAGGGCCCGTCCCTCAGCACCTCTGGATGAGATCAGCGTGGTTGTCGGTGTCTGTGCGCTATTCGTCTTCCTTCGTCTCGCTCTCGCTGTCGTCATCGTTGCCGCGTCGGGCGTGTTCGCGCTGCGCAGCATCGATGATATCGCCCAGCGTCGTGCGCTCGGGCCGCTCCTGGCGTTCCGGACGGTCTTGCCGTTCTGCGCGCTCCGGCCGCTCCCGGCGCTCGGCACGTTCTGGCGCAGCCTGCTGAGGCGGGGCTTCTTCCGTCGGCGTGCTTCGAGGCTGACCATACTGCTCGACGAGCGAGCGATCCTGATCCATCAGGTAGGCGCGACGGCTCAGGCCGATGCGCCGCTCCTGCCGATCGAGGTGGATCACCTTGACATCCAACATGTCGCCGACACGGACGATGTCCTCCGGACGCTCGACGTGGTCGAGCCCGAGCTCCGAGATGTGAATGAGCCCCTCGACGCCATCCTGGAGCTTGGCGAACGCGCCGAAACTCGTGATGTTCACGATCTCGACCTGCGTCGCCGTGCCGATCTTGAACCGCTCCGGGACGTGGAGCCACGGATCCGGTTCGACCTGCTTGAGTCCCAGCGACACGCGCTCGCGCTCACGGTCGATGCTGAGAACGACGACGTCCACCTCATCGCCTTCCCGGAGAACCTCGCCCGGGTTGACGACACGCTTCGCCCACGACAGGTCGGACACGTGGATCAAGCCGTCGATCCCATCGCCGATCTCGACGAACGCGCCGAAGTCGGTCAGGTTGCGAACACGTCCGTGGACGCGCGAACCAACCGGATGCTCCCGCTCGAGCTCGTCCCAAGGGTTCTCTTGGAGTTGCTTGAGGCCCAGCGAGATCTTCTGACGCGACGGATCGACATGCAGCACGCGCACCCGCACTTCGTCGCCCACGGTAACCACCGTGTGCGGATCGACGTTCCGTCGGGTCCACGACATCTCCGACACGTGGATCAGCCCCTCGACGCCCTCTTCGAGCTCGACGAAAGCACCGTAGTCCACGATGTTGACGACGCGGCCCGCCACGTCGGAATCGACGGGATATCTCTCGGCGATTCCCTGCCACGGGTCCTTCGTCAACTGCTTCAGACCGAGGGAGACCTTGCCCTCCTCGCGGTCGATGTCGAGGACGACGACCTCGATGTCCTGATCGCGCTTGACGACCTCGGAGGGATGTCCCACGCGGCCCCACGACATGTCGGTCTTGTGCAACAAGCCATCCAAGCCGCCCAGATCGATGAACGCCCCGAACTGGGTGATGTTCTTGACCACGCCGCTGCGAACCTGACCGACGTCGAGCGACTGGAGCAGCTCCTTGCGCTTGCTCTCGCGCTCCTCCTCAAGGAGAACACGCCGAGACAGCACGATGTTGCGCCGCCGGCGGCTCAGCTTGATGACCTTCATCTCGAAGGTTCTGCCCAAGCAGGAATCGAGGTCCTGAACCGGGCGGATGTCGATCTGGGACGCCGGCAGGAACGCGTACATGTTCCCGATCTCGACGCGCAAGCCGCCCTTGATCCGCCGAGTCACCTTACCGACCACCGTGCGACCCTGGTCGTACGCCTCGGCGATCTGCTCCCAGATCAGCCGTTGGTCAGCAATCTCCTTGGACAGGACGACTCGCCCCTCGGCGTCTTCGCGACGCACGAGGTAGACGTCGATCTCGTCTCCGGCATGGATGTTCGGCTGACCGCCTTCGTCGAGCTCGAACTCCGTGATAGGGATCAAGCCCTCGGACTTGTACCCGATGTCGACCAACACGCCCTCGGAGTCGACCTGGAGCACCGTGCCCTTGAGGATCTCGCCCTCTTGGATGTTCTTGAGCGACTCGTCATAGAGCTCGCTGAGCTGTTCATCGCTCAGCTTCTCGGGCTCGCTGGCGGTCTCGGGCGCAGACACGGGCGCCTCCGCCTGGGGCGCGGCGGTGTCCGGCGTGGGTTCGGGAGTCGGGGACTCGGACGTGTTGTCGGGATCGGCTGGAAGTTTCGATTCTTCTGTCATTATGGGTAGAGCATGACTGGCGCTCAGACGAACACACTGGTTCCGCGTTACAGCATCGCAACACGAGCCAACAGATTATCCGAGTGCCAGCTTCCTCCTTCGCACATGGGATGGGGTGACGCACACCCAGGCTGAGCCACGGCGCGCGACTCGTAATGAACGTTAGCTCAGGGCTGGTCGGGTTGTCAAGCACAATCGCAGTCTCCATGCGCCCTGGCGACTCCTGGCATCGATGGGGCAACACCCTAGGATTGTGGAGGACTGCTGTCCGGCTCATAATGACCTGTGCAGGAGGAGAGCCATTGGGCGCAGACGCGACAGAGACGCGCGTACCGGCGGTCCTTATCGAATCGCTCGTGCTGAGGGTGAACCGCGCGCCCGTCCTCGACGGCGTCGACCTCCGCGTCGAGGCGGGCGAATGCGTTGGAGTGCTGGGCCCCAACGGCAGCGGCAAGTCAGCGCTCCTTGAAGTGATCGCCGGGCGTCGTCGCCACACTTCGGGCTCCGTGCGCATCCTGGGTCACGACCTGCCGCGCCACGCTCGCCGCGTCCGGCGTGGCGTGGGCTATGTGGGTGTGTTCGGCGTTCCGGCGAACATCGCCGTAGAACGTGCCCTCGTGCTCCATGCGCAGTCCCACGGTATGCAACGCCCGGAAGCCCGCGAAGCGGCGCGACAGGCTCTTGAGCTGCTGGGCCTGTATGACCGGAGGAACGCGGATATCGGGCGTCTGTCCACGGGCGAACGACGGCGGTTCAGCGTCGCGCGTGCCGTATTGCACGACCCTCCTCTGCTCGTCCTCGACGAACCGACGGCAGACATGGATCCCGTCGGGCAGGCAGAAACCGCCGCGATGCTTCACGAGCTGCACGCGATGGGCAAGACGATACTCGTCGCCACGAACGTGCCGGAGCTCTACGACGGGTTGTTCGAACGCGCCCTGTTCCTGAGAGACGGCAAAGCCGTATCCATGGGAACCCTTGAGGAGCTGGAGAACCTCCCGGAGCCGAAAACTTGGCGAACAGCGGCGTTGCTTCACGGAGCTCGTGCAAGCGATAATCACACGACCCGAAGCGGGCCCCAGTGATCTACTTGGTCAAGGAGTCATCATGGCTGCCGACACCGTCCGCGTTGCGATGCTGAGCTTCGCCCACGTCCATGCCGAGGGATACGCGAAGCAGGCGAAGTCGATCGAGAACGTCGAGCTCGTCGCGGTGTGGGATGAGGAAGAATACGGCGGTAAGCAAGGAGCGGAGCGCCACGGCGTCGAGTTCTACACCGACCTCGATGCCCTTCTGGCGCGTGACGACATCGACGGCGTCATCGTCAACGCCATTACATCCGACCACCCCCGCTTCATGGTCAAGGCGGCGGAGGCCGGCAAGCACATCTTCACGGAGAAAGCCCTCGCGATCACCGTCAAGGAGTGCGACCAGATCATCGCCGCCGTCGAGAAGTCCGGTGTGCGATTCATGATTTCGCTCCCATCGCGCTGCAGCCCGGACCTGCTGCTCGCGAAGAAGGTCGTCACGGATGGGCTGCTCGGAGACCTGACGTTCGGCCGCGGTCGGATTGCCCATTCCGCATCCCTCGACCGCTGGTTCGGCGGAACCAGTGCATGGTTCGCCGACAAGGCGCGCGCCGGCGGAGGGGCGCTGTTCGACCTCGGCTGCCACCGCATGGACGTCATCCCGTGGCTCATGGGAACGCCCACCAAGGTGACCGCGATCATCAACAACTACACGAACGCCTACCCGATCGACGACAACAGCGTGACGCTGTTCGAGTTCGGGAACCGCGCCATCGGGATCGTGGACTGCACTTGGATCCACCGGTCGGGCCCGAACCTCCTGGAGCTCTACGGAACCGAGGGTTCCTTCGTCGTCGGACACGGTGGGCTTCACTTCGAGACGCGCAAGCTCGACGCTGACGCGAAGGAGAAGTACCTCGCCGCGCGGCCCGCTGCTACCCCGACCCCCATGGAGCAGTGGGTCAACGCCATCGTGAAAGGCACGCCACAGGCGATCACCATCCGCGACGGTAGGAACCTCACCGAGGTCATGGAAGCCGCCTACCGCTCCGCGGAGACCGGGCAGGCAGTGGCTCTGCCGCTGTAATCGAACACGGAGCCGCCGCGCGCATCCGGCGCGTTCGGCGGCCTGTCCCTGGCGCTCGCCATGTCTCGCACTCCGGCCGGTAGCCTCGCAATCCTGTCGCTGCTGACAGCGCTGCTCTGGGCTTCCCAGTCGCAGAGCCAGGAACCAGCCTGGGGCTTGTTCGTCGATATCGGCTCGCCGCGAGGCGCGCCGTCGATGTCGGCTATCGACGATGACCTCCATGCGCTCCGGGACCGCATCGTGAACCTCACGGGCTCCTCGCCTGATCGGTTCACCCTATCGACTGGCGGGAACCACACTCGCCAGGCCATCGCGTCGCTGATCCGCGACTTCGGAAGTCGAGCGCCCGCCGGAGCCCCGGCATACATCTACCTGCGGGGTTACGTCCATAAGCCTCGCACCGAGAACGCCATCTACGTCATGCCATCCGACGCGTCATTGGACGCTGGCGCTGGCGGCTCCCCTGCCCCCATCCGCGACTCGGAGCTGAGGTCCTGGCTTGCCAGTGTTCGCAGCTCCGAGGTCGTGCTGATGATGGACTTGATGACACGCGACGCCCCCCTCGGGATCTTCCATGGAAACCGCACGACGCTCGGATCGATCGGTCTGACGGTCATCGCCCTGAAGCCGCTGGGAAGCTCAATGGCACGCCTTCTCGCCCAATCGCTGACGCCAACGGCGGACTCCGACGGCGACGGCGTGCTCCGTCCAGACGAGGTCGCGAATACCCTCCAGAGCCGCGTCTACACGCGGGGCATCACGGCTGCCGACGCGATCGTCGGCTTGACCGGAGCCAATGACGTCGCGTTGGCGACACTGCCCGCCGGTCTGACGGTCGAGACCTCGCCCGAAGGGGCGACCGTCCTGGTGGATGGCGTCGAGGTCGGCAAGAGCCCCTATCGACTGTCCCAGCTTCGTCGGAAGGTCTACTCTGTCAGCGCACGGATGCCGGGGTATCGCGACGCAGACCCGGTGCTCGTGAATGTGACGCGTACTCGCGGCAAGAGCTACTCGGCGGCCGTGGCGCTGAGCCCGGTGCGCATCCGGGGCACGGTCTCCGTTCCGGCAGGGGTTCAGGTGACCAACATCGTCGTGACCGTGCGCCCGGACATCGGGTTAACGAGAGTTCTCAGCGCTCCGGGCGCGTTCGAGTTCGACACGACGGGAGCGGCGCTGAAGTCGGGCGAGACGTATCGCATCATCGCGGCAACCGCCGATGACCGCCTATACGGCGAGGCGACGGCCAAGTTCTCAGGCACGACGGACATCGACGTTGCAATCGAGGCGGCTGAGCGCACATCGTGGGAGGTCGCCCAGATTCGGTTCGAGGCGGGCTACCCGGACCAGGCTCTGGCGTCGGCGGCTGAGGCGCGGCGAACCGCATACGAGCTCCCGAGCCTGTCGTCCGAGTTCGCCGACTTCCTTCTCGAAGCGTGGGGAACGCAGACCGGCGCATCGCGGGCGATGATCGCCAGCGCCCAACTCGCCGCGCAGTTGGGTGACCCGAAGGCTTCCCGCGCCTATTGGCGGCTTGCCCTGCGAGCGTCAGCGAAGGGGTCGGACGACCGAGCCTATGCGGCGGACCAGCTCCGCGCAGCCGGGGGTGGCGCAGCCATCCCCATGGCAGCCGCCGCCGCGTTTCTCCTCGCCGTGCTGACGTCGCTAGCCTGGATCGTCTGGCGACGTCGGAGGAACCCCGCCGCGTAGCGGGCTCCACTCAGATGCCGAGCGGGATCGTGACACCGTATTCCGCCGCGGTCATCGCCGCATCGTAGACCTGCATGAGCCGCACCATCTGCTCCGGCGTGACGACGAGCTCAGCGCCGTTGTTCAGCACGTCGGCGATGTTCTGGTAGTAGCTGCGCCACGACCCGCGCACCGTCTCCATGGTGAACTCGCGTCGCTCTCCCCCTTGCATCGTCCATACGCGGGCTTGGTGCTCCGGTTCTTCCACGGCGGCGTCGATATCGCCTCGGATCATGAACGGCTCTTGGGGATCGACGCCGGTCTTGACGAACGTCCCTTGGTCGCCGAACACCTGGAAGCGCGGTCGGGCATAGAGCGAGAGATTCCCGACCTCGACGCGATAGATGACGCCGTTCTCGAAGTTGATGTTCACCTGCACGTAGCTGCCGATGTCCGTGTCCCACCCTCGATGTTGAATCTGGCACGACACTGACTCGACCTTCGAGGGTACGATCTGGAGCGCCTGATCCATCAGGTGTGCGCCCCAGTCGTAGAGTATTCCTCCGCTCTGCGACTTGACGCCTCGCCAGCCTCCGGGCTTCCCGTAACGCATGATGGCGGACTCGAACAGGTACGGTTCCCCAAGGTATCCGTCCTGGATGGCACGCTGAACGGTGAGGAAGTCCCAATCCCAACGCCGGTTGTGGAACACCGAAAAGAGGACGCGGTTCCGCTTCGCGGCTTCCGCCATCTCGATGGTTTCGGCGGCATCCATCGCGACGACCTTGTCCACGACGACGTGCTTTCCGGCATCCATCGCCTGAACGGCTAGGTCTCGATGCGTGTTGTGCGGAGTCGCCAGCACCACGAGATCGACCTTGCTGTCGGCGAGTACCTCGTCCATCGTCGCGACGCACTTGGCGTCGGGATAGTCGCGCTGTGCCGCGGCGCGGCGCTCGGGATCGCGCGTGGCAATCGAGTGCAGCTCTAGTCCGTTCGCGAGCCCGACCAGATACGTGTGGAAACAGCGTCCGGCAAACCCGTACCCGATGACGGCGGCGCGAGTCATCTGATTGCTCCAGTTCGCGTACAGCTTCGGGAAGGCAGAGCCGTAGACATTGCCCATCCGGGCAGTGGCGTGAGGGCTACGCTATCATCGCGGGAGCGGGAGTGTCAACGGCTGAGGAAGGAGCCGGTTCGTCAAGTAGGAGCAGGCAGTGGAGACTGACGCGCGGCTCAAAGCAAGCGGTCGGAGCGCGCAATGCCTGCAGGCTGATGTGCCCCGGGTCGCCGATGTCCGCGTCCGCGCCCGCATCGACCCAGAAGGTCGCCTAGCTGGACGCCTTTGGAGACGACGAGCTGTCCGAGGAGGTTGACGACGCCTTGGCGGAGTCGGACGACGAGCTGTCGCTCTTGGCTGCCTGCCGGTAGGACTCGCTGCGATAGTCGGTGATGTAGAACCCGGACCCTCGGAAGATGAGTCCTGCGCCGCCGCTGATAAGGCGACGCACGCGACCGGCGGTCTGGCAGCTCGGGCAGTCGCGCACGGGCTCTGCCGTGATGCTCTGAAATCGCTCGAATGCTGCACCGCACGCATCGCACCGGTACTCGTACGTCGGCATGGATTCCTCTCCCATCACTGGCTCTGCGGACAGTTGGGTCCGCAGGTTACTGGCGGAACGCAATGCTATCCCTGCGTCTCTTCCAGAGTCAAGAACGAGCGATCCTGACGGCAATCCTCATTGCGTGTTCGTCACATCCCGTGCTAGAGTCCGCCTGCGCAACCGCGATATCGAGGCGATAGAGGGGAACACCCATCGGCAGCCTGCGATCACTCCTCCCCTACGTCAGGCGAAACGCCGCGCTGATCGCATTCAGCTACGTGCTGCTCTTCGCCGCAGAAGGCGTCGCTCTCTACTCGACATACGTTCTGCGGGACGCCGTCGACAGCATCGAGCATCCCGGTCGGTTCACCATTCCGGTCTATGCGATGATCCTGCTCGGGCTGGTCGTCGTTCAGGGAGCCACGCGCTTCGGTTCGCGCTACTACATGGGGTACAGTTCCCGGCATATCGAGTTCGAGCTCCGCAACGACTTCTTCGGGCACCTGATTCGCCTGGAGCCTGCTTACTACGTCGAAAACAGCGTCGGCGACCTCGTCTCGCGAGCGATCAACGATCTCAACGCCGTGCGGCAGACGCTCGGTCAGACGCTGATGTTCTTCTCGTCGTCCGTCGTGCGCGTGCCTGCGGCGGTCGTGCTCATGGCGACCATCGACGCGCGCCTGCTGCTGGTCACGCTCATCCCCTTCGTCGCCATGCCGTTCATCATGCAGAGGCTCTCGACTCAGATCCATTCCATGTTCGAGAGCATCCAAGAGCAGTTCTCGGCGATGAGCGCGAAGGTGCGCGAGAGTTTCATGGGCGTGCGGGTCGTCAAAGCCTACGCGCGCGAGGCAAGCGAGATCGCCTCGTTCGGCGCGATGAACACGGACTACATCGAGCGGAACAAATCGCTGATCCGTCTCGAATCGCTCATCTTCCCGATGTTCATGTTCTTGCCCGGGCTGAGCTTCCTGCTGCTGTTGTGGGTCGGGGGTGTCGCGGTCTCCAGCGGCTCGCTCACCTTCGGTCAGTTCACCCAGTTCAACACGTGCCTGCTGATGCTCATCTTCCCCATGGCGAGTTTCGGGTTCACATGGAGCGGGTTGCAGCGCGGCGCTGCATCCATGGGCAGGCTGAGCGCCATCATGGATCGGACTCCCGCCATCGTCGATCCCGACGGTCTCGCCCTCCCGGAGCCGCCGATTCACGGCGATCTCGAGTTCCGCAACCTCAGCTTCGGATACGGGGACGAGCCGGTTCTGCACGATGTCAGTGTGCGCGTTCCGTCGGGATCGACCCTCGCGATCGTCGGACCCACCGGAGCCGGCAAGAGCACGCTGGTTCACCTGATCGCGCGGCTCTACACCGCGCAACCGGGCATGGTTCTGGTGGACGGCAGGGATGTCGGCGAGTACTCGCTCAAGCACCTGAGAAGCGCCATCGGCTTCGTCCAACAGGAGTCGTTCCTCTTCTCCGATTCCATCGCGGACAACCTGCGCTTCGGCGACCCGGAAGCGACCGACCCGCACTTGGAGGACGCCTCTCGCCTCGCCCATCTCCTGCCGGAGATCGAGGAGTTCCCGATGGGATTCGGTACGGAACTCGGAGAACGCGGGGCGATGATCTCCGGAGGTCAGCGTCAGCGCACGTCACTGGCGCGGGCGCTGCTGAGACGACCTAGCATACTCGTGCTGGACGACGCCTTCGCCTCGGTTGACACCTATACGGAAGAAACGATCCTGAACAATCTGCGGGACTACGGCGAGAAAATGACGCTGGTCATCATCTCCCACCGCGTTTCGACGGTGAAGCACGCCGACGAGATCGTCGTGCTGAACGAAGGCACCATCGCCGAACGCGGCACGCACGAGGCGTTGCTCTCGCAGGGAGGGTTCTACCAGGAGCTCTTCGAGAAGCAGCGTCTTGAGGAGGAGCTCGAGCGGCTCTAGGCGAGCACCAGCGGTAAGCGGACAGCACGCGGCTTATACGGGCGCAAGATGGACGAATTCGGCGATCTCTACGAAGAACACGAGCTGACGAAGGTCTACGACCGCGTCATCTTCCAGCGGCTGCTGCGATACCTCAAGCCGTATGGCAAGGCTGTGGGTATCGGTCTCGTGCTGATCCTCGTCGGCGAAGCAGCGCGGAACGGCACACCCCTGGTCGCGATGAAGGCAATCGACGGGTTCATCCAGGGAGACCGTCTCAAGGGTCTCGACCTGTTCGGAGCGCTGGGCGCCCTGCGCTGGATGGTGGTCGCCTATCTGGGCTTGCTCGTCGTAGACCTCGCGGCGCAGTTCCTCAAATCGTACGTCATGCAGTTGATGGGTCAGGACATCGTCCGCGACCTGCGCGTCGAGCTTTTCAGCCACATCCACCGACTCCACGTCGGCTTCTTCGACAACACGACCGTCGGCAGGCTGATGGTCCGTGTCATGAACGACACGGGAGCGCTTCAGGAGCTCTTCACATCCGGCATCGTCGACTCGCTCGGCAGCGTGATCGGGTTGGCGTTCATCGTCGGCATGATGTTCTACGTGAACTGGCAACTCGCCCTTGTCACGCTGTGTGTCTTGCCGCTGATCGCCGCTTCGACCTTCGCGTTCCAGGTGATCTCCCGACGCGCCTACCGCGAGTGGCGGCGGCAGCTTTCGCGCCTCAACTCCTACATGAACGAGCGCATATCCGGTCTGACGACCGTCCAGCTCTTCTCGCAGGAGCCGAGAACGCTGAGCCGCTTCGTCGGCATCAACACGGACTACGTGAATGCGGCGTTGCGTGGCGTCATCGCCATGGCGTTCTTCGGACCCCTCGTCGAGTTGGCGGGCGGACTGTCGACGGCGGTCATCATCTGGTACGGCGGCGGGCAGGCGCTCCAGCAGCACATTTCGCTCGGCGAGTTGTTCGCGTTCCTGACGTGGGGGAACCGGTTCTTCTGGCCCCTGAGGAACCTCAGCCAGCAGTACAACACGATGCTGATGGCGATGGCTTCATCGGAACGCATCTTCCAGATCCGCGACACCGAGCCCGCCATCCAGGAGAAGCCGGACTCGCGGCATATCGATTCGCTGAAGGAAGGCATCGAGTTCCGCGACGTCTGGTTCGCCTATCGCGACGACGACTACGTCCTGCGCGGCATCAACCTCTCGATCCGCAAAGGCGAGAAGGTGGCGATCGTCGGCGCGACCGGCTCGGGCAAGACGACAATGACGAATCTGCTGTGCCGGTTCTACGATGTGCAGAAGGGCAGCATCACGGTGGATGGGATCGACATCCGAGACTACGGGCTGACCGACCTGCGTCGTCTGATCGCCATCGTCCAGCAGGATGTCGTCCTCTTCGCCGGCACGGTCGCCGAGAACATCTCTCTCAACGCGGAGCACATCGATCTGGACGCTGTGCGCCAAGCAGCAAAGACGGTCCAGGCGGACCGGTTCATCATGTCCCTGCCGGGAGACTATGGTTCCGAGGTGAAGGAGCGCGGCGCCAGCTATTCGGTCGGACAGAAGCAGCTCATCGCGTTCGCCCGCGCATTGGCGTTCAGCCCGGACATCTTGATCCTCGACGAGGCGACATCCTCCGTGGACACCGAAACGGAGGTCTTGATCCAAGAGGCGATCAAGCGCTTGTTGGAGGGACGCACCTCGATTATCATAGCGCATCGTCTGTCGACAATCCGCGATGCAGATAAGATCGTCGTGATGCATAAAGGCGAGATCCGCGAGGTTGGCTCGCACGCAGAGCTGCTCCAACAGCAGGGCATCTACTACCGGCTCTACCGGCTTCAGTACAAGGACTCCGATACCGGGGCTAGCCACCCCCACGCGACCGAAATCGACGCACAGGTTCCCCGACAGGGCGTGCAGATCAACGCCGGGAAGGATCGCAGTTCATGAGAGCGGTGCGGGACATCAGGCGTGCAGCGACATGGGTTCTCGGCATTGCCCTGGCGACTGTGGCAACGTCCGGGCTCGCGCTCAACCTCGTCGAGCTCGACCGCGCCCTGGGCGGTAAGGGCTACGGCAATGGCGGGTTCAGCACGCAGATCCATCTGGGATTCGATCAACAGGGCAACGTCGTCGTCAGCGACGCGGCGACCCGGATCATCCAGAAGCTGGATCCGAATGGGGCCGTCCTCGCTCAGTACCCGTCTGCCGACGCCGAGTCGCTCGACGTCGTCCTCTCTGCGCCCGGGGACGTGGCGGTGGATGCGTCCGGCGGCATCTACGTCGCCGACACTACCGTGTCCGCCGTGGAGCAGCCTGCTGGAAAGACGCCCGTCTACCTCTACACGCCGTGCGTCCACAAGTTCGGACCCGATCTGAAGTTCCGCTCGACGGTCAAGCTCGACGTGCTCCAGTCGCTTCCGTCGGCGCCCGTGACGCCGGTCAAGGAGATCATCGACGCCTCAGGGAACTACGCCCTGGCGATCCAGCCCGTAGGACACGACCGCAAGATCCAGATCGCGGTCGATGCCGCCGGGAACCTGTTCGTGCTCGACGCAGAGCGCGCCTCTCGTCAGAACGTGATCAAGTTCTCGCCCGATGGGAAGCGCGCGGCGACATTCGGGCGTTACGGATCAGGAGACGGCGAGTTCGACTCCCCGGATGACATGGCAGTCGGCGCTGACGGCAACGTGTTCGTCGCCGACACGGGCAACGACCGGATCGTCCAGTTCGATAACGGCGGCGCGTTCGTCCGGGCGTTCGCCTCTCAGGGCTTGGGCAGCAACGAGGTCACTTCGCCGGCGTACATCGCTGCGACGCTCGACAACCGCCTGCTCGTCCGCGATGCGTCAACGTTCGTGCGGAAGGAGCTCCGCTCCGTCCCGCTCGAAACGCTGTCACTCTCGGCGTTCACCAGCGGACAGCGAGCGCTGCGCCCGAATCTGATCACCGACCCTCTGGCGTCGCAGTTGACCGCCGAAGAAGAGCTGGGCTTGCGCCTGCGACGGCTCGAAGAGCTTCGGCTCCTTGACGAGCAGGAGAAGAACGAGCAGAAAGAACTGGAAGACAGCGCGCTCAAGACGGCGATCCGTGTCCAGAACACGCTCTATCACACCGTCATGCAGCGAGTGCTGTCGTTCGATCTCGCGGGCAACTACATCGACACCGCGACGTACCGAATGGATCAGCTCGGGGAATCGCGGCGCGATCTGGTGTTCGTCGCGGCTGACCCGTTGGGCAACCTCTACCTTCAGGACCCGGAGACCTACGAGCTCCTGCGCTATCGGGTCGTGGGCTTCTCGATTCGACCGGCAGACTTCGACATCGTCTCGTCCTCGCGGTTCATGAACCAGAGCACGAACGATCTGCAGGACTATGAGGACATCGACGAGGCGCCAGACTCCATCGATGACATCGACCTGCTGACGGCGCGCGAGAAGGTGCTCCTCAACTACGACCTGTCGGAGCGCTGGAACGTCCTCGTCGAGAACCGGACCTCCTACTCGAACCGACAGGGCACGAACGAGTTCCCGGAGAAAGCCGAGGATAGCCTCGAGTTCACGGATCGGAGCTTCGACAACGACCTCTACGTCGGGCTGAAGCGAGTCCTCAACCCGAATCCGTACCGGTACCGAGAGGCGCTCGTGTACGTCCAGCGTCAAGACGGCACGTCGAAGCTCGACAGCGATGGCTTGTTCCCAGAACTGAACCTCCAAAAGGGTCGCCAAGACGGTACGAGCGGATCGACGCTCCTCGGCTTGGACCTCGATCTGCTGCGCAACGCGAACCTGCAGCTCCAATACTATTCCTACAGCCCGAGCGACACGAGCCGGAACTACACCCGTTCCTTCTGGGATCTGCAGGGGAATCTTTACCAGGTCCTGCGCACCAAGAACACGAGCAAGGTGTTGACCGGCGAGCTGAACCTGAAGTTCTAGGCGAACGAACCGGGCTCGACCACGGCGTGAGGCTCCGGCTGGGCGTCCGTTGCGAACGCCGCCCCGGAGCCTCCGTTGTGCACCAGCGTGAACATGCCTCGCATCATCACACCGCTTCCGTGTGGCAACGAGTGGATGTCGTCCTTCGCTCGGCATGACCTTGTCTCATTGTGGAACCAGTAACACGCAATGTCAGAGGAATGGCATGGCAATCAAGTCCGACCGTTGGATCCACCGGATGGCTCGCAACCACGGGATGATCGAGCCGTTCGAGCCCTCTCAGGTGCGCACCGGCGGGTGCATCAGCTACGGCGTCTCGTCCTACGGGTATGACTTCCGCGTCGCCGACGAGTGGAAGGTCTTCACCAACGTCCACTCGACCGTCATCGATCCCAAGGCGTTCAAGAGCGAGGCATTCGTCGATATCAAGGCGGATTCGTGCATCGTTCCGCCGAACTCGTTCGCCCTGGCGCGCACGGTCGAGTACTGGCGCATTCCGCGCGATGTTCTGGTGATCTGCCTCGGGAAGTCGACCTACGCCCGCTGCGGGATCATCCTCAACGTCACGCCGTTCGAGCCGGAGTGGGAGGGATACGCCACGCTCGAGATCTCCAACACGACGCCCCTCCCGGCGATCATCTACGCCAACGAGGGCGTGGGACAGGCGCTCTTTCTCCAGTCAGACGAGCCGTGCGAAGTGTCCTACCGCGACAAGGGAGGGAAGTACCAACGACAGGTCGGCGTGACGCTGCCCAAAGTAGAGCGCTAGAGGTTCTGCCGACTCGTGCGTACGGATTCAGCACAACATTGCCGAAAAAACAGGCATGACGCGGCACGACGTCCGTGGTCCCGAGTCACAGCCGGCGTGAGCGCTGATCGCCGCTCGTCGAATATCGCGCGGCAGGCGACCACTTCGTGGCACAATCCTTGCTGCCTCGTGGCATAATCCTTGCTGTTGGCTCGGTGTGGCGGCAGAAGCCCTCGGCGGGGCCCGTCGGGTTTCGGCGCGAACGTGACGTTCCCGTGACGTCCACTCAGGAGGATCACTCAGAATGACGGCACAAGAGGTCCTTGCCTTTGCGCGTGACAAGGGCGTGCAGTTCGTGGACCTGAAGTTCACGGACCTGCCCGGGATGATGCAGCATTTCAGCATCCCGGTGAAATACCTCACGGCGGACCTGTTCGAAGACGGTATCGGGTTCGACGGATCCAGCATTCGCGGATTCCAGCAAATCCACGAAAGCGACATGCTCCTCATCCCCGATCCGACGACCGCCCTCGTCGATCCGGCGTGCAAGGTCCCGACGCTCAGCCTGCTTTGCGCCATCAAGGACCCTGTCACTCTGGAGAGCTACACACGCGACGCGCGATGGATTGCCCAGAAGGCTGAGAACTACCTAATCGACTCGGGCATCGGTGACACGATCTACATGGGACCCGAGGCAGAGTTCTTCGTCTTCGACGATCTGCGCTACTCCGGCGGCGTGAACGGCGCATTCTACAAAGTGGACTCCGTCGAAGGGAACTGGAACTCGGGTCGTGACGAGGACCCGAACCTCGCCTACAAGCCCCGTCCGAAAGAAGGGTATTTCCCGGTCCCGCCGTCGGACACGCTCCAGGACCTGCGTTCGGAGATGGTCCTGAAGATGATCGAAGCCGGGCTCGACGTCGAGGTGCACCACCACGAAGTCGCCCAGGGCGGACAGTGCGAGATCGACCTGCGCTTCGATACGATGGTCGCGATCGCCGACGACCTGATGATGTACAAGTACATCATCAAGAACGTCGCCCGCGAAGCCGGCAAGGTGGCGACCTTCATGCCCAAGCCCCTCTTCGGCGACAACGGCTCTGGGATGCACACGCACCAGAGCATCTGGAAGGGCGGCAAGAACATCTTCTACGACGGCAGCGGGTATGGAAACCTGAGCGAGACCGCCCTCCACTACGCGGGCGGGCTGCTCAAGCACCTCCATGCGCTGTGCGCCATCATCGCCCCGACGACGAACTCCTACAAGCGTCTGGTCCCGGGCTACGAAGCGCCGGTGAACATCGCCTACTCGCAGCGGAACCGCAGCGCGTGCGTGCGCATCCCGGCGTACTTCAAGTCGGAGAAGGCGACGCGACTCGAGCTTCGGACGCCCGACCCGTCCTGCAACCCGTATCTCGCCTTCGCGGCGATGCTCATGGCGGGGCTGGACGGCGTCCGCAACAAGATCGATCCGGGCGAGCCGGTCGACCGCAACCTGTACGACCTTGAGCCGGAGGAGAAGGCTCTCATTCCGCAGGTTCCCGACTCCCTCGACAAGGCGCTCGCAGCCTTGGAGGCGGACCACGAGTTCCTGCTCGAAGGCAGCGTCTTCACCGCCGATCTGATCGAGAAGTACATCGAATACAAGCGCGAGAACGAGGTCGACCCCGTGCGCCTGCGCCCGCACCCGCACGAGTTCTTCCTCTATCACGACATCTAGGTCGTCCGTACGAACCGCGCGTCCGAGACGCGCCGTCACCCGGTTGAGCGGGAGGTACGGCTCGAGCACGAGTCGTACCTTCCGCCGCACCGACACCGATGACTCGCACAGGAGGGCTGATACGGTGAAGAAGGTCGAGTGCATCATTCGTCCGTTCAAGCTGGACGACGTCAAGGAGGCGTTGCGCGAGGCCGGTGTCCAGGGGATGACCGTCGGCGAAGTGCGCGGCTTCGGGCGGCAAAAGGGACATACCGAGCTCTACCGTGGCAGCGAGTACACGATCGAGTTCATCCCCAAACTCCGGGTCGAGGTCGTCATCGACGACGCTGACCTGGAGCGCGTCGTCGAAGCGGTGCTCCAAGCTGCATCGACCGGCAAGATCGGCGACGGCAAGATCTTCGTCTACAACGTCGAGGAAGCGATCCGCATCCGAACCGGTGAGCGCGGACCCAGCGCGGTCTAGCACATGGGAGCCTCGCGGCGGAGTCCTGTGGTGACAGAAAGGGTTTCTGATGTTCCGATCGTTCGTACTGATAGGTATTGCGTGTTGTCTTCTGGCATCGACGGCCATCGCAGACGATGCCGAGATGGACGATGGTGCTGCGGATGGGCTGTCCGTGTCCGGCTACGTCGACACAACGTTCGTCGCCAACGTGGCGAACCCGCCGTCCGTTGACGACGGCGCCGGTGGAACGCTCCCAGCGAATACATACTTCCCGTACTACACGGACGCGATGAGCTTCTACCTGGGCGCAGCGCATGTGGTTGCCTCCGGCGCGTCCGGGGCCGCAAGCTACACCGTCGAAATCGACGCCGGCAGAATCGCCGAGGTGAACTCGGGCGGCAGCCTGTTCGACATCCAGGAAGCCTACGCCTCGTACGGTTTCGGCAGTGCCAGCGTGACTGTGGGCAAGTTCGTGACCTTCGAGGGCATCGACCTCATCGAGTCGCCCGACAACCCCGTCATCACGCATGGGCTGCTCTACACGTATGCCGAGCCGATCTACCATGTCGGCGCGTTCGCCGCGATTCCCATCGGCGAGCAGTTCGAGGCTCGTGCAGGCGTCGCCAATGGCTGGGATCGCCTCGTCAGCACCGAGCCGCACAAGACGCTGCTCGCACGGCTCGGCGGCGACTACGGGTATCTGTCGTGGGGCTTGTCCGGCACGTTCGGCAAGGAAGGCGGCGACAGTGAGCGCCTGAGCATCGACTTCACGGGCAGCGCCGACGCCACCGACTCGCTGAGCATCGGCTTCCAGGGCAACTACGGAGCCGAGGACGTCGCCGACGAGTCCGTCACGTGGATGGGCGCCGGGCTCCAGCCGGTCTTCGCTCTGAGCGACAAGGTGACGCTCTCGGCGCGCGGTGAGTGGTTCAAGGACGAGGACGGCTTCCGCACCGGCACGGCTCAGACACTCATCAGCGTTTCAGCCTGCGGCGCGTACAGCCTGTCCGACACGACGCGGCTTCGCGTCGAGGCGCGGCTCGACACGTCCGACGAGGACGTGTTCATCGACGCGGACGGGCTCGCGTCGAGCTCGCAGATGGTGGGAGCCGTGCAGTTCGTGCAGTCGTTCTGACGCACGCCGTTTCTGACAATCGTGATCCTTGATGGGGCGGCTCATGCCGCCCCGTTTTTTGTGCCCCGACGGGATCACGCGAAGTAGAAATCGTACATCCGCCGCTCGAGAATCACCGCCAGCAGGCTCCACCCGGCTCCAACGACGTACTCGCCGAGGATCACGCCGAACGCGAACGGAATGGCGCGGCGGTACGCCTTGATGCCGCCCAGCCTCAGAATGATGAGCTTCGCCGCAGAACTGAAAATGAGGCATGACCAGATGTAGTCGACGCCGAAGTTCATCGACAGCGCGTAGCCGGCGGGATGCAAGGGCCACCAAAGGAACCGTGTTCGCAGAAACATCAGACCGAAGGTGATGGCGACGCCAACACCCATGAACAGCGTCGCGCCGAGATCGCGCTCTGTCGGCGCTGTGAGCCGCAACTCCAGCGTGCGCCAAACGCTGGAATCATGCCCAATCGGGATGTTCCGCAAGCCCGTCTTGAACGACAGATGCATCAGCGCCAAGAACGCCGCCATGGATCCGAGCACGACGGCGGCGACCATCGCAGCGCTGAGCCGCCGGGCGTCGATGCGAGATACCTCGGCGATCTTGAGGCTCTCCAACTGGTAGGGCATCAGGTGGTCACGGTATCCGCGCCCGGCGAACCACCAGAAGAGCGGGAAGACCGCCAGGTTCGAGGCTCCGACGTGCCGCGTGCCGAGCATGTCGACGAGCATGTTGCCGGGGTTCATGCCGACGAGCTCGTGGGTCGGCGGGCCCAGTTCTGCGCGAGCGCGCGTGATCGCCACGGATAGCATCATCCAGATGCCGAAGAACACCGGCACGACCCACGGCTGCATTCCCATCCGAACCGTGAAGACGCCCAGCGCCAGCAGCCCTCCGGCGAGCCCGACGACGGCTGTTCGGTAGCGCATCGGTTCGTCGCTATCGTCGACGGACAGGTCGCCGTGGAACACGCGGCGGATCACGTCGCGGATCTGCCCCCTTCCAAGCCACGTCACGACGAAGAAGACGCCCAGCCATGCGCCGGTCGATTGCTGGTTCAGATAAGGGAACCCCGGGAGGAACCGCAGACCGACTGTAGCCGCCAGCACCTGCTGAGCCTTGCGCACCACATAGAAGAACCACGTCGAGAACGCCAGGTCGAGAGGCAGGAAGAACCCCAAGGCGATGGCGAACGGGTACATCGGGAACGGCACGTTGCCGACGGCATTCCAAGGCTTGCTGATGAAGAGGCGTCCCAGGTCGTGGTCGAGGTAGGTCACCGGCACGCCGGGCACGTAGGGGAAGAGGTAGTGCAGACCGTTCAGCAGGTCGATACCTCCACCGACGGCGACGCCCAGCCACAGGAGCCGGTTCCGGAAGAACCGCGTGCTGCCCCCGTCCTCGATGATCGCCAACGGAAGCTGGATGATGGGATAGCTGAGCCGCTCCCGCTGTGTCCACTGACGTCGGATCAGCACATTGGCGCAGAGAAGCGTCCACGCCAGCAGACCGATGAACAGCGTCCACAAGGCTACGGGCAGCCAAAGCGCCGCCATATGCTCGCGTGTGAAGAGCGTCGACTCGCCGTCGAACAACCCGACAAGCGTCTCAGGATCGCGCACTGTCATCCCGGTGGGCAGGAGCCGATGGATGACGGTCGCCCATTCGTTTTCCGGCGTGGCGTATCGGAACGCCCATCCCATCACCGGCACGAGGATCTGGTACGAGTCGCGCCCGGCAACTGCGCCCGCGAGAGTCAGCATCGCGTAGACGGTCAGCAGTTCCGCATCCGTCAATGCGAAGCGCGGCAGATATCGCTTGAGTGCGAGGTTCCCCACCATGAGAACCAGCAGGTTCACGACGACGTGCCACATCAGCGAAAGGCACGTCGAGTGACCCGTGTTCCAGACGCCTTCGACCTGCATGATCCAGTAGGCGTTGGGGAAGATGAGGACCGCCCCGATGGCTATGGCGCGCCATGTCGTACGGCGTTCGGGTGTCGCCTTGGTGACATGAACCTGCATCGGGTCGCGAGATCCTGGAAGGAGGGATGCCATGTCGCGGCGAAGTCTATCACCGGGGTTCGCGCCCATCAACGGAGCGTCGCCTTGACAGTTCCCGACCCCGCTCCTAGAATCCGCCTGTGTCCGCCGGAACGGATCGAAGCGTGGAAGGCTCCCCCATGCGGCTATCGGTGCGCATCGTCGGCGGGCTCCTGCTGATCGTCTGGTGTCTGTCCGCTCTCCCAGCCTCCGCCCAAGGCAAGCGCGTCGCGATCCTCTACTTCGAGGATGACTCCGGCTTTGACTCGCCAGCCGGATGCGGATTCATACCGCTCGGGCCCCTCGGGCGACTCTTCGGCAAGACGAAGAAGCAGCGCGAAGACTGGAACCTCGAGGTCGGGTTCCGCGACCTGTTCGTGACGACGATCCAGGATTCGCCCGGCTATGAAATCGTGACGCCCGACGAGGTGATGGTCGCGTTCGCCGAGCTCGGCGTCTCCAAGCGAGACCTGCGGCGAAAGGACGTGCGTCTGTCCGTCGCCGACAAGGTGCGAGCCAGCGTGCTGGTCACCGCGACGATCCGCAAGTTCCGGCAGGAGCGCGCCCGAGGGATCATCGAGAGGGACATCTCGGGGTCTGGAGCAGCCGCCGTCATCTCAGGCGGCGGAAGCCTCTCGACTTCAGTCGGCGCAGCGGCGAACTTCTACCGAGCCAGTGTATCGACAGAATTCGTGGTCTACGGCGTCACCGGCGACGAGGCATTCGCGGCGAACGTGGAGAAGTCAGAGAACTACCAGGGCGGGACGTTTCGATCCGGGCCCCTGCAGGCGAGCGTATCCGACGATGGCGCCAGAGCCCTCGTAGGGAGCCAGGAGATCATATCGCCGGGCAAAGTGCCACCGGTAGTGCGTCACGAAGTTCTCGAGCACGTGAAGTTCGGCACGCCAGGGTGGGATGCGCCGCGCGTCGAGGACGGGCCGCCGAACTTCCGCCAGACGCTCCTCGGGCAGGTCACCCAGGAGGTGATGACCGGCTTCGTCGCCCGGATGCGCGATCAGATCGGACCGTCGCTCGAGGAGGTCACGCCGCCTGCCGACGCGGCGGAGAGCATCGGCAAGGTGATCCTCAACCCGGAGAACTCAACCGAGTTCTATGTGAACCTGGGAACCGCTGCCGGACTGCGGCCCGGTGATCGCCTCCGGTTGCTTCGGCCTGGCGAGGAGATCCGAGACATCGACACGGGCGAAGTGCTGGGCACATTCGAGACCGAGATCGGCAGCCTGGACGTCGTCGAGGTGCTTCGCCCGAAGCTCTCAAGAACCCGCGTCGCATCGGGCGAGGCACGTGTCGGCGACATCGTCAAGACGATCCCGCCGCAGCCCGAACCGACGGGCTCACCCGCACCGGAGGAGTCACGCCCGTGAATCGCATGCGCATCACCGCTGCCTTGGCGGCCGCCGTTCTGCTCGTAGGGCTGACAGCGTGCAAGAAGCAAGACACGCCGAAGGCTCAGACGATCAAGATCGGCCTCTCGATGGACTCGTTGCGTGTCGAGCGCTGGAAGCGAGACCGCGACCTCTTCATCGAAAAGGCGACCGAGTTGGGCGCCGAGGTGCTTGTGCAGTCCGCCGACAGCGATCCGGTGAAGCAGAACTCGCAGGCTGAGAACCTCTTGGCGCAAGGCGTCGATGTCCTCGTCGTCATCGCCCAGGACGGGGTCGCCGCCGCGCAGATCGTCGATGCCGCCCATCGGCAAGGCGCGAAGGTACTCGCCTACGACCGACTAATCCGCAACAGCGACCTCGACCTCTACGTGTCGTTCGACAATGAGCGGGTTGGGTTCCTCCAGGCGGACTCCATCGTGACGTCGGTTCCGAAGGGACGATACTTCCTGCTGGGCGGCTCGCCGTCCGACAACAACGCGCAGCTTCTGCGCCAGGGACAGATGGCGGCTCTGCAGCCCGCGATCGACGCGGGAGCCATCGAGATCGTGGGCGACCAGTGGACTGACAACTGGGACACGAACGTCGCGCTCAAGCACGTGGAAAACGCCCTGACCGCGAACAAGAACCGAATCGACGCGATTGTCGCCTCGAACGACGGCACTGCCGGTGGAGCGGTCGAAGCCCTGCGGGCTCAGGGGCTGGCGGGAAAGGTGGCGGTCAGCGGACAGGACGCGGACGAGGCGGCATGTCAGCGCATCGTCGAGGGAACTCAGACGATGACCGTCTACAAGCCACTGAAACCCCTCGCCTACCGAGCCGCCGAGCTGGCGGTCGCCCTTGCCAAGGGCGATACGGTTCCCGCCGATAAGACGATCAACAACGGCAAGATCGACGTGCCATCCATCCTGCTCGACCCCGTGCCGGTCGACGCGAGCAATCTCTACGACGTCGTCATCCGCGACGGGTTCCATGCTGTGGAGGATGTGTACAGGAACATACCCAAGGAGCAATGGCCCGCAACCCAATGAACGACACCGATTCGTCAGACTCGAGAAACAGGGCAGGCAGGCTCGACAACGGCTAGGTTGTTCACGGAATCTTCATAGATCAGTGACGAGCGCTCAAATCGGGTGCACTATCCTGACGGTGACTTTGGTGTCTCGTTGCTAACCTCCTTTCCAGCAAGAGAACAGAAGTCTAAACCTCCTTATCCTGGGCTGCCGGCAACGGCAGCCTTTTCATCCCCTCGCCCAACGAACCCTCGAGGTGGAAGCGGTACGCGCTCGCCGTGTCGGCGTCGGGGCGGAACCAAGTGAACGTGGAACCGTCCGCTACCCACGAATCGACCGTCTCCCATCGACCTGACCCCCACCGATCCAGCGCGCCCGTCCCGGCGAACTCCGCGATGACATCGCCCTGAGACGCACGCTCGATCTGGATCGACACGTGGGCTTCCGTGGCAGCGATGAGTGCCAAACGTCTGCACGGGCGCACACGGTTTCCTGTGTCCGGCTCGTAACACTCGACGACCGGTCCCGTCCGAGCCCTGCGCAGCGCCGCCGCAAAGCGCGCATCGTCCGCTGGGTCACGCAAGTCCACGCGCCGCAGCCACCGACGGGATAGGCATCGCTCCAACTCGCCGGAGCGCTCGCCGTCGCACAGGTAGGGCGCTGGCTCGCAAACCACGACGACGGAACCGCGTTTCCGAGCCGTTTGGAGCGTTCCCAGCGTGTCGCGCGATACGGTTCGGCACGGGCAGACCAGAACCGCGCGAAACCGAGCCCGGTCGAGGAGCGACGCTGCATCGGGTTCGTCTGCGACGATAAACGGGACTCCGAGATCCTCCAAGCGACGGATGGCAGAGCCCACCCACGCCCGGTAGTCGGTACCGGCTCCGTCCTCGGCGTGCGCCCACTCGTTGGATCGCGGCGCGATGACGAGCACGTCAGCGATGGGCTGTGCTTCCAGCGGGGCAACGGCTTCCGTCGCGCCCATCGCGACAGCGGCGAGAGGCGCAGGCGCGAGAGGGCCCGCGCCGTCGCGGTGGAACCGCATGACGCCGCCCACGAGGCGTGCCGTCAGCCCTTCGTAGAGCGCGACGGTGCGCGACGTGGACCTCCCGCCACGGTGCGACGACGCTCGGTCCTGGAGCACCGGGGTCACGCGCTGTGCGGTCAACGACACTGCGGACGGCGTCCACGGCGAGCTACGCCAGATCGCCAACTCAACGCCCAACTGCCTCGGCTCCAACGCTTGGCGCAGTCGATGCAGCGACACGCGAGTCGCCTCACGCACAGCCCGAAGCAACCGCAGCCGCGCCCGCACCGTCGGTTCCCCGGATGCAAACACCCAGGGCAACACCACCTCGGACGCGCTGCCGAGTTCCGCCCAGCAACGTTCGGTCGGGGAACCCCACGGCACAGAGAGCCCGTCGGGATCGTCACGAGGAGCCAAGTCGCTCGCGAGGACCACGCCGTCCGCATCTTCGGGTACAAAGGACAGCACAGCATCGGTCAGATCGGGGCTGAGCCAATCGACACGCGTCGGTACGGACGCCAACCCCACCAACGACCTCCCGCGCAGACGCATCCCCAGTTCGCGGCGCGACGCGGGCGAGTCCGTCGCGTCGCGGAGCATCGGCGAGATGTCGTAGAACGCGTTGGCGTGGTGTTCGTCGCCCCGCAGGTACCAGGTCCGAACAGAACCCACGGATTCGGAGCTCAACAGGACGGAGAGGTATTCGTCGCCGTTTGGGTCGCTGTCTGCGAATGCGAGGATTTCGGCGGCAAGGCGTATCGACCGCAGATGCGGGAACCGATCCGTCAGCATGCGCGACGATACGCGCCCCCATCGGACCCCTGCGGCATCGACGCTGACGGGACAGGTCGAGTTCATGCGGCTAGCCTATCGCTGTGTCCTCCGGGATCGGTTCATCGGCAGGCGTTGTCCCGTCTGCCCGGCGCGACGGACGCCCCAGCCGTTCGTCAGCTTCCTCCAACTGCTGGACGGGGTCCGGCGGAAGGTCGAAGGCGAGCTCGAAGGCGGGGCGATCCGCCCAACGGCTGAGACGCCAGGTGTCCAGCACTATCCATCGCCAGAGGCGATAGGACAGGACACCTTCGTACCGGCAGTAGGCTGTCCATCGCCGTGTCCACTCGATATCTGCGCCGATCATCCGCGCGAACGCTCCGAGGGCGAGCGGCGACCGTATCCGAGCAGACTTGCCCGACCTCGACGCGCCTCGGGATAGCATCAGCGAAGCGGCGTAGCCTGCGCGCGATGTCATCGAGCGACCCACGAGATCGGCGAGCGGGATCGCCGGAACCCGCGACATGACCGGCAGGCAACGAATCATGGCGACTCCCCGGTTCTGCAGCGCCCTGACGCGAGCCCACAGCGGCACTGGCATGGTCCAGTGACGTCGCGTCCACAGGTACTGGCGCAGGAACTCGCGCGGTACTGCCCATAGTCGCGTCGCCCGCAACGCGTCCACGGTGGTGCCCGCAGTGTCGGGTCGGTACAGACGCTGCTCGGCGTGGTTGCCCAGCACATCGCCCGGCTCTGCGAGCGACACTAGATGCATCGAAAGAGCCGCATCGGCGGGCTTCGGCTTACTGGGGTCGGGCAATCCCGCCTTCGGGATGGCGACGCGCATCCGCCCGGTCGCGACGACGTACGCCCACGCCTCGGACTGGTCCGGCAGGACGAGCGGTTGGTTGGGTTCCAGAGCGATCCGATGCGCTCCACGTTCCCACGCTGCCAGGTCGTGGTCCGACATGCGGGCGAGCAGATGCGCACGACCCAGATGCCACCAGTCGGTCTGGTAGGGGGTCTCGATGGGAGCCCGGCGTATCGGGACGTGATCGCGCATGGTTCCGCACGCTCCTCGGTCGTCGTCAGGACCGGAGCCGAGCTCCCAACTGCTCTTCGAGCACATGCGTGATCTGCGACTGGAAGCGATCCACCTCGGCATCCGTCAGCGTGCGGTCGGAGGAGCGATACTCCAGCGAGAACGCCAGGCTTTTCTCCTCTTCGGCGATCTGGTCGCCGGAGTAGACGTCGAACAGCGACACCGAAGCCAGCACGGACGGCGATACGGTATCGCGGATGGTTCGCATGACCGCCTCTGCCGGCACAGACGCGTCGACGACCACCGCAAGGTCCCGGTTCGAGCTCGGGAACAGCGGCAGTGGCTCCATCCAGCGCTCGGTTCGGGCGTTGGCTGCCAGCAAGTCCACGTCCATCTCGATGAGGAGTGTACGTCGGATCAGCTCGTAGTTGCTCAGCACGTCCGGGTGCACTTCGCCGAAGCGCGCCAGGATCTGATCGCCGATCCTGATCTCGGCGGTCCTACCGGGATGAAACGTCGGGTGCACCGACCGCTCCAGGTTCCACGACTGGACGCCGATGGATTCCAGAATCGCCTCCACGACTCCCTTGGCATCGTAGTAGTCCGGCTCGCGCACGTCCGACGACCAGTGCTTTCGCCGCGCTCCGCACAGCGCAGCGCCGAGCATCCAGCGCTCACGCGGCAGTTCGGACCTGGACCCGTCGTGGAAGACCCGCGACACCTCGAACAACGCGATGTGCTCCACCTGACGACGGCGGTTGTGTCGCACGTTCTCCATCAGGCTGGGGAGCAGCGACGTCCGCATGACCGACATCTCGGCGCTGAGCGGATTGGCGATGCGGAGCTCGTCGCGCAGGGGGTCCTCGCCACCGATCCGAATCCGGTCGAGGGACGCGGGCCCGTAGAAGCCATAGTTGCAGACCTCGCGGAACCCCGAAGCCACCATCACGGAGGCGATCCGACGTCGGAGCTGCATGTAGGGGTCCGGAACGCACCCTGGAGATTCGCCGACAGGAAGCGTCGTCGGAACGCTGGCGAATCCAGAGACCCGAACGATCTCTTCCACCAAGTCGATGTCGCGCGTCAGGTCGGGGCGGAACGTGGGCGCGACGACCACCAGCGGATCGCCTTCTTCGACGCCGCATCCCAAGCCCCGGAGGATCCGCACCATCTCGGATCCGGCGATGTCCGTACCGAGAAGGGCGTTAACGCGCTCAGGCTTCAGCTCGATTCGCTTCGCCTCGTGGCGCGCCGGGTACACGTCCACAACGCCGCGGCACGCCTCGCCGCCAGCGACCTGCAGGATGAGCTCCGCCGCGCGGTCGAGCGCGCGCAGGACACCCTCCGGGTCCGCTCCACGCTCGAACCGGAACGACGCCTCCGTCTTGAGCCCCAGCACTTTGGCGGTTCGTCGGATGCTGATCGGGTTGAAGTAGGCGCTCTCGAGAAGCACGTTCCGCGTTTCGGACGTGACCTCGCTGTGCCGACCGCCCATGATGCCCGCCAGCGCGACCGGCTTCTCGGCGTCGGCGATCACCAGCGTTTCGCTGGTCAGGTTGCGTTCTTCGCCGTCCAGGGTCTGGATCGACTCGTCAGCCATCGCTCGTCGAACGACGATTCGGTTCTCGGCGAGCCGGTCGTCGTCGAATGCGTGCAGTGGGTGACCCAGTTCCATCAGCACGTAGTTCGTCACGTCTACGACGTTGTTGATGGAACGCAAGCCCACGGCGTGCAGCCTTCGCACTAGCCACGCCGGAGACGGCGCGATGCGAACGCCTCGGATCACCCGGGCGGCGTACCGTGGACAGAGCTCGGGGTCTCGGACCTCAACCGTCGTGGCTTGCGATGTCGGTTCCTCGCCTTCAGCCACTATCGGTTTCGGCACGCGCAGCGACAGACCCTGGCTCGTGGCGATCTCCCGCGCCACCCCGACTATGCTGAGGCAGTCAGGACGGTTCGCCGCGACTCCCAGCTCGATTGCCGTGTCATCCAGTCCGAGAGCCTCGCGGAGCGGGGTGCCCACCGCTACCTCCGCCGGCAGCTCCATCAGTCCGCTGGCATCGTCGGAGAGCTGGAGCTCGCGAGCCGAACACAGCATGCCGTGCGACTCGACCCCGCGCACCGACGTGACGCGGATCGTCATGCCGCTGGGGAGTCGGGCCCCGTCGAGCGCCAACGGAGCCACCATACCAGGTCGAACGTTCGGCGCGCCACAGACGACGCGCACCGCACCGGAGCCGGTCTCCACGACGCAGACCGAGAGCTTGTCCGCATTGGGATGCGGCGACACGCTGGACACGCGCGCGACGATGACGCGGTCGATTCCTGGGTCCAAAGGCATCACTTCCTCTGCCTCCAGCCCGAGCATGGTCAGCCGCTGCGCCAGATCGTCCGGGGACAGCGCCGTGTCCACATACTCTCTCACCCACTTGGCGCTTATTCGCATGGTCAGCCCCTTGTCAGCACCATCGCAGCGGTCGTCTAGAACTGGGTCAGGAACCGCATGTCGTTCTCGAACAGGACACGAATGTCGTTGATCCCGTACCGCAACATGGCGATCCGATCCGGGCCCATGCCGAACGCGAACCCGGTGTAGACATCCGGGTCGTACCCGACACACCGGAACACCTCCGGGTCGACACATCCCGCGCCGAGGATCTCGATCCATCCGGTCCGCTTGCACACGCGGCAGCCCTCGCCGCCGCAGAAGAAGCACGAGACGTCCACTTCGGCGCTGGGCTCGGTGAACGGGAAGAAGCTGGGGCGGAATCGCACGCGCGTCGACGGTCCGAACATCTGGCGGGCAAACTCAGCCAGGATGCCCTTCAGATCACTGAACCGGATGTTCCGGTCCACCAGCAATCCTTCGACCTGGTGGAACATGGGACTGTGCGATACATCGGCGTCTTTCCGATAAACGCGACCCGGAGCGATGATCCGAATCGGGGGCTGGCGCTGTTCCATCGCGCGGACCTGGACGGGCGACGTGTGCGTCCGAAGCAACACGGTGTCCGTGATGTAGAAGGTGTCGTGCATGTCGCGCGCCGGGTGGTGCGCGGGCGTGTTCAACGCGTCGAAGTTGTAGTACTCCGTCTCGACCTCTGGACCCTCGACCTCCTCGAAACCCATTGCCAAGAATATCTCGCGGATCCGGTCGATAGTCTGCGTGATGGGGTGCAGTCCGCCTAGGTTAGGCTGTCTACCCGGAAGCGAGACATCGATGCCTTCGTCCTCGAGCGCGACGGGGCGCTCTGCCTCCTGCATACTGGTCTGGGCTGCGTCGAGAGCTTCGACGATCTCCCGACTCAGGGCATTGATGGCTTTTCCCCATGTCGGACGTTCCTCGTCCGCCAGCCCTGCGAGCGCTCGTCGCAGTTCGGTCAGGTTCCCTTTCCTACCCAGGAGCCTGATCCGGGCTGACTCAACGTCCTGGAGGGAGCTGACCTGCGCAAGCAGCGCTTGCGCCTCTTCCCGAATCGCGTCGATCTGCTCTTGCATCGAACGGTCTCCTCGGTGCCATGCCCGGGGGCGCGTGGGCAAACAAAAAACCCGACGTCTGTCGTTCACCTCCAGCGTGAGAACCACGCACGGAAGGGACGAAAGCGTCAGGCTCCTGGCGTTTCGGCGAGCCGAGCTCGCCCACGCACCGAAGCAGGGCTTCCGCGGTACCACCCTTCTTGGCGCCCATCGCCAGGGCGCCCGCTCTGTCATCCCGGTCACGGTGGGAACCGTCCCGCCCTACTACCAAGGGATTCAAGCGGGCAGCTCGCGAAGGAATTTCGGCGACTGATCCCGGAGGCAGCTTCCAGCCGGTGGCTGCCTCTCTCTGAGCGGGATGGCTCAGGCGCTTACTGCACTTCGGTCATCGCCTTTGCGCGCAGGTCGATCCAGCGGATCGACTCAGCCGGATACCGAGCTCTTCTTGGCGATCTCGACGAGCTGGGCGAATGCAGCGTCGTCGCTGATTGCCATTTCGGCGAGCACCTTGCGATTCAGGTCGACGCCCGCCTTGTTGAGTCCGTCGATGAGTCGGCTGTACGAGATGTCATGGATCCGGGCGGCGGCGTTGATACGCGCGATCCAGAGGCGGCGGTACTCGCCCTTCTTCTTCCTCCGGTCGCGGTACGCGTAGTTCCAGCCCTTCTCCAATCCTTCACGGGCAGATCGAATCAGATTGTTCCGACCGCCCCGAAAGCCTTTCGTGTGGCGCAGCGTGTTCTTCTTGTGCTTACGGGCAGCGACGCCCCGTTTGATCCGTGCCATCGAGTCGATCTCCGATTGCGGCGTCTAGCCGTAAGGAAGGAGCCTCTTGACGCGCCCCTCGTCGCTCGCGTGGACGTATGCAGGCCGCTCGAGACGGCGCTTGCGGGCAGAGCTCTTCCGCTCGAAGTAGTGGTTGTTGCTGGCATGGACGCGCTTGAACTTGCCCCCACCCGTCTTCTTGAACCGCTTGGCAGCGCCCTTGTGCGTCTTCATCTTCGGCATGGAGAATTCCTTACATGCGCCGTCGCGTCAACGCATCACATCCGCAAGGCAATAGTATATCACACGGGCGAGCGTCTCGTCGCGCCTATGTGTTCGCCGCCGCATCACCGCGCGGAGCCAGCAGCAGCGCCATGGACCGCCCCTCGAGCCTCGGCGCCTGCTCGACGACGCTGAGCTCCTTCAGCTCTTCGGCGAAGCGCCTCAGCAGGTCTTCGCCCAGCTCCGAGTGGACCACCTGCCTGCCGCGGAACCGGATCGTCGCGCGAACCTTGGCGCCCTCCTTGAGGAACTCCTCGGCGTGCCGCAGCCGGTACTCGACATCGTGATCCGCCATCGCAGGATACAGGCGGATCTCCTTGATCTCGATCACCTTCTGGTTCTTGCGCGCGGCTCGGGCACGCTTCGCCTGCTCGTAGCGGAACTTGCTGTAGTTCATCACCCGACAGACCGGGGGGCGCCCATCGGGTGCGACCTCGACCAGGTCTAGCTCGCGCTCCTGCGCGATCCGATAGGCGTCCTCGGACGACATGATACCCAGCTGCTCGCCGTTCTCGTCGATCAGGCGGACCTGCCGAGCGCGTACTTGGTCGTTCACGCGCGTGCGGTCGGCAGCTTGTCCGAAGGTACGTCGCGACTGTCGGGTATTCATCGTTTTGAGCGTATTTCCTCCTGAATCGACTCCAGGAACGATTCGAGGTTCGTGCCGCCCCGGTTCTCGCCTGAGCGTGTCCGCACCGACACCGTGCGTTCCTCGACCTCCCGATTGCCGATCACCAGCATATACGGGATCTTCGCTAGCTGCGCCTCACGCACCTTCAGACCGAGCTTCTCGTTCCTGTAGTCGCCCTCGACACGGATTCCCGCTGCCTTGAGCGCATTCTGCACTTCCGTCGCGTAGGCATCGTGGTCGGCGGTGATCGTCAGAACGACCGCCTGCGTGGGAGCCAGCCAGACCGGGAAGGCTCCTCCATAGTGTTCGACAAAGACGGCGAAGAACCGTTCGACGCTCCCCAGGAGGGCGCGGTGGATCATGTACGGACGGTGCTCTCGCCCATCCTCGCCGACGTAAGTGACGTCGAAGCGTTCCGGCAGGTTGAAGTCGAACTGGATCGTCGAGCACTGCCACGACCTGCCCAGAGCGTCGCGGATCTTCAGATCGATCTTGGGCCCGTAGAAGGCTCCGCCTCCGTCGTCCACTTCGTACGGAAGACCCGCGCGGTCAAGAGCGCCGCGCAGAGCCGCTTCTGCGGATGTCCACTGCGTCGGATCGCCGACCGACTTCTCGGGCCGCGTCGAGAGATAGGTCTCGAACTCCGTGAACCCGAAGGCTCGCAGCAGATCGAGGCAGAAGCCGAGCGTACGGCTGATCTCCTCCGGCATCTGCTCGGGGCGGCAGAAGATGTGGGCGTCGTCCTGCGTGAAGCTCCGAACCCGGTTCAGCCCGTGCAGCGTGCCGGCGCGCTCGTACCGGTAGACGGTGCCCAACTCGGCGAGCCGCATCGGCAGCTCCCGGTAGGAGTGCAGCCGGCTTTTGTAGATCAGAATGTGGAACGGGCAGTTCATGGGCTTCAGGTAGTAATCCTGACCGTCGATGTCCATCGGCGAGTACATGCTGTCGGCATAGAAATCGAGATGCCCGCTCGTTTCCCACAGATGGGCTCGCCCGATGTGCGGCGAGTAGACGAAGTCGTAGCCGCCTTCGAGGTGTCGCGACTTCCAGAACTCCTCGATGAGATGGCGGACGAACGCCCCTTTGGGATGCCACAGGACCAGACCGCCGCCCAGGTCGGGCTGCGTGCTGTAGAGGTCGAGCTGCTTACCGAGCCGCCGATGGTCGCGGCGTTCCGCCTCTTCCAGCCGCTTCAGGTAGTCGTCGAGCTGCGCCTGGGTCTCCCAGGCGGTTCCGTAGATCCGCTGGAGCTGCGTGTTTTCCTCATCGCCGCGCCAGTACGCGCCCGAGGTGTTCAGGAGCTTCACGATGCGAAGTCTGCCTGTGCTGGGCACGTGCGGACCTCGGCACAGATCAGTGAACTCGCCCTGTCGGTAGATCGAGACGGTCGCGTCTTCGATGCCGTCGAGAATCTCGCGCTTGTACGGCTCGTTCATCGCGTCGAACACCGGGTAGGCGCTCTCGCGCGACACGTCTTCCCGCGAGTAGGAGTAGTCCGCTTCGATGATGCGGCGCATCTCCTCTTCGATCTTCACCAGGTCGTCGGGCGTGAAGGGCTCGGTGTCGAAGTCGTAGTAGAACCCGTCGTCGATGGCTGGACCGATGGTCACCTTCGCGCCGGGACGCAGCCGCTGAACAGCTTGCGCCATCACGTGCGCCGCGCTGTGACGGTAGACTTCCTTGCCGTCGGGGCTGTCGAACGTGCAGAATGTCGCCGTCGCGTCTTCCGTGATCGGCGTCGAAAGGTCCCGCAGAACGCCGTTCAGGCGAACCGCGAGGGCGTCCTTCGCGAGCCTCTGACCGATGGACTGCGCCACTGCGAGCGCAGTGGAACCTTGAGCCACCTCTTTCACGGAACCGTCCGGCAACGTGATTTTGACGACAGCCATGGACCCTACCTCGAGCCGAGCGAAGACAGATCGTGCCGATGCGACAGGAACGAAAAAAGAGCCTTCATCAGGCTCTTCCACGTAGAGCGTCGCATCGCTCGGTGATGGAACAACGGTCTGCGCAACGTGCTATAGGGTTGTCCCTCCGATGCGATGCGTGCCGCCGTACGGGAAGGATGATCGGTTCGTGGTGGGTGGTAGTGGACTTGAACCACTGACCTCTTGCATGTCAAGCAAGCACTCTAACCATCTGAGCTAACCACCCGCAGATTTCAGTGGAGGCGACGGTCGGAATCGAACCGACGATCGGGGTTTTGCAGACCCCTGCCTTAGCCACTTGGCTACGTCGCCGTAGGGGCTACGTGAGACGGCGGCGTCCATGGAGCGGGAGACGGGATTTGAACCCGCGACATCAACCTTGGCAAGGTTGCGCTCTACCCCTGAGCTACTCCCGCGCGCCACGACCGTCCGCAGACTCGCTCGATGTCCCTGCGGTGCTGTAAAGTCTAACATCCGCCCATGTAGGTGTCAACGCCAATTCGGTGCGTATGGACACCTGTGAGGGCCCCGACTACCGCCGTGGGCCCACGGACTCCATGTCGATCGGGCGGAACCCAACGTCCCACGCTGGAGAGTCTGACAGCAGCGTGAAGTCGCCATTGGAGGGGTCGCGGAACCCCGGGTCGGCGATCACCGTGCCGGCGTCCATCCCTGACGACGTCCACTCCGCCCACGTCTTGCCAGCCGGAGTGATCGGCTTGCCGCTCGTGTCGAAGTAGAGATTGCCCGCCATGACGACGTTCAGCTCGGACCAATTGCCGCCCAGCAGGTTCCCTTCGCTCCAGTAGACGATGTTCCGCGTGAACACGAAGGGGTCAGGGCGCGTCCGGCAGATCTGAGCCTCGCCGGACAGCGCGAAGATGTTGTTCCGAACCAGATTGTCCTTGCCGTAGTGGAGATGGAACCCACACCGATTCGTCCGGTAGACGATGTTGTCTTCGATGACGAGATGGCTGGAACCTTCGTCGGGGTAAATGCCCCACCCGCCGTACCCGCGCGATGTGATGTCGTGGATGAGGTTGTTGCGGACCGTCGTTCCCGGCGCGACGCCGAGCAGGTAGATGGCTCCCATGTCGCTGAGCCAGCCCTGTCCAATCGTGTAGATGTGGTTCTGCTCGATCCGGTTGTGAGTTGCGAGGCTCCTGCCGTAGCCCCACGACCACCCGACTGAGATGCCGGTGTAATAGAAGTCGTGGATGTCGTTGTGTGCGACGACGTTCCCGCCGCTATGACCGATCCAGACGCCCACCGCGCTATGGAACACACGCCCGCCGGAAGAGATCACGTTGTCGGTCACCGTGTTCCGATGCGTCTGCTCTGCCGCCAGCTCGCGGATCGACGTCTCGCCGATCTTGACGCCGCCGGCTCCCAGGTCGGTGATCGTGTTGCGGACGATCGTGTTGTCCTGACAACCCCGCTCCAGCTCGATGCCGTAGGTGCCGACGTGAGCGACCGTGCAGTCTTCGATGACGCAGTCCCTCGCGCCGCGCATGCGGATGGCTCCAGGCACGCCAAACGCCGCCTGGACCATCCCACCGATGTCCTTGTTGGGCCACTCCGGTTCGTAGCTGTCGGACAACCACCATTCCGCATGGCTGAAGGTCAGCCCCTGAAGCCGGATATGATCGACCGTCTTCCCGCTCTCCGGCTCGCCGGAGAACCTCACGACCTGTGGATGCACCGCGATCACCGCCTCGAACGTCGCGATGTCTTCGCCCGGCATGGGCAGGTAGTAGAGCGTGCCCGACTTGCGATGGATCACCCATTCGCCGGGCTGGTCGAGAGCCGCCAGCACGTTCTCGACGTAGTAGATGCAGCCCTTCTTGCCGTGGTCGCCCGTCATGCGGAAGACGCTCCGCTTGGCGAACGTGGCGATGCGAGACGCCTCATCGACGCTTGCGATGGGCAGATGGGAATCGACCCAGAAGTGGAGGGGAACCACTTCGCCTTCGTCCGCGTCGTCCCACGCCTTCAGGTCGCCGGGAGCGAACTCGAAGCGCGTCTGTCCCTCGTGCCACGGCGTATCGTCTTTCACGTCCGGCAGCGCCGCGACCTCGAACCATCCCGCGTTTGGCATGCGAGCGCGGAGTCGGCGCTCGCCGTTGACGAACAACTGCCGCAGGTCGCGAGCCCCGCGGGCGACCTCGGGAATCTGCGCGGTCCACACGGTCTGACCGTTGACCTTAGCAGGTCGCCATCCGTTCAGCCGACGTCCTGCGCTCAACACGGGCTTCTCACCAGGGTACGCTGCGTAGGTGATGGGAGCCGACGATGTTCCAGAATCCGCCGATGTGAACTCCAACGGCTGTTCGAGGTAGTACGTGCCTTCGCGGACCCATACCGTCACCGGTTCCTTCCCGGCATGGCTGCGCGCCGCCGTCACCGCCGCACAAACGGTCGCGAGAGGCCCGTCTGTGCCAGCCGAGTTGGGCGACGCTGCCTTCCCCGACCATGCGTCGTTGCCGATCGGTGCAACGTAGAGTTCCATGGCGCTCACCTGTCCGTGGATGGAGTGGCTCACAGCGATCCAAATGGCAAGCATGGTGGCGCAGCGGCAGAGGCTGCGGAGTGTCATCGCGTGTCCTCTCGCCAGTGTGGTATTCGAGAATAGCCTACGAGACGATGACCCACAACGCCTGATGGCACTGCTTGTGCCGGATAGCACGATATGGGATACATGCCGCACCGGAGAGAGCGTCAGGTCCTAAAGGAGCATCCGATGAAGGCGCGGAATCCACAGATCCCCTATTCGCACGAGGACTTGTTCGGACGCGGCGCGGCTCGCATCTACACCGGCAGAGAGCTCGACGAGATCGCGTTCCCCTTGGGCGGGATCGGCACCGGCATGATCTCCCTCGGTGGCTGGGGACAACTGCGCGACTTCGAGGTGTTCAACCGACCGCACAAGGGCTTGGCGTTCAACTACACGTTCTTCACGCTCTTCGCCAAGAAGGGCGACGACGCGCCAGTCACCCGGGTCGTCCAGGGTCCGGTCAGCGGCGCCAACTTCACGGCTGGCGGCTCGGGCATCACGCGCCTCGACGGCTCTGGCTTGCCGCACTTCCGAGCAGTCCAGTTCGTCGGGTCCTTTCCCATCGCCCGACTGGACTTCGATGATCCCAAGATGCCCCTGACCGTCTCGATGGAGGCGTTCAATCCTTTCATCCCGCTGAACCCCGACGATTCCGGTCTGCCGGCGGCGATGTTCCTGTTCCACCTGTCCAATCCGTCGGATGAACCGGTCGAAGCCGTCCTTTTCGCCAACCTCGAGAACAAGTCGGGTCACCCGGAGCCCGGCAACGGCGTCATCGAGTACTTCGAGCACGCGGACGTGCGCGGGCTGCGGATGTCCACCACCAAGTACCCGGAGGATTCGCCGCGCTATGGCTCCTTCGCGTTGGCGACGCCGCACCGCGAACTGAACGTCCAGACCCACTGGTTCCGTGGCGGTTGGTTCGACTCGCTCCACCGCTTCTGGGACCAGGCGAGCGAGGGAGAGCTCGAGGAGGACCGCGAGCCCGCCACCGCAGAGCGCGGAACCGATATCGGCTCCATCGGCTTGCGTGTCACGGTCGCTCCCGGCGAGTCCACGACCTTGCCCGTGTGGATCATTTGGCACACGCCCAACTTCGTCAAGTATTGGGGCGGCGCCGATCCGAAACCGGTCTGGCGGAACCATTACGCGACGCGGTTCGCGGATGCGGTCGCCGTCGCGGACTACCTCGGCACCCACCACGAGCGCCTCGAATCCCAGACGCGCGAGTTCTCGGCGGCGCTCTACGAATCGACGCTGCCGGCTCCCGTGCTCGACGCGGTGAGTTCCCAGATTTCCATTCTCAAGTCGCCGACCTGTCTGCGGCTTGAGGACGGGACGTTCTACGGCTGGGAGGGGTGCAGCCCCGAAAGCGGCTGTTGCGAGGGTACCTGCACGCACGTCTGGAACTACGCCCAGGCGCTGCCGTTCCTGTTCCCATCGCTCGAACGCTCGATCCGCGACTCCGACTACGCGTTCAACCTTCACGGCGATGGCCACATGACGTTCCGCATGCCACTCCCGCTGGGCGTGATCCCGGAGGCGTCGTTCCATGCCGCCGCCGATGGGCAGTTGGGCGGCATCATGAAGGTCTATCGCGAGTGGCTCGTCTGCGGCGACGAAGCGTGGCTCCGCAAAGTCTGGCCCCAGGTGAAACAGTCGCTCGGATACGCCTTCACGCATTGGGACAAGGACAAGGACGGCGTAATCGAGGGTGTCCAACACAACACCTACGACATCGAGTTCCACGGTCCGAACACGATGATCGGCAGCTTCTACCTAGGCGCGCTCCGCGCCGCCGAGGAGATGGCGCGCCATCTCGACGAATCCGATGTCGCCGCAGAGCTGAGGCGCGTGTTCGAGAGCGGCAGTCGGAAGATGGACGAAACGCTCTTCAACGGCGAGTTCTACATCCACGACGTCAAAGTCGAAGGTCGAGAGAACGAGACGCTCGATCCCAAGAGCCTCGACTTCCCGAAGTACCAGTATGGCATCGGCTGTCTGTCCGACCAGATGATCGGGCAGTGGTTCGCGCGGCTCCTTCATCTGGGCGATCTGTTCGACGCGGACAAGGTGCGCAAGACGATGGCGTCGATCTTCCGCTACAACTGGAAGTCGGACTTGTCCGACCATCCGAACCCTCAGCGGATCTACGCCGTGAATGACGAGGCGGGTCTGCTCCTGGCGTCATGGCCCCGGGGCGGACGGCCTGCGCTGCCGTTCGTCTACTCGGACGAAGTCTGGTGCGGGATCGAGTACCAGGTCGCCAGCCATCTGATCTACGAAGGGCTCGTCGAGGAGGGCATCGCGGTCGTCAAGGGTGTCCGCGACCGTCACACGGGCGTTCGGCGGAACCCGTGGAATGAGTTCGAGTGCGGGCACCATTACGCCCGTTCGATGGCGTCGTACTCGGTGCTCGTCGCGCTGTCCGACCTGCTCTACACCGCGCACGCCAAGAGGCTCCACTTCGCCCCGCGCGTGTATCAGGACGACTTCGCCTGCTTCCTGTCGGTGGATTCGGGATGGGGCGTTGTCCGCCAGTCGCTCCGACAAGGGGTCAAGCGCGTCGAGGTCGATGTGCGATACGGGGAACTCGCGCTCCGCACCGTGTCCCTGGGATTCGCCATGTCGAATCCGCGCACCATCTCGAACGGCGGCAGGATCGAGTGCTCCGCCTCGACACGCGACGGCAGGACGCAGATTGCGCTGGACCGCGACGTGACGCTCCGCGCTGGGCAGACCCTCTCCATCGTCGATTGGGAGTAGACCTTCTGCGTCGACACCGCGCGATCTATGCAAGGGAGCGGACAGAATGGACAGCAACGATCGGTTCGTTGTCCGAGACCTCGCCAAGCGATGGGTCGAGCTTGCGAACCTGCCGGTCATGGAGGAACGCAAGCGCCTCTGGACGCTCGAGAAGGACCTGCGCGCGGAGCGTCCCATGGTCCTCTTCGAGACGTGGACGCTCGAGCGATACGTCGACACGAGCGAGCTCGTGTGTCAGGACGCGGCCTGTCGCGGACTCGAACGCCACATGCGGCATGTGATCCGTCACGTCGAGGAGGTCGGGGACGATATCGTCGTCGAGCCGGTCTGGAAGATGGGTTGGCACGTGTCGGGCCCCGACTACGGCGTGACGATCCCGCGCACGCACGCGACCGATCACGTCGGCGGTACGACGGGCTACTCCTATGAGCACCCGATCCAGACGCCGGCGGATGTCGACCGGCTCAAGCCACGGTCATGGACGGTGGATCGCGAAGGGAGCCGTGCCGCACACGAGCGAATCGCCGATCTCATCGGCGATATCATGCCGGTCACGCTCCACGGCATCCGTGGGTTCCACAGCCCGTTGACCCAAGACCTGTTCAAGCTCGTCGGCAATGCGAACCTGATGGTCTGGGTCTTCGACGAGCCGGAAGCGATCCACCGGATCATGTCCTACCTGCGCGATGACCGCGTCGCGTACCACGAGTTCCTGGAGCTGGAAGGACTGCTAGGGCTCAACAACGACTCGACGTTGGTCGGCTCCGGCAGTCCCGGGTTCACAACCGTCCTGCCTCAATCCGGCTACAACGGCACGGCGCGGCTCCGCGACCTGTGGATATGGGCGGAATCGCAGGAGACGGCTGGCATCTCTCCCGCGATGTTCGACGAATTCTTCCTGCCCTACATCGCCGATGTCGCCGCGCAGTTCGGGTTGATCTACTACGGTTGCTGCGAGCCCGTCAGCGACCGGTGGGACATGATCATCCGGGCGATCCCGCACGTACGCGCCGTGTCCATCTCGCCCTGGTGCGACATGGAGCTCATCGGACAGAAGCTGGGCAAGACGTGCGTCTTCGCCCGCAAGCCGAAGCCGTGGCTCATCAGCGGCTACACGCCGGACTGGGACGGTCTGCGCAAGGACATTCAGGAGACGCTGTCCGCATCGCGCGACTGCAACACCGAGCTCGTTTTCCGTGATGTCTACCGCATCGAAGGCGACCGTCCACGCCTGGCGCGCTGGGCAGCCATGGTGCGCGAGGAGATCGACCGCAGGCTGTAGAGGTACCGAGGGAACCATGGGCCGCACGCTGCTGGGAGTCGCAGAGCTGCTCGGACTCGGAGTCTGGATCGGCGCGATCACGCTCTTCTCTGCGGTCACCGCCCCGACTGCATTCCGAGCGCTCGATGCCGAGCACGCCGGTATCTACATCCGATCCGCGTTCCCGGCGTACTACACGTTCTGCATGATCGTGGGCGGGCTGGCGCTGATCGCCGGAGCCGCGTATCGCGTTGCCGCACGCGACCTGTCCGGGTTGTCCGTGCTGACGGCAGCGCTGGTGGGCATCATGCTGGGAACCACAGTCTACGCGCGCATCGGGTTGATGCCACGAGTCGAGGCGAGCCGCGTTGCGCGGAATCAGGCTGTCGAAGGCTCTGCCGAATACGCGGATGCGCAGGCGGCGTTCCGCGTCGGGCACACCCTGTCCGTAGTGCTGAACGCCCTCGTCTGGCTGCTGGGGGTTGCAGTGTTCGTCCTCGTCCTGCTCGCGCGCTACGCTTGGCGTGTCTGATGGGCACCGCCGTCCGGCGCGCGGCGATCCGTCACGTATCGACGTGGACCGCCTGGCTCCGCCAACCCGAGAACGCGCTCTTCGTTCTCCTGATCGCCGCCCATCTCGTCCCCATCTGGGCGTTCCGGTACTTCCCGACGCAGGACGGCGGAGAGCACCTCAACAACGCCAACATCCTGCGCCGTTACTTCACGGCTGAGGGAGCCCACTTCCGCGAGTACTTCGTCCTCAACCTGCGCCCGGACCCGAACTGGAGCGGACATCTGGTTCTGGCGGCGCTGCTGACCGTCCTGCCCGCCATCCTCGCCGAGAAGCTCTTCGTGTCGGCGTACATCGTGCTGCTTCCCGTCTCCGCCCGGTACGCCCTGCGCGCGATACGCCCTGACGCCGGCTGGCTCGCGGTACTCGCGTTCCCGTTCATCCTCAACTTCCTGCTTCACATGGGGTTCTACAACTTCGCCTTCAGCCTGCCGGCGTTCTTCCTCGTCGTCGGCTACTGGATGCTCCACAAGGAGTGCATAGGGTTCCGCGAAACGGTCGTGTTCACCGGTCTGTCGCTCGCGCTCTACTTCACGCATCCGGTCACCTACGTGATGGCGTCCGTCCTGGTCGTGGCAGCCGGCTTGGGGTTCACTTTGCAGCACGCCTGCCTCATGGCTGGAACCCGTCAGTGGCACGCCCGAGCTCTCTGGCAGGGCTTTCGTCGACGCGTTTTCACAGCGGCGTACGCAGCCCTTCCGTCGATCTGTCTGCTGGCGGCGTTCGTGGGGTCGAGGTCTCGGCAACCCGGAGCGCGCGCCGTGGGCATGTGGCGCAGGCTCCGCACGCTCGACACGCTCATCTCGTATGCGGAACCCGAAGTCCGATTGACAGCCGCCGTAGCAGGCTTGTTCGCCATCGTCGCCGCGTACCT
>Ga0194120_10000947_pt1 | contig 54344 bp, 48 predicted proteins | sample TA2MahCa65mmetaG_FD_148642 | JGI IMG/M metagenome (GOLD analysis project Ga0194120, IMG submission 148642) | Freshwater microbial communities from Lake Tanganyika, Tanzania - TA2015019 Mahale Deep Cast 65m | ecosystem: Environmental > Aquatic > Freshwater > Lake | place: Tanzania: Lake... | reverse complement strand
ACCCGACGGCACAATGACTAGTTGTGGTGTCAGGTGTCTTCACCTGACACAGACCATCGGGTGAGGACACCCGACGGCACAATAATCTTGGATATTGGATTTTGGATTTGGGATTTTGGAACGCGCTGGCCACCTGGAATGATGGGAAAGGTCTTGCATTGGACATCGATCATTAGTCGCTTGCATCTGCGCCAGCCCGCATGTTGTCATCGGCATTAGCATTAACATTAGTATGCGTTTTTGCCCGAGGCGCCCGGTCGGGAAACATCTTCGGCTCTCCGGCATACTTTCGCGCTTCGGCTGGCGCCACCAGCCCGGCATTCACCAACAACATTAGCGACTGGTCCATTCCGATCATGCCGAGGTGCGTTCCGGTCTGGATCACGGTGCTGATCTGATAGGTCTTGTTTTCGCGGATCAGGTTGTGCACCGCCGGCGTCGAGATAAGCACCTCGAAGGCCGCCACCCGGCCCGGCTGGTCGCCGCGTGGGAGGAGAATTTGCGATATGACCGCCGATAGTGATTCCGCGAGTTGCATCCGAACCTGATTTTGCCGGTCGGCCGGGAACTCGCCGATCACCCGATCGACCGTTTTGGCTGCCGACATTGTGTGGAGCGTTCCGAAGACGAGGTGGCCGGTCTCCGCTGCAGTGATCGCCATCTGTATTGTGTCGAGGTCGCGCATCTCGCCGATCAGAATCACATCGGGGTCTTCCCTCAGCGCTCCGCGCAGCGCCTCCATAAAGTTCGACGCACTCTTGCCGATCTCGCGCTGGTTGATGAGCGACTGCTTGGGGGGATGGACGAACTCCACCGGGTCTTCGATAGTGATGATGTGCTTCGGCGTCTTGCGGTTGATGAAGTCGATCAGCGCCGCAAGTGTCGTTGACTTTCCCGATCCGGTCGGGCCGGTTACGAGCACCAGCCCTTTCGACCGCATGACCACCTGCTGCATCACCGCCGGGACGCCTAACTTCTCAAGTTCGGGGATTTTCGAGGGAACGATCCGAAAGACCGCCGATGCGCCGAAGATATTGCGGAAGAGGTTGGCCCGGCAGCGGTCGCCGGCCGTCAGATTGATCGAAAAGTCAAGTTCCGACGAGGTGCTGAAGTGCCGTTGCAAATCGCTCGACATGATCCCCGCGAGCAGTGTTTCGATATCGGCCGGCGTGAAGTCTTCCCCGAGTCCATCGGCGTAGTCGCTCATCTTCACCAGATCGCCGTGCAGCCTAATCATTAGCGGTGCTCCGGCGCAGAGGTGAATGTCCGAAGCCCCCAACTCGCAGGCGAAGTCGAGGATGCCAACCAGTGGCGATGCCGGCGAAGTGATCTCACCCGGCAAGTGTGCTTTATCCATCAATGAAAGTGGTGTCTCGTTGCCTAATGACTTTTCCTGACAGTCTTTGCCTCTCCTGGATCGAATATACGCCCTGCGGATATGCCGGCCTCAAGCAGCGACCGGATCGAAGCGCCGGTCAGGATCGGCTTAACAGAATCCTCCTCAATGGTGGATAAGCTGTTTCCGGCAAACATCTTTCGGCAGTTGTCGTCCACCACGAGGATCTCGAAGAGGTCGTCGTAACGGTCCGTTCCGTAGCCATTGCATCCTTCGCAAAGGCCTGAGACCGCCTGTCCGCGTCGCGGCGAGATCGTGCCCCCGCAGGTTCCGCAGGCGAGCGCCACGCGGCGGCCCGTCCAGATGACACGCAGCCGGTCGGCCAGCAGCGCACCGCTCCCGACCGACTCACGCAGCGCCTCCAGTGCCAGATGGGTTTGCAGAAAATCAAGCCCGAGCAGGATCAACCGGTCACCGGCGGTTTCGAAGAGCCGCCGCGCCGACGTAACCGATGCCGTTGGCACAATACCGGTGTCAAACGGCTGCTTTAGAAACCATTCCAGACTCTCACCCTCCGGTCCGGCTTCGAGACGCCGGACCAGTTGATGCTCAAAACGGACCCGTGGCTCGATTGCGAGCATATCGAGTTTGCGCGGCGCCAGGAGGCTCACTATCGCGTAGAGCATCCGTTGGCGCTGAAACTCATCGAATGCATTGACGATCACTATTCCAGTCTGTCGGCGGGGGCGAAAGAGCCCCTCCAATGCCTTGCGATGCGATACGGTCAAGGCTTGAAATTCTACCAAAGTCCTTGCGGGCTGATAAGGATAGAGGTCGAGCGCCAGACTCTCGGCACTGTTTTCCCTTAGGAAAGCGAACTCAATCCGGACCCGGACGGACTCGATACGGGCATTGAGCACTGCGCTCTCACGTGTCCCGTTCATTTCAACCGACAAGCCAGCCATTACCCGGAATCGCGTCCAGATCGGCAGGAATTGCTCCTTCGACCAGGCCTTGCGGATGACCCAGCCGCGCTCGAGCCGGAAGGCGGCTTCAGCGCCATCGCCTGAAGGACGGATCAGGATGCGACGCGCGCCAGTCCGGTAAGCCTCGACCAGCAAGGCATAGACCGTCGCCACGCCGGAGGCGTCATGCGACGCAGTCTCCGAGATCAACTGCCGCTCCTCCGGCTCAGGCAGTAATTCGAGCGCGTATTGAATGCGCGCTGCCGGCCCGACCGCCCGCCGGACGTCGCCGGTCGTTACCGCCGCCAGGAGGTCGAACGACTCGTCGTCAAACGGATCAGCCATCACAATCGTCACCCCGCCCATGGCATCGGGCAGCGGTATCGCCTGCGACGACCGGAGCAAATTCGGCGGATAGCGCTGCAGAAGATCCCGATCGACCATCTCCTGCGTGACCAGCACAAACGGGATCCCCAACTCCCGGCTGACCGCCCAGTTGATGTGATCTTCAAGGCAGATGTCGAGCCCTACAAGTGCGCCGCGCAGCGAAATTCCGCGCTTGCGACTCTCGCGCGTTGCCGCTTGAAGGTCGGTTCGGGCCACGACATTCTGCCGAACAAGGATCTCGCCGAGCCGTTTATCCTCTTCATCCATCTTACGACCGAGGTTTGATTGCCAGGGTTTTCCGGACGATGTCGAGCAGACGTTCGTTGTCGAACGGCTTCTCGACGAACGTAATCGCTCCGAGCGACGCCGCCACGTCCCGATAGTCGCGTCCGCTCTGCGCGGTCAGCATTATGGCCGGCGCGCGGAGGCGCGGCTCATCGCCGTAGAGTTTCATTAGGACGCCGAACCCGTCGAGGCGCGGCATCATGAGATCGAGGATCACCAGATCGGGCATGGTCCGGCGCGCGGCTTCGAGGGCTGCGACGCCGTCCGAAGCGCTTATAACCTCGTAGTTTTCGGACTCCAGGAGATGCGTCAGGATGCTGATCAAGGCGGGATCGTCATCCGCGATGAGGATGCGCTGCTTGTTGGTCACTATCAAATCTTGTAGTCTAAACGGTGTGGTCTTGGGTCAACCTCGATGCCGGAAGAGTGATCCGAACGGTCGTCCCCTTCCCGGGCTGGCTGACGATCCCTATCCGGCCGTCGTGTCGGGCGACGATGCCATGCGCAATCGAGAGTCCCAGTCCCATACCGCTGCCGACGTCGCGGGTGGTGAAGAAGGGCTCAAAGACCAGGCCCAGGTTTTCTTCCGGAATGCCGATCCCGTCGTCGGAGACCTCTATCAGGACGAAATCTCCTTCATGCTTCAGCCCGACTTCGATCCGACCCTTGCCCGTGGCGACTGACTTCGGTCGATCGATCACCGCCTGAATAGCGTTAGTGAGCAGATTGAGCGCGGTCTGCCCGATCTGCCCGCTGTTGCAGAGATAGGTCGGCAATGCGGCATAGGACTCCTTTACCTCCGCGACTGGCTCCCAGCGATGGCGCAGGACATTGACCGTCGAGTGGAGGATCGTTGCCAGATCCGAGAGCTGTTCGTCGCCTCGATCTTGCGCCGTAAAGGTCCAGAGATCCTGCACAATCTGGCGCGCCCGGACGACGCCCTCCCGAACATCGGCAATAAGGGACGGGAGGTCCTCTCGAATGAATTCGAGATCGACTTCACCGTAAGTTAAAGCACCCGCTTCGCGTTCTGCATTGTCCTGCGACACGGCTTGGGCGTCGATCAACTTCAGCATCCCACCGTAAGATTCGTCGAGGATTTCGATATTGCCGGCAATGAAATTGAGCGGGTTGTTGATCTCATGCACCAGGCCGGCGAGCATCTGACCGAGCGATGCCATCTTCTCAGACTGCACCAATTGGCTCTGCGCTTCCTTCAACTTAGCCAGAGCATTGGCAAGAGCCTGGTTGCGCTCGCCCAACTGCTTCATCAGGAGCGCGTTCTGGATGACGATTGCCGCGCGGGCAAGGAACTGCTCGTGAAGATAGCGTCCTTCAGACTCAAACTTGAGCGGTGAGGTCGAAGCCATACCGAAGGCGCCGATAGTCTTTCCGTGAGATGCTATCGGCCAGGCCATTCGATATGCGGGATCGCCGTCGGCAAGGCGCGGCGTCCGTTCGTGAGGAAAGATGCGGATGCTCGACGGCTCGCCCGTCAAGCCTGCTTCGCTGACGAGCCACCGGCTAAGGTCGTCCAACACCGCCGAGCCAGCTTCCAGATCGCTGACAAGATAGTGCGCCGGCGCATCGCCGTCCCTAATGCAGACTCCGCCGACGACAAATTCGAAGACGCGCGAGTAAAGTTGCACCACCTGTTGTATCAAGTCTTCGAAGTCGGCGACCTTTGCCCCGAGTCGTTCCAGTTCCCCGGTAACGGTCATAATAAAGAGGCGCTGGTCAAGCATTCGGTTGACGGTGCGGAGGATCTCGCCTTCGCTCACCCGTCGCGGCGGGATAGGCGAGGTCGCAGTTTGCGCCGAAAGTCGATCTCGAATTGTAACCAACAGGTTGTCGTCTTCGAGGTCCTTGACGACGTAGGCGTCCGCTCCGGCCGAGAGCCCCCGAAAACGGTCGCTCTGCATGTCGCGCGAAGTGAGGATCACCACCGGCACCCGTTTCGCTTCGGGATCTTCCTTCAGCAGGCGGCAGACCTGATACCCGTCCATGCGGGGCATCTCGATGTCGAGCACTACCAGGTCCGGTGGCGCTTCGTAGAACCGCAGGACCGCTTCGACACCGTCCGCCGCGGTCGTAACCCGCCAGCCCTGCTCGCTGAAGAGGAAACCGAGGATGCCGGTCACAGTCGGGCTGTCGTCGGCCACCAGAATGAGCGGCCCATCAGAGGTCATAAGGCAATCATTATTAGAGCCTGGGGAGTTGGCATACAAGCCGTCCGGGCGGGATCATCCCGCCCCGGATAAATCAGTTTACGCCGCTGAAGGCACCTGGCCCGTTGCCGTGAGTGCCGCCAGCAACTTTGGCACATTCAAGAGGAGCAGCATCTCATCGTTCCCGAGCGCTGCAGCACCGGCGATCAATTCTGCACCGCGGGCAATCTCCGGCAATGGGTGGACGATCATCTCGGTCTCGGCGATAATCTTATGCACTGCCAGGGTGCCGCTGTTAAGCCCATCGGTGCAGATCAGATGATAGGCTTCGTGTGCCCGCGCCGGCAGCGGGGTGCCTTCGAGCAGCGCAGCAAGCGATACCGGCGGATGGAGCATAAAGGAGGGCCCCGAAGAATCGGCTTCCTCGAGAGCCGCGATACCATGACGGGTCGTCTCACGGACGAGCGCGGTCGGCAGGCCGAAGTAGCGCAAGTCATCTGGTGCATCGCCCAGTCCGCGCAGCGCTACGATGAGCGCGCGCTGGCTCGAGAGCGAAGTCGGCACCTGGAGGACGATGCGTGTTCCGAGTCCGGGCGAACCGTCTATTGACACATCTCCGCGCAGTTCTTTTATCCGACGCCGCACTGCAGCCAGTCCTACACCCCGTCCTGATACATCCGACGCTACCCGCCGTGAGGTGAAGCGCTCGTCGAAGAGAAGCCCGCGAACATCACCCGGCGAAAGCAGAGCATCGCGCGCAGCGATCCCCAGTTCGATGGCTCGCTTTAGAATCTGGTCGAGGTTGAGTCCGCCGCCATCGTCGGCAATCACCAGCCGCGCCCAACCGGCAATCTCGAAGCCGCCTACAGTCAACTGCCCGCGTCGCGGTTTGCCTGCCTTCTCACGTTCGTCGGGCGGCTCGATCCCGTGGTCGAGGGCGTTGCGGACGATGTGCAGGAGCGGTTCGCGCAGCAATTCGACAATCCTCCCGTCGAGCCGCACCGATTCGCCGGTGAACTCGACTTCGACCTCCTTGCCGAGCGCCCGTGCCAGTTCCCGTGCCTGAAGAGGGATCACCTCCAGCAGTTCGCTAAGCGGCCGCATCCTAAGTTCAACCGCGCCGGAATCTATCTGACGCATCGCACGATCGACATCGGCGATTCTCTCGCGCAGGCCGATGGCAATCCTCGACAATTCGTGCGCCAATCGGTCGGGCTGTAGCACCCCTTCGTCCTCGATCCGTCGGCTGAGCCGTTCGATCTGAGATTGAGACTGACGAAGGCCGTCTAGCGACTCGGAGAGTTCCCGACCGTAAAGTAGAATGTCATCGAGGGCGTCGATATCGACCCGCACGGTGCTCTCATCGACGCGACGGGATGAAGTGGCGATGGGGACCGCTGCCTCCGGCGGACGGCCCGGCCCCTCAGGCGCAATTCCTGTGCTGGTGTCATCCGCGCCAGAGGTGAGCGTCTTCCGTTCAGGACCCGAGTTGCCGGCCAACCGTTCAAACAGGACTAAAGTCCAGTCGGGAAGATCTGGGCTCTCCTCAGCGCGCTCGAAGAGGAGCCGGTCGATGGCACTCCGCGACTCGGCGATCAAATCTATCTCGCCCGGCCCGGCACGTCCTTGCTTTCGCAGCGATATGAGGAACTCTTCGAGGCTGTGGGTCAGGCGATTGACCGCCGTGAAGCCGATCATTCTGGCGCCGCCTTTGATAGCGTGGGTGAGGCGCATCAACTCCCGCATTGCCTCGTCGAATGACTCGCCGCCGTCCGAATGGCGTTCAAGGCTTAGCATCGCCTTGTCGAAATCGGTGAGGTTGTCGCGAGTCTCCTGACGGAATCGTCCGGCAAACCGGCTCAGGTCAACCTTGGCCATACTATGCTCTGCCTGCAACAAGCACTAAAGTCTGACTCCAGCCGTCAGGTTGTGCAGGTTTGACGCGAGGGTGCGCATAGAGGAGGCGATGTCGCTGAGCGACTGCAAGCCGTCGCGCAGCGCTGAGGCTTGCTGGTCGATGTCCTGCAAGGCTGCTACCAGTTGCCCGGACGCGCTGTCATGACGATTGATAGCCCCCGATATTTCTTCCACCAGTGCAGTGGTTCGGCCCGAGCCTTCCCGGATGCGGTGCAACACCGAGACCGTATTGAGCGCGGCATCTGCCCCGAGCCGCACCTTCTCCGACTCAACCTGTGATATCTCGTCCAACTTTTCACTCGAGGTCTGGATGTCGAGGATGCGGGAACGGATCTGGCCGGCAGACTCGGCGACATTCTCAGCCAGGCGGCGGATTTCACGCGCCACCACCTCGAACCGGCGTCCCATTTCGCCGGCGCCGGCAGCTTCGATCGAGGCATTGAAGGCGATGAGTTTAGTCTGGTCGGCGATCTGCTCGATGAACTCCATCACCTCTCCGACCTGATAGGCGCGCCGTTTCAAGTCGTCGATCTGACCGGCGCGATCTCGATTGACCGACGAAATCTCGTCCATTCGGGTCCGGCTTTCGTCGGTGGCAGCGACACCTTGCTCGGAGTCGCGACGGGTTTGGGCGGCTATCTGCACGACATGGGTTGACGACCCGGCGATTTCGCGTGTTGAGAGCGCCAGTTCCGACATCGTCCCGGTGAGTCGTGAGACCTCCTCCGATTGCCGGATTGAGAGCGACGCCTGATGCTCGACCGTGTCGAGGATGCCCTTGGCTCGTCCCTCCATTTCACCTGAGACTCGCTGCAAGGCTCGTGTCAGATCGCGCAGGTTGTCGGTCATGGTGTTGAAGGCTGCGGCCAGGACGGATAGTTCGTCGCCGCCCTGTTCGTCGAGCCGCCGTGTCAAGTCGCGCCCGGCGATGGACTGCGCGGCGTCGATAGCCGATCGGATGCGGCTCAAGAGGACACGCCGAAGCACGAGGCTATAGACGAAGGCTCCGACAACAATGGTCGAGAGACCGCTGGCGAGAATGGCAAATGCCACTTGCAGAGTGGAATGTTCGCCATCGGATGTGCGCAGGACGTAGAGCGTGGAGGTTATCGTAACCGCTACCGAGAGGACGAGGATCCCTACGAACGGGATATAGAGTTTGTCGGTCAGGCCGATCCGCAGCCAACGGCTCACGGGTGTTTCCTCCGGCAAGAATAAGGTTATTGTGCCGTCGGGTGCCACACCCGACGGTAGGCGTCAGGTGTGGACACCTGACACCACATCCAATGATTTCCTGTGCCGTCAGGATGGCGGCGTCACAATGTCCCGTTTATTGTGCCGTTGGGTATCCCCACCCGACGGCAGGTGTCAGGTGTGGACACCTGACACCACATCCAATGATTCTATATTCCTTTTCTTCCCATCATAAGCCCTTGCAACAACTGCGTGGACGACAGGAGCAGCGCGGTCGGGGGATGATCCTCAGCCGGATTCGTCACCAGCCTTCCGGCGGTGCCGGGAGGATGCGGCAGGGATGCCAGTTCACCGCCTGCAAAGGGAAGCGCAGCGATATCGAGCAACTCTTGAAGGTCATCGAAGAGCAACACCCCCCTTAGCCCGCTATCTTCGATCAGGACGGCACGCGCTGAGTCGCCGGGCTGAAAACTGCCCTGTCCCCAGAGGCGCCCGGCGTCTATAGCGGCTTCGATGCCGCCGCGAAAATAGATCAGCCCGGGAAGCCAGGGCGGCGATCCCGGCAGCGCGACGATCCGGCCGACCCGCTGCACCGCAACAACTCCCGCGAGCGGCAGAATGACCGCTTCCCCCGCAATGATCCCTTTCAGACTGGGCTGGCCGTCCTTGTCGAAGACTCTATTTATTGTGCCGGTGGGTGTCCCCACCCGACGGTATGTGTCAGGTGAGGACACCTGACACCACTTTAGTGATTCTCTCCAGTCTAATCAGCCTATATTGCGTCATGAGGTTGAGTCCTTGAGCACATTCAAGCCGGCAACTCTATCTCGACTAATGCCCCTCCGCCCTTTGGATTGACGGCCCGGATCGTCCCGTCGTGCGCTTCGACGATCTTCCGGGCAATGGTCATGCCAAGTCCGGTGCCGTTATGTTTGCCGTGAGTTACGAACGGTTCGAAGATCCGGTCGAGGATCTCCTTCGGGAAGCCGGGTCCGGTGTCAAGGAAGCGCAGGAGGAAATTTCTACTGTCGCGCCCGGCGTGGATCGTCAACCGGCCGCCCTCGTGCATAGCGTCGCGGGCATTGAGCGCCAGGTTAAGGAAGACCCTGCGAAGACGGTTGCGGTCGCCGTCGATGACACCTAACTCATCCCAATCGCGCACCAGGGTCAGAGCGGCGTCGTCGAAGTCGCGCCGCAGGTCTTCGGCAATCTCGGCCAGCAGCGCGCCGAGGTCGAATTCCTCGCGAACCAGTGACATCTCGCCGCGCGAAAAGTCGAGGATCTCCCGGGTCATAAGTGTGAGCCGGTCCACTTCGCGCAGAATGATGTCGCTGAACTCCTTGCGCCGCGCCGGTTCGAGGCGGTCTCCCGCCAGGAGCGACGCGCCGGCTCGAATGTTGGTCATCGGCAGTTTCAAATCGTGGATGATGCTCGACGCCATTCGGCCGATGGTCGAAAGGCGCTCTTGTCGAACCAACTCCTCCTGCGCTGCCTTTAACTCCTCAAGCGATGCCCGCAACTGCACCACCAGATCGCGGTTTTCATTTTCGAGACGGTAATGCTGGAATGCCTTGGCGACCGTCACCCGCAGTTCGTCGGGCGACCAGGGCTTAAGAATGTAACGATAGATTCGCCCCTCGTTGATGCTTTCGATAATGTCGCGGACGTCGGAATAGGCGGTCAGGATGATACGAATGGCATAGGGAGAAATCTTTAAACTCTCGACCAGCATCTGCACGCCGGTCATTCCCGGCATACGCTGGTCGCAGATGATCATGTCGATGGGATAGCGTTTCAGAAACTCGATGCCGGCGGGGCCGTTCTCGGCCAGATGGAGGTCGTATTCGCGGTGAAAGGTGCGCCGCAGCAGATTGAGATTGGCGCGTTCGTCATCGACGGCGAGGATGCTGGGGCGAACGGTAGAAGATGCGGACATAGAGGTTCTGATTCGTGTGCCGTCAGGATGGCGGCGTTACAATGTCCCGTTTATTGTGCCGTCGGGTGTCCCCACCCGACGGTATGTGTCAGGTGAGGACACCTGACACCACATCCAGTGCCTTAATATAGAGGTAATTGTGCCGTCGGGTGTCCCCACCCGACGGTATGTGTCAGGTGAGGACACCTGACACCACATCCAATGACTTAATCCGGCTGAAGTGGCTTAGCCGCCAGGACATAGAGGTTCACCGCCAAAACTGGCAGTGCAGTCGTATCGTTTCTAAAGATGGTGCTGCGCAGGATGCGGCGCAAGAGGCCTTTAGGGAGAACGTCGAGTGGAGCCGTGATATAGCCGCTCGCAAGCGGCTCAAGTCCGCTGCTTCGAGCCAGTTCGAGCGCTCGACGCAGCGTATAGATACGAGCCCGGGCAATCCGCTCGTGCAAGTGGCCTGGCAGGTAAGAGACGAACGGTATACGGTTCCAAGGCAGGAAGTTAAGTCCCGGCACCACCGCTCCGTGCGACTCGAATACCCACCATTTGTTAGGCACCGTGAAAAGAAAGAACCCGCCCGGCTTTAGCGTTCGCGCCACCTCCAGCACAGCAGCACGGTCATCGGGCACATGCTCGAGTACCTCGAACGAGACCGCGCCGTCGAGCGCTTCATTGCGCAGCGGCAAATCCCCCGCGCTGCCGCGGACATAGACGAATGCAGATCGGTCGGGAATCTCTTCGAGATCGCCGATCCGGGCGCTGTCGATACCGACAAGGGTGCGTCCGGGTCCGGACAGGAGTCGAGTCTGAGCCCCGTTGCCGCAGCCCAGATCGAGTAAAACCCGCGATGCTGCCCATTCCGGCACCATCTTATCCAAAAGCCGCCTGCGCCGCTCGAGTATCAACTGTCCCGAACGGGCCGGCCTCCCTGCTTCAAGATGCGCCGGAGTGGTGCTCACATCTTGAAGATAACGCATTGCAAAGGTAAGGGCAAGCCATTTGCCGGAGGGTAATTGCGCATTATATTGGATGACTATGCCAGTGTCAGGTTCCAGACATTGTGCCCATCTCCGGGCAAGCGCCCTTGGCCGCGCCTTGAGGCTCATTCTCACCATCCTTCCAGTGTGGGGTTTGCCCATCCTGATCGGCCTCTCTTCCGGCTGCCGCAAGGACGAGCCGGCGGCCTCGGCAGGTGGCGGTGTGGTCCAGTTGCAAGACTACTTTCCACTCGAGCGATCAGGACGCTGGATTTATGAATGGCACAACGCTCGCGGCGACCAATGGAGCGGATCGATGACCGTAACCGGTGAACGATCCGAAGCGAGCCTTTCCATTGTTACTGTTGCCGACACCACCCGGATGTTCGCGCTTACCGAGGCTTCGCGTTCGGCTTATGTCTGGGACGCCGAAGGCTTGAAGCACCTCTATCGCATATCTGCCGGTGGCGACTGCACGGCGTTTGATCCGCCCCGTCTGGTCTTTCCGGCGCGTCTTGAGACGGGCCGGATTGCCCGCAGTTCGTATCGTTTCCGGGTTTATTCGGCAGGTGGTGAGGAGCGTTTTCAGGCTTCGGTCGAGCAGCAGCAGAAACTCCTCGCCTCTGTGGAGATTGCCGTCCCGGGCGGGAGATTCGAAGCGGCTCCGGGCGTGGAAACGATATGGACCGACACCTATTCCGACGGCAGTTCCCAGACCCGCCGGCGGGCCGTTTGGTATGCCCGGGAAGTTGGGCCGGTGCGGATAGTCTCCGGCATCCCGGCAAACTCACCCCGTCTCGAAGGCGACGCCACCGGACTCCTCGACCGCCGGTGATCGATTATCGTGGTTGGAGACCTTTGGCGGCGGCGCTTCTCCTATCCTTTTCGGGATGGCTTGCCTACACCTACGGCAACGGAACCGGCTTGCCGACCGACATCGCCCGCAGATACCTCGACTACGTAACCCGCGAGGAGTATGACCGCGCACTCGCGCTCGCCGACAGTCTTGTCGAAGCCACTCCGGACCACCCCGGCGGCTGGCTCCTTAGGGCTATCATTTATAACAACCGCAGTATAGATTTCGAGGATTCGAGCGAACGGGCTGCCCTCTTCGCCGCTTGCGACAGCGTAACGACGATTGCTCTACGGCGCATCGCGGCCGGTGATTCGGCCGGCTCCAACTGGTTCTACCTCGGCACCGCCGAGGGCTTTCGATTGTTAGTTGCTTTGCGCGGTGGACGCAACATCGATGCCATACTTGCCGGGTCGCGCGCCGCCACGCACCTCGAGACTGCGCTGGCCCGCGATCCATCCTGCGCCGATGCCTGTGTCGGGCTGGGCAATTACTACTACTTTAAGAGCAAATACAGCGGCATCTTACGCTCACTCGGACTGGTAGCCGACCGCCGTCAAGACGGAATAGCAATGCTCGAACGAGGCGCGCGGGAAGGCGTACTGACCGATCTGGCGGCGCAGTCTTCGCTGGCTTGGATTGCCATCGATAAGGGCGATTATCATAGAGCCGATTCCATCGCCGCGAGCCTCCTCGATCGTTATCCCGAAAACCGCGCCTTCCTCTGGGCGCGCGGTGCAGCCCGGCGCAGGATGGAAGACTGGGACTCAACCCTCGCCATTTATAACCGTATCCTCACTTCGGTTCGCCGTCAGGCGCGTAATAACCACTTGAATGAGGTGAGTTGCCTGAATTCCATCGCTACTGCCTATTCGAAGCAGGGCAAGTGGGCTGATGCGCAACGTGCTGCTTCGGAAGCCCTGGCGTTGCCGCTTTCGAAGTCTGTCCGCGACCGCAAGGCGAAGGATTTGAAGAACCTCCGTTCGATACAAGCCGAGGCGGAGGAGCACTTCGAGTGAATCCAATCCGACCGAATAGCCATAACTACTTCACTGATAAATCATCCGACATTGCCTGCGGTTAGTAGTGATGAAGCGGACATTTATAACCGTGCCGCACTGCTGGCGGCTATAGAATCACTTATACCACCCGCCGTGATTGCCTCAGCCCGGGCGCTAAACTGCGAACTCTACCTCGTCGGAGGATCGCTTCGTGACCTGCTGCTGGGGCGTGGCGCGAGCGACCTTGACCTGGCAGTGGTTGGCGACGCGCTTGAACTGGCTCGAAGGGCCGGCAAATCGCACGGAGCCGGCAAGATCGCGCTCTATGCCAGGTTTCAAACCGCGCTCCTGCAGTTGCCGGAGGGTAAGATTGAGTTCGCCTCGGCGCGCCGCGAAAGTTATCAGGCCGACTCCCGCAAGCCGGCTACCGTCAGCAGTGCTACCATCGAGGAAGACCTCGCCCGCCGCGACTTCACGGTCAACGCGCTCGCTTATGGCCTGACCGGACCGCATCAAGGCGAGTTGATAGACCGCTTCGACGGTCTGGGCGACCTTGAGCGGCGCATTTTACGGACGCCGCTCGAGCCGGAGACGACTTTTCGCGACGACCCTCTAAGGATGCTGCGCGCCATTCGCTTTGCCGCTGAACTCGATTTCGGCATTGCACCCGAGACCCTGACCGGTATCAAGCAGTGCGCCGACCGGATCGGCATCGTCGCGTCGGAAAGGATCGGAGACGAGTTCCTGAAGATGCTTGCCGGGCGCGATCCGGTTCGCGCGATGCAACTTATGATCGAGACCGGATTTATGACGCGCCTTGTCCCCGAAGTGATGAAGATGTCGGGGGTGGAGCAGGTAGGGCGGCATCACCATAAGGACGTCCTCATCCACTCGCTCAAAGTGATGCAGAACGTCGTCAACACATCGCCCGACCCGATCGTCCGTCTGGCCGGGCTTCTGCACGACGTCGGCAAGCCGCGCACCAAGCGCTTCGAACCGCAGATCGGCTGGACCTTTCATGGCCATGAAGTCGTCGGGGCGCGGATAGTCGAACAGATCGCGCGACGGCTCTGCATCGGCAATGACGAAAGTTTGCGTCTGACCAAACTGGTGCGGCTCCATATGAGGCCGGTCAACCTGACCGACGAGGGCGTGACCGACAGCGCTATCCGGCGACTGATGGTCGATGCCGCGGATATCCTCGACGAACAACTGGTCCTTTGCCGTGCGGACATTACCACCGCCAATCCGCGGCTCGTCGAACGGTATCTGACTAACTTCAACGAAATGGCTGACCGGATGGGGGATGTTGCTGCGCGCGACCGGATGCGCAACTTTCAGTCGCCGGTGCGCGGAGAGGAGATCATGGTTCTCTGCGATCTCCCGGCCGGACCGTTGATCGGCGTCTTCAAGGGCCGGATCGAGGATGCCATCCTCGATGGTGTGATCCCCTACGAATATGACGCCGCGAAGGAGTATCTATTGAAGATCAAGGATGAGGTGCTGAGGGATAACGCGGAACGTCTCCTCGAAGAGAAACGGCAGCGCGCCCGGGTGCGGCGGTCGATCACTCGCGACTTCGCCTTCCCGAAACCGGAGAATGGCGGTGAGTGATAAATCGACGCGTTTGGAAGAGCCGGAAACGTCTCCCGACGACACATTGGACGAAGCGGGGCTCGAAAACGCGCGCTCCGGTGCCGTATCGCGACTAATAATGGTCTTGATGGCGCCGCAGCGGTTCTTCACCATAAAGGGTTGGCAGGATGGGTTCTGGGTGCCGCTCCTGGTTGTAGCGGTTGCCCTCGCCGGTCTGAAGTTCGTGCAGTTACCGGAACTGCGCACCCGGATTACGAGCCCCGAGTTTCGCACCGGCCTGGCACAGGAGAGAAACATCACGGAGGATGAAGCAGCCCGGATGACCGAGCGAATGGCTGCGACTGCTCCGGTCTATGTGATCGTTGAAGCCCCCATAATGATCGTCGCCGGTGCCGCCGGTCTGGCGCTGGCGCTATCTCTGATCGGAAGGATCGTCTTCAAGCAGCGGGTGCCCTATCCCGAACTTTTTGGGCTCGCTTCGTGGACCGGGCTTGTTGCAGCGATTCCTCTCGCCCTACACATTCCTCTTCAGTTGCTCAATCCCGAGTGGATTCTCCCGACCAATCCGGCGGCTCTGATGCCCGACGCCTGGCAGGCGAACTACTTTGCGCGCGTGGCAATGGCTGTCGATGCGTTTCTAATATGGCAGGTCTGGCTCATCAGTCTCGGCTCCAGTAGAATCTTCGGGGTCACTCTCCATCGGGCGGTCTCGGCAGTGGGGACGCTTTTCGTCTGCTTTGCCGTCCTTAATGCAATGCTCACGGGACCGAAGGGATGACTGTTTCAAGCCCGGCATTAGCCTTGAACAGGCTCTATTTCGGGGACAACCTCCCGGTATTGCGGCGCGAATTTGCCGACCAGTCGATCGACCTGATCTACCTCGATCCGCCCTTTGGGTCGCAGAAGCAGTATCGCACCAGGGAGAGCGCCTCCGGGACCGCCTACTCTGACATCTGGCGCTGGGAAGACGAGGCGAAAAAGGCTTACAAGGAGATTCAGGTCGGAGGGTCGAAGACCCTCGCCGGGATATTGAAGGCGCTGCGCGAAGTCTATGGCGAGTCGGGGTTGCTCGCCTATGCCGTCATGCTGGCGCCGCGGCTGGTCGAACTCCGACGAATTCTGAAGTTAACCGGTTCGCTCTATTTCCACTGCGATCAGCGCGCCTCCGGAATTGCCAGGCTGTTGCTTGATGGACTCTTGGGGGTCGATGCGCACCTCAGCAGCATAGTTTGGTGCTACGGATTGGGCGGCAGTTCAGCCCGGCACTGGCCGCGCAAGCACGACGAGATCTATTGGTATGCGCGTCAGCCGGGGCAGCACTACTTTTCGCCGCCCTTGATGCCTGCATCGTCGCAGCGAATGAAAGGGCAGGTCAAAAAGATCCCCGACTACTGGCTAATTTCAACGCTCAACAATATGGCTCGGGAGCGAACCGGCTATCCGACGCAGAAGCCGCTCGCGCTCCTCGAGCGCATCGTCACCTCGTCATCGCCGCCGGGTGGCGTCGTCCTGGATCCGTTCTGCGGCAGCGGGACCGCGCTGGTGGCTGCTGTCCGGTCTGGACACGCCTTCGCAGGGATAGACCGGAGCCGTCTGGCGATAGCCACCACCCGGCTTCGGCTCGACTCGATGAGTCCGGCAATTGACTATCTATATAAGGAATATGATTAGGCGACCAGCGACCCTGCGCTTCTTTCTAATCTCCCTGATATTGACGGGGATATTGGCATCACGTCCAGCTATTCCATCCCCGCCACGACAGATGACCCTCGAAGAGTGCCTTATGGCTGCCCAGTCTGGCAATCCCGATCTGGCCAAATCGGCTCTCGAGGATCGCCTCTCCGGGCCGGGAGTCCGGGCTGCGCTGGGGCGCTTTCTGCCGACCCTAACGGTCGGTTACACCGCCGACCAGTCACGCTTCTACAGCCCCACCTATCTCAATCCCGACGGCTCGGTTGCTACCTTTCCCCGTATCGACTCGCTCTACAGCACCTATGTCGATAGCGCCGGTTATGTCCGGATGTCGCCTGAGCCTTATATTCGCGTAGTGCCGGTTCCTGAAGGAAGTCGTCGCAGTTCGGGCATCTTCATCCGCGCCGAGGAGATCCTCTTCGACGGCGGACGGAACTTCAACTCCTATCGGAATAGCCTTTATGCCAACGATTTGCGGGAGGCTCAGCAGCATCGGCTGTTGCACCGGGTGCGTCTTCAGACTACGCGCGACTACTGCACTGCGGTAAATGCATCGCAGCGGCTAATTCTGGCCAGACGGACGGTGGAAATGCGGACTCTCCTCCTCGACTTGGCAAGCACCCGGCTTAGCATCGGATCGGTTACGAGGCGGGATGTGCTGCAAGCCGAGGTCGATCTCGGTCGGGCGCGCAGCGACAGTCTCCAAGCCGGTTACGTCTGGCGGCGGGCGCTCGATGACCTGCGATTGACGCTTGGACTGCCTCTCGATCAAGAGATTCAACTTGCCGGACTGCCCTCGCCGACACCCTTCAGCAGGCCGCTTGAAGACCTGGTCTCGAGTGCCCTTGCCGGCCGCGACGACCGCCGGGCGGCTGAGTTACAAATGAAGATAGAAGGCAACGATCTCCGCTCAGCAAAGGGCGATTATCTGCCCCTGGTCGCACTCAACCTGACTCATAACCGCAGCGAGCAGTCGGGCCTCGACGTCGGGTGGCGGCTCACCCCGCGCAACCGGTTCACCTCGGTTGGACTTACTGCTTCATGGCAGATATTCGACCGCTTCACCCGCGGCCTACGGCTGGAGGAGGCGCGCGTCAGACTGCACCAGACCCGCCTCGACATGAGCGAACATGAACGGCGCATTCACCTTGAGGTAACCGCCGCCTTCGAACGCCTTCAAGCGCTCTACGAGCAGTTTCGAGCGGCCGAAGGCAATGTCCGTCTGGCGCGCGAGACGCTCGCTTTCGAGCAGGAACGTTACCGACTCGGGGCTGCGACACTGATCGATGTCAATCTGGCGCAGGTCAGTTACGAGCGCGCAGAAGGGGAGTTGATAGAAACGACCGGCAACTACCACATTGCCCTGGGCGAACTGGAGTTTGCCGTTGGCGAAGCGCTCCGGAGCGCTCCGTGAGCGAACTGCCGCTCATCCGTCTCACCGGCGTAAACAAGCGCTACCTGATGGGCAGTTCGGAAGTCTATGCCTTGCGCGACATCGACCTCTCCATCGAGCGGGGGGAGTTTGTTGCGATTATGGGTCCTTCCGGTTCAGGCAAGACGACGCTAATGAATATCATCGGGCTGCTCGATCATCCGGACGAGGGCCGATTTGAACTGGCAGGTCGGGACGTGAGCGATGCCGACGACGACGAACGGTCGGACCTTCGCAATCGGACCATTGGATTCATTTTTCAAAACTTCAACCTGCTTCCGCGGGCTACCGCACTGCGCAATGTGCGGATGCCCTTCACCTACCGGCGCGGGGCGTTCGGCGATCCCGATCAGGCGGCGCATGACGCGCTGGCCCGGGTCGGCCTCGAAGGCCGCTCGCACCATTATCCCAACCAACTTTCCGGCGGCGAACGGCAGCGCGTAGCCATCGCGCGGGCGCTTACCGGTGAGCCGGCTTTGCTGCTCGCCGACGAACCGACCGGCAACCTCGACCGCGCAACCGGTGAAGAGGTGATGAGCATCCTGCGTGAACTGTCCCGCTCGGGCCGGACGGTCGCAATGGTTACTCACGACCCCTATCTCGCTTCGACAGCCGACCGGATCGTCTCGATGCTCGACGGTCGGATCGTCTCCGCCTGACCTGCCACTTTCCCTAATCCTACACAGAACAACCTCTTAAGTCGGTTTGATCGCGCTTGAAAGGCGCGCTATTTCATTATTATTTTTGAAAAGTGAAACATTATTACATTTTTCTCTTGACAAACCTATTGTGCGCTTGTATTATGTAGCAAAGTTTCACCGGTAAGCACATTAACCGTAGATCATCACAATGTCCAGTATCATCACCCGCATCCGACTTATGGAGCCCAACCTGAAGGGCGCCGATGCCCGTCTCGCGCTTTACATCCGCGAGCGGCCGTCGGAACTGATCTATCGCTCGGTCGCCGATGTGGCTTCCGAAAGCGGGGTCAGCGAAGCGACCGTGGTCCGCTTCGCCCGCAAGTTGGGTCTGATCGGCTTTCAGGACTTGAAACTGCATTTGGCGCGCGAAGTGATCGCGCCCATCCGCAGCATTCACGAGTCTATCGCACCGGAGGATCCTCCGGCGGTTGTGATGCGCAAGGTCTTCGGCGGGCATATCGCAGCGATGAATGACACGCTGCAGGTGCTCGATCCGCTCAGCATTCAGAAGGCGGTCGCAGCGCTTGGCAAAGCGCGGCACATCTATTTTGTCGGCGTCGGCACTTCGGGACCGAACACCCTCGACGCCTATAATAAGTTCCTGCGCCTCGGACTTTCCTGCTCGGCTCATACCGACAGCCACCTGCAGGCGATGGCGGTCGGACTCTCGTCGCCCGAGGATGTAGTTCTGGCGATCACCCATTCGGGCAACACGCGCGACACGGTCTATACCCTTGAACTGGCGCGCAAGCGCGGTGCTACGACGATCGCGGTGACGAACTTCTCGCGCTCGCCGGTTACGCGCACCGCCGACATCGTCCTCTACACGGCTTCATCGGAGACAAAGTTTCGAGCCGAGGCAGTCGCTTCGCGCGTCGCCCAGGTGGCGATCGTCGATACGCTCTGGACCCTGGTCGCGCTGCGCGATCCGAAGCGGACGACCGAACTGCAGAATCAGGTTGAGCGTGCGGTCATCGAAAAACAATTCTGATGCCCGTGCCCGTCGCTCCGCACCGGAGAATACTGGTCGCGGGCACCGGCAGAGGCTCGCTCGTGACGAATCAGACATTCACCATCAACTGGATAGCGTTATGAAAGGGGGAAGTTCCGCCCTCGGGATAATCGAGACCCGCTCCTACGCCGCAGCCATCGAAGCCGCGGACGCGATGGTCAAAGCCGCGCGGGTTGATATCAGCGGACTCGTGCCGACCGGCGGCGGGTTCATCACCGTCGTCGTGCGTGGCGACGTCGCATCGGTCAAGGCGGCCGTCGAAGCGGCCGGCCAGTCTGCCGAAAAGGTGGGGCCGTTGGTTGCGGCTCACGTCATACCCCGGCCACATGAGGACGTCGAAGCGGCTCTCAGCCGGGGGCAGTTGTCGCTCACCCGGAGCGCCGAAGAGTGATCATCGGCCTGGTCTCCGGCACGGTCGCTGCGTCACACAAGAACCCCGCTTTGACGGGGCTGGTGTTGCTCGCCGTGCAGGAACTCGACCTGGCGCTCGAGCCGACCGGACGACATCTCGTTGCGGCGGACAGCGTCGGCGCCGGGCAGGGAGACCTCGTCCTGATTGCCAATGGTCCCTCCACCCAGACCATCGATGCCACGGCTAACCGGCCGGTCGATGCCGTCGCCGTCGCCATCGTCGATAGGATCGATCTTGAGTAATTTCTTGCATTACAATGGTATGCTTCGATTCATCGAGGCTAATGCCGCAATGAATTGCGGCAAACAAGGCACGGAGCCTGGCAACCCATGACGCCGATTTCCGAATCTTCCGCCCGACGCGAAGTGATCGCGGTCGGCAAACGGATGTATGAGAAGAATTTCGTCGTCGCGACCGACGGCAACCTTTCGGTGCGGCTGGGGCGGGGACGCTTTCTGGTGACCCGCTCCGGCATCTGCAAAGGCGATTTGACCGATCGCGACCTCGTCATATGCGACGAGTTTGGCAACACCATCCGGGGGGGGCGGGTCTCCAGTGAAGTGCTCCTGCATCTGGCTGCCTATCGCCTGAGGCCCGACGTCCTGGCGGCGATTCACGCCCACCCGCCCTATGCAGTCGCTTTCACCCTTGCCGGAGAGTCGCTCGCCGACGCGCTCCTGCCCGAAGTGGTGATGTCGCTCGGCTCAATCCCGACGACGTTATTTGCCGCCCCCGCTTCACCGGAAGGAGCGGACGTGATCAAAGAAGCGATCGGCAAGCATGATGCCGTCATCCTCGACCGGCACGGTTCGCTTACGGTCGGCACGACGCTTTGGGAAGCCTATCACAAGTTGGAACGGCTTGAGTTCGCCGCCCGGGTGACCCACTCGGCGCGTTTGCTCGGGCCGGTGCGACCGCTGTCGCCTCAAGAAATGGCGCAGGTGCAGTCCTCGCTCGAACGTTACCGGTCAGGAGCCGCGAAGCCGGCCAAGCCACGCTTCACGATATCCGGCCGCTATACACCCGCTCTTAAGCCGCGTTCGCCGCTTGAGAGCATCGTTGACGCCGACATCGAACGGTTGGCGCCTTTAGTGCGAAGAATCATCGAGGAGGGGCGCATGTAAAAGTGGCACTATGCGCATCGCCCGATGCGCTATTCAGGGTGCGAGGGGGAGCGGCGATGCCGCTCCCCTTTGCTTTTGCGCCACAAATGGAGTTATTTTGATTAGTTACCAGCGCTGGCAAGGTTTGCCTGCCCGACCACTCTTGAGGAGTCCCATGCCCCTTCGCCGCTTCATCATAGCACTATTCACCACCGCCCTTGCCGGTACCGCAGCATTTGCTGCCGACAAGGCGCCCGACTTCAGCCTAAAGGATGTCGATGGCAAGACCCATAAACTATCGAAACTGCTGAAGGAGGGTCCCATCCTGCTCGACTTCTGGGCGACTTGGTGCAAGCCCTGTCTTGAGGAACTGCCGATGATCGAGAAGATCGAGCAAGCCTACCGCAAGGATGGACTGCGGGTCGTCGCGGTTTCGGTCGATAACACCAAGAGCCGGTCGAAGGTGAAGCCGCTGATCAAGGCCGAAGGGTGGGACAACTTCCTCGTCCTGCTCGACGAGACGATGGAGGTGCGCCGCCTTTTTGGAGGGACGACGATGCCCTTCACCGCATTGATTGCGCCTTCGGGGGAGATCCTTTACAGTCATGTCGGTTATGTCCCGGGTGACGAAAAGAAACTGGAAGCCGCAGTCGCCGCCTATTTCGGCAAGGAGCCTTCAGTAACGGAACCGGCAGGTGAATCGACGCCATCGGCGGCTGACGAGTGAAACGACCCGGCATCCTGGCACTGGCAATTCTGTTAGGCACCACCGGAGAAATTCTGGCCGGAGGCATCTCCGGACAGAACGAACTGCGCTACGCCCGACGCGGCACCGGCGACATACTAAAGCCGGCCGGCAACTGGGGGTATTTTGAGAATGACCTCGAGATCGACGCCACTCACGAAGCCTTTCGGCTTCATTTGCGTCAGAGATTCCTCCACCCCTCGGAGTTCGGCGTCGAGCAATCGGGCTTTCGCGCTATCGATAAAAAATACCTCGAGTATCGCGGCGACTATCTGACCATCCGGGGCGGCGACTTCTACCGCAACTGGGGGCGCGGCCTTATCATGGGAATGACTGAGGTGCGGGAGATCAACTACGACACCGGTCTGCAGGGAGTTCTCGTCGAAGGCGCCTACGAGGACTTCGAGGGCGCGATCTTTCGCGGTGGCGAAATCGACACCAGCGGCGTGGCGCAGGAGTCGGCCGAAGGCTTGAACTTAGGCTACCGGCTGCCCTTTGGGCTCCGGCTGGGGACTTCTATTCTGCACTTCGACGAAGGTCCCCGTCATACGGCCTTCGATCGACGCGGCTACGAGGTCAATTACCCCTTCGACTTTGGACAGGCCTACGTCGTCTATGTCGCGGATAGTTTCGATCCTGTTGGCGGCCGGTTTTCACACGGCTTCTACAGCGCGCTCGAACTCTATGGCACCGGTTGGGGCGCCGTGATCGACTACAAGAACTACCGCCTGCCGCCCTACTTTACGCCGGCGTTGCAGTATCCGCCGCCGGTGCAGCCGGAGGTTACCTTCAACGTCTTCGACCGCTACCCGCATACACCCTACTACGACAACGAAGTCGGCCTTCAGACCGATATTAACCTCGCGCTTCCGTTCGACTGGTCGGTCAAGATCAACTACGACCAAGTGTCGCGGCAGAACGTCCTGACGATGCTGCCGTCCTATCGGGACTATCTCGGACCTTACTGGAGCCTCTGGTCGAAAGCCGAGCGGAGTCTGCCCGGCGGGGACCGGTATGCTGTGCTGGCCGGATATAAGGAACAGACCTCGTTCTGGCATCGCTATGGCGGCGGCGCGCATTATGAGCATCGCTGGATGCATGACATCGCCTTTACTACCGAGTTTCAGCACCTCTGGAATGTGATGCTGCATGAGGTCTTTCAAGGGCAGGATCCGAGCGGCAACTGGCTCTATGGCGACCGGCAGTTCCGGGACGCCCTGGTGTCGTTTTCGGTCTCCAAACCGCGACTCGGCACCATTACATTCTTATGCGAGCGGTCGGGGGATATTTACGACATCAGCGGGGTGCGGCTCAATAGTGAAGCCAACCGGAAGTTCTGGGGCGCGGACGGTTACTGGCCGTCGGCAGAGCTGGCTATTACCGCCGTCGAAAATCACCAGTTGCGGCTCTTTTATGGCTATGAGCGGGGCGGCATCCGCTGTTCGGGAGGTTTGTGCCGAAACGTCAACCCGCTTAAGGGCGTCAAGGTAACGCTGACGTCGCAGTTCTGAGGTATCAAGTATCAAGTGACAAGATTGGATATGTGAATGATGCGAATTACGGGCTATTTGTGAAGCGTCCAACATTACTCCTGGCGCTCATTCTGGCCGTTGGCGCATCGCAAGTTGATGCCGCCGAGGTGCACCGGATCGAGGTGCAGGGCGTCATCAACCCGGTATCGGCGAAGTTCGTCATCGACGCCGTTGACCGTGCCGAACGCGAACGCGCGGATGCGCTCCTAATCGAACTCGACACCCCGGGCGGATTGCTCGAAGCGACCCGTCAGATCGTGCAGCGCTTTCTTGCCGCCGAGGTTCCGGTGATCGTCTATGTGGCGCCCGACGGCGCGCGAGCCGGTTCGGCGGGAGTCTTTATAACCCTCGCTGCGCACATAGCAGCGATGGCGCCGGGGACCAACATCGGTGCTGCGCATCCCGTCTCGATCGGGGGCGGAGGTCTGCCCGGCGGAGGTGCCCCCGACACCTCGAACAGCCGCATCATGAGCGACAAGGCGACCAACGACGCCGCAGCGCTTATCCGGTCTATCGCTCAGACCCGGGGCCGCAACGTCGAATGGGCCGAGAAGGCAGTCCGCGAGAGCGCCGCCATCACCGCCATCGATGCCCTCACCAACGGCGTTATAGACCTTATGGCACCGTCCGTAGATTCGCTTCTCAAGGCCATCGACGGCCGTGAAGTGCAACTGAAGTCGTCTACCAGGACGCTTGTTGTCGACTCGGTGACCATCCGCACCATTGAAATGACCTGGCGCGAGCGGTTCTTCAACCGCATCAGCGATCCCAACATTGCCTATATCTTTATGATGATAGGCATTTACGGCATTCTGTTCGAGTTCTACAACCCCGGAGCTGTGCTGCCGGGAGTTCTCGGTGGGCTGGGGCTACTTCTTGCCTTCTTTGCCTTCCAGGCGCTGCCGGTCAACGCCGTCGGCGTGCTCCTCATCATCTTCGGCATCATATTGCTTTTACTGGAGATCAAGGTGGCCAGTTACGGCGTTCTGACCGTCGGTGGGGCGGTCAGCCTCTTCCTCGGTTCGCTGATGCTCTTCGATCCTGCCGTCCCTGCGATTAGGGTCTCGATCGGGGTGATCATCCCCGCGGTGCTCTTCACGGTGCTCTTCTTCCTCTTTGCCATCGCGCTGGGGATACGCGCCCAGGCGCGCAAAGTCTCGACCGGTCAGGAAGCGCTCGTCGGGGCGACGGCGAAGGTGATTTCGCCCTTTACACCGGAGGGCATGGTGCTCGTCGAAGGAGAATACTGGAAGGCGGTCTGGGAAGGACCGGAAGATCCGGCGGTGATCGAATCGGGTTCCGAAGTGAAGATACGGCGCCTTGAGGGCATGACGCTGGTGGTGGGAAAGAACTAAAACGACAGACACCACAAAGCAACGAAGAAGTGAATAGCAACACTTTATCAATCTTGCTTCTTGACACTTGTTACTTGATACTTGACACTTGATACTTGATACTTGATACTCGGGAAACCCATCCCACCCGCCTGCTTCCACCGCTGATCGTCCTGCCTGCCGTTAAAGCCGCAGTCTTCCTCGCCTTGGGGATCGCCGCAGGCTACTGGATCGACATTGGATTCCCTACCCTCGCCTGCCTTGCTGCATCGTTCCTCATCCTCTCCTGGTTCGCTTCTCGCCTGCCAAGAGGCGCTTCCACCGCAACCGGCTTTGCGCTAATCGGTCTCGTCGCAGCGGGCGCTGCCTCGATCAAAGCCGTTCCGATGGAGCGCAACTTTCGCCCGGTTCGGCTAATTGCACAAGTTGAAGTACTCGATCAGCCGGTTCAGCGTTCAAGAGGCTATTCGTTCCCGGCGCGGATCGTTGACGTTTCATCATCACCGAAAGCGGAAGCGCTATCAGATCGCAAGGTCTGGCTCCACCTGTCCGGCCTGAAAGAGGCTCCGAAGTTAGGCGAGCGTCTCTCAGTAAGCGGAACATTATCATCCCACCCTTCGCGGCGCAATCCAGGCGACTTTGAACTGGCGTCATATCGAACCCGGCATGGCTTTATCGGGCTGATGAATGGGCGTCTTAGGAAGACGTCTTCAGACTCGATTTCCATTAAGGCACCAGATCGCTTGGCTCGCCTGCGCTATGACCTACAGAACGGCATCCATAGACTCTCAAGCGACCTTGGTGAGCCGCATAAAGCGCTCTGGAAGAGCCTCCTGATTGGCTACCGAAGCCATTTGGATCCAGCGTTGACGCGCGACCTGCAGGATACCGGTTTGTCGCATCTTCTCGCTTTGTCGGGCCTCCATGTTGGGTTCATGACGGCGATCTTTTACTTGACCGGAGGGCTGCTGCGGTTGCCACCGGCACGGCGGGGCGCTTTGGCATTGCTCTTCCTATGGATTTATCTCTGGCTTATTCCCGATCGCGGTTCGACGCTGCGCGCCGGACTGATGGCATCCTTTCTTGTCGGTGGGATCATCTTGAAACGATGGACACCTACCTTGAACGCGTTAGGCGCAGCCGGCATGTTCCTCCTGATCCTGCGTCCGGGTGAACTCTTCGACACCGGAACGCAACTCTCGTTTGCTGCAACCGCCGGCATTCTGCTGATTCATAATCGCTGGCTGGGTCTTTCCACGATGTCGCAACGTCCGCGTGGATTCGCTTTATGGGTCTGGTCGGCATTGGGGATATCGCTGGCGGCGAGTCTATTCACGTCACCTCTACTTTCGCATCATTTCGGTGCGGTGCCGGTCGGCGCACCGCTCTATAACCTCGTCGCAGTGCCGCTGCTTGGCTTCGCCTTTACGGGTATGTGGGCGGCGATCTTCGGAAGCCTGATCTACCTGCCACTCGGACGGCTTTTGGCTGAAGGCGCCAATGGAGTGCTGGCACTGTGGCAGTTGCTCTGCGAACTCTTCGCCTCGGGCGCTCCAGTCTGGACTATGCACCTGACGCCGCTGGCAGTTGCTGTAATGATGATTATGATCTTGTGGCCAATTATCGCTAAAGAGCGTGCAATGCAGCGCTGGATAATAACGCTGCTTATGATAACTTCGATTGTCGTTGCGGATCAGTTCTTTGCCGGGTCGTCCAACTTCCGGGTATGGTTCTTCGATGTCGGTCACGGCGACGCTCAACTCTGGCAGACACCGGCAGGGCGTCGAATTCTGGTCGATTGCGGGCCGGAATCGCCGAGCCGGTCGCCGGGACCGGTCGCCTCCTATCTGCGAAGTCGTGCCATCGAGCGCCTCGATCTCCTGGTCTTCAGTCACCTTGACGCCGATCATATCGGCGGAGCGCGAGCAGTGATAAAGCAAGTATCGGTCGCGACGATTCTGATGCCGGAGGCGGTGTCTTCTTCGAAGACCTGGCGGAGGATAGAGAGGTTGGGACGGCGCCGCGGCATAGGCTGGCAGTATGCAGAGCGCGGGATAGATATAGCCGGTCTTGACGACAACTGCGAACTAAAGGTCGTCGCTCCGCCACAGAATATTGCCGGGTGGGACGACAACGACGGATCGCTGGGCCTCCATTTGAGCATCGATACGGGAGAATATGGCAGGCTTCGCCTCATAACCCTTGGCGACATTGAGGCTCGCGGCGAGCGCGCCCTGCTTCAAAGCGGTCTCGATATTGAGGCTGGACTCTTGAAGGTGTCTCATCACGGCTCAGCAACCTCGACATCAGACGAGTTTCTTGCGGCGGTCGCGCCAAGGTTGGCAGTGATCCAACAAGCCGGACGGGACGAAGGCGGGAAGTATTCCGTTAGTCGGAAAGTGCTTGCGCGTCTTAGAGCGAGAGGGGTGGAGGTGCGTCAGACTGCCGAAACCGGTGCATTACTCTTCGAAGCGGCGGGGGGAGAATGGCGGGAAGTTGACTGGAGAAAGCCGACCCTTTGGGGCTGGCTTACGGGACGGGGAACCGGGTGAGCAGTCTGGCAGCCTGTCGTTTCGATTTGTGCCGGATGATGTGTCGTGTCCTAACATGGCTTGAATAAGTCAGTGCGATTATAGTTGCGTCTTGCCCGCGCAAACGGGCATCCTGACAAGTCGCGCTGGTCTGGGTTCCCGCCTTCGCGGGAACGACATTCAAAGGTCATTTATTATTACAAGACAGATTTAGTTTAACCTGACGATGCTACTACTTGGTGCAGTTAGTTCTTGTCTTCTCCCCCCTGCTCCGCGGGGGGGAATAAAAGGGGGGGCAATATGGGGTTGCACTTCTACCCCCCTGTAGTCCCCCCGCTGAGCGGGGGGACGAAACAAGATGATACTGCGCTCATCAATATGAATATAACAACCATTACTCATCTGTTTTATTTGCGAGGGGAACTATGATTCGCCTGGTCATCACCTCACCGTCTCGGATCCTCTGCAACGTGATCCCGACCGACTGCGCCACCTCTTTCAACCAGTCGAATTCGCTTCCCGGGAATTCACGGTAAACGTTTCTTGCCTCAACCTGAAAGCAATCAGCCTGCCTCGCTACCGACAGCTCCACCTTGCCATTTGCCTCCCGGACACATAGGTGAAGGAATTCCGTCAAAAGAAAGAGCAGCAGCGCCGGCTCGACCCCCAATTCCGGCAGGTCAACGGTCGGAACATCCATTACAATTTCGCACTCCGGGTGTGCCTTCTGGACGACATTGAGCGCGGTAGAGATCATATCGCCGGGCTTGTAAGACGGCTGCGCATCAGATCCGTTATGTCTAAAGGCATAGAGTTGGTCGAGGGATGCTTCGATCCGCTCGACGTGCTCCATGATGAGCGCAAGCCGTCGGGCAAGGTCCTCGGGCTCGACTTTGTGCACCCTTAGGAGCAGCAACTGGGCGTTTCCGGCGATGACCGCCAGTTCGTTGCGGAGATCGTGGGCGAAGCCGGTTGCCATTGTCCCCAGTGCAGCCTGACGACCCAGACGTATGTAATGGTCAGTTGTCAGTGGTCGGCACTTCAGTTAAGGTCCTTCGATCATCGCTCAACGTTCTCCTTATCCGGGCAAGGTTCAATACCATCGAGACCTCGTCGCGGCCGATTCCAAGTTGCCTTGCGATATCCCACTCATCGACCCCCTCCCGCCGCAGTTCAAGTATCCGGTCTGAGGGAATGCGATGCACTGTCGCAGCGGGGGGGTCGCGTCGGGTGGCGGGATTAATCGGTGCCGTCCGGCCCGAAGATGAGACGTAGTTTGCCAGGATGCTCGCGGCGACCGGGGGCGGCTGCTCCTGACGGGTGGTCGGTATAGACGAGGTGCGATAGGTGGAATTGGGGATGTGGTCAGAAGATTCGCGGCGGGTAGGCGGACCTTCCGGTTCGACAACCTCGTCCCACGGCGAGCGGCGCTGTCCGAAGGCCAAGAGCAGGATTGCACCGACTCCCGCAAGGAGCAATCCCCAACCCAGAACGAGATGCCCGGTCGGACCCAAATCAAGCAGGCGAGGCGGGATAAAGTCGGCGAGAACGCGTTTGGTGCGGGCGGTCGCTTCGGTCTGGCGAAGAAGCGGGGAGGGATTTACATTTGCAGGCTCCGGCCGGGAGGCAGCGACTTCGACTGTTGGCACCGGCTCGGGACGGATGCGGTGGAAGTAATGCGACCATTCGCGCGTCGCCGCAGCCGGATCGCCCATTGCAAAGTAGATCATCGTCCTCCGGGCATGAGCATCGGCGGCCAGTTCGGTCGTCCCGGCGGAGCGGCCAAAGGTCTCGAGTGCATCGGCCCACCGGCCCAGCCGCTGTTCAATCACCCCGGCGCGATGGGTTAGCCCGACATCGGACGGACTGGAGCCTTGCACCCGGGTGACGTAAGCAAGCGCCTCCTCGAGCCGCCCCGAGCGCTCGGCTTCACCTCCACGTTTGAGGTAGTCCGACCGGTTGAGTTCGAAGGGCAGGGAGCCGACCTGTTCGGCTTCGTCCGACAGGCGCGAGAGGTCGAGGATCAACGCCGGCGGCCCGCCGACGTAGTATTCGCGCAGAAATACCGTCCCGGCGACCTTGAGGCGGATGTAGCCCGACCCGGCATCGACCGAAGCCGATTGCAGGGCGCTGCCGGGCTTGAACCCGGTCAGTTGAGCGGCAGCCTCAGTCGAGACCACGCCATCTTTGAAGGCGATCTCGACCTCACCTGAGACGCGGTCATAGACGAGGTCGAATGCAGCGGCACTGTCACAGTGCAGGACGAGCAGTTCGAAGGCGTCGTGTAAGCCGCGATCGACCTTCAGCAGTGAGGCTGCGGGGAGGGGCTGCGCGGCAAAGAAAATAGGAAACAGGAGAAAGGCAGCCGGCAGCGTTATGCCGGATTCACGCACCACCTTGACGCAGCAGTGAGAGAAAGCCCTTGGCGCGCTCCATCTCCTCGTTCAGACTGGTCTGATAATGCTCCCAGTCAACCTCGCCGGCCTCGGTCTTCTTCAATTTCAGGTAGGAAATCACCTTGGGATGGAGTTGCGGGGGGGCGGCATACTCGAACGGCTCATAGCCGGACTTGTAGGCAAGGAGATTGGCGAGATTGACCACCATCGCAAGGTTTGGCTCGCGGTAGGAGAGCCAAGGGTAGGGATGGTAGTAGATTGCGCTCGTCTGATGTTGCGGCAGGTTCCATTGCTCTGCGAGCCAGCCGCCGACGTCGGCGTGGCTGAAGCCGAGTTGCTCAAGTTCGATCTGGTAGATCTCTTCCTTGCGCCCGGACGCCTCAGCAACCACCTTGCGATAGTCGTCGGTCAGGAAGCGGCAAAGGATCAGTTTACCCAGGTCGTGAAGCAGTCCGGCGACGAAGATTTCTCCGGCAATGCTGACCCGGACATGGCGTGTCAGGATCTTGCAGCCCGCAGCTACTGCGACCGAGTGAACCCAAAAACGGTGCAGATCGAAGACGTCGCCATATTCCTTTTCGTCGAAGGCTTCGACTACCGAAGCCGAGAGGCCGAGGTCTTTAACCGATTCGAATCCGAGGACGACGATGGCCAGGTTGATGGTGCCGATCTTTTGCGGGAAGCCGTAGAAAGCGGAGTTGGCAAGTTTCAGGATCTTGGCGGTAAGTGCTTGATCGCGGCCGATGAACTCGGAAAGTGCAGCGGCGGTTGTCTTCGGGTCATCGACCATATGGATGACCTTCATCATCACCGCCGGAAGAGTTGGTATGTTGTTGACGCGCTGGGTGATCTGGCGCATCCGTTCGAGACGCGCCTTATCGTCCACGGGCACTACCTTTGGAATGATGGACCTCGACCTTCGCGCATTGCCGGGACTCTAATGCGCGCCTAAATCTGGATATCGACATGTTTCCCCAACGATTGGTTTCCGGATGGGGAGGCGTCAAGCGACAAGGACGTATCGGGTTCACCATCCGAATCCGCTTCCTCGTCTTCCTCAGCCTCCGGCGTATTATCCGGTGCACTCCGGCGACGCTCCTCGCGCTGACGGGGTGTTTGATGGGTGACCAACGGGGGATGGATTATCACCGGTGCGGGGGTAAGTCCGTCCATCTCTCATTTCTCCAGCAGATTGCGCAGTCTTCCTCGCAACGTCGAAAGGATGCGGGAATGGATTTGCGAGACGCGCGATTCGCTGACGCCGAGGACGAGGCCGATCTCCCGAAGGGTCAGTTCTTCATAGTAATATAAGGCGATAACTGCCCGGTCAACCTCCGGAAGTTCATCAATGAGGCGAAGTGCGCAATTTTGAGCGTCCTTTTCCTCGAGGCGGGCGTGGGGATCGGCTTCGTCGTCGGGGATGAGGTCATTTAGGGACCCGGTTTCGCCTTCTTCGCCGGCGATCGGTGCGTCGAGCGACACGACAGGAAAGTCTCCTGCCGACTCCATGAATCGGGTATAGTCTTCGCCTTCCAGTCCGAGTTCCTCGGCGACCTCCCGGTCATCGGGCGGTCTTCCCAAGTCGGCGGTCAGTTTCTCGGTTGCCGCGTCGAGCATTTTCACCTTGCGGCGGGTTGAACGCGGCAAATAATCGATTTCGCGCAGACCGTCGAGGATCGCTCCCCGGATGCGCGGCAGGGCGAAGGTCTCGAATTTAAAACCACGCCCCGGTTCGAAGGCGTCGATGCAATTCAAAAGGCCCATAAGGCCGGCGCTGACGACGTCGTCGTAGGCAACCGAACCGGGCAGCCCGACCTTCATCCTTCCGGCGACCTGTTTTACCAGCGGGATGTAATGGACGAGCAAGCGCTCGCGCAGCAGCCCGTCGCGCTGCACGATATAGGTCTCCCAGAGGCGGGTTACATCGCCGTCCGGCTCGACCGGGGGGCGATAGAGTTGCGACGCCAGCGCGCTCACCCCCGAACTCCGAGGTCAAAAGCAGCCAGAGGGTTGTCGAGCGTTGGGGGGGGCGTCGGTGGCGCTTCAGCGGGCGAGGGCGCGGGTTGTTCAACCCCGGACTTTGACGACGCGCGATCGTCAACCAGGCGTATCAGGATGCCGCGTATCAGGAGCCCGGTCGTCGAGAGGGCGAGATAGACGACCGCAGCGGCAAATAGCGCGTCGAGCGGACCGGCATCACGCCAGAGGCGTCCCAGAAAGACGACGACGGCAAGCATCGCAGCAACCTGACGGCTTAGCACGCTGAAATTAGTTATAGTGGATCTTTCCATATGACTCTAACTGTATCTGACTTATGCCGTCTTCTTGGGCGGATGGACTCCTGCCCTCCATTTTTATTGCGTCCTGCCACCGAAGACTCTGGACCAGAGCGACTCCCGTTCCGGGGTTCCGCCGGTCCACGGCATCCGCAGCAGTTTGCGCACCATCATCCGCACGGCTATGGCGGCCGGTGAATTAGGAAAGAGGACTGAAAACGGACGCTGGGCAGCCACCGCTATACGCACCTGAGGGTCGTTCGGTATGAAACCGAGGAACTCAAGCGGAAACTGAAGGAAGTTCTGCACCACCAGACTGAGCCGGTCGAAGAGGTCTTCGGCTTCGGTCTGACTGCGCACCATATTGACCAGGATGTGAATGCGTGCGTTTGGGTTGCGCTGCGAGATCACCTTGATCATCGCATAGGCATCGGCGGTCGCGGTCGGCTCGGCATGGGTAACGATCACGGTGTCGTCGGCAGCAGCGGCATAGGATACGATCTCCGGCGAAAGTCCGGCTCCGGTGTCGATCAGGATCACGTCGAACGAGCGGTCGAGCGTGCGAAAGCCTTCCGAAAGGCGCTGTTCGATTTCGGCGTCGTGATCGAGCAGTTCGAGGTCGCCCGAGGCTCCGGGGAGGATTTTCAATCCGCCGGGGCCGTCGATCAGGACGTCGTTCAGACCGGCTCGCCCGCGAAAGACGTCGCCCAAGTTGTGCTTGGGATTGACGCCGATCAGCAGATCGAGGTTGGCGAGGTTGGCATCGGCATCGACGAGCAACACCCGACGGTCGAGCGCGGCGAGCGCAATCGCTGCATTTAGCGCAAAATTCGACTTTCCGACGCCGCCCTTTCCGCTGGTCACCGTGAGACGTAGAGCACTGCGCGAAGCCCGTTCGACGGCTCGCGACTCGGCTGCGCGGCTACGCAGGGCGGCTGCCTGGTCGGCATTCACGCATCGGCTCCAGGGTTGCCGATCCAAGGCGAAAAGCGGCTTTTCAGAAGTTGTTCCATCGACTCGGGGTGCAGAACCACCTCGGCAATTCGGCGCGGATCGGCCATCAGGATGTCGTCGTCGGGGACATTTTGCCCGCAGGTGATAAAGGTCACCGGCAATTCAGTCTGCGCACCGACATTGACGATGGCTCCCGGCGCGCGGGTCTCGGCGAGTTTGGTGAAGATGATCCCGGTCGGTTTGAGCAGGGCATAACGTCCGATGATCGCCAGTTGATCCTCAAGGCGGGTTGAGACGGCCAGACAAAGGAGCACTTCATCGACGCCTCCGGCTTCGAGAAAAGTCGCCAGTTCTTCGATCCGGTCGGGGTCGGCGGTCGAGCGACCGGCGGTATCGATGAAGATGGCGTCGCGGTGCTTATGCCGTCCGATGGCGCTCTTCATAGCTCCGGGTTGATAAGCCGTCTCCATAGGCAGGCCGGCAATCGAAGCAAAGGTCTTCAGTTGCTCGAGCGCGGCGACGCGGTAGGTGTCCGCCGAAACGAGCGCGGTGTCACACTTCCCCCAGAACCGGTAACTGGTTACCAACTTGGCAAGGGTCGTTGTCTTGCCGACACCGGTAGGCCCGACGATGGCAACGATGCGCGCCCTGCCGGGTGATTTCAGCGGCGGACGGCGCAGTTTGATCATCCCGGCAACGGCGTCGCGCAGTTCCCGCTCGACGAATTCCGACTTCTCCAGCGTCTCACCCGGATAGAGTTGACAAAGGTGCGATGCGATCCCCCCTGCAATCGAACGTTCGAGCCCCGACCGGCTCAAGTTCAGCAGCGCGCGATCGAGCGTCGGCGGGAGTGATGGCGCGCGTTCCAGACGAATCTGTTCAGCCAGCATGCGGATATGCTCCTTCAGTTCGGAAATGTCTTCCTTCAGTTCCATCGCTCCGTTCGCGGCGGAGCGCTGGGTCAACAGTTGACGGGCCTTATCTATGGCCTCGTCGCGGGGAGCCGACTCCATCAGACCCGGGACCGGCGCCCGGTCGGGTGAAGCGGCGGTAACTTCTATCATCTGGCGGGTCCGGAAGGGGAGCCACCCATCCTTGCGGACCGACCGCGTCCGAAGGATCACGGCTTCGTCGCCGAACTCTTTTTTCACGGCGGCGAGCGCTTCGCTCACTGAGGCGGCTTCAAACCTGCGGACGTTCATTCGGGCGACACCATTCCGGTCGATTCGACCGGCGTATTGACGAGTAATTCACCGTAAGAGATTACCGCCACGTGCGGCATCACCGGCTCAAGAAGGCGGTGGAAGGCGGCCCGGACCGTCGGTGAGCAGACCACAATGGGACGCCGGCCCTGGCTCGTCATTTCTTCGGTCAACCGGATCAACTGCCGGTAGATGCTATTGATCAGCATCGGCGAGAGAGCCAGTCCGCCGAGTCCGCGATTTTGTGACCGCTGCAATTCCTCGGCGATCTGGCTCTCGAGCGTCGGGTCGAGGGTAATGGCGTAGATCTTGCCATCCTCATCGGAAAACCGCTCGGTGATGGTCGGCGCGAGGGCGTAGCGGACATATTCGGTCAGCAAATCGGCGTCCTTGGTATGCGGAGCCCAGTCGGAGAGGGTCTCGAGGATGATCGCGAGGTCGCGGATCGGCACCCCTTCCTTCAATAGTTTCTGCAGTATTTTGTGCACCGTCCCGAGCGTAAGCAAGTTCGGAATCAACTCCTCGACAACTGACGGGGAGGTTGCTTTCAGGTTGTCGAGCAGTTTCTTGGCTTCCTCGCGGGAGAGAATCTTGTGAGCATTCCGCTTCAGAATCTCGACGATGTGAGTAGCCAGGACGGCCGCCGGCTCGACGACGGTCCAGCCATAATTTTCGGCGCTTTCGCGCTCCGCCTCGGCGATCCAGAGGGCGGGCAGGCCGAAGGTAGGTTCACGGGTGGCGATGCCCTTGACCTTGCCGGCGGCGCCGCCGGGATTTAGAGCGAGAAGATTGCCGACGCGAAGTTCGCCGCGGGCGACTTCGTTGCCGCGCACCTTCAGCAGGTAGTCGCTTGCTTTCAGTTGCAGGTTGTCGCGAATGCGGATCGGCGGAATGACAATGCCGGTCTCGAGGGCTTGCTGCTTACGGATGACGCCGATGCGATTGACCAGATCGCCATCCTGCTCTTTATCGACAAGCGGGATCAAGCCGTAGCCGATCTCGAGTTCGAGGGGATCGACGTGGAGGAAGTCGGTGATTTTTTCTTCGGGACGGCTCGTCTTGGGGGCTTCGGCAGCATGGCGTTCGGCGAGCAGGGCACCGCGCTTCGTCATCACCGCCAGGTAGCCGGTCGATCCGGCCAGAATCAGGAACGGCACCGTCGGCAGTCCCGGCATCAGGGCGAAGAAGCCGAGCACCCCCGAGGCGATGGCAATGGCTCGCGGCTGGCTCAGCAACTGCCCGGTGATGTCCCGGCCCAGGTTCGATTCTGAAGCCGCGCGGCTGACGAGGACGCCGGCGGCTGTCGAGACGATAAGCGCCGGAACTTGCGTGACCAGTCCGTCGCCGATGGTGAGGAGGGTATACTTCTGCACCGCCTCGATGAGCGGCATGCCCTTTTGGACGACGCCGATGATTAGTCCGCCGACGATGTTGACCAGTGTAATCAGAAGCCCGGCGACGGCATCTCCCCGAACGAACTTGGCTGCGCCGTCCATAGCGCCGTAAAAATCGGCTTCGCGGGCGATCTTATCGCGCCGTTCGCGGGCTTCTTTTTCGTCGATGATGCCGTTGTTCAGGTCGGCATCGATGGCCATTTGCTTGCCCGGCATCGCATCGAGGGTAAAGCGCGCGGCAACTTCGGCGATGCGTCCCGAGCCTTTGGTAATGACGACGAAATTGATCACCACCAGTATCAGGAAGATGATCAACCCGACGACATAATTACCCTTCACCACGAATCCGCCGAAGGCTTCGATCACATGACCGGCAAATCCATCCGCCAGGATGAGCCGTGTCGAGGCAACGTTCAGCCCTAATCGCAGAAGCGTCAGAACCAGAAGCAGCCCCGGGAAGACCGAGAACTCGAGCGGCTCGGTGGCATACATTGCCATCAACAGAACCAGCAGCGCGACGGCAATGCCAAATGCCAGCAGCACATCGAGCAGCGGCGTCGGGATCGGGAAGATCATCAGGATCAGGATCCCGACGACAGCAACCGCGATAATGACGTCGCTGCGCTCGGTCAGCCGTTCGATGAACGGATTATGCAGATGGTGCGGTTTCATAAGTGGAAGCAAGCGACTTTGCAGGCAAAATTTGCCTGTTGGGAGTCGTCCAGCGGATAGAAAGGCAAGGGGTGTGCCAGATGAGTCGTTGAGTCGTTAAGTCGCTGGGTGGGAGCAGGTAGGAAGGCTTATGGGCGGTGGTTGGCGGCGTATATTCTTGAAGAGAATCTGTCCCCAAAGGTCTAATGTCATTACATCATCAGGTCGAAGCAGCGCTGGCGGCGATACGCCCGGCGCTCAGGTCCGACGGCGGCGACGTCGAACTGCTCGACGTCCGGGACCGTAAGGTCTTTGTCCGCCTTCAAGGGCATTGCCAGGGCTGCCCGTCTTCGACGGTCACCCTTAAACGCGGCATTGTAGCCGCTATACGCAAAGAAGCGCCCGACATCACCGAAGTCGTGGAGGTGCTTCCCGATGGCTCCGAGCGAGCCAACCCGACCGCTCCGGACGATCCCTGGGCCGGTCAGGCGCGACTGGAGGGCGTCAAGTTGATCGTTGCGGTCGCTTCCGGCAAAGGCGGCGTCGGCAAGTCGACCGTTGCCGTCAACCTCGCGCTGGCACTAAGCCGGATGGGCTTGGGTGTGGGGCTGCTCGACGCCGACATTTACGGACCTTCGGCTCCAACGATGCTCGGTGTGCACGGCGTTCCGCCCTCGCCCAATCAGCGTATCCGGCCGGCGGAAGCCTTTGGCCTGAAGGTGATATCGATCGGTTTCTTTATTCCCTCAGACGCGCCGATGATCTGGCGCGGGCCGATGGTGATGAAGGCTATCGATCAGTTTCTGCACGATGTCGATTGGGGGACTCTGGACTGTCTGGTGGTCGATCTGCCGCCCGGCACCGGCGACGCGCAGTTGACGCTGGCGCAGCAGGTGCCGGTCGATGGCGCGGTGATTGTGACCACGCCGTCCGATGTGGCGCTGATCGACGCGAGGCGCGGATTGCAGATGTTTCGCAAGGTCAACATCCCGGTCTTGGGGATATTGGAAAATATGTCCTACTTCGTTTGCCCGCATTGCGGTGAGCGGACGGACGTCTTTTCGGCGGGCGGCGGCGCCGAGACGGCAGCGACGCTGGGGGTTGACTTTCTTGGGGAGATACCGCTCGATCCAGTCTTCCGGAAGACCGGGGATGAGGGACGTCCGGTGGTGGAAGCCGCCCCCGGATCGGCTCAGGCGAAGGTCTTCAGCGACCTCGCAGAAGGGGTCTGGGAGCGGATTACCGGGCTGGTGCCGCAGTGGAATCTTTCGGCCTGCCATCACTTTACGCCGAGGGTGGGGGGTAAGGTCCAGATTGCTTTGTCACTGCGTTCCTCATAGTGATGACCGCTGATATCGGTGTTGATGAGAATAAGCAGAGTTAGGCCGCGGTCACCGAAGGGCAGTTGACCGCGAAACTCCGCCTAATGCAAAGCGCCCCGCCGGAAGGTCATTCCAGCGGGGCGATCGCATTGATTAGGGTTCCCCCTACTACTTCGTCAAGGTAATGACCTGCGTGGCACGGATGCGTTCACCTGCCCGCAGCACCACCACATAGTTCCCCGCCGGGGACGTTCCTGCCGTCCAGACCGCCCGGTGCCACCCGGCCGGTCGAACCCCCTCGAGCAGCGTCGCTACCCTTCTTCCCTGCATGTCGTAGAGCGCAAGGTGGAAGAGAGCCGCCTCAGGCAGCGCAACTTGCAAGTTCACACTCGCATTGAACGGGTTCGGGAAGGCGCTGCCGATGGCATAAACCTGCGGCATGTCCGGACCTGTAGCGATGCTGCCGCCCTGATTGCCGACCCGCAAGGTTGCGCTCGAGACGGCATTCAGGTTGGGATCGTAGGTCAGTCCCTCCTTGACGACGTCGAGCACGGTCAGGACGATATCGCCACTGGCGTCCCGGATCTGGGGCGTTACAAACGACACCTGCCCGTTGCCATCCGTCGTGCCGTTGACGTTGGCCGAATAGATGCCGCTCCAGCGCGCCGAGACGACTGCTCCCGGCACCGGGTTGTCGTTCTCGGACTGAATGGTAACAATGCCCGTTACCGTCGTATTGCGCTTCACAACTCTTGACGATAGCGCAATCCCTGCCACAGCCATATACTGATCTGCCGGTGCCTCACCGACGGTGTAAGTGAGCGCGAGATGATCGACCGAGAGGCGGTCAAGCCCGGTGCGGCCTTGCGTTCGGTCGGTGTCGCGCACCCGGAGGTAGAAACTGCCCGTTGCGGAGCCGTTGATGGCAACCACCTGGGGTGTGTTGTCATCTGCAACCTTGGTCACGGTCAGCAGTTCGGTATAGTTCTGCCCGTCGAACGACCCGGCGAAGACAAAGTGGTCGTTCTCGTTGTTGCTGTTATGGAACGCTTCGACTGCCAGACTGAGGTCATAGCCGGTCAAACTGAAGGTCCAGATGTGCTCGAGGTAACTATACCGCCGAGCAGGCTGGCCGCCCGAGACGACTTCGGTCAGGACCTCATAGCCGTTGTCGCTTGCTGAGACCTCGGCAAGACTCCCCTGCCGGGTGCCGATGATCGTCTGCTCGGATGATGGCGCAATCGTTAACACTTGCTCTCCGGGGCCCTGGAAGTAGCGCTCCAAGGCGTCGAAGATCGGATGAAAGAACTGCACCTCGTTTGTGAAGTCAGCAAAGGTAGGAACCGCATCCGCGCCGCCATAGAACGAGATAATGTTCTCGGTGATGACGTTGGGGAACTCGTCGAGTTCGAAGTGGAGCCAGTTTTCCGGGTCGCTCTGGGCGTTGTGTCCGGCATGGGAGTAGAGCATCTGTTGATTGGAGCCGAATCCGGGCTGCTCGATGTAGTTCGAGATGACGATGTTGTTGTCGTTGTTCCAGCGGTATCCGCCGCCGTAATAGACGCCGTAGTAATCATCGACCCGGACGGCAGCATGATTGCCGGCGCCGATCGAATTAGCCGGGACCGGGTAGAGCGGCGTCAAACTGACCAGATCGAAGTGCGTCCCGGCATCCATCAGCGGCGCATTGGGATAGTAGTCGTCGGCGGCGGAGATTTCTCCACAGCGGCTGTTGGGATGTCCGTCGCTGTCGTAACTATGCACCTGAATCGTCAACTCCTGATCGAGCAGATCGACCGCCGCCTGGTGCATCACATTGAACCAGGTGCGCCCGTTGCGGGTCGGATCGGAAAGCGACTTGGAATTGGTGTAGGGAGTCACTCCCGTCCAGGCAACCTCGCGGCCGGCGCCATTGACCATCAGGACTCCGGCGCCAAGGGTGTGAAAGGCGTCGAGCGCCAGCGCCGGCGAGACGTAGTCGTCACATGGATGCGGCGCTTCGATAATGATCTGCGCCCGGGGGGCGTCGAGACGAACGGCAAACAGTCCCCAGCCGAGGTCGAAACTGCCCTGAACATCGTCTGCGGCCGTCTCCGTGCCGTTGTCGTCGAAATAGTTGTTATTCAGGACTTCACGCAGGATCAGGTAGGTCGCATCGCCATCCGTGAGACGCACCAACTGATACCTCGTGCCGAGTCCGGCGTTGCGCAGCAGATACCGCACTCCTGCTTCATCGCCGGTCACGAGCCGCCGGGATGCCTCCTTCAACACCTTTAGCACGACATCACCGCCGATTTCGGAATTGATCACCTCGAAACGGCCAAAGCCGTTCGTCTGCCGGTCGAGTTGCGCCGGTCCATGGTCGTTGTAGCCGGCTTGGGCAATCCCTTCCGAAATGTGGCTCACCCAGTTATCGTAAGCCGTCGCTCCAGCAGTGCTGCCCATATAGAAGTTGTCGAATGAAGCGCTCTCCTGCACCAGCGACGGCACTGCGGGCGCCTGATCGAGCCAGGCTCGGGCAGCGGTAAAGATTGGGCGGTAGTAGTGAACCACGGCTTGAAAGTTGCGCCAGGTCGGGACGCCCGAGCCGGGCCCGGTGTAGCCGTAGAACTCCGCAATGGACATCCCGGTCGCTGCAGCCACGTCGGGGAACTCGTCGAGTTCCATATGGAGCCAGTTCTCGAGATCATAGGTGAAGTGATGCCCTACATGCGACGCTACCATCTGGCAGTTTGACGCGGTCCCGGGCAGATCGACGTTGTTGGGAATGGTCGTCTGGCCGCGCCACTTGTAGTTGCCGGGATAGTAGGCGGTGTAGTAGGATCCGATTCCGACCGCTGCGAAGGGCCAGGCTTCACTCTGCGGAACCGCCGGGTCGGGCGTCAAACTGATCAGGTCATTGTGGTCCCAACTCATCATCGGCAGGTTCGGATCTGCCCGGTTCTCGCGCTCCCATGAGAGTTGCACCGAGTTGACGCCGACGTGCGCCGGGGTGCCGTTCGAGTTGTAGGCGTTGTAACTATGCACCTGAATCGACCACGTCCCGGGGCGGGCGCTGAGCATCGCCAGATTCCACTCCTGCAGCGCGGTGCGTCCGTTTCGCGACGGATCCGAGAGCGATGAGTCAGAATCGTAAGTCTGCCCCGACCAGGCAGCGTTGCGCGAGACGCCGCTCACCATCAACGTTCCGGCGTCGAGGGTCAGAAAAGCATCGAGTGCAACGTGCGGAGAGATGAAGTCGGTCGATGGATGGACGACCTGAACCGCGACCGCCGGGTGGAGAGCGTTCACCTTCACTACCAGCAGCCCCCAGCCGAGATCGAAACTGCCGCGCACGTCATCGGTCGCATCGTCCGGGGTGCCGTTGTCATCGAAGTAGTTGTCATTAAGCACTTCGCGCAGCATCAGGTAGGCGCTGTTCCCGTCGGTCAGACGAATCACCTCGAAGTAGTTGGCAAACCACGCGCTCGCGCGAATGGCGTCGGCTCCTTCAGGGTCATTAGCCAGCAACGCCGCGGCTATGGCGTTTAGGTCGGCGAGGACTTGCTGCGGGCTGGGGAGGTCGTCGATGAGGCGAAACGTCCCGAAGCCGTTGGTCTCGCGGTCGAGTTCGGGGGGGCAAAATTGAGCGGCCAGCCGACCTGATCGGCTTCGACGGTGTGGCTGATCCAGTTGTCGTAGGCGCCCTGATATACACCCTCGCCGGAGAAGAACTCAAGCAGCGAGCCTTCCTCGGTAACAACTGCAGAATAAAGCGTTAGCGGCAACAGGCAGGAAAGGATTGCCGCGATCCGGGCGGCACGAGCCGCCGGCTTGAAGGCAGGCATACGTACTCCCTCTATATGGACTCGATCGTTAATGATCGTGGAATCCGGATCCGAAAGCGCCTAAAGTTAAGGAAAGCCGGAGCACAAGTCAAGCCTTTGGCGTTCTTCATTCGAAAATTCATTGTGCTGTCGGGTGACCCCACCCGACGGCGGGTGTCAGGTGAAGACACCTGACACCACAAACTATCGCCCTATCCGCCGTTACGCGAATCGCCCGCATCCGTTCGGCGGATCGGAATCCGCCGCTACGCGAATCGCCCGATCCTTTCGGCGGATTCATTGTGCTGTCGGGTGTCCCCACCCGACGGCGGGTGTCAGGTGAAGACACCTGACACCACAAACTATCGCCCTATCCGCCGCTACGCGAATCGCCCGCATCCGTTCGGCGGATCGGAATCCGCCGCTACGCGTATCGCCTTCATCATTTCGGCGGATTCATTGTGCCGTCGGGTGTCCCCACCCGACGGCGGGTGTCAGGTGAAGACACCTGACACCACAAACTATCGCCCTATCCGCCGCTACGCGAATCGCCTTCATCCGTTCGGCGGATCGGAATCCGCCGCTACGCGTATCGCCTTCATCATTTCGGCGGATTCATTGTGCCGTCGGGTGTCCCCACCCGACGGCGGGTGTCAGGTGAAGACACCTGACACCACAAACTATCGCCCTATCCGCCGCTACGCGAATCGCCTTCATCCGTTCGGCGGATCGGAATCCGCCGCTACGCGACGGGAAATGGGGATTCTTCAAGCCCTCCTTTTTTCGCGCGGAAAAGGCCGCAGCCCTTGACAGACCCTAAAGGTTCGACTTATATTGCCTTTTGGTGCTGCATCCCCCGGCAAAGAGGGCCTTACGATGCCGCGCCACCCTGGTCTGTCCGTTATACTGGAAAGCGTATGAACAAAACCGATCTCGTCAAAACGATCGCGACCAAGTCGGGCGCGACACAGAAGACCGCCGAAGCGATGCTGAAGGCGTTCACCGACACGATCATGCGCGCGGTTGCCAAGGGAGACAAAGTGTCGATGGTCGGCTTCGGGAGTTTCGGGGTCCTGAAGCGCAAGGCGCGACCGGGTCGCAACCCGGCCACCGGCGCCAAAATCAAAATACCGGCGAAGAAGGTGCCGAAGTTCGTCCCGGGCAAGGAGTTCCGCTCCAGCGTCCGGTAACCGGCCGAACCCTCGTATTGCCGGCCAGGGAATCCGTCACGCGCGGATTCCCTGCTTTTTGGGAAGTGGGAAAGTATGCAAGTGGGAAAGTGAGAAAGTTCGGACTGGATTGTCCGCTTGCTGCGTCCCTGTTCAAGTCCCGCCTGCGCCTTTGCTGGAGGCAGGCTCGGCGCGGGAATGAAGACGTTTGGTCATTCCCGTGAAGACGGGGATCCATCCTTGATTTGGCTTGCTTGGATTCCCGCCTGCGCGGGAATGACGACTGCGTCTAATATGTAGGGGACGCCCTCGTCCCCCCGAATTGGGCTGGCGGTCGAGGGCATCCGCCAGCCACGAAAGGACATCATATGCGTTGCGGAATCGTCGGCAAGCCGCTCTCCGGCAAATCGACGCTCTTCTCCCTCCTGACCGGATCACCGCTGCCGGATCCGGTTCAGAGCCGTCGTGAAGTGCAGCACGGCATAGCGCAACTTCCGGATCCGCGGCGGGACGAACTGGCCCGCGTCTCCAGGTCGCGCAAGATCGTCCCGGCGACTGTCGAGTATCTCGACATCCCAGGCGCGGCGCACACCGGCGACCGGACCGAGCCTTATCCTCCCGCACTGCTCGGCGAACTGCGGGCGGTTTCGATGCTGGCGCTGGTGCTGCGCGACTTCGCTGCGGCGGGAGTGCCGCATCCGTCGGGGAGTATCGATCCGGCGCGGGACCTGCTGGAGACCGAACTGGAGTTCATTCTGGCCGATCTGGCAACCGCCGAAAAGCGCCTCGAGCGACTCGCGAGAATGCACGACGAAGCGTCCCGGCGGGAAGCGGACTTGTTGGAACGTTGCCGCGATGGACTTGCGGCGGAAAGACCGTTAAGGGAACTCGCTTTCGACGCGACCGACGATAAAGCTCTGCGAGGCTATGCCTTCCTGAGCCTCAAGCCGCTTCTGGTGGTGCTCAATCTGGGTGAGGAGGGTGCAGCAGGGGCTGGCGCGCGGCTTCAGCAGTTACAAGCCGCTTTCCCCGGTCTGGTCCGTCAGGTCGGCTGGGTCTCGGCGGCAGGCGAAATCGAAGCCGAGATCGCGCAACTCGACCCGGAGGAGCGCGCTCCCTTCATGGCTGACCTTGGCTACGACCTGCCGGCGCTCGACCGGATCATTCGCGCCACCTTCGACCTGATGGGCATGATCACCTTCTTCACCACCGGCGACAAGGACACCACCGCGTGGGCGATACCGTCCGGGTCGAACGCCGTAACCGCCGCCGGAGCCATTCACGACGACATTGCAAGGGGGTTTATTCGCGCCGAGGTCTGCCGTTGGGACGATCTGGTCGCTGCCGGTGGGAGCCACGCCCGCTTGAAGGAGCAAGCCAAACTGCACCTTGAAGGGAAGGACTACATCGTAAAGGATGGCGATGTCATCAATGTCCGGTTTGGCATCTGAGCGACAGGGGACTGGCAGCGACGGAGGGCTAGTGGCGACAGGGGACTGGCAGCGACGGAGGGCTAGTGGCGTCAGGGGACTGGCAACAACAGGAAACTGGTGACTCCCCGATTTATCGGGGATCTGTTCTTTCCTGGGACTGGTAGCGACAGAGGACTGGCAGCCCTTTTATTTGGTGAAGGAAGTGACGGGAGTGACAGAAGTGACGGATTGCGGGATACTGCCCGCGACATTCCGCCCGTCCGGATTGGGCAGGCGGACGCCTCGTCCGCCTGCCACGAGGCAAGGAAATTGAAGGATATCTCAGGGCGGACAGGAATGTCCGCCCTCCAAGGCAACTCTTTTAGCCGGGCAGACGCCCCCGTCCACCCTCCGGGAATGCAACGGCAGGTTGAACTGCCTTCGCCTCGCTCCTACTGAACGTAGCGCTTCTTGAACTCTTCCGACGCCTTCTGACGCCGTGCTTTCTCCTCCGGCGGCATCTTCCCTATAGACCACTGGTGGTCGGGCATCGCAAGGATCTCCTTCACCTTCGCTTCGACCTTATCCGCTGCCGCGATCTTCCCCGCTTCCCGGGCTTTATGCGCCAGTTCTTTGGCTTGCGGTATCAGTTCGGTGTAGAACCGGTGCGCAATTTCGAAGAAGCCGTGCCACTGGGTATAGTCGGGAGCGAACATCGAAGCCCCCATTCGCGCTCGACGACCCTCGTGGTGCCAGAGGAAATACCAGGTCCATTCGATTTCGTCGTCGAACGGGATATCGCTGGTGATCAGCCCGGCATCGGTTATCGCAGCCATCAGGTCGCGGCCGGGAAGGGCGAACTTGGTGTTGTAGAGTTCGACGACGTTGTCGAACTGGTGGTAGAACGAGTTGACGTAGTCCGGTGTATGGCAGACGCTGCAGACTTTCTTCATATCGGCGCGCCGTTCCTGCCACGGTTTGACTTTCTTGCCGGCTTTGATGTAAGGCGCATCGACCTTCTCCGAAATAGCCGGCCGGAGCGTCCAACTGATGCGCGAGCCGACGTCGTGGGTCAGCGGCAGGTCGGGTGTCGCCGACATGTGGCAAGTGGCGCAGGTCGGAGCCGCGGTGTAGTCTTCGCCAAGCACCCACTTTGAATTGTTCAGATTCATCCGATCGATGTTGGCATAGTAGGCGATGCCATGTTTCGACTCCTCGTAAATCTCCTTCTGAGGGTGGTCGGGGCCGAGGTGGCAGCGGCCGCAGTTTTCCGGTTGGCGGGCTTGGGCGACCGAGAACTCGTGCCGGGTATGGCAAGCCGTGCAGGAGCCTTTCGTGCCGTCGGGATTGATCCGGCCCATTCCGGTGTTAGGCCAGGTGTCAGGGTGGAGTTTGCCGTTGCCGACGACCTTCACCTCCGAGCCGTGGCACTGCTTGCAGCCTAAGACCGCCGCAGCCGGCCCTTCGACGACCTCGCCCAGAACGTTGTCGAGCGAGCCGAGGATTTCGGCGGCACGGGAGTGATGGCTGGCAGAGAACTCTGCCACCTCCTGCTGATGACACTTGGCGCAGTCGGCCGGGGAGACGATGATAGAAATCATCCAGCCGTTGTGGTCGAAAGCGTCGGCGTCGTTCTTGTCGGCCTTATGGCATTCGTAGCAACCGACGTTGGCGCCGTAGTGCTTCGACGCGCCCCATTGCTGGTAAATACCGGGGTTCTCACTGCGGTGACATTCGATGCAGGCTTGGCTGTCGCCGGATAGAACCGGCAGGTAGCCGCCGCTGCCGGCTTTGGCGGGCGTCTCCTTCTGGTCGGCGCCGATCAGGAAGAGCGCGGCGAGAATGACGAAAAGATAGAGAAAACGGTGCATAGATGATCCCCTTTATTATCAACAAGATGAGTCTAAGGAAGAAGTTATTTATGGGTGCAGTATCATTTGTTTTGTCCCCCCGCTCAGCGGGGGGACTATAGGGGGGTAGAAGTGCAATCCCATATTGCCCCTCCTTTTATCTCCCCCCGCGAAGCAGGGGGGAGAAGACAAGAACTAACGGCACCAAGTAGTAATGCTAATGTTCGACTTCGACGACGCCCGGCGTCACCCAGAGCAATTCCAACAAGGCTCTCGGATCTTCTCCGGTCATCGCCGTTATGGTCAGTTTGGTGCCGTTCGGAACGCGCTCAGCGCGGACGGCGTCGATTTGCACTCCCTGCCGCTGGAGGGCTGTTTGGATCCGTTCCCGGACCTCGCCGGTGTCTTCGCGGAGTACGATTTTCAAGAGCAACGACTTGCGATGGGCGCGGCTTAACCGCTCTTCCACGCCGTAGAGCAGAGTCAACGCCATCAGGACGACGCCGGTTACCATGAGCGCCAGCAGGGGATATCCCGCACCGATGACGATCCCTATGGCAGCGGTCACCCAGATCGCTGCTGCGGTTGTGATTCCACCGACCTCTCCGCGCCGGTGGATAATGACGCCGGCTCCGAGGAAGCCGATAGCGGTCGCGATCTGCGCCGCAATGCGGGAGGGATCGGGGGTGCCGCCTTCGCCGCGACTGATGCCGAGCAGTTCGCCGGACATCATGTAGAGCGCTGCGCCGAAGCAGACCAGTATGTAGTCCCGCAGCCCCGCCGCCTTACGGCGCATTCCACGCTCAAGCCCGATCAATCCTCCACAGACGATCGCTGTCAAAAGGCCGCCGATGATCCCCGGCAGGAGCGCTCCGATACGGGTTAGATCTTCCATAATGATAATGTCAATGCTAATGCAATGTCAATGCTAATGCCAATATCAGTGCCGATACTTCCTATAATGTCATGCTGATTGCAGTGAAGCATCTCGTCCGGAGGAGACCCTTCACTTCGTTCAGGGTGAAAATTAGTAACCATACCTCAAGTGGAACCAAACATCCTCCTCGCGACTGCTTTCAGGCCGCGCCAGGAGCGGACAAGATTATGGCCTGCTACCGCCAGGTGATAATATATGCCCAAATCGCCTCGTCCGTAGAGTTCCACCGCATCGGGAAGGTCGTGCTCGAGCAACATCACATCGTAAGCCTTGAGGTACCTGCTGCGGCTATGCCGGGCGCGGAGTGGATCCAGCGCCACCAAGCCCCTACTGGTAACGAGGTAGTTATTCGGATGCGGATCGCGATGGATCCAATCTGCCCTGTGCATACGCTTGATAAACTCGACAATCGCAGGCGCATCATCCATGGTTGCCGGGCGACCCTCGATGAAAGGATAAGCCAAACATACACCGGTGCACATGCGGCCTCTGCGTTTAAGAATATGGAACATCGGCACCGGGGTGGCAATACCCAACTTACTCAAGGCGAAGGCATTACGATGAGCAATTTCTCCCAGTGATGAGGAAAAGATCGATGTGAACTGGAACCACCACCAGGTTTCCTGCAAGATAAACCGTTTGACGACTAACTTGCGCCCCTCAATTTCTACCAGCCCAACCAGACTTCTGTGATCCGATTTCAGCACCACTTTGGGATGCAGGAACTCAGATCGTCGCAAGTCATAAAGAGTCCATTCTGCGGGTCCTCCTGCCGAAGGTAGAAAAATGAAGTACCACTCCGCATCGCTTCCGATACGCTCGGCAGGGGCGACGTTATTCACCCATCACCTTCATAATCAGGCGCTTGGGGCGCCTGCCGTCGAACTCGGCATAGTAGATTTGCTGCCAAGGTCCAAGGTCAAGGTCGCCCTTCGTTATGGGGACGACAACCTGATGGTGAACAAGGAGGCTTTTCAGGTGTGCGTCGCCGTTGGTTTCGCCGGTCCGGTGATGGCGATAATCAGCAAAGGGCGCAAGGCGTTCCAACCAGTCGTCGATATCGGCAATGAGACCATCTTCAGCATCGTTGACATAGACACCAGCCGTGATGTGCATCGCCGAGACGAGGATCATACCTTCGGCGATACCGGACTCCTTAACGACCTTCCGCACCTCTGCAGTGATGTTGATGTAATCGCGCTTGCGCGTGGTGTTGAAGGTCTTGTAGCGGGTTAGAGACTTCATATCAAAAAGATGCGGATTATATCCAATACTCCCCCCACGAAGCGGGGGGACGCAACAAGGTAATACTGCGGCTCGTGATATAATTAATAGGGGCGCCATATAGTAGTATCAGTAGGACGGACATTCTTGTCCGTCCATAGGACAGGCAGGAATGTCTGTCCCACTGATAAATACCACTATTATTGCACCCATTAACAGTCGTGATGCCCACCGTCTACCCGTTCCGAATCACATCGATGAACCGGTCGTTGTCCGAAAAGTCATCCATCAACGCATCCGGCTGACAGGTCTCGAGTTCAGCTCGCGCGTACATCCCGGTTGCGACGGCGAGGATTTTCGACCCGAGCGCGCGTCCGGCTGCAACATCGTTGGGAGTATCGCCGATCACCCAGACATCCTTAAGCGGAAAGGGAATCCCGAAGTGCCGGCAGCCCCGTTCATAGGCGATTCGGATGAGGTCGGCGCGGACGCCGCTGTCGCTGCCGAAGCCGCCGGTTGGAAAGTAGTGGTCGATGCCATGCCGCTTCAGTTTGAGGCGCGCCCCCGGCTCGATGTTGCCGGTTCCCAGAACCATATTCATTCCCGACTCGCGCACCAGGCGGAGGAGCAAATCCTTCACCCCGGGCTGGAGGCGCGGACGGGGAGAAGCGAAGAGAATCTCCTCCAGTAATGTAACATATCGTCCGGTGAAACGGGTGAAGTGATCCTCAAAGTCCTCGACCGCGAGGCGGTTATTGACCAGAATCTCACTAAAAATGTTGACGTCGGTCTGGCCATAGGCCGTGATGCCGCGGGTGGCGTTATCGATAGCATAGATCTCACGGGCTGCACGTTCAAGCGCGACGCGGGTTAGACCGGCGGAGTCGGTAAGCGTCCCATCGACGTCGAAGATCAACAGTTTTTGGGAGTGATTTGGTTCTATTCCGTCCTCTTGATGCTGAAGTTGGTGCTGCTTTCCGTCCGATCAAGGTAGTCGATTTCAAGTGCTTCGATTCGTGAGTGTCCGTTGCCGCGGCGGATGATGTCGATGAAGCGGTTGATAAAGGCTTCCTCGCCGGTCGCTACGACCCGGACTTCGCCGTTGAAGAGGTTCTGCACATAGCCGGTCAGGCCGAAGTCATCGGCAGCATCCTTGACGAAAGCGCGAAACCCGACTCCCTGCACCCGACCGGAAGCGACCATGCGGATGGTCTTTAGCATACGTCGGCAAGTGAAGACGGGATTTCGCCGCACACCGCCGTCGAAGCGGCTACGGCCGGGCTGCAGAGATAGACCTCCGCGTCGCCACTCCCCATCCGGCCCTTGAAATTGCGGTTGGTTGTGGCAAGACACTTTTCGCCTGGGGCAAGTAGTCCCTGATGGGCTCCCAGGCAAGGTCCGCAGCCGGGATTGAGAATGACCGCACCGGCTTCGACGAGGGCTTCGATGACACCGCGCCTAAGGGCTTCAAGATAGACCTCTCGCGAACCGGGGACGATCAGGAGCCGGATGTGCCGGGAGAGGGTTTTTCCTCCAATGATCCGAGCCGCGATCTCGAGGTCGTCGATGCGCCCGTTGGTGCAGGAGCCGATGACGATCTGGTCGGGCCTAAGACCGGCGGCATCTCGCAGCGGCACCACGCGGTCCGGATGATGCGGTAGTGCCACCTGCGGATCGAGGCGGCTCAAATCGACCTCGACGACCCGTTCATAGTTGGTGCCTCGATCCGCATAGACAGCGTTCAATTCGCTTTTTGTCCGCCGGGCAAGATAGGCTGCCGTTTGCTGGTCAAAGGGGACGATGGCAAACTTGGCACCCATCTCCATTGCCATGTTGCAGAGCGTGAACCGACCTGAGACGTCCAATGAAGTAATGGCTTCGCCATAGTATTCGACCGACCGGTAGTCGGCGCCGCGCGCAGTCAAAAGCCCGAGCAGATGCAGCGCCAGGTCTTTGGCACCTACCATAGGGCCGAAGATGCCTTTCGTTTCTACCCGTATGGTCGTCGGCACTCTTAGCCAGAGTTCTCCGGTGGCCCAGACGGCGGCCATTTCAGTTGCGCCGATGCCGGTCGAAGCCGCGGCGAGGCAGCCGTAGGAGGTCGTATGGCTGTCGGTGCCGAGGATCAACTCGCCGGGCAGAGCGTGGGCGCGTTCGATCATCACCTGATGACAAATGCCTTCGCGAATGTCGTAGAACGCCTCGATACCCTGCTCGGAAACGAACTCGCGAATCGCTTTGTGCGCCGCAGCGGTGCGCTCGGACTCGGCGGGGACGCGGTGGTCGAGCGGTATTACTATACGCGCCGGATCGAAGACGCGCTCGACGCCGATTTCGCGAAAGTGTCGGATCACCAGTGCGGCGTTGTCGTGCGACATCAGCCGGTCGGGCCGGGCGGTTACGAGTTGTCCGGGCTCGACCTCAGCCTGCCCAGAGTGAGCGGCGAGGATCCTTTCGGCGATGGTGTGGGGCACTATGATCTTCGAGTGGCGTCGCCTGCACTGAGTCGCGATTGTGCGATATCGATTGCAGCCGGGTTCAGGTCGATGCCGATCCACCTTCGACCGAGCCGCGCGGCGACGGCGATAGTCGTTCCACTGCCACAGAAGGGGTCGAGCACCAGATCACCCTCCATTGACGATGCGGCGATAATGCGCGCGAGCAATGCCTCCGGTTTTTGAGTCGGCCAACCGGTTCGTTCCTTTGACGTGCGACCTACCATCGGAATCTCCCAGACATCCCGCATGCGGACCAGGGTGTGCCAGCCGATCTCGTCCTGCGACTCGGCTACGCCCCTAAAGCGATAGGGCTTTAGATCGCGGTTATAGGACTTTTCGACCTGCACTTGAAAGAAGCACCTCTCTGCGTCGCGAGCGTAATAGAGTATCGTGTCATGTTTGCGGGCAAAGCGCCGCGCTGTGGATCCGCCGCTCCGGTAGGCCCAGACGATTTCGTTTCGAAACTGGAGCGGTCCGAAGATCGCGTCGGCGAGCAGTCGCAAGTAGGCTCCCGCCGTCGGATCGCAGTGGAGATACAAACTGCCCGTCGGTTTCAATATCCGGTGGCATTCGACCAGCCGCATCGCGATGAAAGTCAGGTAGCGACCGTGCGACCGACTTATCCGGCGGGAGACCCAATCGATCAGTTCCCCTATCGCGAGAGGCATAGCGGCGGACTCCCCGTCCTCTGCAGCGCTCGAATCCGGTTTGTTCCAGCGGTCATCGAAGGCGCTGCCAAAGCGTCTCCCGCTCATGAAGGGCGGGTCGAGATAGATCAGATCGACAAACGACGGCTCCATCCGGCGCAGGAGTGGTAGATTGTCTCCGGCGACCAGACAGTCAGGCAGAAGTGCAGACAATGCCGGGATTCGAGCAAGTGCGCCGGTTGCAGCCGCGGCATGTGGGGTTGAAACGGTCGCCATAACCTATCTGCAATATACCCTCTGGTGTTCACTTGAGTCAACAGGGAAGCGACACCGCCCTTTTGCAGCCTGCACGTCGCCACAATAACACCTTGCGGAATGGTGAAGAAGAGCCTAAATTGTGCAGGATAACATCACATAGGATTCCTCACCACTCTAATGCTCCGTTCCCAGTATTTCGCGCCGACGCTGAAGGAAACGCCCTCCGACGCCGTGGCTACGTCGCACAAGTTGTTGCTGCGCGCCGGGCTGGTCCGGCCGCTTTCGGCCGGCATATGGACATTTTTGCCGCTCGGCTGGCGCGCGGCCCGAAAGGCCGAGCAGATCGTCCGCGAGGAAATGGAGCGGATCGGAGGGCAGGAGTTCCACTTTCCCGCGCTTAATCCGATCGACATCTGGAATGAAACCGGTCGCGCGACCGATTTCGGCGAAGAACTCTTCCGCCTTACCGACCGTAAAGGCCGCATCAACTGCCTTGCGCCGACGCACGAGGAGGTCGTTTGCGCCACCGCCCGGGGTGAAATTCGCTCGTGGCGCGACCTGCCGCAGATTTGGTTTCAGATTCAGACCAAGTTCCGGGACGAACCCCGCCCCCGCGGCGGTATGCTCCGGATGCGCCAGTTCATCATGAAGGATTCCTATAGCCTCGACCGCGACGAAGAGGGCCTCGACCGCAGTTACGACCTGCACCGGCAGGCTTATGAGCGCATATTTCAACGCGCCGGACTCGACTACTTCATTGTCGGAGCATCGTCAGGGCTTATGGGAGGAGCCCAGTCGCAGGAGTTTATGGTAGAATCTGACGCCGGCGAGGATACCATTGCGCGTTGTCCATCGTGCGGCTATGCGGCAAATATCGAGGTGGCTTCATCGGTAGTTGAAAAGCCCGATCAAGGGGAGGCAGGAACCCTCAACGAAGTTGCCACACCGGGACAGCGCACCGTCGATGAAGTCTCAGCATATTTGCAGGTTCACCCTTCTCGGATGGTCAAGACGCTCATCTTTGCCACCGGCAGCGGGCCGCTTATGGCGCTCGTAGCCGGCGACGACGAAATCTCGGAAGCGAAATTGATGAAGGCTGCTGGAGGACTGGTCCGGCCGGCTCATCCCGATGAAGTCCGGGAATGGCTCGGCGTCGAAGTCGGCTATATCGGTCCGCATGGAAACCGGACCATGCCGGTCTATGCCGACCTCAGGCTTGAGGATGCCGTCGGGATGATCACCGGCGCCAACCGTGCCGATCACCACGTATCCGGCCTCGATCTGGCGCGCGACGCCCGTCCGGACGAATATGTCGATCTACGCGTAGTGCGCGAAGGCGAAGGCTGCCCGGTCTGCGGTCAGGGCTTAAGGCTTATTCGCGCCATTGAACTCGGGCACATTTTCAAACTCGGCACGAAGTATTCCTCGGCCATGGGGGCGGTCTATCTCGACGAAAGCGGGGGCGAGCGGCCGATTGTGATGGGCAGTTACGGCATCGGAATCGAACGCATACTTGCAGCGGCGGTCGAAGGCCAGGCCGATGGCGATGGCATTCGTTGGAACAGCGCGCTTACGCCAGTCGATGCGGTAATAATTCCACTCGGAAGCGGCGAAGACGATGTCACGCGGGTAGCCGGGGATATAGAGATGCTGCTTGAAGAAGAGGGTCTTGCGGTGCTGCTTGACGACCGTGACGCCCGCGCCGGCGTCAAGATGAAGGATGCCGATTTGATGGGCGCTCCGGCTCAGGTAATCGTCTCTCCGCGCAACCTCGCATCCGGCACCGTTGAATTAAAAAACCGCTGGACCGGTGCACGGAACTTCGTCGATCCATCGTCGATAGCCATTGCAGTCGAGGAGATTCTTGAAGAGTGCCGCCCGATGCTGAGGGACGAAGCAGACTAATGATAATGCCAATGCTAATGTCAATCGGGTGAGCGACATTGTGATACAATGTGTCATAGGCTGGCACTGTTAGTCGGCCATCGCCAATCACCCTCCTACAGTTCGCTTTAACATTAACATCACTATGGACGATTCAGACCGACCCCCCCGTCACGACCTCGAAGGTGAGGCAGTCCCGGAGACGACCGAGATTCCCTGGGAGACGATGCTTGCCTATGTGCCGGTTTTCTGCCTCTACACATGGTCGCAGAGCCGTGAAAAGCCGGAACTTAGGGAACATGCGCGGCAAGGGATGATCCTCTTTGCAGTTGAGGTCGTCCTCTTCTTGGTTACCGTGCCGACCTTTTACAAGATTCTCTGGCTGGCGGTGTTGGTGATGGCGGTTTTGGGGATATGGGCGGCGTTTAATGGCCGTCCGTTCAGATTGCCGCTGTTGGGTGATTTGGCTGACCGGCTTTCGGGCGACCCTGCGGGCGGGGAAGATAGGGAAGTGTAGTAGTCCGCTTAAGGCCTGTTAAACATTATCAATGTTCGGGACCAGGACTTTAAAATCCAGCTCCCTGCATACGAGAGCAACTACTTGACCAATAGCACTTTTTTCGTGATAGACTGGCCGGGGGTGCCAAAGCGCAGGAAGTAGATCCCCGAAGTCATTTTGAACGAAGTGAAGAATCTGAACTGATGGGTGCCGGGGGATAGAGGGCCATCGTGGAGGCGAAGGACTTCCCGGCCGTCGAGCGCGTAGAGGCTGAGCCGGACCGGCAAGAGACCCCCCACTTGCGCACTTGGAGGGCGGACATTCTTGTCCGCCCTTAGGGCAGGCAGGAATGCCCGCCCTCCAAGATCAATCGTCACCGTCGCCTGATCGTTGAAGGGATTCGGAGCAATCGTAAGCGAGAGTGGCGCGTCATCCCTTCTTCCCCCCCCGTCATCCCCGCTTTTCCCCTCGTCATCCCCGCTTTCCCCCTCGTCATCTCCGCGCAGGCGGGGATCCAGTCCAGCACTTAGAGAATGGACATTGACAACCCAAACCTGCACGTCCTCCTCCCACTCATCCTCGCTCACCCGCTCTCGCGCATACCCGCTCACGACATACCTGCCGGTGTCTTGGAACGACATGGACAAAGTGGACTGAGTGGACAGGGTGTCGGCTTCGTTCAGCGTCCACCAGAACTCGATGGAGTCGTTGTTGGCATTAAAGGGAATTAGTTCGAAGGTCGCTTCCTGACGCGGCTCGAGGAATAATTCGGGGAGATTAGGCTCGAAGGCTCGAATGACGCCGCGCACCTGAATATTCCACTGAATAGAATCTGCGGGAATGGGATCGACGTTCGGGTCGA
>Ga0194120_10000943_pt1 | contig 54391 bp, 50 predicted proteins | sample TA2MahCa65mmetaG_FD_148642 | JGI IMG/M metagenome (GOLD analysis project Ga0194120, IMG submission 148642) | Freshwater microbial communities from Lake Tanganyika, Tanzania - TA2015019 Mahale Deep Cast 65m | ecosystem: Environmental > Aquatic > Freshwater > Lake | place: Tanzania: Lake... | reverse complement strand
CGCCAACAGCGCATCGACCAGATGGCTGCCGATAAAACCGGCGCCACCCGTTACAACTGCGACCGTCATTCGATGCCTCGCGGCTACTTGCCGCTATTGGCGTCGCTGCACAGCCATTGCATGATCATGTGGCCGATGATCAACTGCAAGTCTTCGGCAACCTGCATGTCGTTAACCTCGAAGTGCAGAGGGTGCTTGGCGATGTCTTTGCACTTGCCTCCCGAGAACCCGAGAATCGCGAAAGTCTCCATGCCGAGTTCGTTGCCCATTTCCAGTGCACGCACGACATTGGGCGAGTTGCCGCTTCCTGAAAACACGACGAGCACATCGCCCGCGTTCGCCTTGACCCGCAACTGTTCGGCATAAACCTCTTCGTAGCCGATGTCGTTGGCCAAACAGGTGAGCACCGCGGTGTTGGCGGCGAGTGATTCGATGCGCAAACCGATGCCACGACGCAAACCTGCGCCATACAAGAAGTCGTTCGCCAAGTGGATGGCGTTGCCGGCGCTGCCTCCATTTCCGCAGAGATAGATGGTTTTCTTGTTGTCCCACGCCGTTTTGAAAGCCTGGGCCAATTGCGGCACCCGCTTGATCGCGGGCAAAGCCAAGGCCGACGACAAACGCACCGAATAATCAGTTATGTGTTGCTGCATTTCACCCATCCGCGAATTGGCTCTGTATAAAGGCTACCCCAACATCAAAAATCAGTTGATTTCCAGAATAAGAATACTGCGATTCTCAAATGACTTTCTCAGTTGCCCCGGAATTCTCGGCAAATTGAACTCAGGCACGGTCTTGTCGAAAACTATCCAAGAAATCTGAGATGCTCTGAGATCTATGATCTCTCTATCTGACAGAGCATTTGTGACGCGATTCAACAGTTCCTTTCGCGAATCTAGATCGGTTTTCAACTTTGATTGCACCGCGATATGGCGTCGAACGAGGTCCTCAGCCTGTATGTAGCCTCGCCTATGGGAGAGAGCGCTCAGCAAGAAGCTCCTATTGTTCGAGATGAATATCGCGTCCTGCGGAGTGTTATCTCGCATCCATTCCATTGCATCCCTCAATTCAGGTGTTCCCAAATTGAAGTTTTCATTTCGATCAAAACTTGGCATCTCTCTTTTCGAGATCATCACCCAATTCGAAACCGAGAAACCAACGCTCATCGCACAGAGCCCTATTAGGCAGAGCGAGATACAACGACGGACGATGTGTCTGAAATTTCTGAACTTCACCAATACGAGTGCGGCTAGACATGGAATAACGAAGACCCCCGACTTTGAAACGGCCATCCACGTTGCCGTCTCACTCCCCGAATTCAAACTTGGAATCGACCAAGAAAGAACGGCCGAGAGAAATCCAATCAGGCAAACAACCTTGATTCGAAACAGCGAATAGTCCTGTCTCAATAAACGGACCACCGAGTCAACCGCACCGACGGAAGCCAAGACCACGACTATCGAAGTCGCAGAATGCAAAAAATAGAGTTGGGAACCAAAGATTGACTCGATCGCAAAGGTAACTACGGTCCCTGCAAGCAGAGCACCAAGAGCAAATGAAACCAGAACGCTTGATCGAGCATCTCTTGTGAATGCCGAATTCATTATCCCAAAAAGTGGAAACGCAATGAGTCCCAAGAATAAGACCGCGGCTGCAAACCAAAGGGGTTGTCCACGCCATTGGTATAAGACACCCAACATCTGTTCAGGAAATTTCAAGAAACTCAGTTTCGAGATTCCGGCACCTGAAAAGGTTTGCCAATACCAAAAAATTGTCACCCCAATAGCGACAACCAGATCGGTTAAATGCTCAGTTCGAACTTTTCGCTCGCGAACTGAATCAAAAAGCGCAACAAGTGCGAGTCCTCCAAGAGCAACTACCCCATGTGAGATCTTGCTGAGAATCGCGCCGGAAAATAGAAGTCCATTAAGCAGCCATGAAAACCTGACTTTGTGTGTTTCTTGATGAACCAGAACAGCGAGAATTGCAAACGGCCAAATCAAACCAATGAGCTGACTCGGTGATGAAATGAACCCAATTCGAAAACCCGAACCCCACGAAACCACTGTGTCAAAGAAACAAACGATAATCATCGCAGAAATTGCTTTACGCCGATCCCGTGAAACTTTTACCAAGATCGTCCAAATCAAACATGCGAGAGCAAACGTGCCCAAAATGATTGAACCACGAGTAACCATCACCCAATTGGAAAGCCCTCCCACTTTGGTGACAAGACCGCTCCACTCATAGACGAACCAGTGATATCGGAACCCAGCGCCCGCTGCTAGCAGATTCTCGCCAAGACCCCAGTTGGATAGTGAGACCGTGAACGACTCATAAAAACCGAAATCACTATCTTCTATCCACCAGGAAAATGGTCTCAGATTGACAGCTGCAAACAATGCGATTAGTCCGAACCCAAAGAGCACGCGCCCGACTGCGCCACTCTCTATAAAACGAGATTTGCGGTCTGATTCACGGAGTCCAAAGAGTTTCGCCAAAGTAAAAAGTACTGCGATTGGCATCAACCAAAACCACTCTTGACCGAGAATTGCCATTGCGCCGATCGCAACCCAAGCAAAACTTTCTGAGTCGGATTTCGACTCAGATCTGCACTCTTGCAGATTGTTGAGGTTTGCCATCTCAGAGATAATCAACACCACAAGAAGCGGAAAAATCCAAGCGACTCGAGTCACTGGGGTTTGCGTGAAGAGCAGATCGAAAGGTACTGAAATTGTTATTCCGATAGGCAAGCCAAGTCCGTATTGTTCAAAAATTGACAGTGATCGACGGTAAAAGAACCTTTCCAATAACTTCGCCCCTACCAAGACTTGGAATAGACAAATGAACAAAATTTTCAGGCTGTCAATAACGCCTACATCCGCGAGAACGAGCATCGCAAAGAGAAAAATCGGCGGCATCGCTCGAAAATCTGCTCGTTGCTTCGCACCATCCAACACATCGTGCACCCAAATTTCTCTGAAAAAACTCATGGTTAATCAGTCCCTACCAATCATCCGTGCGATTGAATCGCCGATGGCCAGTGAGGCCGTGGCGGCGGGTGAAGGTGCGTTGCAGACATGGGTGACGCGACCATTGGTGCGAATCTCAAAATCGTCGAGCAGCAGCCCGTCGCGACTGCAAGCCTGGGCGCGCACACCCGAGCCGCAGGGTCGCAAGTGGCTGGCCTGTATCTCAGGAACCAGTTTTTGCAGCGCGCGAACAAAGGCGTTTTTGCTGAACGAACGGTGATATTCGCCGAGCCCGGTTCGCCAATATCTTCGCGCAATCTTTCTGAAACCCGGCCACGCCAGGGTCTGGGCGAAGTCACGGACCGAAAAATCGGTTTTGCGATACCCCTCGCGGGAAAAAGCCAGCACGGCGTTTGGTCCGCACTCGATGGTGCCATCGACGCGTCGCGTGAAGTGCACGCCCAAAAACGGAAAGTTCGGATCGGGCACCGGATAAATGAGGTTCTTTACCAAGTGCCTCGCTTCAGGCTCGAGTTCAAAATATTCACCCCTGAACGGAACGATGCGCAGATCCAAATCACCGTCGGTCTCGGCGGCCAATCGGTCGGAGTGCAAACCACCGCAAGTAACGACGCGCTTGGCGACAAACTCGGCGGAGTCTGTGGCGACACGAACTGTTTGATCTTGTGACGAAATTTCGGTGACGGTTCGATTGGTCAGCACGGTTCCCCCCAAACGCGCGACCTTTTCTCGCAGACAATTCACCATCGCCGAATAGTCGACGATGCCCGTCTGCGGCACGAAGAGTCCGGCGAGACCGGCACAATACGGCTCGTGCAGCTTTATCCCGCCGGCATCGAGCCTGCGAACTCCGGCCAAACCGTTCGCGAGACCGCGCTGATAGAGCATTTCAAGTTGCGAGAATTCGGCTTGCGATGTTGCAACGACTATTTTTCCGCAAACCTCGTGGGCGATGTCGTTCTCACGGCAAAACTGCAGCAACTTGGCATAACCCTCGAGACAGTTCTTCGCCTTCAACGAGCCGGGCTTGTAGTAGAGACCCGAGTGAATCACGCCGCTGTTGTGGCCGGTCTGGTGCGCGCCAACTTCTGCCTCCTTTTCGAGCACGATCAGTTTTTGACGCGGATCCCGCCGCAAAATTGAATATGCCGTCGCCAAACCGACGACTCCTCCACCGACGATCACGATCTCGCAATGATCCTCGATTCTGGAAATTGTCATTGCTTCGAGGTCTGCTTGACGACCTCGGCGAAAGTTCCTTCCTCGGTTATTCGCGAATCTTCAATTCTATAGAGACGGTCGCAATACTCGACGGTGCTCAACCGATGGGCGACGATGATCACGGTTCTTGATCCTTGAAGAGCCTGCACCGCCTGCATCACTCCGTGCTCGGTTGGTGTGTCGAGCGAACTCGTGGCCTCGTCGAGAACCAACACGCTCGGATTGTGATACAAAGCGCGGGCGATACCAATGCGTTGGCGCTGCCCGCCAGAGAGCCGTACGCCCCTCTCGCCCACGACGGTTTCAAGTCGGTCGGGCAATGACTCGACGAACTCCTCGAGTTGTGCGAGCCGAATCGCATTTGCGACGAGTTGGTCGTCGATGTTCTCATCGCTCAATCCGAAGGCGACGTTGCGGCGCAATGTGTCGTCGGTCAGATAGATCGACTGCGGAACATAACCGATCTGATTCTGCCAATTGCGAATGTTGGTTTGAATATTCCGACCGTCGACCCGAACCTCGCCCGATGTCGGCGCGAACAACCCGAGAATCACGTCGACGAGCGTGCTCTTGCCGGCACCACTCGGCCCGACGAACCCGACCGCCTCACCGCGTCGAATGATCAACGAAACATCCTGTAGCGACGGTCGAGCCGCCGTCGGATATTGAAAACTCACGTCATGAAGTTCGAGGGACTTCGCAAACGGCGATATCTTGCCGTCTTGGCTCAGGTCGGGGGCATCCAACTGGAAGTCTCGATATACCGCGGCGATTATCGAGCGATTGAAAATTAGAGTTTGCGTGGCCATCAACAATCGGTTGATCGATGGCATGACCCTGAACGCAGCGGCTGCAAAAAGACCCAACACGGGCACGATCTCCGAGAGCTCCCGCCCACGAACAACCATGCTCACCACCAGCAGGCAGAGTCCGACGATCGTGATGATCTCCATGAACGATCGCGGCAGGGTGAGAATGACGTTATATATGCGACCGATCCGAATGCTGCGCCTGAGGTGCTTTTCATGTTGCGACAAGAACTCGTCTTCCCGACCCAAAATCTTCACGTCTTTTGCTCCGCCGAACCCCTCTTGGAGGTGCTGCAAAATCTTCGTTTCGTGGTGATCTACTTGGTAGCCCCAACTGTCAATTCGCTTTCGGGTGAGCCGCTGAAAAGTGGTTGTCGACAGCCCGAAAACAATCAGCACGGCGATGGTTCCTATCGGCTCGACATAAACAAGCAAGGCAAACATCGCGATTGCGACCAATCCGTCGGTCAAAAGAACCATGAACGGATCTACTCCGCACGTGACGACCGACGTCGCGTTTTTGGCGTTGCGCATCAACGTCGACGAATTTCGCTGCAGGTGAAACATGTACGGTTGGCGCAAATAAATCGCAAAAAGACTTTGTGACAATCGGCCCGATACGGCGGCCGAAAAACCCTTTTGAATCCACAGGCTCCAAAACAAGAACAGGCTGCGAACGATGTATATCAGCACCATCGCCACCATCACCGCCGAGATCAACTCCTCCCGGCTCAAATTGCCGAAAAAATCCACGATGAATGGATACTTCTGCTGGTAGTCGTCTTGGGTCAAAATCCCGATAATCGGAACCACGATGCCGAGGCTGATGGTCTCGAGAAACATCCCAACTATCACCATCAAAACGATGCGAATGAAAGCGACTCGGTCTGAACGCGTGAAGAGTTTCCAGACGATTCTGACCGTTTTAGCGGTTGAAACTTTTTCCGGGAAAGAATCAGACATCTGTGAGGTAATTCTACTTTCGTGTTCGTAGCGACGATCGGAATCGAACCGATGACCTTCCGATTATGAGCCGGATGCTCTCACCAACTGAGCTACGTCGCCGTGAATTACGGAGCCCTCTGTGGGAATCGAACCCACCACCTCTTCCTTACCATGGAAGTGCTCTACCGACTGAGCTAAGAGGGCGAACAGCTGCCCGGATTTACCCGCGCAGATTTCGCTTTCAATATAGCGGCAACGAAACAAGCCCCGAAAGATAAGGTTTGGTGGATGTCAAAGATCACGATTCGCGAAGCCACGAGCGATGATGCCGAAGCGATCCGTCTGATTTACAACCACGAAGTCGAGAACGAGACTTCGACGATGGATCTCGTTTCCAGAACTCTCGATGCCCAGCGCGAATGGATTCTCGCCAGAAGCGGGGCGTTCTGTGCGATCGTGGCCGTCGACGAAGATCGAAACATCCTCGGCTTTGGCGCACTCAGCGAATACAAGGATCGCAGCGGTTATCGATCCACGGTCGAGAACTCGGTTTATGTTCGTCGAGACTCGACGCGGCAAGGAATCGGAAAAATGATTCTATTGATGCTGATTGAAATGGCGACCGTCTCGGGTTTTCACTCAGTTATCGCCCGAATCGAGGCACACAGTTCGGCGTCACGCGGCCTTCACTCATCTTGCGGGTTCGAACTTGTCGGTATCGAAAAACAAGTCGCCCGAAAATTCGGAAAATGGCTGGATATCGCGGTGATGCAAAAACTTCTGACAGTTTAAGACAAGAAACTCTCTCCGTAGTCGCGCAGAAACGTCTCGGATAATCGGGAGTTAAACGGTGCCAAAGGTGCAACGGCACCTGCAGAGAGTAGCGAATGAAACTTTTTTCTATATGTGTCCTGCAATTCCTCTTTGCCTATCGTGGTCGATGAGGTGACATAGTCATGGAATGCGAGCGCGTGCTCGCAAATCTGTTCCGCCGAACTGTTGACAATCGTGATTCCCGCGTTGTCGAACGCGGGCTTGCCCAAGAATCTGCCGGCGCCCGACTCGAATACTTCGCCAAGGCTCATCGTTTGGGACGCCTCACGCCTCAGTTGGGCCGGCACCCACGTCACCAGTTTCGTTCCGGCGAAACACAAAGAGTATTGGGCGATGTCGATGTACAAAACGGGAACGCGCGCAGCCAGAGCAACTGCATCGGGGCCCGACATTGTCGAGATGACACATCTCGCCCGCGAGGGAAGAAAGATGTCCAAGAATTCGCTTTTGGCATCGCTGTTGGCATAGTCGATGATCGATGTGCCCGTCGTCTTGGTCGTGCCCGGAGCGCCGAGCTTGATGACCGGGATGCCCCTTTGAACTAATCCCAATGCGGCCGGAATAAAGTCGTCGAATTGCCGGCTACGCAACTCACCGCTCGAAAGCGGCCCGGTAATCGGCGGAGCCCACGCGACCTCGCGAACAATCACACAAACGTAAGGCTCGCCGGGCTCTATGTCTATGCTTGCCAGGTACTTTTCGCCGCGTGAAACTTCATCGAGGCTGAATCTCAGATGCGATTCGAACAAGTCAAGCACATGATCGTTCTCGTGAAGTTTGTCGAATTGCAGAACTTTGATTTCAAAATTTGGAATCCATCGGCTCGCGCGATGAACAGCGTCGACGACCATTGACGGCAAAGAAAAGACCTGGCGTCGCCATATTTTGACGAGTGTCTTGTTGACCTGGGTTCTTGCCTTGCCGAACGACCAAATCTGAAGTCGTTTTTGAGAGGTGTTTCGAAGAGTCTCCTCTAACGCCAAATTGCAGAGTATCTTCTCGGGTTCAAGAGCCAGGTGGCCAAAGAGTGTCACATTGGGCAAGACGAGTTCGACCACCAACACGCGCCTGACCAAATACAGCACGAGCACGAACGGAAAAACTGCGATACGAACCGCTAACTGCACAAATTTCTTCAAGAAACTCATTGCGCCTTATTTGGCGAGGATCGTCTTGGCCAGGTTTTCGAAATTGAACTCGGCGACGACCGAACGAGCGTTGCTACCAACTTCCGCGACCTGCGCCGCCGACGGAAACTCGTCAAGTCGACTTATGTCAAAAATCGTCTTCCCATGCTCCATCCACTTCGGACTCGAAGCGTCCAAATTGCTGATCACCGCACAACCATGCGCCATGGCGCTCATCACGGTCGTATTGTTTTCGCGGACGCCCGATGGAAAGAACGCGACGAGAGCAGTCGCCGACTGAAGGCGCCTGGAAACCTCGTCGTCAGCCAAGAAACCGAGGAAAACCACGTTTCCGCCAAAGACATCCGATATTTCCGCCCCGACGAGAAAAAAATTCTCGTCGAATTTGGTGCCCTCATGCAAAGCCGACGATACATCGAGCTGAAAGGTTCGGCTTCCCGCAGCGAGAATTTTTCCGAGTCGCCGATAACCGGTCGCGCTGATCTTGTGCGCCATGCCGAATGTAAGCAGATTGATCTCTGAAGATTCGCGTACCATGCTTACCGCGGCTCCCGGGGCATACAGACTCACGACGTCCGGCCTGCGATTTCTCACCTGCTCGCCGATCTCCACACTGGCCGCGAAAACTCGACCACTCTTGGCAAGAAGTCGACCCTCAGACGGAGAGAAGTCGCATGCATGCAAAAAGAGATCGAATTCGAGATCATCGCGATCCAAGATTGCCTCAAGCGACGCCAGACCCGACTCATCGATTTCTTGGAGTTTTATCGACAACAACAGTCTCGCCTGACGCAGTTTGAGGGCGTCGTCCAGGGTCGAAACCCCAGTTCGAAGTGATCTTGCCAACGAAGAGTTGAATCTGGCGACACCACAGGTGTATGGGTTGACATGAAAAGACGCAATACACGAGTATCGGTTGCTCAAGAGTTCTTGTCCTGCTCGACGTTGAACTTGCGCAATAACTCTGTCGATGAATTGATGACCGTCTCCAGATAGACGACCCTAATCCCGTGCTCATCGCAGATGGTCTGCTCTTCGCGCGGGATACCCCCGCGCGTCTTCCAGTCGATGCCTTTTGCGTAAACGGCGGGTTTGAGCACCGACAAAACCGACGCGGTCGAGCCGTTCGCGACGTGCACAAAATCGATGAACCTGATCGCATCAATGACCGCAGCCCGACGCGAGGCCTCCAGAAGCACCGCATGCTTTGACTTGGTCCACTCATCGGGGGCGATGTTGCACAACACCAAGTTTCCAAGATCTTTCGCCGCCGAAAAGTATTGAATATGCCCCTCATGCAGCGGGTCAAAACTGCCGTCGACCATTGTCACCTTGCCGACGTGTTTTTTCAGATCGCTTGTCGGGATGATCATCTAAAAATCCTATGCTCTGTCACTTCTGCAGAGAAGCAATTGTGGGCCGGGAAGGATTCGAACCTTCGTAGACGTAAGCCGGCAGATTTACAGTCTGCTCCCTTTGGCCGCTTGGGTACCGACCCCACATAATCTGACGCCGACACGCTACCTCTTTTGGATATCGTTTCCCCATGCCAAGTTTCGATGTCGTCTCCGAAGTCGACCGTCAAGAACTGCGAAACGCGATTGACCAAGCCCAACGAGAATTGGCGAACCGATACGACTTCAAAGACACGAACTCTGAAATCGAACAGAACGATCTGGTCCTTACCCTCAGAACATCGAGCGAAGACAGACTGCGCGCGCTGAAGGTGTTGTTGGAGGAAAGATTCGTCAAACGAAACATCTCGTTGAAGAGTTTGGACTGGGGAAAGATCGAGCAAGCCGCCGGCGAGAGCGTGCGCCAAATCGTGACGATCAAGGTTGGCGTGCCCGCCGACAAGGCGCGTGAAATCAACAAATTGATCAAAGATAAGGGCCCGAAGGGCGTGAGCAGCCAAACCCAGGCGAATCAATTGCGCGTGTCGAGCAAGAAACGCGACGATCTCCAACAAACGATCGCGATGCTGCGTGCCGCGAACCTCGATCTACCGTTGCAGTTCATCAACTTTCGCGACTAGCGTCGCAACACGGTTCAGTCTTCGGTCGGGGTTTCACTCGCCCTGCGCTGCAATTCGCTGACCACCGAGGCGTCGGCAAGCGTGGTCGTGTCGCCGATATTGCGGCCTTCGGCGACATCGCGCAACAACCTGCGCATTATTTTTCCGCTTCTGGTCTTGGGCAGATCGGGCGTGAAGAAAATCATCTTTGGCTTGGCGATCGGGCCGATCTCTTTGGCGACGTGCTCTCGCAAAACTTTCTGGTCGACTTCGAGCCCGCCCCGCAAGGTGACATAGGCGATGATCGCCTGACCGGTCATCGAATCATTGGCGCCGACGACGGCGGCTTCGGCGACGCTCGGATGAGAAACCAGCGCCGATTCAACTTCCGTGGTCGATATTCGATGCCCGGAAACGTTCATCACATCGTCGACCCGACCCAACAGCCAGAGATATCCCTCGTCATCCAACTTTGCACCGTCGCCCGCAAAGTACCGACCCGGAAATCGGCTCCAATAGGTTTCTCGGTACCGCTTTTGATCGCCCCAGATGCCGCGCAACATGCCCGGCCATGGCGTCGTCAAAGTGAGATAACCGCCGCCCGAAGTAACCGCGGCGCCCTGCTCGTCGACCAATTCGGCGCCGATACCCGGCAACGGAAAAGTCGCCGAACCCGGTTTCGTCACGGTCGTGCCGGGAAGCGGGGAGATCATCATCCCGCCGGTTTCGGTCTGCCACCAGGTGTCAACAATCGGACAGCGCGACCCGCCCACGTTCTCGTGATACCAAATCCAAGCCTCGGGGTTGATCGGTTCACCGACGCTACCGATCAAGCGCAGCGAACTCAGATCGTGTTTGGCCGGCTCCTGCGCGCCCCACTTCATATAGGTGCGAATCGCCGTCGGCGCGGTGTAAAAAATCGTGGCTTTGTATTTTTCGATGATTTGCCAGATTCGATCGTTGGCGGGAAAGTTCGGTACGCCTTCGTACATGATCTGCGTCGCACAGTTAGCCAGCGGCCCGTAGACGATGTAACTGTGCCCCGTGACCCAACCCACGTCGGCGGTGCACCAGAAGACATCTGACTCCGGTTTGTGGTCGAAGACATATTTGAATGTCGTTGCAACGTGGGTCAGATAACCGGCCGTCGTGTGCATTATGCCCTTCGGTTTTCCGGTCGTGCCCGATGTGTAGAGCAAAAACAAAAGATGCTCCGCTTCCATCGGTTCGGCGTCACACACCGCATCTGCCGTGGCCATCACCTCGTGGTACCAAACATCGCGCCCCGGCGACATGGAAACAGGATTGTTTCCGCGCTTGACGACAACTACATGTTCGATGGTGGTCGTCGACTTGAGCGCCTCGTCGGCCTGAGACTTGAGCGCGAATACTTCGCCGCGTCGCCAACCACCGTCGGCGGTGATCAGCAGTTTTGCCTCGGCGTCGTTGATCCGATCCGAGAGCGACTGCGACGAAAAACCGCCGAAGACGACGCTGTGCGCGGCGCCGATACGGGCACAGGCCAGCATCGCCACAGCCACTTCGGGAATCATCGGCAGATAGATATTGACGCGATCACCTTTTTGAACACCCAGACCTTTCAAGACGTTGGCAAATTTCTGCACTTCGGCGAGCAAGTCGGCATATGTGACGACTCGAGAGTCGCCCGGCTCGCCCTCCCAATAAAATGCGACTCTCTCGCCTCGCCCCGCCAACACATGGCGATCGAGGCAGTTGTACGAAACATTGAGCGTGCCGTCGCCGAACCACTCGGCATAGGGAAGATCCCACTCGAGGGTTTTCGAGAACGGTTGGGTCCACGAAATCAACTCGCGCGCGTGGCGCGCCCAGTAAGACACGAAGTCGCGACGCCCCTCCTCGTAAAGACTCTGGTCGTGAACTATCGCCCTCGCCTTGAAGTCGGGCGATGGCGGAAACTTTCGTTGCTCGAATGCAAGAGCATCTATCGCGTGAACTTCGCCCGACATCATCGCCTCACTTGGAAACCGCCAATTTGTTTGCCCATCGGCGAGAATAGTAAACCGCGATGAAAACCCCACATTCGGCCGATGATTCTGGTGCACTGGCGGTCGACACGAACTTGCAGTTTGGCGCATTTGAATGGTTGCTCGCGCTCGGCATGGCCCTGACGTGGGGCTCGAGTTTCTTGTTGATCGACATCATCATTCGCGACGCCCCGGCTCTTTTTGTGCCCTTCGGCAGAAGTTTTTTCGGCATGATCGCGTTGCTGTTCGTGCCCGGAGCGCGATCAAGAATCGCCAAAGAACATCTACCCCGACTGTGGGTGCTCGGGCTGATCTGGATGGCGTTGCCGTTTCTGCTGTTTCCCCTCGCCGAGAGAACTGTTGCGAGCAGCATCGCGGGAATGATGAACGGCGCACTGCCGGTCGTGGTTGCCGTCGTTACAGCGATTTGGGTGAGACAAGCGCCATCTCTGCGGAGGTCACTCAGCGTGCTGGTCGGCTTCTTGGGCATCGTCTTGATCGCCGCCCCCTCGATCAACGAGGGAAGTTCGGCCGATCTTCGCGGAATCGTCTACTTGGTTTTGGCGTTGCTTTGTTACGCGGTCGGTCTGAACATCGCCAGACCACTTCAGGCGGTTTACTCGCCCGCTTGTCTGATGTTGTGGGTCGTCTCAATCTCGACTTTGATTTCGGCACCAATTGGCCTTAACGCTCTGCGATCCACGAATTTCACGATCAGTTTGTTTGTTGCGACGCTGTTTCTCGGCGCGCTCGGATCCGGGTTCGCATTTTTGTTGTTCGGAACATTGTTGAAACGAACCGGCCCGGTTCGGGCGATGATCCCGACCTACTTCACGCCGATAGTCGGCACATTTCTTGGGGTTTGGTTCAACGACGAGAAAGTACTGTTGCTTTCGCTGGTCGGAATGTTGACCGTGATTGTCGGTGCGTGGTTAACCAGCCGACCTGAAGAACCTGTCACCGAAAAGAATCGCCCGTGATGAAACCCTTCGAATCGGTGCCCTGACCAGGCCGACCGCGCAGCCGAGAAAATAATCTGATCGCCGAACCATGGACGGGTTCTCGGTGATGATTTTCTTGCTCAGATTTCGAACCGTCGTAGTTTGTGATTTTGCGAGACTCGCCGTCCATGATGTTTCGCTGATTCTGAACGCCGAAAGTCTCCTATCTAAGAACAACGCCGGACCTTGTTCGACCAAACGCGACCACATATCGAGATCGATTACATAGTCGCCTTGAAACGCACCGCAACGTTGCTGTGCATCCTTGCGAAAGGTGATCGCCATCGGCTCTCCGATCGGGTTGCCGCCACTGCGCACAATCTTGCGAAGGAGTTCTTGTTTTGAGTGCTTGTGACCATCGACTTTGGACATCCTTCGACCAACAATCTTTCGGCCAGCAGGGCTCACGAAATCACGCAAGCTGAAGCAAAATGCCGCATCCCGATTCTCTGGTCTTTGCATGAGTTCGTACTCGCATTCGATGCAGTTCGGATACAAAAGATCGTCTTGGCACAACAGCTTTACCAAATCGGCTTGGGCATGGCGGATTGAATTGTTCCAGTTTGCGACTGCGCCAACCCTCGACAACGAATCGACACGCGTGATGCGCGGGTCCTTGAACGAGTGGATAATGGTGAGAGTTTCGTCGGTTGAGCCGTCATCTGAAACGATCAGCTCGAAATTTCGATGAGTTTGACCAAGCACACTTTCAATCGTTTCAGCAATGAATTTCCCACCGTTGTAGGTCGGGATACAAATCGAGATATCAGGATTTTCCGGCATCATTCAGTTCAAAGTTTCAACAGATCCAGGACAACAAAGGAGTCATTAGAAAACACCAGAGCATCACTTGACTTCCACCGACCGTTGTTCAGTCTTTGGAGATCAACTATGTACCATCGAACTGAGAGATTTCTGAAGAAATCCAGGGCTTCGCGGCTCGGGTCGTTGGCAAATCCTGCTGAAAACTTTTCTCGCAACTCAAAGTCACCGGCTCCACTCCTAGATTTTGGTTCGGTGAATGCCGAAGAAATCCATGGAGCCTCAACCAAGGCACGACGCTCGAGAGAAACTGACAGCAGGGCCCGACGAGAAAGATGAGGTTCGCTACACAATTCGCCCTCACAAACGTAATTTGAAGCGTAAATGTCCGTGTCCATCGAATTATCGGCCATCCATCTACCTAACTCGCTCAGGTCTTGGCTCGGGAAGAGATCCTGACTGTTGCGAGAGTAGCCCCGAACGTCACTCAAATAAGAGATGGCGTTGGTCGAAACGAAGGTGGTCACTGAGACTATGCAAATCGAAAGCAAAACGGCAAAGCTGATTGCTGGTCGAGTGCGTCGAGATGCTCTGATCAAAAAATAGAAAAAAGCGAAAAGCAATGGGATAACCACAACTAGCGTTCGAGATGTTCTCAGCCAGATTGCCGTATTTGATCCAGAATCCAAGTTTGGAATCAAATCGATTGCGAGTATCGAGCAGACTGCGATCAATCCAAAGAAAAATGCTTCAAATGCTGAAAGAATCTTCGGCGCTCTGAACAAGTCGACCATTACCGCACCACACACAGCCACAATCAGAATTACCGAAGCATGTAAGAAAAAGAGGCCGTTCGGACTGGCTGGTCCGCTCGAAAGATTTGAAAACAGCAGACCGGCTAAAAGTGAGACTACAAGACCAAAATAGACCGCGGGTGTTAGACGCAGGACCTCTCTGCCGAAGACGAGGAGACTTGCCGAAAAATAGATCATTCCTAGCGCCAAAACCCCTGCGGCTACCCAGAGCGCTCGACCAAAAAAGTCCGACAAATCCCCCTGAAGATACGGAGCCCAAGCAAATGGTCGAAGTGAGAGCGAGCCGGCGAAACCGTACAAGAGTCGACTCGTGACAATCATTGCCACCAAAACGACGGTGCTTTCAAGCAGAATTGCTTTTCTTGAACCACTCTTGCCGACCAATCGAAACAGCTGGAATGAGAGTACAAATGATGCACCAATTGCGGCGTGTGAAACCTTACCTCCCACGAGACCGACGAATAGACAACCCAGATAAAGCCAGGACTTCGTGAATTCCGACTTCTCAACGTCGATCGCCCAAATCATCACTGGAAGTAGCCAGAGTGTGGCGAACAATTGTGAAAACGAGCCAATCATTGCAAGAGGAAGGCTCACAAACCACTCGCCAAAAACTGAAGAGGCAGCAAAAATCAAAACTGCAACAATCGGGGCGCCACTATGTCGGCTGAGCCTTGTCGAGATTTGCCACACGAATGAAACGAGGCAGAGTGCGGGCACAACAATCCCGACTCTCGTCAAAACGACCCAGTCAGGCGAACCCGCAACTCGGGTTACTAGCCCCGACCAAGCGTATGAAAACCAGTGGTACTGGAGAGAATAACCCGCACTAAAAATGCTCTCGCGTCCTCCCCACGTGGAGACCGATTTCGCCAAACCCTCGTAGAAGTGGGCGTCTCCCGAACTAATCCACCATGTTGATGGACGGAAAAAAATCGTTGCTGAAACCGCCGCGATAATCAGGCCCAAGACAACCCGATGGAGATTTTTGAATGAATTTGATCGAGATAGGTGGTGCCGAACTAAAAGCAACAAAACCACGAATAATGAGCCTGGAAGGGTCCATGCCCATTCCCCACTCAATCCAAGGAATGTGGCGGCACATATCCACTGCAATGAAACAAAATCTGTTTCGATTTCAAATCTTTTTGAATTCTGGCGGACAAATCTTGAATATCCAGCGAAAGCAAACGGCAGAATCCAGCCCACATGAGGCCACGATAGGGCGATGAAAACTTGATCACCAATAATCCAGGCCAACGACCCCAAAGAAAAACCAAACGAGAAATACTCGACAACCGAAATTTGCTTTTCGTTTTTGAAATAACGATAAATCTCACCGCCGGTATAAATTTGAGCCAGAATCACAATCAAGATCGGCAAACCAGTAAGTGGTTCGATATCGCAAATCAGGATCAAAAGATAAAGAAATATCGAGACAAACAAAGGATCGCGACCTTTCGAGAGTTGTTTCAACGACATTCGGTCAATCCAAAACTTTGAGCGATGATTCAACAGTAGGTGAGATTCGAAACGTTGCGGGCAATCGCATTATCGACGCCACTCCAGAACTTTGAAACTACCCAAACCCGCGGGATCGCAAAGAGCCTCGGCTTCGGCAACCCGACTACGCATCTTGACCGCCTTGAGGTCTGGCTTGGCGGCATTGGCTATCCAATATTGTCTGCCTTCCTCGACCAAATCATCGATGCCGTGCTTGCGCAACCAATCTGACTGCGTCGAAACATGATCGGGCGCGGACGACAAACTGACCTGATCCAACATCACATGACTGGTGATGTCTTGCTGCCCGACTTGTCGCAGATAGTGCTCGCCCTGTTGATGTCGGCTGTAGGTGCGCAGCCAATCGCGCCATGAACCCGAAACTGCCTGATGCGACGTGAGAAAGTAATCGAACACGAGCAAAGCGCCGTGCTCAATCAAACCGAGGGCGTTCGACAGAAATTTTTGGACTTGGTCTTGCACCGGAACCCTGGCACCGTGCGCAGCAGTTTCGGGCAACCAATAGGGCAGATCTTGCGGGCTGCGCAGAACTTCAAGAAAATTTCCGTCTTGTGTGGTCACAAACGCCTCTTGCCAACGACCGTCAAACACGAACAACCTGAACGCCAGGTTGTCGAGCAACTCATTGGCGATCACGACGCCGTCGAACGAATCCAAGGGCAACTCGGCCAAAGAAACGATTTCGCTTGGATGCAGCGCGCGTTGCGCCGACGCCACTTCGACCGCGATGTAGTCGAGGGCCTCGCGACACTGAAATTGCGCGTCCAGAATGCTGCGGGCCAGGGTGCCTGGGCCTGAGCCGACCTCTAGAACCGTAAATTTTTTGGGACGACCTACTCTTTGCCATTCGGTGTCTATGGCTCGAGCCACGACGCATCCAAAGAGTGGCCCGACTTCGGGTGATGTGATGAAGTCGCCCCGTCGACCCGCCCTGCCGCTGGTCGAATAAAACCCATTCGGCGAATACAGGGCCCTAGCCATGAAATCTTCGAATGAAATCGCCCCACCGGCCGCATCAATCGCGGCTGAGATTTCGTCAACGAGTGATTGCACCGGCAATTTCAGCCAGATCGGCAAAGTGCAAACCAACACTCGGCAAGATTCCGAATACGAGGGTCAATACCGAGGTCAAGGCCAAGGCCAGCCGCAGACTGCCCGGCGCAACGATCGGAGTCACATCACCGTCGGGTACCGGTCGCATCCAAATCTCGCGCATCACATTGCCGTAGTAGCCGAACGCTACGACCGAATTGACGGCACCGATGATCGCCAGTGCGTAACCCCAGTTGGATTGCGACTGAAGCAACGATTGAAAGGCCACGAACTTGGCGATCCATCCGCCCAATGGTGGGATGCCGGTCAACGAGGCCAAGAACAAAGTCATCAACACACCAAGACCCGGCGCGTAAGAAAAAAGCCCGCCGAAACTCGAAATTTCACCGCTACGGGTTTTTGCCGAGACGGCCAAGATCACCGCGAACACGCCGAGATTCGTCGCCGCATAGACGATCATGTACAGCACGACCGAGCGCAATGCCGAACTTTCAGCGCCGGTCAAGCCCGCCACGGCCAGGGGCATCAACACGAAACCACCCTGGCTGATCGACGAGTAGGCGATCATGCGCACGATGTTGTGTTGTTTCAGCGCCAATACGTTTCCGACGGTCATCGTCAACGCCGACAGAACCCACACGAACGGCTGCCAAACATCTTGCGAGGCGGGAAACGCGGTGTAGATCAACACGACCAGTGCGACAAAACCGGCCGCTTTCGAAGCCACCGACAAAAATGCCGTGATCGGTGTGGGTGCGCCTTCGTATGTGTCGGGTGCCCAGGTGTGAAAGGGAACCGCCGAAACTTTGAAGGCGAAACCCACGATTACGAAAACGACGGCCAGCGCGTGAACCGCGGCGAAATCACCCGTCGTGGTGAGCGTCTTGGCGATATCGACCAGGAGGGTCGAATTGGCGACCCCGTACATCAGCGACATCCCGTAGAGCATCACCGCAGATGCGAACACGCCGAGCAAGAAATATTTGACGCCCGCCTCGTTGCTCTTTGCATCTCGTTTGCGCCACGCCGCGAGCATGTAAGCGGGAATCGACAGAAATTCGAGCGCCACGAAAACGCTCACCAAATCGCGCGACGAGGCCATCATCAACATGCCGAGCAAACTCGTCAACAACAAGAACCAATACTCCCCCCGCCAATATTCGCCTTGTTCGACGTGCGAACTGGAAAGCAGCACCACCACATAACCGGCGAGCAAGAACAGGCCTTTGATCACGAGGCTGAAATCGTCGACCACATAACGACCATCGAACATCGATCGCACCGAAGTCTCGGAGAGGCCGAGCATCAAGACGGGCAGCATCGCCGCAAGCAGCGTGAACGATGAAATGACCGTCAACAGCCATTGTTTGCGTTGATCGATGAGCAAATCGAGCAACAACACCGCGCACAACCCGAATGCGACCACAAGTTCTGGGGCAAGGGCGAAGTAATCGATCTTCGGCGCAACCCATTGCGCGGCGAGGATTTGCGGAGATTGCAGATTAACCCCCGAAAACTTTCAAGGTGATCCGAACCGCCGGCTCGAACACGCTGAACAACAGATTCGGCAAGATACCGAAAACCAGAATGCCGACCAACAGCGGTGTCCAGGCGATCCATTCGTGGGTCGTGACATCGTGCAGATCGTCATGATTCGAGTGCGAAGATGCCGTCTTCGCGCTGCTGAAGGCGACGCGCTGAAACATCCACAGCAGATATGCGGCAGCAAGCACGGTGCCGAGCGCAGCGATCACCATGAATACTCGAAAAGTAGATTCGTTCAAACCTTCGGCCGGGTTGTAAGCCGAGAGGATCGCGGGGAACTCGCCCCAGAAACCCGCCAAACCCGGCAAACCGAGTGAAGCCATCGCGCAAAAGCCGAAAATCCAGCCCAGTCGCGGCACCGCCGTGAGCATGCCACCCAGCTCGGCGATCTCAAGGGTGTGATAGCGCTCTTTGACGCTGCCGGCGATGAAAAAGAGCATTCCGGTGATCAAACCGTGCGCGACCATGCCGAACATTGCGGCGTTGACACCAAAACTTGTGAGAGTCGAGATGCCGAGCATCACAAAACCCATGTGCGCGACCGATGAAAAAGCGATCAGGCGTTTCATGTCTGACTGCGCGAGACAACCCAATGCACCATAAATGATGCCGATCACGGCCAGGGCACCGATGTACGGCGCCCACTCTCGGGCCGCGTCGGGCAATGTCGGAAGTGCGATGCGGACAAAACCATACGTGCCGAGCTTGAGCAGGATTGCCGCAAGAATCACCGAACCTTGGGTCGGTGCCTCGGTATGGGCATCGGGCAACCAGGTGTGAAACGGAAACATCGGCACTTTCACCGCGAACCCGACGAACATTCCGGCGAAAATCCAGATCTGCGTGGTTTTGGCGATGTCGGCTCCGTTTTCGATGAGATATGGAATGCTGAAACTCTCGGCGCCAGTTTTGAAGAACAGCGCGAGGAAGGCGACGAGCATCATTGCCGAACCGAACATTGTGAAGAGGAAAAACTTGATCGACGCGTATTGGCGCTGCTCACCGCCCCAAACTCCGATCAAGAAGAACATCGGCAACAAGACGAGTTCGAAGAAGACGAAGAACAAAATCAGATCTTGGGCGATGAAGGTTCCCGCCATTCCGGTCTGGAGCACGAGCAGGAGCACAAAGAAGGCCTTTGGTTTGCCGGGGTTTGGAACATGGTCGAGCGAATAAACGACCACGAGCAAAGTGATGACCATGCTCAACAAATAAAGCGGCAAACTGATGCCGTCGAGACCGATCAAATACGAACTCCTGATCACCGAGATCCATCTGACATCGACCACGAACTGAAGTTTTTCGGCCTGACCGTAGTCGAACTTGAGAGCCGTATAGACTCCCGCGATCAAAGTCGCGATTGATGTCACCAACGCGACATATTTGATCGCCGAGTCTTGGGCTTTCGGCATCAGCAACAGCACGACGACACCGACCAACGGAAGGAACGTACCGACGCTCAACAACCAGTTGTTGTCCTGAAGCATGTTCATATTTGATTTCTCCCTTTGTTGCGAACTCTTAAGTGTTGATGATTACCAAAACGAGGGCGGCGATTGCGGCCGCGCTGAACAGCAGCGCACCGTATTGACTGACCCTGCCCGATTGCGTGGGTTGGGCGGCAGTGCCGACCGACTTGGTCAAAACGGCCGAATTGTTGACCGTTGTGTCAACGACTCTTTGATCGATATTTTTGTAGACCCAAGCGGAGAGTCTCTTCGCAAACCGGGCCACGGTATGCAGAACTCCATCGAGAACGTTTTGATTGAACCAATATGCGGCTTGTGAGATCGGGTATGCCACGCTGCGAACCACGACATTTTCGTAAAGATGATCGAGGTAATACTTGTCGACCAGAAACTTGTGACCAAGCCCGAGCACCTTGATCCGACTGGTCAGACCCGCCACCCGCGGATCACGCTCCGTGAACACCAGGATGCTGAGAACCCAGGAAATCGCCATGCCGGCAAGGACGATCAACAGCGAGACGAGCGCCTTCGACCACTTGAACGGCGCGTGATTCAGTTGCGGGGCGTAACAAACGCCTTTTTCGGGAGTCGCCGAGCCACAGACGGATTTCGAATGCGACTCTTCGGCCGGGACGGCGCCTGAAGCGAGTTTGAGTGATTCGCCGGGGCCGCCCGGATACGAATCTGCGATCACAACTGAGGCGCGAGGTTCGACCCAAAGTTTCATTCGCTCCCAACTTTCGCCAAACGGTGTGGCGTTCAAGAAGCCTGAACCCAACGCCAGCACCGACAAGATGATCAACGGCACCGTGATCAGCAGGCCCGACTCGTGTGGCCCAGTAGCGCCGTGCGGGTCGTGCGCGGCATGCGAATCGTGCGGCGCAGAAGCGCCGTGCGGGTCGTGCGAATGCGCCGCGTGACCTGCCGAAGCACCGCGCGGTTCACCAAAGAACGTCAGATAAGTCGCACGGGTCATGTAAGCCGCGGTCATGAACGCACCGACCAAACCGATGATCATGAAGGTGTTGTAACCGTTGTGGCCGACATTGTCGATGATTTCATCTTTCGAGAAAAACCCCGAAAAGGGAAACACACCGCACAGCGCCAGGGTCGAGACGATCCAAGTGGCAAAGGTGATCGGCATGACTTTGCGCAGGCCCCCCATGTCTTTTTTCATGTCGAACGAATGGTGCGATGCGCTGTGGCTGATCGAACCCGCCCCCAAGAACAAACAGGCCTTGAAAAACGCATGGGTGAAGATGTGAAAGACCGCCGGCAGCCACGCGCCGGCCCCGAGTCCGAGCATCATGTAGCCCAACTGCGAGACGGTCGAATACGCGAGCACGCGTTTGATGTCGTCCTGCACGAACGCCAAGGCGGCCGAAATCACGATGGTGATTCCGCCGATGATCACGATCAAGTTTCCCCCGCTGCCAAGAATGTCGAGACCGACGAAAAAGACCGGATACAAGCGCGCCACCAAAAACACGCCCGCGACGACCATCGTCGAAGAGTGCAACAGCGAACTGACGGGCGTCGGACCCGCCATCGCATCGGGCAACCAGGTGTGCAGCGGAAACTGACCGCTCTTGCCGATGCTGGCGATGAACAACGCCACGGCGGCGATCGTGATCACCGAACTGTTGGGTTCGCCCGAAAGCGCCCAGGCCGAAATGCCTCGAATCGAAAAGCCCGACAGTCCGAGATTCGCCTGTGTCCAATCGTTGGCCGCGAAATAAAGCATGCTGATGCCCACCAACAGGCCCATGTCGCCGGTGCGCAACGTGAAGAAAGCCTTGAGCGCCGCGCGACTGTTGGCATCTTCTTCCCACCAGTGACCGATCAGGATGAAGCTGCAAAGACCCATGATTTCCCAGCCGAGCAAAAACAAGATCATGTTGTCGGCCAAAACCATGGCCAACATTCCGCCCGAGAAAAGGGTCAGAGCGGCGAAAAAATGCGTGTAACGGCGATCGCCGCGCAGATACTCGAGCGAATAAACCTGCACGAGCGTCGAGATGAACGCCACGACGAACAGCACAACGACCGAAAGACCATCGACGTGTTGACCGATACCGAAGTCGAAGCCGCCGCTTTGCCACCACGACCATGATCGAACCACGGGTGAAACGAACTGCCCTTCGGAGGTGCCGTTGACCCTTTGGATCCATTGATATGCCGTGCCCGCCGAAAGCACGAGCGAAATCACCATCGAAAACACGCCCAGTTCGCTGCCCTTCATCGGCAGGCGCTTGCCGATCAAAATGATCAGGGCAAAAGCGACGGTCGGCACGACCGGAATCAACCAGGCGTTATCCATAAACCAACCGGTTGCGAGAGGAGCCAGAACTTCGGACTCGGCGGCAAGAATGTTCATCCGCGCATCTCCGACAGTTCATCGACCGAAATCGATTTCTTGTTTCTGTAAACCAGCAACACCAGACCCAAACCGACGCCGACTTCCGCGGCGGCCACGGCGATGATGTACAAGGCGAAAGTGTGTCCGTCGGTCGAGCCGTTGCGCATCGCGAACGCCAACAAATTGATGTTCACCGAATTCAAGATCAGTTCGGTCGACATCAACATCAGCACGGCGTTCTTTCGGGCGACGACGCCATAGACGCCGATACAGAAAAGCACGGCGGCCAGAAACAAGAACTGGTTGACGAACACGGGGTCAGTCCTTGCGCGCCAAAACGATTGCGCCGATGATGGCGGCCAACAAGACGAAGGACAGAGCCCAGAACGGGAGCAAATATGGCCCGAAAATCTGGTCGGAGACCCGCTGGGTCGAGACGATGTTGTCGGAAACGGGCAACTTCTCGTCGCCAAACGACCTGATCAATGCCAGCCCCATCGCCCCCATCATGACCACGGCCACGGGAATTCCCAGTCTCTTGTATGAGTTGTTGAGATCCGAATCGAAACCGATGCGAGCACGGGTCAGCATCGTTCCGAACAAGAACAGCACCATCACCGCTCCTATATATACGAGTACCTGGGTGATCGCCACGAACTCGGCGGCCAACAAGATGTATTGACCCGAGGCCCCCGCCAAAACCGCGACCAGCCAAAGGGCGGCGTGAACGACGTTGTTGGTGGTGACGACCCGCAGCGCGGCGACGACCATCATCACGGCGATGACCCAGAATCCGACGTTTTGTGCAACCACGGTGCCGCTACTTTTTCTTCTTGTCGGCGCCGGCCTCGAGCGCGGGCGCTTCGGGGACTGTTTCCATCCACTCGCTCAACTTCGACTTGTCGTGAAGCAGATCGGCGATGCTCGGCTCCGAATATTCGTATTCGGGGCTCCAGAACAAAGCGTCGAACGGACAAACCTCGACGCAAATACCGCAATACATGCACAACGCATAGTCGATATCGAATCGATCGAGCAGATTCACCTGGCGCGGTTTGCCGCCCTCCCGACGGGGTGGCGCAAGCTCTTTGTGCGCCTCGATGTAGATGCACCAGTCGGGGCATGATCGCGAGCAAAGCATGCACGACGTGCAATTGTCTTGATGCAATGCGATGACGCCGCGCGAGCGAATCGGCGGGGTTTCCTTTTCGTGCGGATACTGCACGGTGCTCGCGCCCTTGGTCGCCGTGTTGAACAGCGTTCCGAGCGTCACGCCCAAACCTTTGACGAGCCCGGGTACCTTGGCCATCAGAACGCCACCTTGAGAATCGACGTCACCATGATGTTGGCGAGCGCGAGGGGAATGAGACCCTTCCAAGCGAAGCGCTGCAGCTGGTCCTCGCGAAGTCGCGGGTAACTGAAACGAATCCACATGATTATGAAGACGAGCAGCATCATTTTGGTCAGCACGATGATCGGCCCGGCGATGTTCATCCAGTTGTCGATGTCGTCGATCGACGTCCAACCGAACCAAGCGAACGGCACTCCCCATCCCCCCAAAAAAAGCACCGCGGCGATCATCGCGAAGACTCCCGCGGTGGCGAATTCGCCGATGAAGAAAATCAAGAAACGAAACCCCGAATATTCGGTCATGTAGCCCGAGACAAGTTCGCTCTCGGCGATCGGCATATCAAAGGGTGCCTGGGTCAATTCGGCCTGGATCGCGATCATGAAAATCACGAAGCCAACAAACTGGCTGATCACATACGGATGACCCATTGCATCGAAGCCGAACATCGACCCCGAGTTCTGGGCGACGACGATCTTTTGCAGGTTCATCGTGCCGGCTTGAATGACCACACCCATCACCGCCAAGACCATCGGCAACTCATAGGCGATCAATTGACCGGCCGCACGCAGACCGCCGAGCAAAGAATATTTGTTGGCGCTCGCCCAACCCGCGACCAGAATGCCGAGAACAGAAACCGAGGACACCGCCAACGCATAGAAGACGCCCACTTCGAAATCGGTGAACCACGCATCAGGACCGAACGGCACCGCGACCACCAGCAAGAATGTGCTGAGCAGCACGATCACGGGTGCCATCTTGAAAATGCGGACATCGGCCCGCTCGGGAACAATGTCCTCTTTCTGCAACCACTTGCCGACTTCGGCGAAGAGTTGCATCGACCCGTATGGTCCGGCTTCCATCGGACCAAGTCGACTTTGCATGAACGACATCATCTTGAACAAAAAGACATAAACAATGGTGCCGGCCGGCAACAACACGGCGACGAGCCCGCCCAGCACGCGCAACAACGACTGACCCCAATACGGGATCTCGGCCAATAGCGGGTTCATCGGTCGATGTCTCCGAGTATGAAATAGAGCGACGCCAAGATCGTCACGATGTCGGGCACATACACGCCGCGCAACAACCACGGCGTGATCGAGATGTTGTTGAAACTCGCCGAGCGAATCTTCACCCGGAACGGACCAAGATCGCCGCGCGACACGACGTAATAACCCATCTCACCGAGCGGGTTCTCTGTCGAGACCCACGCTTCGCCCTCGGGCACTTTGATTATTTTCGGAACTTTCGCCATCACGGGACCGGCGGGGATCGAGTCGAGCAACTGGTCGACGATCTTCGTCGACTCCCTGGTCTCCTGCAACCTGATCCAGCATCGGGCAAAACTGTCGCCATCGGGATGCGTCCAAACTTTCCAAGCGACCTTGTTCCACGCCATCGGCAGGGCATGATCGCGACGCAGGTCCCAATCGACGCCGCTGGCACGCAGGTTGGCGCCCGACAAACCGTATTGCAGAGCCACATCGCGTGGCACCACACCGATGCCGCGGGTGCGCGACTGAAAGATCTCGTTACCGAACAAAAGATCTTCGATCTGATCGCAGAATCCGCGCAATTTCTTCATCACCGCGCGCGCTTCATCGACCCAACCAGCGGGCAGGTCGTCTTTCAACCCACCGATGCGATCAAAATTCGGATGGAATCGACCGCCCGTGGCCGACTCGATCAGATTCAACACGTATTCACGATCGCGGAAAGCGAAAAACACGGGCGTGATTGCGCCGAGTTGCACGCCGAGGTCACCCAAGAACAAGGAGACGTTGGCGATGCGGGAGAGTTCAAACAAGATCGTGCGAATGTATTGGGCACGCACCGGGGCTTCGATTTCCATCAGTTTTTCGGCCGCCAAGACGAACGGAACCTCGTTGGCGAAACTTCCCAACCAGTCGATGCGGTTGATCAGCGTTGTCACCTGCGGATAGGTGCGAACCTCGGCGAGTTTTTCGTAGCCGCGATGCATGTAGCCACACGAAGGTTCAGCCCACACCACTTGCTCGCCATCAAGGCGGGCGATGATTCGCAATGTGCCGTGCGTGGCGGGGTGCTGCGGACCGATGTTCAGCGTCATTCCCTCGGTTTCAAGTTCGACGTTCAAGCGCGAGTCGGCGGCCTGACTGGCGATGTAGGCGAGTCGTTGGCGATCGCCAAGAGCGTTTTCGGTGATGCTCACTGCTCTTCCCCTGCCGCGGTCTCGTCTCCACCAGGAAGCGGTTCGACATCCACGATGCCGGGCCACGGTTTCACCATTCGGGCAAGAAGCGGGAAATCCTTGCGCAATGGATGACCCTCGAAATCGCCGGGCAAATAGATGTTGCGCGGATCGGGGTGACCGTCGAAGACGATGCCGAACATCTCGTGGGCCTCGCGTTCATGCCAGTTGGCCCCCGCATAGACGTCGTGAATCGACTCGATGCGGGGCGAGTCGTCGGGCACGTCGACCTTCACCGTCACGCCCACGTGCGTGATCGGGTTGCCGACACGCGCGAACACCTGCAGGCGAGTCGTACCACCCGCGTAGCCCTGGCGGATCGTCGTGTCGCGCTCAGGTGTCGGCTCGGTCGGGTCGTCCTCGCCGCGACCGTACGGCGACGGCATCCAGTCGATCGCCGACAGGAAACAGAAATAGTGAAAGCCGAGCGAGTCGCGCAATGTGCGCATCGACGACTTCCAGGCATCGGTTCGCACGCGCAACCACAGATCATCTTTGAAGAACGAATCAACAAGTTGGTCGCCCAGCGCAGCCTTCACTTCCGCCACAGAGGTGATTCGCGGTTGCGTACTTGATGGCGTGCTCATTAACGAAGATCAGTTGCCGACGACAACTGGTTTACCCTTTTGTTCTGCGACCGCGCTCGCGTCGATCGAGCGGGTGCCTTCGCCTCGCCAACGCGCGCCCATGTCTTCGTTCTTGATGCGCTGCTGCAACAACACGATGCCTTCAAGCAGGGCTTCGGGTCGTGGCGGGCACCCCGGCACATAGACATCGACGGGAATAATTTGGTCGACGCCCTTGGTCACCGAATACGAATCCCAATACGGTCCGCCGCAGTTGGCGCAACTGCCCATGCTGATCACATATTTCGGCTCGGGCATTTGTTCATAAAGGCGGCGAATCACCGGCGCCATCTTGTCGGTGACTGTTCCAGAAATCACGACGAGGTCGGCTTGGCGCGGGCTCGCCGGCAACGGAATCACACCCAGTCGCATCACGTCGTAACGCGGCGAACCGAACGCGGCACCCATTTCAATGGCGCAACAAGCCAGACCCCACTGATAAACCCACAACGAATACGTTCGCCCGAGGTTGAACAGCGAAGTGAGCGGCTTGGGCAACCGACCGCGATCGACTAGACCCATCGCAAAACTCCTTTGCGCCAGGCATAGACGAGACCGAGCAGAAGGATGAACACGAAGACGCCCATTTCGACCAGACCGAACGCGCCATACCGCTCAAGTTGCGTGGCCCACGGAAAAATGAAGACGGTTTCGACATCGAATACCACGAACAACAACGCGAAAATGTAGTAACGAACCTGGCTCTGCGACCAGCCCTGACCAACGGGGTCGACGCCGCTTTCGTAGGTCAACACTTTTTCTCGGTTCGGGCGGTGGGGACGAAGTATCGAGGCCACCCACAACAACAATCCGGCGATCCCAACGGCGGCGATTCCGAACCAAACAACGGTTAAATACGACCGCAAAAACATAGACATACCCCTGTAAAACTAGTCCGCGAAGGCGCTGACGGTTTAACCACGCGGACTTTGGGCGTTTGTGAAGTGTGTCGCGCGGACGTGTCTTACTTGGCTGTCGTCTCCAGGAACCAGTCGACCAACCTCGCCGCCGCGGGCGCGCTTCGGGTGATTTCTTGTTTCGTTTGGGCGATCAGTTCGGACGCGCTCAGACCGAACTTGGCGAGTTCTTCGGCGCCCGATTCGCTCGCCCATCGCTGCACGATCTGCTCGGTCACTTCGGGATGAAACTGCGTCGCAAAACATCGTCCCGCGCGAATCGCCTGGGGCCCGGCTGGGCTCGTGGCGAGAACCTCGCACGATTCGGGCGGCGTGAATGAGTCATAGTGCCATTGCAACCAGGTGCCGCCGATCACCTCGTTGGGTGCCGCGGCGAACACCTCGTGCCAACCAACTTCACGATGTTGTGCGCGTTGCGCCGAGCCACCAAGCGCGGTGGACATGATTTGCGCACCGTAACAGATACCGAAAAGGGGGATGCCGCGGCGATGAGTCTCGACGATCAGGTCGCATTCGGCGCGAACATTCTTATCGATGTTCGGCCAATACGCCGACCACCAACTGCCGAGCAAAATGACCAGGTCCGCACCGTCGAGTGTCGGCCAAGTCTCGGGGTTCTCGCGCTCGCAATGTTCGAATTTGCCGCCGTGTTGCTTGAAGCGCTCACCGATGAAACCGTGCTCGACGAATCGCTGACCGATATAGCCCGGATCGGCGTCGTCGGCATTGGCCACCAGCAGGGTTCGCATCGACTAACTTTCGCCGGTATTTCTTTGCCAACCGCCCTCGATGAACGCCCTTTGAAGATCGAACATTACCTTCTTCATGCCGACGCTGAAGCCGGTGTTCGCTTGGTCGTCGAGCCCCGTGTCGACAACCGATCTGAAAACAAGATTCTGGGGTTGACGCGCCGAGGTTGAGCTGGTCGAAATAGTCACAAGGGGCTTGTTTCGAAGAACCGATCGGGCGACACTCAGGATGCCGCCAATCGTCAAATTTTCGGGCGCCACCACGAGTTTCACGACGAAACGTGATTCGGCTTGATTTCTCAATAGCGACAAAGTGTGTCTAACAACTTTTCTTGCCGCGTCTTCGACATAGACATAATTGCGCGAAGTTTCTAGAGGCACGAACAAATTGATCGGCTGTCGCCGAAGAACCGAATAACAGATCGTTGAGATCAAACCTTGGTTCTTGCTCAAGTCTTGACGCGCGCCGTAAAGGTTAGAAATTCTTCCCACCAGAACCCGCATTCTTGTTCGCGTAGAAAGTTCCCGCAGCAACGATTCTTGGCGAAGTTTCGCGTCTCCATACGGTGTGAAAGAAATCGTTGGCGTCAATTCGGTGAACGGTGGGTTCCTGCTTCCTGCATACACCGCGCCCGCCGACGAGGCAAAGAAGAGCGCTCCGTTGGCAGATGCTTCAAACGAGCCATGCCCACCAGCCGATCGCTCAACCGCTTTGAGGAAACTTCCGAATACGAAAGTCTCGTCTTGCATATGCGAAAGTGAGCTGTTCAGCGTTCCCCGACCGGCACACCAAAAAATTGCCCATTCTTCGCGGGGCGTTTGAGCGAAGAACTCGGCACAACAAGTTTGCAGTTGAGCGCAAGCGAGATCTCTGTCGTGCCAATCAATCGACTCACTGGGCCGATAGATGGTGGCGAGTCTGTCGACCTCTTGCTCGACACTGCGCCCGAGCAGGCCTCCTCTACCGACTACCCAAACTTTCATGCACGCGAAGTCTTGCTGTTTCGTGCGCGCGTGAGTGCGTCACTGTTCGGGTTCGACCGAATCAGATACAACGGACGACCGATCGCATTTCTTACCACGACGCCCAAATATTCGGCAAGAATACCCAGCGAGAGCAAGATCGCCCCGCTCGTGGTCGAGACGATGATCACCACCGTCGTCCAGCCGGCCACCGACTCGCCGCCGACAAATCGACCGTAAAGCACGTAGATCGCGTATGCGACACCAAAAGCAAACGAAGAAAATCCGATGAGGCTTACGAGCCGCAACGGACGGGTACCCGAACTCAAGACCAGGCGCAAAAAGTGGCCGAGCAAACGCTTGAGGGTGAAGCCCGTTCGACGCGGATACTCGACACGTTGCGGTATCTCGCAGGTGACTGACTTGTCGACGACCCAGGTCAAGGCCACGTCGAGATAAACCCCCGAACCCGCATAGGCCCCGACGCTTCGTCCGATCTCGCCCGAAACGAGGCGAAAACTGCTGAAGAAGTCGCCGTCTTGTGGCGACAGGAACTTCAAATAGAACCACTTCGCCGACGCCGAAAAAAGATTGCGCCACTTCGAATGAGGGGCACCGCCCTCGAACTTTGCGTAAACGAGTTGGGTGTTGGTCTCGACCGCGGTGTCGAGAAGTCTGGCGATCTGCGCCGGGTCGTGCTGACCGTCCTCATCAATCGTCACGATCCAATCGCTGGTGCTCGACGACATGCCAGCCAGCGTCGCGGCATGTTGACCAAAATTTCGTGACAACCAAACTGGTCGAACCCAGTCACGGGTTTCGGCCAACTGGTTGATCACCTTCGCCGAACCATCGGGTCCCGCGTCGTTGACCAACAAAACTTCGCCGATCACATACCGAACACCATTCGCCGTCGTGGATGGCTTCGTGAATTGCTCGAGTTCACCGACTACTCGAGCAATTGTCGACTCGCCCCGATAAACAGGCACGACAACCGAAATTGTCGCCAGGTTTTCACCGGCGATTTGATTTTCAACCACGCCTAAACCCTACCCATAAACACCGAATAGTAGAGTTTTTGTCAGTGGACTCAGTGAAATCTGAAACGACCATTCGCACGGTCTTCGGATATTCGGTTTTGGTTTTTGTCCTTCTGCTGATTTCCGAAGTCTCGCTCAAAACAGCGCTTCTATCGACGGTAATTTTGGCTCTGCAGATGATGGTGGGTGGTGTCGTGTTCGCCCGCCTTACCAAACGAGATTCGGTGAGTTGGCAGGAGTTTTGCGGAGTCGGTCTGGTGATCGGCTCGCTGTCGATGGTCGCCCTAGACCAGATTTTTCGCCGAACTCCGATCGCCGATTTTGCCTGGATGATTTCGCTGATTGTTTTGCTTTCGTTTTTCAAGAATCCGAACATGATCAAAAGCTCGGCGTTAGGTGAACGAGGAAAACACTGGGTCGATTTGACAATCATCGGTCTTTCCGGGTTGTTGTTCGTCGCGACCGATTGGTTTTGGGCACTACCCGTCGTCGTAGTTCTTGTCAGTGTCGTATGTTGGCATCAACTCCCGAAATGGCGCGGGGTGTGTGTCGCGATTGGCGGTCTAACTTCTCCGATTGCCGTCTATGCATTTCTGACTCGACCCGCTGGTTGGTGGGTCGAAGACTCGGATCTCGCCTTGAACGAGGCTCTCACCCAGACGCTCAAAGTGTGGGGTGTGCGCGAAAACATCAATGGTTTCGGCACGCCGACCCATTATCACTGGTTGGTCTACGGATGGTCGGCACTGCTCGAACGGGTTGCCGGGGCTCCCAACTGGGTGATGAACTCGCGTGTTGTTCCGTTGATCGCGAGCGTAACCACGGCATCGGTGATTTGGACGATTCTCGCTCGCCTCGGTAACTCGCGAAGGACGATTTTTGTGTCCCTCATTTTGATCGGACTCTACGACACCGTGCCGACTTGGGGTCGAGGATTCGGGATCGGTTACACACCCAGTCCGAGCCAAATGTTCGGTCTGCTGTTGTTGCTCACGACGATCTATCTGATTATCGAAGGCTTCGATAATTCGTCGCAACGACTCTTGCCACTTTTCTTTTTTTTGGGAATGGCGACGGTCGGTGCGAAAGTTTCGCACGGCGCAATTCTCGCGGCAGCAGTCAGTTTGCTTCTTGTTCATGAATCGTCCAAGCAAAGGCGACCTGTGACTCCGCAAGGGATGCAGTATGCGCTCGTAATTCTCGGCGTTGTGGCGGGTTTCGTGTTCATGGTCGGCGGCTTGAACGGCAGCTCACGCGGAATGATCCTCGATCAGGTGGCGTTCGTAAACGGCGTCACGGGAGATTTCCGTCCGTTCTCGATCCGCATCCGTTGGATAGCGGCGATCGTTTTCATCTTTGGTTTTTATGCGGTTCCAACCTTTGGCCTGGTTCGCCTATTCCAAAGTCGCGACCACAAAGGCATGCGACTTGTGATTTTGCTGTTTGGTGTCTGGATTTCAGGATTGGCATTCACGATGTTTCTCTCGGCCGAATTCGCGGTCGAAATGTTCTTTGCCCACGCCTCCTCGAGCATCGTCATTGTTTTCATCACGCCACTAGTCGCTGCGCAACTTGATGCCCCTCGAGTTTCAAAGAAGCTGGTCGGGCTCGTCGTTGCCGCGGGATTAATTGCATCTTTGATTGCGGCTTTTTCACCGAACCTCAACAGTGGTTCCACAACGGCGATCGTCTTGCGGCTCGTGCCTTCGCTGGTCGGCCTGATACCGCTGGCGATCGTGCTCGGCGGCGCACTCTTGGCGAAAGGCAACAACGCCTCAGGTAGTGCTGCGATTCAACTCGCTCTGGTCGGCTTGTTCGCCATGTCGATCGGCTTTTTTTCGAGCAACTTCGCCAAAAACTCCGCTTCCGAATACCCCGAGTTTTCGCGCAACTACGCATCGCGAATCGGCCTCGACAAACCAGATCTTCTATCAGCATCAAAATGGATAGGTGAAAACACGGAGTCGTCAGCCGTATTCGCGACAAACGATTTCTGCGAGGAAATATCCGACAACTGCAACGCGGAGACTGATTGGCAGGCACGGGTTGATTTCAGCATGAACTGCACCCGCGACCAAGTTCTCAGATGGGTCGGCACAGACGACTGCAACCCGGGAGGTTACAAATTGCTCACCGCTCTCGTCGACCGTAGGTTTCTTGCCGGCAACTTCTGGGTGGGTATCAGCGACGGGGATGCTTTGAAGCCGTGGGTGGCAGAGCGAGTGATCGACTCTGTCAATTTTGCCAAGACTGCTTCGCGGGACTCACTGGATGCACTCAAAGACTCGGGCGTCGAGTGGTATCTGTTGCGCAAGGATCTGACCATTTCTGAAGACTGGAAAAATTTTGGGTCGATCGAATTTTCAAACGACACGTACGCAGTGATCAAACTGAACTGAACATCAACGCGAGTATTCGTCGTCATCCGATAGTTTTGAACCCAGATAAGCATGACCAAGAACCTGGGGATCGACCTGGAAGCGATTCGTGCGGCGCGCGAAGTCGGGCGCGGCGTGGTCGAACACACGCCGATCACCCCATCGGCGTATCTGTCGCAACAATTCGGCGGACAGGTGATCTTGAAGGCCGAAAACCTGCAGCGCACCGGGGCATTCAAGATTCGCGGGGCGATCAACAAACTTCACAAACTCGGGAGCCGGGCAAAATCGGGCGTGGTCGCCGGAAGCGCGGGAAATCACGCGGGAGGCCTGGCCTTTGCCGCCCGACATTTTGGCGTGAAGAGCGAGATCTTCATTCCGCGTGGTGCATCGTTGGCGAAAATCTCGGCCTGCAAGGGTTACAACGGTGTCGTGATCGACGGTGGTGAAAACATCGAAACGGCGGTGACCGCGGCCAAGGCGCGAGCGGCCGAGACCGGAATGGCGTTTTGTCATCCGTATGACGATGTCGACGTGGTGGCGGGACAAGGCACGCTCGGCCTCGAGTTGCTCGAAGACATCGCGGATCTGACCCAGGTGGTGATTCCGCTCGGCGGTGGCGGACTGCTGGCCGGAACGGCGTTGGCGATAAAGCAACACCGACCAGAGGTCAAATTGATCGGCGTGCAGATTTCTTCGTGCGCACCCTATATATATGGCGACGCTCCCGCCGGACCGGTGCCGACTCTTGCCGACGGAATCGCCGTCAAACAACCGGGCGACGTCACCCGCCCGCTGATCGAAAACTGGGTCGACGAATTGGTCGATGTCGACGAGGACAGCGTGGCCGACGCGATGATGATCCTGCTCGAGCGATCGAAAATGTATGTCGAGGGCGGGGGCGCCGTCGGTGTTTCGGCGCTTCTTGCCTCACGGGTCAAACCGGCCAAGAAAGGTTCGACTTGCATCGTTCTCTCGGGCGGCAACGTCGACATCGGGTTGATCCCCAACTTGATTCGCCGATACGAGACCAAGGCGGGAAGACGGGCGCTTCTTTTTGCGCGCATTTCCGACCGACCCGGTGCGCTCGCCGAATTTTTGGCGGTCGTCGCCAAATCGGGGGCCAACATCATCGAGGTCAGCCATGTGCGCGAGGGTTTGAATCTGCATGTTCGTGAAACGGGTGTTCAGGCGGTGCTCGAGGTTCGCGGCCCCGATCACACCCAAGAGATAATCACCGTGGCCAAAACCAACGGCTTCGACGTATCGGAGATGGTCAGCCAATGATGACGCCGATTGTTTTGCTTCCGGGAAAAACGACCACGCAGGCCGTGGGTGTTCGCGGAGATTCATTTTCAACGGGACGCCTGTACAGCCAGGCGGTGGCGCGCGCCGGTGGCGTGGTGCTGCAGGTTCCGCCGCTCGACCTGAGTATCGACCGCGCCGAAGAAATCGTTTCGAGATTCGACGGGGTGATCATTCAGGGTGGCGGAGACATCGACCCCGCGCGTTACGGCCAACAATCGAAAAACGAGAAAAATTACGGCATATCAAAACTGCACGACGATCTGGAGATCGCAATCGTGCATGCCGCGATCAAACTCGACAAACCGATGTTGGCGATTTGTCGCGGCGTTCAGGTGTTGAATGTGGCCTTGGGCGGCACACTGCACCAAGACTTGGGAACCTTGCTCACCGATTCTGAGAGCCACTGGGACACCTACCACGAAATCACGCTTGAGCCGGGCAGCAAGATCGCCAAGGCGATGAAAACAACCTCGCCGAAAAACTCCCACTCATATCATCACCAGGCGCTCGACAAAGTCGCGCCGAATCTCGTGGTCTCGGGCCGGGCCGCCGACAAGACTGTCGAGGCGGTCGAGCACGCCACGGCCAAATGGATAATCGGCGTGCAATGGCACCCCGAAGACGACGCGGCGAGCGAACCCGATCAACAAAACTTGTTCGACGGTTTCGTCGAATCGATGAGCGCCTAACTGCGCTGAATTATTTGCTGGCGAGCTCGGCCAGATTCGAACCCAGATCCAAAATTAGGCTCGGCAAGAAACCCGTGACGAGGGTGACGGCAACGGCGACCGCGATCGAAATGCGCGAAAGAGGCGGCACCTTCACGGTCGTCGAATCTGAAGGATCAGCCAGCCACATGCTGACCATGATCCGCAGATACACGAACGCCGCGATCACCGCGCAAACCATGGCGATGACCGCCAACTCGTAACTGCCCACCGCAACCGCCGCTTGAATCACCCCGAACTTGGCGACGAAGCCGCTCGTCAACGGCATGCCCGCCTGGGCCAGGAGCAAGACCGTCATCGCGAGTCCCAATAAGGGCTGGCTTTTCGCCAGACCCTTGAACGAGTCCAACGATGCCGAGCCGCTTGCATCGGAATTCGCCTGATCGCTCGTCACAACAGTGACCACACCAAATGTGCCGACGACCATCGCCGCGTAGAGCACGACGTATACGGCCACGCCGACCAGGCCGTCGTCGACATTCGCCGACGCCCGATGAGACGCCGCCTCGAGACCGACGAGAATGAAGCCGGCATGGCTGATCGATGAATAGGCCAGCATTCGCTTGACGTTTGTCTGCACGACGGCGACGACAGAACCGACCACCAGTGTCAGCGCCGACAAAACAAAAACGATCGTTCCCCAATCGTCGCTGCGAGAGGGAAACGCGACCACGAAAACTCGAACGAGGGCGACCAACGCGGCGATCTTGCCGACCGATGCCACAAATGCCGTGGTGGGTGTCGGGGCCCCTTGATAGACATCAGGTGTCCAGGCCTGAAAAGGAACCAGAGAAACTTTGAATGCAAAACCGATCAGAATCATGCCGATGCCGATCAACAACACGGCGTCGTTGCGTGGCACCGGAATGTAACTCGTCAGGGCTGCGTTCAGATTGATCAACCTCGTCGAGCCCGTCACGCCGTAGACGAGCGCGACGCCGTACAAGAAAAACGCCGAGGCGAAGCCGCCCAAAATGAAATATTTCAAGCCGGCCTCCTGGCTGGAGACCTGCCTGCGATTGCTGGCGGCGAGCAAATACAACGAAAGGCCGAGCGTCTCAAGACCGAGAAACAACACGACCAGGTCGTTGGAGGCGATCATCACCAACGCGCCAATACCCGCTGTCAAATAGAGCGCATAAATCTCGGGAAGATCGACACCCTCGCGATTCAGATAATCGCTCGTCAAATAACTGACCAGGGCAATCGCCAGACAAATCGCGATCGCAGCGAACAGCGCAAATTGATCTAGAGCCAGCGCCCCACCGATCAACAAGCGCGCACCGTTCGTGCCGACATCGCCCCACAAACGAATCGAGATCGCGATGGCTATGACGGCAGACAGCGCGGTGAGATGGGCGTAGAGTCGCCACGGCCATTGACCGGTCAACGACCCGACCAGCAACAAAGTGAGCGCCCCCGCCAGCAGCGAAAGCAGCGGCGAGATCGCCAACCAGTCGACCGCCGGTCCGAAAAAATTTGAAAGATCGTTCACCTCGTCCTGCTTTCAACGTGCTCGATAAACGAATTGACGCTGGGTTCGATACGCTCCAAAACCGGCTTCGGATAAACACCCGTGAACACGATGACCCCCACGAAGACAGCCATCAGCATTCCCTCTTTGGCGTTGATCTCTTTGAAAGACGAGTTGGCCTCGTCGGGCTCGCCGTGAAACACCCGTTGATAGGCCCACAACAGGTAGAGCGCGGCGAGCACGACGCCGACGGTGGCCACGATCGTCCACCACCGGGCCGACTCGAATGAGCCGATCAAAATCAAAAACTCACCGACAAAACCATTGAGGCCGGGTAATCCAACCGACGACAGCATGACCACGGTGAAAATCGCGGCGAACAGCGGTGCCGCATGTTGGATGCCGCGCAACTCCGAGATTTCACGGGTGTGGCGTCGCTCATAGATCATGCCCACGAGCAAGAACAGTGCGCCCGTCGAAACGCCATGGTTGACCATCTGGACCACGGCGCCGGTTACGGCCTGGGAACTCAGGGCGAAAGTGCCGAGCACGATGAACCCGAGGTGGGCAACAGACGAATAGGCGACCAAACGCTTGAGATCGCGTTGCATCGTCGCCACGATCGCCCCGTAGATCACGCCGACGACGGCGAGGGTGAACAAAACCGGTCTCGCCCACATCGCGGCTTGCGGAAACAGATAGACGCCGAAACGCAGAAAACCATACGTTCCCATCTTCAACAACACGCCCGCCAAAATCACCGATCCACCCGTCGACGCCTGGGTGTGGGCGTCGGGCAACCAGGTGTGAACGGGAAACAGCGGAACTTTCACCGCGAAAGCGATCGCGAAAGACACGAACAACCATCGAGCGGCGTTTGTCGAAAAGGTCGCGCCTTCGGCGATCTTGACGACGTCGAAAGTTACATAACCCAGATCATGTCGGGCCAGCGAAACCGTGGCGATGATGCCGACGAGCATGAACGCCGAGCCCGCCATCGTGTACAAGAAGAACTTGGTCGCCGCATAGACCCGTTGGTCGTACCCCCAACCGCCGATCAAGAAGTACATCGGCACGAGCACGATTTCGAACATCACGAAGAAGAGAAACAAGTCCAACGCCATGAACGAACCCATCACTCCCGCCTGCAACAGGAGCATCCAGGCGAAATACGAGGTTTCGTTGTGATGCGGGTCGATACCGACGATCACCAACGGAAACAGAATGCCCGCCAGAACGACCAAGAACAGCGAGATTCCGTCGACGCCGAGATGCCATGAGATGCCCCACTGAGCAATCCACGGATGATTCGAAACGAACTGAAAACCCGCGTCGCCCGACCTGAATGCGCCGAGCAACCACAGCGAGAGGGCGCCGGTGGTGACGCTCGATGTCAGCGCGGCGAGTTTTGCCCACGCGGCGCGGGTTTTGCCCAAGAGCGCGACGACGATCGAACCCACCAGAGGCAAAATGACCAGAGCCGACAAGATCGGAAAACCCAAGACTTCGGTCGATGCACCGATCACAACACGACTCCCCGCAACAGCAACCAGCCCAGAATCGCGACGGCACCGATGCTGATCAACAACGCATAGACGCGCACAAATCCGCTCTGGGTTTTGCGCAACGAACCGGCGACGCTGCGCACAACTTGCCCCACCCCGTTGACGATGCCGTCGACGATGTTGGCGTCGAACCACGCGATCAAATTGAAAGTTGCCGCGCCCGGCCCCGCAACCACGCGTGCGACCGCGCCGTCATAATGCCAGGCTTGCTCGAGCACCTTTGGTTCGACGACTTTGAGTTTCGCCTTGGCGTAGACGGCCAGAGCCAGAACTATTCCCGCTGTCGCCACGGCGACGGCGAGCAAGAGCAACAGATATTTGTTCTGATAGGCCCAGGTCTTGCCGATATGCGCCTCCGATTCTTCGACGACCGGCGCCAACCAGTGCTCCAGAAAATGCAGGTCCTTGCTGAACGGCAATTGCATTGCGCCACCCACCACCGACAACACCGACAACACCACGAGCGGCATGAGCATCACCCGCGGACTTTCATGCGGTGTGAAATCTCCGTGCGCGCCATGCTCATCGCCGTGATCACGCCAACGCGCCTTGCCGTAGAAGACCATGATCACTTGGCGGGTCATGTAGTAGGCCGTCAGCAACGCGGTAACGATGCCGACAACATAGAGAACCGGACTCTTGGCGAACACATAGAGCAGAATCTCGTCTTTCGACCAAAAACCGGCGAACGGTGGCACGCCGGCGATCGCCAGCCAACCGATGATGAACGTGAACCCGGTGATCGGCATCACCTTGCGCAGAGCCCCCATTTTTCGCATGTCCTGTTCGTGGTGCATGCCGTGGATGACAGAACCCGAACCGAGGAACAACAAGGCCTTGAAAAATGCGTGGGTGACCATGTGGAAGATCGCCGCTACGTAGGCGCCCGAGCCGATCGCCAAGAACATCAAGCCCAGTTGCGACACCGTGCTGTAGGCCAAGACCCTCTTGATGTCGTTTTGTGACACGGCGATCGTGGCGGCAAACAGCGCAGTCGCCGCACCGACCACCGCGACGGTCGTCGAAACCCAGGCGTATGAAACATGCAATACCGGGTTGATTCTGGTCAGCAGAAACACGCCCGAGGTGACCATCGTCGCCGCGTGAATCAAGGCCGAGACCGGTGTCGGGCCCTCCATCGCGTCGGGCAGCCAAAAGTAGAGCGGCAGCTGCGCGCTCTTGCCGCAGGCGCCGACGAACAACAACAAGGCGATCGCCGTCGCACTGACCGCCGCGAGTTCACCCGCATGAGCGGCTTCGTTGATCGCCCCATAAGACAGCGAACCAACATGGGAAAACGCCAAAAACATCGCGATCATCACGCCAAAGTCGCCGATGCGGTTGGTGACGAAGGCCTTCTTGCCGGCCACCGCGGCGCTGTTGCGGGTGTGCCAAAACGAGATCAAGAGATAACTGCACGCGCCGACACCCTCCCAACCCAAGAACGTGACCAACAAGTTTTCGCCGAGTACGAGCATCAGCATGCTGAATACGAACAGATTCAAATAGATGAAAAACTTCGAAAATTTTGCGTCACCGTGCATGTATCCGATCGCATAGAGATGAATCAGCGTCGAGACGCCCGTCACGAACAACGACATCGTGATGCTCAGCGGGTCGGCCAACAGGGCGAAGTCGACCTGCAACGAGCCGACCGGCAACCATGAAAAAAGTGTTTCGACGTGGCTGCGCTTTTCGGCTTGGCGACCGAGCAACTCGAAATAAGCCAACACGGTCGTGAGGAACGAAATCAAAGTCGCCGATGTCGCCAACCAACCAGAGCGCGGATCGCCCAATTTTCGACCCGCCGCGATGTTGAGCAGCGCACCCGCGAGCGGCAACAGCGGAATCAACCAGAGCAGATTCAGCATTCTCAGCCTTTGAGCCCGGCCAAATCGTCGGCGGTGAGCGTCGATCGGTTGCGCATGATCGAAACGATGATTCCCAAACCGACCACGACCTCGGCGGCGGCCACGACCATCACGAAGAACACGATCGTCTGGCCGTTGATGTCGCCGAGTTCACGGGCCAAAGCGACGAAGCTGAGGTTCACGGCGTTGAGCATCAATTCGATGCACATGAACATCACCAGCGGATTTCGTCGGACGAGCACACCCAAAGTTCCGATTCCGAACAAGACCGCCGACAAGACCAAATACCACGAGGCCGTGGGCACGAGGCTGAGCGCCATCATTCGGCGGTCGCCCTCGTTCTGCGGGTCAGCAACACCGTGCCGACCACGGCGATCACCAACAACACCGAGGTGACTTCGAAGGCGACGACGTATTGCGAGAAAATCGACTCGGCAAGTTGCACCGTGTTGGCGTCGGGCCCGTCTTGCGCATCGGGCAGATTCAAACCAGTGCCGCGTTCGTTGAAAATCTGGTTGCCGCGCAAAATTGCCGTGATCAAGACGGCCACGAGGCCGAGACTCGCCAGCACCGCCAACGGACGCTGTCCGGACAAAGGTTCGGTTCGCAAGTTTTCGACGCGATCGACACCGAGCAGCATTATCACGAACAAAAACAAGACCACGATCGCACCCGCATAAACGATCACCTGTACCGCCGCCAAAAAATGCGCCTCCTGGGCGACGAACAAGACCGCCACTCCGAAGAGAGTGAGCACCAAACTCAACGCGGCGTGCACCGGGTGCTTGCGCACGATTACGCCGACCGCGCCGACCAAAATCATCAGCGCCGAACAGACGAAAACGAAGAGCTCCACCCGCTACTCGCTCTTTTTTTCCGCAGGGCGAACCCCGTAACCCAATTCGCCGCTCCACGAGACGACGCCCGCGAAGTTGGCGTCACCCGACGCCGCGGTGGCGCGCATCCAACCGGAGGTATCTTGATCTTCTCCCTCCCGCCAGTCTTCCCATGCCAGTTGTTTTGGCTTGCCGTTCGAATCGACGACAAGATCGTCCTTGGTGTAAATGGCGTCTTGCCGATTGGTGAACGAAAACTCGAACAACTTCGTGTCGGTGATCGCCTCGGTCGGACAAGCCTCGACGCAGAGGTCGCAGTGAATGCAACGCAGATAGTTGATCTCGTAGATCCAGCCGAATCGCTCACCAGGTGAGGTCGGGTTCAACGGGTCGTTGTCTGCACCGCGAACATGAATGCATTTGGCGGGGCAAACCGCCGCGCATAATTCGCAACCGATGCATTTTTCCATGCCGTCCTCGTAGCGATTCAAGACATGGCGACCGTGCAGACGCTCCGGCTTCTCGATCTTGACGTCCATTTTTTTCGCGCTCCGCTTCTTGCGACGAAACAACCGTCCACCCGAATATTGGGTGGTGACCCGTTTCTTCGGTCCGTGCTGACGGAAGGTGACCGCGAATCCCCCGAAGTAACCCATCAGAACATCGTCCCCTGCCGCTCGCGTTGACTCGAACTCCTCGAAAACGCCGCCTGCAACAACAGGTAACAAATTACAAGCACCGCGATGCAGGCGCCGGTCACGAGGAAAATATTCCAGTCATTTCGGCGTCCCAACTGTTGGGCGGCGAGAAGCATGAACCATCCCAATGACGCCGGGATCAACAACTTCCAACCCCAGTCCATGAGTTGGTCGTAACGCAGGCGCGGAAGAGTCGCCCTGAACCAGACGTACAAATAGAGGAACACCAGGATCTTGGCCAGCAACCAGACACTGCCCTCGAGCGCGTTGGGCAACATCGGAATGTCGAAGACGAAATCGCCGAAGGCGATCGGCTGTGGTCCGCCGAAAAACAGGGTGACGATCAACCCCGACATCGTGACCGTGTTCATGAACTCGGCCAAATAGAACAGCGCGAACCGAATCGACGAATACTCGGTGTTGAAACCGCCGACGAGTTCTTGCTCGGCTTCGACCAGGTCGAACGGTGGTCGGTTGAGTTCGGCGGTCGCGGCGATCAGAAAGATAAAGAACGGCACGAGCCCCGTCGAAACAAAATGCCAATCGGTGATCGTCGACTGCGCGGCGACGATGCCGCTGGTCGAGAGGGTTCCCGCCAGCAACAACACGCAGGCCAACGACAGACCCAACGCCGCCTCGTAACTGACCATTTGCGCCGAGGCACGAACAGAGCCCAACAACGGATACTTCGAACCGCTCGACCAACCCGCGAGCATTATTCCGTAAACGGCGATCGACGAGATTGCCAGGGCGAACAAAACCCCGATCGGTGGATCGGCAAGTTGAATTCGGGTCACCTGGCCAAAGATCGTCACCTCGCCCGAGTTGCCGTCGCGAAAATCACCGCCGAGCGGAATAATCGCAAACGACAGAAACGCGGGCACGAACGACAAGAACGGGGCAACCACGAAGACGAATCGATCGGCGCGAGTCGGAAACAAGTCTTCTTTGAAAAAAAGTTTGATTCCGTCGGCGAGGGTCTGCAGGATTCCGAACGGTCCGGTCTTGTTCGGCCCGACTCTGTTCTGCATCCCGGCGATCGCCTTGCGTTCGAACCAGACCATCAACAGCGTGGCGAGCAAACCGATCACGAACACGACCAGCACTTTGGCCAACACGATCAGAAGCGGTGTCCATAGAAGGTTCTCGAAAAACAACGAATCGAGGGCGATCATTTGATCGGCTCGATTCTGACGTCGGTCACGTCGCCAACAATGTTCAACAACGGGTTGATGTCGACGCCCGTGTGATTGAACGGCAACCATGCCACGCCCCGATGCACGCGGTTGTTGGCCTTGATCGGGGCCACGATGCTCGTGCCCTCTGCTCCGACACGCACGGTCGTGCCCTCGGCGACCCCGATTCGGGCGAGTTCGGATGGATGCACATGAATCGCCGCGTCGTTGACGATGCCGACCAACGACGGGCTGGCCAAAGTCGACTGCGCCCTGTCATACATCGTGCGCGAAACCACGAGCCTCAAGTTGTATGCATTGCGCTCGAGAACCTTGACCGACGAACTCGAAATCGAAACCGGTGTCTCTCGGGTCATCAGAACTCCGTCACCTCGCGTCGAACGCGGGTCTTTGCTCGATGAAAAAGCACCGATGGTTGCGACGAGTTTTTGATTCAGTTGTTCGAGACTGCTCACCCCGATGTCGGCACCAAGAGCGATGCCCAGTTCGGTGGCGATCATCCAGTCGGGGCGCGAGGTGCCGCGGGGCGTGATCTTTTGGGACAAGTTGCTGATCCGACCCTCGAGATTCGTGGTGGTTCCACTTTTCTCGCCGTATGCGGCGGCGGGTAGCACGACATCGGCGTTGCGATTTGAACCGGTGAGCATCGTGTCGATGCTGATCAAGTTCTTCACCTGGGCGAACGCCCGCTGCACGATCCCGGCGTCGGCCACATCAGAAATCGGGTCGGCACCGAGCAGAACGAGGCAATCAATTTTTCCGGCGGCGGCCGACCTCAAGATATCGATCGCGTCACCCGAGTCGTTTTGCGGGGTCAAACCCGCGACCACGGCACCGCGAACATTTCCGCGTCGCAAAACCGGCAGCACCTTGGCGTTCGGTGCGGCGTCAAAAACCGCGGCCGCGGCCTGCAGCGCGAACATCTCGTTCTCGGCCAAGTTCGCCCGACCCAAAACAACAACGACCTGACCGCGAGACAATTGCTCGCGAATCTCGTCGGTTGAAAGCGCATCGCGCACGACTCGGGCCTGGTTGCCCGGCTCGTAATCGAAAGTGCGCCAGGCATGAGGCGTGAGCCCCGAGTCATGGGCCGAGAACTCGATGATCCGCGACTTGCGCTTTTGCGCCGAGTCGCGAAGCCTCAAATAGAGCACGGGCAATTCTTCTTTGAGATCGGGCGCAAGCAAAATGATCGTGCTCGCGGCGCACGCCTCGTCGATCGTCGCCTGGTTCAAATTGAAAACCTCGGGGTTGAGACCGTCGCCCAGTTGGGCGTCGCGTTGATCGATGCCGAGTTTGTCGGCCAACATCGCCCAGGCGAAAGCGTCCTCGTTGGTGCCGCGCGCACCACCCAAAATCGCCACCGAGCGCGGACCTTTCGCCAGCGCCAACCTGATCATGCGCGCGGCATTTTCGAGTGCCACCGACCACGATGTCGCCTCGAGACCCGCATCGGTTTTCACCAACGGCTTTGTCAGACGATCGGGTGAATTCACCGACTCGAAGTTGTATCGGCCGCGATCGCACAGCCAACCCCAATTGACCGGGTCGATATCGACGCCCTGGTAACGCACGAGTTCGTCGCGACTGCTTTGCACGACGGTTCGACAGCCAACACTGCACGAAGTGCAGGTGCTCTCGGTTTGGTCGAGATCCCATGGACGAGCCTTGAATCTGTACGACTTGGCGGTGAGCGCACCAACCGGACATATCTGAACCGTGTTGCCCGAAAAATACGAACTGAAGGGTTCGTCGGGAAAAGTCATTACTTGCGTGTCGTTGCCGCGACTGATGAAAGAGATCAATGCGTCACCGGCGACCTCGTCGGCAAAACGCGTGCATCGATCGCACAGAATGCACCGTTCACGATCTAGATAAACGATGTCGCTGATCGCGATCGGCTTTTCATAGTGTCGTTTCTCCTCGACGAAACGACTTTCACCGGGGCCGTGACTGAACGCCTGATCTTGCAGCGGACATTCGCCGCCTTTGTCGCAAACCGGGCAATCCAGCGGGTGGTTCGCCAGCAATAGTTCGAGCATGCCCTCTTGCGCTTTTTTCACGCTGTCGGTCGCAGTTCGAACAACTTGACCTTCGGCGACGGGGGTCACGCACGACACAACCATCTTCGGCCCGCGCGGCGTCTCGACTTCGACCAAACACTGTCGACACATTCCGACCGACGGCATGCGCGGGTGATAACAAAATCGGGGAATGAAATCTTCGGTTCGATCGGCGGCCGCGATGATCAACTCGCCCTTTCGCGCCACGGTCGGCTTGCCGTTGATGGTGATGTTCACCGCGTTGGGGTCGGCGACCTCGCCAGTTTTTGCCGGGTCCACGATCGTCATGCCGAAACCCCGACCGCCGTCACGGGAATCGTCACTCGCTTTTTGACCCGGGACTCGAACTCTTCCCTGAACAAAGTCAACGCCGAATGCACCGGGGCGAAAGCCGACGGACCGACGAAACAAATCGTCGTCATTTCGTACGGAAACGGCACGGCGCCCAGACCGAGTTTCTTGTTGGCGGCGTGGGGAAAATCGCCCGGGCAGATCATCGCACCGACTTCAAGAAGTTGCTGCAGGTCGGCTTCGGTGCCTTCGCCATCGACCACCCGACGCAAGATTCGTTCGAGCCAAGTGCCACCCTCGCGGCACGGCGTGCACTTGCCGCAAGATTCGTGGGCGAAAAAGTGTGTCAGCGTCAACGCCGCCGCCGGAATGTCGGTGGTTTCGTCCATCACCATCACCGCGCCCGACCCCAACATCGAACCCTCCGGACCAACGCGGCTCGCCTCGAAGGGCAGATCGAGTTGATCGGGTGTGAACCACGGTGCCGAGCCACCGCCCGGCACGAATGCTTTCAAAGATTTGCCGTCGCGTATTCCGCCGCAGAACTCTTCACCAAAAATCAGATCGCGAAACGTCGTCGTGCCGTTGATGATCTCGTAGACGCCCGGTCGCTTGACATGACCAGAGACCGCGACCATGCGGGTGCCCGGCGAGGTCTTCGTGCCGATCGCCGTGTAGGCGGCGACTCCGTTCACCATCAGCCACGGCAAATTCGCCAGGGTCTCGACGTTGTTGACGATCGTCGGTTGCCCGTACAGACCATTTGCCGCCGGGAAAAATGGCGGCTTGAGCCGGGGCATTCCGCGATTTCCCTCGAGACTTTCGATCAGCGCCGTCTCTTCACCGACGACATATGCGCCGGCGCCCCAATGCAAAATAATGTCGACCGAAAATTTCGATCCCAAAATGTTCTTGCCGACATACCCGGCTAGATAGGCCTCGTTCAAGGCCGTCGCCACTCGCTCCTGGGCCAGTGCCATTTCCCCCCTTATGTATAGGAAGCATTGCGACAATCCGGCCGCGTAGCAGGCGATCAAGCAGCCTTCGATCAACTGATGCGGGTCGCGCTCCATCAGCAATCGGTCTTTGTACGTTCCCGGTTCGCTCTCGTCACCGTTCACGACCAGATATCGGGGCCAAACTTGTCGCGGCATCAAGCCCCACTTTGTTCCCGCGGGGAACCCGGCGCCACCCCGACCCAAAACCGTCGCACCCTTGACATCTTCATGTATCTCGCCAGCGGGTCGTTTCAACGCCGCACGCAAACCCTTGTAACCGTCGGTGGCCAAATAACGCTCGAGGGTGAACGAATCGGAATATTCGAATCGAGACGTGACTATTTTTGGTCGGTCGCCGGCGACAAACCCGGGCGCGTGCGAATAGGTTTTGCTCACAACGCCGCCTTTCCGTCCAACCAGGCGGGCGCATCGTTGACGTCTTCGGGGGCCTTTGCTCCGACCTCACGCTCGGGCGCGATGACCTGTCGAACTTTTGCCAAGACTCCGTGTTGCGGAATCTCGTCGCCAAGTTTTCCGTCTTTCAAATCGTCGACCAACTTGTCGAAATCGGCGGGGGTCACGCGCAATCTGTATCGATAGTTGACCTGTAGCGTCGGCGCCTCGGTGCAGGCGGCCTGGCACTCGGCATGAGCGAGCGTGAACACGCCGTCGGGGGTTGTTCCGCCAGCCTTGACGCCGAGTTTCTTCTCGGCATGTTGCATCAACTCGTGCGCGCCCATCAACGCGCACGACATCGTTCCGCAAATGTTGATCAGATATTTGCCGACGGGCTCGAACTTGAACATCTCATAGAAAGTCGCGGTGCCATAGACCTCGGCCGAGGTGACGCCGACGAGTTCGCCGAGATGTTGCATCGCCTCGCGCGTGATGTAGCCGTTCTGTTCCTGCGAAATATGCAACAACGGGATCAACGCCGACTTTGGTCGCGGATACCGCGAGATGATCTCGCGGGCGAGTTTCGTGTTCGTCTCGTTCAACCGACTCATCTGTCGACCTCACCGAGAACAGGGTCGACCGACGAGATAACGGCGACGGCGTCGGCGACCAGACCGCCGCGCATCATCAGTGGCATGGACTGGATGTTGACGAAACTCGGTGCCCGCACATGCATGCGATACGGGGTCGAAGAACCGTCGCTGGCGATGTAACAGGCGATCTCACCCCGCGGGCTCTCGATCGCCACATAGGCCTCGCCCACCGGAACCTTGAAACCCTCGGTGAAAATCTTGAAGTGGTGAATCAACGCCTCCATCGATTCGTCGATGCGACCACGGGGTGGCGGGGTGACTTTTTTGTCCTGAATGCGATAGTCGCCCTGCGGCATCGCCTCCAGAACTTGTCGCACGATCTTCATCGACTCGCGAATCTCATTGAGACGAATCGAGTAACGGTCGAAGGCGTCGCCGAAACTGCCGACAATCACGTCGAATTGAACTTTGTCGTATCGCAGATACGGCATGTCGCGACGCAGATCCCATGAAAGACCGGTGCTGCGCAGAATTGGTCCGGTGGCCGAGAGCGCGATCGCCTCGTCTCGCGTGATGACACCCACGCCCTGCAGGCGTTCGCGCCAGATCGGCTGACCCGTCATCAATATCTCGTACTCGGCCAAGCGCTTGGGCAGCGATTCGAGAAGTTTCAAGACCTCGTCGCGCCAACCCGCCGGCAGGTCGGCGGCGACGCCGCCAGGTCGAATGAAGTTGTGGTTCATTCGCAAGCCGGTGACTTTTTGGAAGAATCGCAGCACCTCTTCGCGGTCGCGCAAACCGTAGATCATCATCGAAACGGCGCCGATGTCCATGCCGTTGGTCGCCAAAAACAACAGATGGCTGCTGATCCGATTCAACTCGGAAAGCAACATACGAATCCACACCGCGCGCTCGGGGATGTCTTGGTCGATACCCAACAACTTCTCGGTTGTCATTGCAAAGACGAGTTCATTGTTCAACGGCGATGCATAATCCATGCGCGTGACATTGGTGGCCCCCTGCAGATACGACAAAGACTCGCCTGTTTTTTCCATTCCGGTGTGCAGATAGCCGATCACCGGTTTGCACCGCAGAACGGTCTCGCCCCTGAGCTCGAGCATCAACCGCAAAACACCGTGGGTGCTCGGATGTTGCGGACCCATGTTGATGATCATCGTTTGATCTTCGCTTTGGACACCGGCGAGCGACGCGACCTCTGCCTCGCTCATGCGAAGAACCGCGCCCGAGCCGCGCAACATCTCTTTGGTCGAGATGTCCTTGCGCAGTTGAAGTTCTTGGCGACCCTCGCCCGTTTCGGCCGCCGCGATCTTAGACTCGCCTGGTTTCGTCTGGTTCTCGGTGGTCGTCATGAGGCGGCCCCCTTGAACTGCACGGGAATGTTTCCCTGCGCGTAGTCCTTGCGCAACGGGTGACCCTGCCAATCTTCGGGCATCAAGATTCGCGTCAAATCCGGGTGCCCTTCGAAACGAATTCCGAACATGTCGAAAACCTCGCGCTCCATCGCCTCGGTGCCCGGATAAAGATCGAAAGCAGAATCGATCGACGCGTTTGCCTCGGCCACCTGAACCCTGAGCCGCACGCGTCGACGCTGCGACAGCGAAAGCAGGTTGACCACGACCTCGAATCTTTCGAGCGCGACGGTGTCGGCAACATCGGCGGGCAGCACTCGACCCGGATGGGTGAGGTAATCGACCGCCGTCAGATCCACGCACATTTCGAAACCCTCATCGCGAAGCGCGGCGAGTTGTTTCAGATAATCAGTCTTGGCGACGAACCGAACATCGTCGACTACGCCCCCGCTGATCGTCGTCATGTTTCAACGCGTGGCGATGGCGACCGAAGTCGTCGTTCCGGCAGGGATCTCTTGCATATGAACCTGGGCTCCCGCACCGGTCGTTTCGCGGCGACGCACTATTTCGCCGTCTTCGATCAACTGGTGCAAGGTCTCGATCGCGTGGATCAATGTTTCGGGGGTCGGTGGGCATCCCGGCGCATAAACATCTACGGGAACGATCTGGTCGACGCCCTGGATGATCGCGTAGTTGTTGAACATTCCGCCGCTGCTCGCGCAAACGCCCATCGAGATGACCCATTTCGGTTCCATCATCTGGTCGTACACCTGGCGCAAGACGGGCGCCATCTTTTGACTGACCCGGCCGGCGACGATCATGATGTCGGCTTGGCGCGGTGAGGCCCGAAAAACTTCCATGCCGAAACGCGCCAAGTCGTAGTGCGCGCCGCCCGTCGACATCATTTCAATCGCGCAACACGCAAGCCCGAATGTCACGCCCCAACTCGACCGCGAACGAGACCACTTGACGAGTTCCTCGATGCGACCGGTCAAGAAGTTGTGCTCAAAACCACCCAGACCGTCGTCGGCGACATTTTGAATCAAACCCATCAGACCGAAACCTTCTCTCTTGTCTCGCGACCTTCGAAACCCACGCGACGAATGGTCGTCGACACCGAGCGCGATTCCGAGAGTATGTCGCCGTCACGGCTCACCAACCGGCGAGGTTTCTTGACGGGGCCCCAATCCAGGGCGCCACGGGCGACCACATAAACGAAAGCCACAAAAAACACGGCGCTGAAAGCCACCAGTTCCCAAAAACCATAGACGCCGAGCGAGTTGCTCGCCACCGCGTATGGATAGGCGAAAATAATTTCGATGTCGAACATAATGAACAACATCGCCACGACATAAAAACTCACGGGAAATCGCTCGGGAGCCTCGAGGCTCGGCACGATTCCGCATTCATAGGGCGCTCCCTTGGCGGTGTTGGGTCGTCGAGGCGCCAAAAGTTTCGAGGCGATCAGTGAACCGACACCGAACAGAATCGCCAAGATGGCCAGCACGACGATCGGCAGGTATTGGCCCACGAGTCAGCTCTTTACTGGGGAGCGAGCACCCGAATCGCCGGCCACATTCTCGCGCAAACGCAAGTCACGGACGTGCAACATACGGCAAAGCAGCAGGAAAATGATCGTTGACCCGAGGGTGATGAACACGCTCGGCTGGCGCTGCGCGCCCAAATCGCGCAACATATATACGTAACGATGCGGTTGGGTCTCGTCGATCACGGGTCGGGCCGGCGCTCGACCCGGTTCGGTGCGTTGCGGCACTATCGGCGCAACTTCAACCAACGAATAGTGCGGCTCGTGAAAAAACGCGAAGAAATCGAGCGACTCGTTGATCTTCGGCCATCGTTCACCGCCACGGTCGTAAACCGCGACCGAAACATATTCACCGAGCGCAAACTCTTCGGCTTCTTTCTGGAGGATTTCGTCCGAAGAAGCCACTGCCTGGCCGCGACGCGGGTCGGATTCATCCAACAGCAACCATCCCTCACCCTGCAAAGCCGTCGATGCGATCAACGCATCGGCCACCGCGTTACCCGAGGGTTGCATCGATGTCAGCAAAATTTCGGCATCGTCCAACAAATCTGAACTACGAACGATCGTCGTCGGCTCGGCGGGCTGCCACGCCGGTGCGCGCCCCTTTAGGCCAATTCCGTAAACCCACCAAATTCCACCCATGATCGCCATCCAGCCGAAAAGCCCCGCCAAAACAACCAATAACCCGAGGCGAGCGCCGAGGTTGGTGCCGACGACAAGGTATGTGCCACCAATCAGCACGCCCACGGCAATTGCGACGATGATGATTCCGCGCAACTGCGGTTCAAAATTCACTGCAAGCAGCGCCAACATTTACAAACCTCTCACATAATCGATGACTGCACCGATTTGTTCGTCGGTCAAAACCAAACCAAAAGCCGGCATTCGGCCCGAACCTTGGCCTTGCTGGCCATACTTCTTGCCGAATTCGCTTCCGCCCTTGATGAAATCGATCATCTCATCGCGTTGTGGAAACTGCCGCACCGCGGAACCACCGGTCAAGTTCGGACCAAAAGCTCCACCTCCCGTGATCTCAGGCTCGCCATACGACCAACCCTTCGTATGGCAACGGGCGCAAGAATAATTTCCGCTGCCCAGGTCTAAGTTGAACAATGCCTCACCCAAGGACGAAAATGTGCCCGCTTTGACCAGCCGCTCGGCCTCGGACTGAATCTCCTTTTGTTTCTCGTCGGGCAACTTGCCTTGATCGTCGCGCGGAATCTGGATGCTCTTCAAATATTCGATGACGGTCTGAATCTGCTGCTCGTTCATCGGGCCGCCGCCGACCAAACCCCAGGCCGACATCGGTGAAAACGGTCGACCGTAATCAAGAATGAAACGAACTTCTTCCTCGCTGTAGCGATAGAACACCGTGTTGATCGCGGGCGCCTTCCAGTTGACCTGCTTGACCTGACCGGTTTTCGGATCGGAGATCGCGTATGACGCGACGCCGCCGCCACCCTTCATTCCGCCGTGGCAACCGGCGCAGTTGTAGCCACCGTCGGCGGTCGTGGCGAACAGGCCCGTGCCCCAATCTTCGAACTGATGCTGAAACTCTTTTTCGGCGCCGACCATTCGACCTGGTTCGAGAATCCAATAGAGGGGCAAAGCGATGGTCGTGACGGCGAGACAAGCCAAACCGATCAACTGGGTGCGTTGAATCTTTTCGCCCTCGAGGCGATCGTCGTCGTAATACGGCTTCCGGTTCGCGGCAAGTTTGATCTCCGACCCGATCTCGCGTTTGGATGAACGCAGATTGCCCAGACCATAAATCACCCACCCCAAAACAGAGACGAGCAGAATCACCCATGCGACCGTGGTGGTCGTGTCGGCGACGACGGTCGCGAGGTTCACTCAGTGACCGCCCGTTCCACCCACGCAGTGCGGCCCTTCGGCCTCTTGACCCGTCGTGTTCACGCCGATCGGCGGACCGACGAAAACGGTGCCGGTGTCGATGACGACCATGCCGTTGTTGACCGAAACTCCGAAGCGATCCATGCCTCGCGGCGCCGGACCGCCTTTCTTCTCACCCACGCGGTTGTATTGCGAACCATGGCAAGGACACTCGAACCATTGTGAGGTCCGGCACTCGGGCACTCGACAGCCAAGATGCGGACACTTCTGGTACAAAGCGACGATGCCGGCCGACATTCCCGAGTAAACAGGACCCTGCCCCGCGTAGATCGCTTCGGCTTTTGAAATCGCTTCTTTTGGATATTCGGTCACCCACGAACGGGCTTCGGGCAAATACAAGAAACCTTTGTTCGCGCGAATCTGGCCGATGACATCTTCGAGTTTGCCTGCGTTGATTTTCGAACCAAAACCACCTTCGGCGCCCTTCCACAAAAATGCGATCAGCGCAGCGGCAAAACCACCGAGGCTTGCGCTCAACAGTGTCGTGTTCGCGCGATTCAAGAATGCCCGACGCGACTCGTCGATGGTCTCGGGATCCGGCACAACCCACGGCTCGATTTCCGCGGGTGGCATCACGGCCACCGCGGTGCTGCGGGTGGCGGCGGCCGCTTCGACTTCTTTGCCGATCTTGCGCGCCGATTTTTTGGCGTCACGATCTCGTTTTCGGGTTTCGCGAGAAAGTGCCCCGACACCGCTCATGTCTGAGCGGCGGGTTGCGGTGAGCACGACACCCAAACCCAAAACCGCGAGTACTGCGATTGCGACTGTGATGATCGTGGTTGAACTCATGAGACTTTTATCCGATCACAACTCGAAGAAGATACCTTCGCGCCACGGGAACACGAAGTTGAAACCAGGACCGCGGAAGAACGAACCAGTGATCACGAGTATCGCCCAAAACATGAGGTGAACCGTCATCAAACTGGTCATGATCTTGCGATCTTCGGGTCGATTCGATTCGTTGCGATCTAGATACGGCGCAAGAATCAAGATGATCAAACCCATGCCCGGAATCGTCACACCAGCGATCATCGGATGGAACATCGTCAGCAACTCCTGCAAACCGAGGAAGTACCACGGCGCCTTCGATGGATTGGGTGTTTGGTTGAAGTTCGCCGCCTGCAACAGTGGCGCGTTGACAAACCACGAAAACACGAAGGTGAACGCGGTGCACGCGAGCGCGGCGACGAATTCGATACCCAGCAGGTGGGGCCAAGTGTGAACCTTGTCGACGGGCACGGCCTTGACATCTTGAATCGAACCAGACTTGACCACGGTCAACAACCGCTGGGTGTGACCGCCTGGTCCGGCACCGAACGGAACACTGCCACCCGGTGCAGCCGAGACGACCGCGGCACCCGGCTTTTCGGCGACTGCTACCGCCCCCTTGCTTCGATCAAGAAGGTCGCCGGAGATTCGTGATTCACCGTCGGCGCTCGCTGCCGCCGCGGGGGCGTCGGCGCCTTTGGCCGCTCTCTCTCGGGCCTCCTGCGCCCGCTTCAAAAGATGTTCTGGAATGCCGGCCATCAGAGTGGTCCTGAGATTCCGCCGTCTTTGCGCACGCGCCAAAAATGGATCGCGAGAAAGATGACCGTCACGAACGGAAACAACAAAACGTGCAGCACATACCAACGCAGCAGGGTTTCGGGGCCGATTTCAACGCCGCCGAGCAACACGAATCGAACCTGCGACCCGATCACCGGCGAGTAACCCATCATGTTGGTGCCGACGGTTACCGCCCAAAGTGCGAGTTGGTCCCACGGCAACAGATAACCGGTGAACGAAAGCAAAAGCGTCAAGGTCAAAAGGATCACGCCGATAACCCAGTTGAATTCGCGCGGGGCCTTGTATGCGCCGTGGTAGAAAACTCGCGCCATGTGCAAAAACACCGTAAGAACCATCAGGTGCGCCGCCCAGCGATGCATGTTGCGCACCATCAAACCGAACGTCACCGAGGTGTGCAACGACTGGATGTCTTGCCAGGCATTGGTCGCGGTTGGTCGATAAAAGAACATCAAGAAGATGCCGGTAATCGTCAAAAGAATAAACAGGAAGAAACTCAGCCCACCCAGGCAAAGCGTGTAACTCACCTTGACCGCGTGACGCTTCACTTTGACGGGATGCAGGTGATAGAGCACAGAGTTCATCACGACATAAGAGCGGTTTCGGGGCGAATCCGAATAACCCTTGCGGAAGATCGAACCAGGCCTGAATATCGAGTTCCAGGCCTGGCTGCCTTGAATCGATTCATTGGTTTTCGTAATGCGCTGCTTGATCGTCGGACGCGTCTTTTGCTCGAGAACTTTTGCCATCTTTTCTCCGCTCCTAGAATCTCATGCCGTACGAATAGCCGTGGTTGTTCGTTCGCATGTGGGTGTCGCCAGTGGCGGGCGCTGCACCGACCTTGCCAAGGATGATCACGCCCGTCGGGCAACGGTCGACGCACAACGCGCATCGAGTGCAGACATCGTCGTCGATGATGAACACGACCTTGTCAGACGGATCGGCACCCGGAAGCTCGGTACCGCTCGACTCGCTAATCGCGTCGAGGTTGACCATATGGATGCACTTCCACGGGCAGATATCGACGCAACCTTCGCACATGATGCATTCGGACTGGTCGATGTGGATGAACTGTTTCGGCTTGACCGCCTTATTCAAATAATCGGCATCCACCTCGACGAGTTGGTAATCGTCGGTGAACGGCATCATCGGCGGATTTGCGTCGGTCTTCGCCATGGCTCAGCTCTTCTTGACCAACGGTCGGCCGTAACTTGACGCAACAACTTCTT
>Ga0194120_10000941_pt1 | contig 54445 bp, 53 predicted proteins | sample TA2MahCa65mmetaG_FD_148642 | JGI IMG/M metagenome (GOLD analysis project Ga0194120, IMG submission 148642) | Freshwater microbial communities from Lake Tanganyika, Tanzania - TA2015019 Mahale Deep Cast 65m | ecosystem: Environmental > Aquatic > Freshwater > Lake | place: Tanzania: Lake... | reverse complement strand
GAGGAATCCCTGAGCGCCCGCGTGGTGGTCGCAGAACCGGACGCCCGATGCCGACTCGACCGCGACGCCTGTTCTTACAGCACGCGCGTTCGGCACGAGGTCGTCCACGATGAAACCGCCGAACCACTTCTCCACGTCGGCTCCGAAGAAGTGGGCTGTCAGCATCCCGCGACGGGGCGGCAGCGAGCCGAAGTCGTCCTCGCCCACGAACACGACGGACTCCCGCTTCAGGTTTTCCGCGATCCGCGCGTAGTGACGCTTCCGCTCATCGAGCTTTTCCTCGACACTTCTCCCGCGCCCGTGATAGATATCCATGCTGGCGACGACGATCCGCCGGAGCCCATGCGCGATGAGCTCCGCCACGAGCCGGCGCGACTGGCGCGGCGAACGCAGGAAGTCGCCATTGGTCTGGATCGACAGCAGGGGCCCGTCGCCGAACCGCTCGGAACAGGCGCGGAGCGTGTGAAGCGTCAGCGGCAGCACGTCCGGGTGGAGCACCTCGCCGCCGCTGATCTCGATCTCGCGAACGCGGTCGGGCAGGTTCGCTACGACGCGGTCGACGTCGGCGAACGACATCGACGCGCCGTGGGGGCCCGATCCGTTGAGGCAGTGGGCGCAGGTCTCGAACCGCACGCCGCCGGACGTGTCGCGCATGGCGACGCCGTTGTTGCACCGCGTCGTGATGACGAGGTAGACGGAATCCTTCGACCGAAGGTCGTCAGGCAAGGCTTCCGGCGGGACGCAGACCGATTGGGCGAGCGCGAACAAGTCGGCGAACGAGGTTCCCGCGAGCCCAGCGCCGGCAAGCCCCTCGGCGAAGCGGTCCGCGACCGTCCGGTTGGCGTCGAGGAACTCGCGCGAGCGGATGGCGCGCGCCCACGCGATCAGCGCATCGATGGGTGAAGGGTGCGTGTGGGTCGGCATGACGTCCTCATGTCGCACGGCGTCGCTGTGTCACCGGTCGCGACGTTCGTGACCCCAGTGTAGGCATCCAGGAACCCAGAGGCAAAACGGCGCTCCGTGCGCGATCAAGAATCGGGAGGACATCGTGTCCGACAACCCGCTGCCGACGGTCGAGGATCGTGTCATCGAGACGGCGTGGGGCAGGTGCATCGGGCACCGCGCCCAGTGGGAGGGCGGTCAGTACTGCGCCCTGCTGACGAACCGAGGGATTGTCGGATGCGGCGCGTACGACGTTGCCACGCTGGAGCGGTTCGGGCAGATCGTCGCTGTCGCGCGCGGAACGCCGGAGCACCCACTCGTCTATCCCGAAGACCTCTTCGACGCTCGGATCGCCGCCGCGACAAGACACGCTCGGGACGCGGGCATCCGCGAAGGTATGACCGGCTCCGAGGCGCTTCGCGTACTGCTCGAACTGCGCTAGTCGAGTCCGGCTTCCGCGAGGAGAGTTCGGAGGTACTCCAGGTCGCGGCGCGTCTGCTCGGTCAGTCCCGCGATGCCGCGCTCGTAGAAGTTATGCATGCAGAGGGGTCCCCGGAATCCCGTTCGAGCCAGCGCGGCGAACACTTCACGCCAATCGACCTGACCCTCGCTCAACGTCGTCCATTCGCGCCGCCATCGGAGCCGGTAGTCCGGACCCGTTGGAGCCAGGAACGCCGCCGCGTTCTTGACGCCCACCATGCACAGGTAGTCGCCCAGCGCATCGAAGCCCTTGTCCCACGACTCGTAGCCCTCTTGGCAGATCATGTTCGCCGGGTCGTGGTGAACGCCGATGTAGCGCGGATCGAACCCCTGGACGAGAAACAGCGATGCCGTCGCCGTCGCGTGAAGCGTTCCGCCGTGCGTCTGGAAGAAGACGCGGATGCCGTGCTTGGCGCCCAGCTTCTCGAAGTGCGCCAGCGTGCGACGCGCGGAGTCAAACGAGCTGGCGAAGGTTCCGAAGCCCTCGTAGGGAAAGCCTTTGAGCCGGAACTGCTGGATGCCGTTCTCCGCCATCGTCGCGACGGCGTGCTCCAGGTCGGGGTCGGTGATATCGACGTAGTCCGTCGTCGCGTTGTCTGTCGATAGCCCGAAATCGTGCATGGTTCGCACGAACTCGGGTAGGCTCTCCGCGAGTGTGTCCGCCGTGACCCAGTATCCGTCGCGCACCATGACGTCGACGCCGTCGAAGCCGATGGAGCGCAGCGTCTGCCCGAGCTCCGAGCTCGTCAGGGTCTGGAAGAACTTGGGGAACACGACGCATTCCATGGCGCTCCTCCTTCGTGCGTTGCCGGGAGCCAGTATACGCTCGCTGGGGTCTGTGCAGAACGCGTGCCGTCGGAACTGCGACCAACGCGAGCTTGTTCCCGCGCGAGCGTTGGTCTATACTCGCATCGGTTCCGTCAGGGACCGATGTCCGTGTTGGGTGACAACAGAGGAGGACGCATCATGGCGGGACAAGTCCCGTTGATCAGTTCCGGTTCCGCGGGTCCATTGGGTGCGGTTCACCTTCCGCGCCTGTGGCAGAAGCTACTGCTCGGCTCCAAGGGTCTGCTTCACGAAGACTGGGACCTATGCGGCGACGGCTTCGACCAGTTGACCCTCGACGATCTCGGCTTGGACCGCTCCAAGACCATCGCCTTCGTCAATCAGAATCTGCCGACGTACCCGCAGTTCGAGGCGTGGGTGCGCGCGAACGGCACGAAGCTGACCGAGTCCGACATCGAGAAGCACAATGCCGCGGTTCGCGGATACGAGCATGGCGACGACACGCGCTCCGGGATTCTCGGCGCCAACGGCATTGAGGACGACCGCACGATCCGTGACGCCGTGCGCCTGAACGAACTCGAGGACTGGCTGGCGTTCCACGGGAGCGTCACAGGCTGACACCAGCGCGATGCCTCGTGGCTCGTACGCATGCCCACCCGACAACGGTGGGCATTTTGCCGAACGAACGGAGCGAAGAAGATGGAAAAGAACGACCTCCGGATCGGTTTCGTCGGTGTCGGGAGAATGGGCGCGAACATGGCTCGCCGCCTGCGCGACGCTGGGTACGCGGTCGCCGCCGTCTACGACATCGACAAGGCGCGCTCGACGGAGCTCGCCGGTGAGCTCGGGTGCGAAGCCGCCGCGACGTTGGCGCGGATCACCGAGTTGTCCGATGTCGTCATCACGGTCGTGACGGACGACGCAGCGATGCGGCGCATCTACGCGGACAACGCCGACGACTCGCTGCTCGTCCACGCAGACGGCAAACTGTTCATCAACTGCGCGACGATCACGCCGGGCGTTCACGTCGAAGTGGAAGCCCTTTGCGCCCGGCACGGGGCTCAGAGCCTCGAAGCGTGCATGGCGAGCAGCATCACCCAGGCGCGGCAGGGGACGCTCTACCTGATGGTCGGCGGCTCACCCGACGCCTATGAGCGCGCCAAACCCATCCTGGAAACGCTGAGCTCGGCGCTCCGGTACATCGGGCCCGCTGGCAAGGCGGCGCAGGTGAAGGCGCTGGTCAACATGGTGATGAATATCAACACGGCGGCGCTCGCCGAGGGGTTGGGGCTCGGTGACGCCCTCGGGCTCGATCTGTCGATGCTCCGCGAGGTGTTCAGCCAGACGGGAGCCAACTCTCGCGTCCTCGAAACCGACGGCGAGGACATGCAGAACCGCGACCACGACTGCTACTTCTCCGCCGCCCACGCCGCGAAGGACTCCGGCATCGCCGTAGCACTCGCCGAGGAGGAACACCTCGACCTGCCCCTGGCGAAAGCGACTCTCGAGCAGTTCCGCCGCATGGTTGCCATCGGCAAGGGCGAACTCGACAAGTCCGGCGTCGCGGAGCTCACTTTCCGAGGCAGGTCGTAACCATCCATGGCAGACGATATGGCAGGAGCGCCCTCGTTGCTGATCGACGGACACGCCGACACGCTTCACCGCGTCTGGGAGGGCAGCCCCCGCTTCGATCAGCGACTCGCCGCCACGGACTTCGACCTGCCGCGAGCGCATCAGGTGGGGCTGACCGCTCAGTTTCTCGCCATCGCGCCTGTTTGCGGTAGCGCCTACCGGGAGCCCTTCCCGCGCTGGGCGCTCACCATCCTCGACGTGTTCCACCGCGTTGTTCAGACTCACACCGACGCGATCATCCTGGGAACCGACTCGCGGAGCGTTCTCGACGCCCAGCGCGACGGCAAGCTCGCCGTGTTCGTGACGCTCGAAGGCGGCGACTTCCTCGACGGCGAGATCGGGCTTCTGCGGATGTTCCACCGTCTCGGCGTCCGACTGCTGGGTCTGACGCACTTCCGGCGGAACGCCATCGCGGACTCGACGCGCCAGAACAGCACCGGCGGGCGGCTGACGCCCTTCGGCGTGCAGGTGATGTCAGAGCTCGAACGACTCGGCATCGTCTGCGATCTGGCGCACATCTCCGACTCGTGCTTCGAACACGCCATCGACATCGCGCAGAAACCGGTCGTATTCTCGCACGGGAACGCCCGCGCCCTCTGCCCGCACGAGCGGAACCTGACCGACGACCAGATGCGACGGATCGCCCGGAACGGCGGACTGATGGGCATGTCCATCGTGCCGTTCTTCATCGACGCGCACGTGCCGACGTTCGGGCGGTTCATGGATCACATGGACCACGCGATCCAGACGGCGGGCGTCGAGCATGTCGCGTTGGGGTCGGACTTCGACGGCTTCGACGATCCGCGAGTGCCGGGGCTCGAGAACATCCTCTGCTACCCACGGATCGCCGAGGCGCTGCTGGAACGCGGCTACTCCGAGCCGGATGTCGCCCAGGTGATGGGCGGCAACTGGCTCCGGGTCATCCGCGCCGTGATGGACTAGCTCTTCGTCTCGCGCGGCAGGACGCCGTAGACCTCGACCTCACGGACTCGGGCTGGCGACTCGACGATGACCCGCCAGAACTCCATCCACGTCCCGCCAACCGTGCGCTGCACGTGATCGAGGATCTTGTCCGACGGATCGGGAGCCAGCTTGTTGACGATCTGGTCTTCGACGGTTCGCGAGACGGCGATCCGTATGCGGTCCGTCACGAAGTTGATCCCGGTGATCGTGAAGAGCGGCTGGATGGAGCGCTCGAAGCTGTCCACGTCCCGCCGCTGCCACACCGTCTTGACCACCTGCCAGTCCGACCGCTCCGCGTCCCAGTAGGAGACGGTGAATCGGTAGAGGTTGTGGTTCACGATGCGAATGCGGCGCACGCGCTTCGGTTCCGGGAACTGGACCACGAACTCGCGCGGATCGGCTTTGACGGGCGTGCTCGCGACGGTGGTCGGCTTGCCGTCGATGAGCGCTTCGTGGTTGGCGGTCGCCCCGTAGGCGTCGAGGGCGTAGTTCTCGCTCCAATTGGTGTGCAGGAGTGTCGAGAACGAAGCGCAGCCCGCCGTGGCGGCGAGCAGCATGGCGAGTAGGATGTGGCTGGGCGCGTTCGAGCGCCGTCGTGCTGTGCCGAACGACATCGGCGTATCCTCCGGTGGCGGCGGACACGCGATTCTATCACATGAACGCCCAGGGCGCAGTCAACCGCCGACCGCGCTATGCCCTTCCGTCGCTCCCGCCCTCGCGGGAATGACGGATTGAGAGGGGCGATGGCGGCAATGTGTAAATCTATCCGTCGAGAAGGTCCGACGAGCTCCCCGATTCCATCGGCGTCGCGTAGACCCCGTCGCGCACATCCGCCGGATGGACGAAGCGCTTCCGCAGGTGGGGGATGTACTCCAGGAACAGCGCCTCGTGACCCAGCGCGATGTGGTTGAACAGAACCAGGTGCTGGTGAATCTGCCCCATGTCGCCCACGTGCGGCACAACCGGCACGCCGAACTTCCGCGACAGCAGGCTCACCGTGATGAACTCGCTCACGCCGCCGACCCGCGCGCAATCCACCTGCGTGAACCGCATCGCCTGTGCCTGGAGGAAGTTCTTGAACAGCACGGCGTTCGGCACGTGCTCGCCGAGGGCAAGCGGGATCGGATCGACTGCCTCTGCGAGGGCGCGATGGGCGAGGACATCGTCGGGGTGCATCGGCTCCTCGACCCAGTAGGGGTTCATCGCCGCGAACTCGCGGCAGATGGCGACCGCCTCCGGCAGCGACCACTTCTGGTTGGCGTCCAGCATGATGCGGGCGTCGGGACCAGCGACATCGCGGATCATCCGCGCCCGCCGCACGTCGCGCGATCCATCGGGCGACCCGACCTTCAGCTTCATCGCCGTGAACCCGGCATCCATCGCCTCCTGCGTCCGCCGACGCACCTCGGCGTCCTCGTACTGGAACCACCCGACGGACGTGTCGTAGCCGGGATAGCCGCGCTGGATGATCGATTCGCGTTTGGCGCGTGTCGGGAGCTCGGATCGAAGCAACGACAAGGCGTCGGCCTCGGGCATCGCGTCGTCGAGATAGGACAGGTCGAGCGCCGCGACGACGGCTTCCGGCGACAGGTCGAGAAGCAAGCGCCACAGCGGAACTCCGCGCGATTTCGCCCACAGATCGAAGCAGGCGTTGGTGATCGACGCCAGCGCCAAGTGGACGACGCCTTTGTGGGGACCCAGCCACCGAAGCTGCGGATGGTTCGCGATCCGCCGATAGGTCGCGCCCCATCTCGCCATGAGCTCCTCGATCTCGGCATCGACGACCGGTTCGCTCAACGATTCGATGGCGCGGCAGACGAGGTCGTTGCCGCCGCCCAGCGTGAAGGCGAGTCCGACGCCGATGACGGGCCCGTCGGTCGCGAGCTCCGTCACGGCGTAGGAGTACTCGGGGTTCGAGTGGACGGAGTCGGCGCCCTCCCCGGGGGCGAGAGCGAAGCGCGCGTCGCGCGTCCGAACCGAGCGGATCACCGTCGAAGCCATCGGTTCCCCACCGGGTACGACGAAAGGGCGGGCGACCGCCCTTCCGCCGGATGCGAATCGCCATCGGCTACTTGAGCCGCACTTCCTTGCTGGAAGTCTGGCTTCGGTAGATGCCGTCGAGGATCGACATGACCTGCCGCGACTGCTCCGCCGGAACCGGCGAGGGCGCGCCGTCGATGATCGCCTGGGCGAACTCGACGCACTCCTGGGCGTGCGGCTCGCGGATGTCCTGCGTCAGTTGCAGCGACCGGTTGTAGTGCTGGTACGTCTCGCCGTTGGACGAGTAGAACTCGCACTTGGGCCAGTGGCATCCGGCGTTGGTCCCGTAGAGCCACATCTGCATGTCTTCGCCGCGCGTGTCATGATGGAGCAGCCAGCTCACCTCGATAACGAGCGTCGCGCCGGTGTCGAACCGAACGAACGCGGCGGCGAAGTCCTCGACGTCGTACTCCTTGGGCAGTTGCGTCTTGCCCCACGCCGTGAAGATGTTCTTGCGATGGGCGAGCTCTGCCTTCGCGACGCCGGAGACGGCGACCGGATTCGGGCTCCCCATGAACCAGAGCGTCAGATCGAGGATGTGCACGCCGATGTCAATGCAGGGACCCCCGCCGCTGTGCTTCTTGAGGATGAACCCGGGGCGGACGGGCGCGAGGGCGCGGCGCAGCATCCAGCTTCGCGCGTGGTAGATGTCGCCCAGAACGCCGGTCGAGAGCTCCGCCTTCATCGCCTTGGAGTTGCCCTGGAACCGGAAGTGCTGGGCGGTCATCAGCAGTTTGCCGGACTTGTCGCGCGCGGCGATCATCTTGTCGATGAGCGCGGGTGTCGGCGCGAGGGGCTTCTCGCAGATGACGTGCTTGCCGGCTTCCAGCGCCGCGATGCTCAGCGGGGCATGGTAGTTGTTGGGCGTACAGACGTCGATGATGTCGATGTCCTTGTCGGCGAAGAGCTCAGCGGGGTCCTTCGAGAGCTTCTTGACGCCGAGGTTCTTGCCCCAGTGTTCGAGAACCCGCTCGTCCAGATCACTACCGGCGACGATCTCCGCATGGGGCGACGCCTGCCAACCCGGAACATGCGTTCCGGCGATCCCACCGACGCCGATGATCCCGACCTTGAGTGTCTTTGCCATGACGGTCCTGTTCCTTCCGGGCGGTTCGCGTTGCGTCCGTGGACGCAGTGACTGCCGTCGTTTCCGCCGCACAACATAGCACATGCCGCCGCAGCCTGTCGACAGCCGGCTCAGACGCCGATGGACCTGCCAGATCGGCAGTTCCCGGCGGACCGAATCCTGTTGCGATGACGGCTCTAGCGTGTTAAGTTTCGGTTAGGCGTCGTCCGAGTCACGGTGACCCAGCCGGAGGACACCCAGCAATGGCATTCCTGATGGCGCAAGACCGCTCCACCGAACTCTATCAGGCGCGCGTCAGCTCTTGGGGCCCGTTTGCGATGCGGCGTGAGGACGCGCCGGGCGACCTCCATTTCCACGACGCAGACGAGTATTGGCTCATTACAGGCGGCAGAGCCCGCGTGCGCTGCGGCGACGAAGAGCGTGAGATGGGTCGCGGAGACCTGCTCTACGCGAAGATGGGCGAGCTCCATCATACGATCGAAGTGCTCTCAGAGGAGCCATTCCAGGGCGTGTATCTGGAAATGGCGCTGCGCGGCAAGAAACGACCCGGTCACCTGCACGTCGGCGTTCACCCACTGCCGACGGAGCAGGAGATGGCTGAATGAGTCCCGGCGGCTGCGCGTCGCCGTCGTCGCCCATCTCACACACAAAGACCTTCGACCACAGGAGACACACAGGAGACACACAGGAGACACAAAGGATGAAGTCACTGGGCGTATCACGGTGGATCATTGTCGGCATGCTGACGGTCGCTGCCGTCTCGGCGACGGCGCAGGAGTTCGTCGTGGATGGGCTCATCGCCCACTACACGTTCGACAAAGCGTCGATCAAGGGGGCCGTCGCAGCGGATGCCATGGGCAAGCACGACGGCAAGATCAGCGGGAACCCGAAGTCCGTCGCCGGGAAGATCGGCGAAGCCATCGACCTCAACGGTACAACCGATTTCATCGAAATCCCCAAGCTGGGCGATGAGAAGGCGGTAAGCGTCGAGGCGTGGGCTCACGCGCGTGAGTTCGGCAGCATCCGGGGAATCGTCTCGACCTTTGGCGGCGGCGAGTGGAAGGCCGGCACGGTCCACTTCAAGTTCGAGAGCAACCAGATTCAGGCGCATAAGAACGACGGCGTCAAGATCGTCGCTCCGGCGGCGATCAACACGTGGTACCACATCGTCTACACATCGGACACAGGCGCGAACGAGCTGAAGCTCTACGTGGATGGCGCGTTCGTCATCCAGGGTGTCGCCGGAGCGACGGCGAACAACCTGAACGCGATGCGCGTCGGAAGCGAACACGACGGCCGCTATCTCAACGGCATGGTCGATGAGGTACGCATCTACAAGAGAATACTCACCGAGAAGGAGGTCGCTCAGAACTACAAGGCGAAGTCCAATAGCCTCGCGGTTCAGCCCAACGGCAAGGCGACCGTCACATGGGGGACGCTCAGAACCGCGAACTGATGCAGAAAGGAGGAAAGCCATGGTGAGAGGACCGCGGTCACTCGTGATCGCCCTTGCGCTCTGCCTGCTGGCTCCCGTCGCGTTGGCTGGGAAGTACAAGGTTCTCGTGCTGAACGGCGATGCTCGGAACCAAGAGGCGGCGGTCGTCGTCGCGACGAAGTCCGTCGCTCCGCATACGTTCGAGTTCGAGGAGGTGAAGATCGAGGGAGGGAAGTTCGACGGGAACATGCGCGGGGCGCAGATCGTGTGGTTCCCTTGGAACGGGCCCGGTCACGATGGCGCGTACTTCATGGGCGGCTCCGAGGAGAAGTTCAAGCAGTGGGTCAACGACGGGGGTGTCGTCTGGATTTCGGCGTTCGATGACGCGTACACCGACCCCAACGGCAAGCAGGTCGGTTCCTGGATGCCTATCGACAAGCACCCCATCGTCGTGCAGAACACGGCGGATTCCGACGTCGACATCACAGCGGACGGGAACAAATCGGGCTTGTTCGCCAAGCCGAACAAGGTCGATATGAACGCGATCGTCCTCGACGACAACTTCGCCTCGTTGGACAAGTCGTGGGTGATCCTCGCCACACGGAAGGACAATAGCCAGCCGGCCGCGTGTTATCTGCCGTGGGGCAAGGGGGTCTACGTGGAGGCGTGCATCGACACGCGCGACGCCGGAAAGATGGCTCCGGCGACGCCGCTCATCGCCAACGGGCTCCTGTTCCTGGCGAACTGGCTCGAATCGAGCCTCGCCGTGTCGCCCGCCGGGAAGGCGGCGACGACCTGGGGAACGCTGCGAGCGGAGTAGGCCGGTTCCCGCGCAGTCGCAGCCGACGGCGGCTGCGCGGCCCGTCCAGACGTCGGCGGCATGATGCCATCCGATAGGGAGAGAAGACGATGAGACGGACGGTTGCACTCGCCGTGGCGGCGATGGCTCTGGTCGGTTCGACGGCTTGGGCTGCGAACTTCAAGGTTCTGATCCTCATCGGCGACGCGCGATCCAAGGAGATGGACGCGCTCGAGGCGATCAAGAGCGCCGGAGCGCACAACTTCACCTATGAACGCGTCGTCATCGAGGGCGGCACGTTCGACGGGAACATGCGCGGCGCGCAGATCATCTGGATGCCGTGGAACGCGCCGGGACATGACGGTCTCTACTTCATGGCGGGTTCCGAGGCGAAGGTGCGTGACTGGGTGAAGGCGGGCGGAGGCATCTGGATCTCAGCCTTCGATGACAACTTCAAGGACGCCGCCGGCAAGCAGGTCGGAGGCTGGATGCCCATCGACGAACACCCCGTGACCGTCCAGAACACGGCGGATTCGGACGTCGAGATCACGGCGGACGGTGCGAAATCCGGCCTGTTCTCGAAGCCGAACGCCGCCGATATGAACGCGATGGTGCTGGACGACAACTTCGCCGGCGTGGACAAGTCCTGGGTCGTCCTCGCCAAGCGCAAGGACAACGGGGAGGTGGCTGCCGCCTACCTGCCATATGGCAAGGGAGTCTACGTCACGGCGTGCATCGACACGCGCGACGACGGTCGCACCGAACCGGCGAAGCCCTTGCTGGGCAACGGGCTGTTCTTCATCGCCTCCATGCTGAGCGCGGTAACGCCCGTGGAACCCGAAGGGCGGCTGGCGGCGACCTGGGCGGGCTTCAAGTCGCGCTGAACGAGCCGCGAACTCAACCACAGGCGGGGGCGTCTGAACCCCCGCCTTCGTCGTGCTCTGCGCCCCTAGCCACGGCAAACGTCGTTGTCAAGCCCAGCCGATATCTGATATCGTTTGGGTCACCGGTGAGCACGAGGGACAACGACGGTCTGGGTCCACCGGACCGGGCAGTGCGCTCCTGTACTATACGACCGCACACCAGACGCGACGCGTGGCGGAGAGAGAATGAAGGTCTTCCTGACCGGCGCGACCGGCTTCGTCGGCAGCTATGTACTGCGCGAGTTGCTGTCGGCGGGACACGACGTCCGCGTGCTGCTGCGACGCGGCAGCGAATCGAAACTGGGCGAGCTCGCCGACCGCGTCGAGGTCGTCCACGGCGACATCACCCAGGCGGACACGCTCACCCCAGGGCTCGACGGCGTCGAAGCCGTGGTTCACCTGGTCGGCATCCTCCGGGAAGTCCCCGATGCTGGCGTCACCTTCCAGCGGATCCACCTGGAGGGAGCCAAGAACGTCATCGACGCCGCAAAGAGCGCAGGCGTCAAGCGGTTCCTCCTGATGAGCGCCAACGGTGCGAAACCGCGAGCCGACGCCTCCTCCGCGTATCAGTGGACCAAGTTCGAGGCGGAAGAGCATCTGCGCCAGAGCGGGATGGACTACACGATCTTCCGTCCGTCGGTGGTGTTCGGAAAGCCGAGCAAGGGGCAACCGGAGTTCGTCTCGCAGTTGGCGAAGGACATGTTCGGTCTGCCGGGGATCATCCCTCTCCCCCTGTTCCGAGAAGGATTGCCGTCGCTCGCTGCATTGGTGAAGGGATTCGTGCCGTTCGCCCGGCGCTGGCAAGAGAGCCTGGCGCGTGACGGTTCGCCCTTCGAGCTACAGCCGGTCGCCATCGAGAACCTCGCCGAGGGCATCGTGAAGTCGCTCGCGGTCGATGCTGCGAAGGGCAAGACCTACGAAGTCGGCGGCAAGGCACGCTTCCGCTGGGGCGAGTTGCTCGACGTGATCGGAGCCGGTCTCGGTCGAAGCAAGCCTCGATGGAAAGCCCCTGTCCCGGCGTTCCTGATCCGCATACTGCTGAGCATCCGTTTTCTCCGCCGTCTGCTGCCCATCACGCGCGACCAACTGGACATGCTCATGGAAGGCAACGTCTGCAACGAGCTGCCCTTCTTCCGTGATCTGGAGGTGAAGGCGATCCCGTTCACTCCGCAGAATATCGCCTACGCAGGATCTGGAGCCTATCAGCCTATGAACGTCTCCGCTGCCGTAGCCGTCGCGTCGTCGTCGCGCCGTCGCGGCGGCAAGTGGGTCGTCTACCATCATCCGATCCCGCCGTCGAACACGGGAGTTTCCCTGGCGAAGTTCGGCATGTGGGTCTTTCTGGCATCGGAAGTCATGTTCTTCACGGGGCTCATCGGAGCCTACATCGTCGTTCGGAACGCGACGCCGCAGTGGCCCCGGCCGACCGACCTGAACCTCGGACTCGTCGCGTCGATGACGTTCATCCTTATCATGAGCAGTATGACGCTCGTGCTGGGGCTGTCAGGCGTTCAGGAGAACAAACAAGGCAAGTTCCGTGTGTTCCTCGGTCTGACGATCCTATTCGGCTCGATCTTCGTCGGGCTGCAGGCGTATGAGTGGGCGCACTTCCTGGCGCACCACAAGCCGATGGAGAACCAGTTCTGGGGATTCTTCTACACGCTGACGGGCTTCCACGGCGCACACGTGACCATCGGCGTCATCATGCTGGCGGCTCTGTTCGTCCGGGCGTTGCGGGGCAAGTACACGGCGGCGCGGCACAACGCCGTCGAGATGGTCGGCTTGTATTGGCACTTCGTCGATCTCGTGTGGATCATCCTGTTTACGATCCTCTATCTGTTCTAGCAACTCTGCTCGTGCCGGTGACACGAGGCGACATGAGGAGAACAACCGTGGCAGCGCCCACGTCTGCCGGCGCTCACGCCAGCGCCAAGCACGAATCCCACGATCGTTCGTACTGGTTCGTCTTCGGAGCTCTTGCCGTCCTGACGGTCGTCGAGTTGTCCATTCCCGCGCTCATGCGCGGCATGGGCGGCGTCATGATCCTCGCTCTCCTGGTCGTCGCCGGCGTGAAGGCGATCCTCGTCGCGAGCTACTACATGCACGTCCGTTTCGAGAAGCGCCTGGTCGCGTGGATGGCAGTGTCGCCGTTCGTCCTCAGCCTGATCTTGGTCATGCTGGTGAAGAGCGACATCCGAACCGTCGACGGCGGCGGGTGGGAACACACGTCTCAGGCGGCGCAGGCCGAAGCGCCGTCCGGACACTGACGTTGGGCGGCGTGGGTCCCCTCCACGTCGCGGCCGCCGCAACCCCTTACGCAAGGTGCCAGGGTCCCTCACCGGGATCGTGGCGTCTGGTCATTCATCCACCGTCCTGGGAGGAGCCACGATTAACGCACATTCTGCTGCGCGCGCTGCCCTCATGGCCCTGTGCGTGCTCGCGTTGGCAGCCGCCGCTTGGACGGGGTGCGGCGAGTCGGATGAGCTTTTCACCTTGCCGCAGACGACGAGCATCACGCCCACCGGCAAGCTGCGGGAGTTCACACTGACGGCGCGTCCGATGATCCATGATCTGGGCGATGGCGTCCTCGTCGACGCCTATGCCTTCAACGACCAGGTGCCGGGCCCGACGCTGCGCGTTACCGAAGGCGACCGCGTACGGATCACCGTCACGAACGAACTGCCCGAGCCCACGTCGGTTCACTGGCATGGTCTCCATCTACCCTACCAGCAGGATGGAGCCGCGCCGCTGAATCAGCCTCTCATCCAGCCCGGCGAGACGCGCGTCTACGACTTCATGGCGAGTCATGCGGGCACGTTCATGTACCATCCCCATGGGCTTGGGACCGAGGCAGAACAGATCGACAAGGGACTCTACGGCGTGTTCGTCATCGACCCGCAGAAGGCCGCGGGCCAGCCCCGCTTCGACGCCGAGTACACGCTGATGCTCAACGGGTGGGTTGCGGACATGCCGGCGATGGCCGGACACGGTGCGGCTGGCGACTACAACGCGTGGAGCATCAACGGCAAGCTCTACCCGCAAACGGAGCCCATCCGCGTGCAGAAGGGGCAACGCATCCGACTGCGGCTACTGAACCTCAGCAACGGCCAGCATCCGATGCATATCCATGGTCACGACCTGATCGTGATGGCGCAGGACGGCGAGCCGTTGAGCGTCCCGCAGAGGGTCAACACGCTCAATATCTCGCCCGGCCAGACGTTCGACGCCTACATCGTCGCGGACAACCCAGGTGTCTGGATGTTCCACTGCCACGAGCTCCATCACGCTGAGAGCGGGATGGGAACGACCGTCGTCTACGCCGGCTTCGACTCGTTCGATGGCACGACGCCTCCAGGCGGACACGACGGCGGGCACGAGTAGAACGCCAGCCGGGCACCTAACGCACGAGTCTTGCACCGCGGTTGCCGGAGAGACATACTCTCTACGTAGCGCCCCGTCACCTCCAACGGCTATCAGAGGTTACGTGGTAGCGCGCACGGCATAACTCCAAGGAGTCTTCAGATGCACGATCGATTCTCCGCGCGTGTGGCAACCGGCTGTCTCGCCCTGATGATGGGGGTTGCTCTCAGCGCAAGTGCGGCAGTCGCCAACCTGGCGAAGAACGGCGATTTCGAAGCCGGCAACACGGACCCGTTCGTCACGTACGGCGATGCGCAGCTCAAGCTCGACACGACTCAGAAGCACACGGGCAAGGCGAGCGCGATGGTCACGGTCGCCAAGAAGGGCGCCAACTTCTGGGATTCGGGCTTCCAGTACAACCCCGGCATCGAGTTCAAGGCGAACACGCAGTACACGTTCGCGGCGTGGGTGAAGTCCGAGGGTCCGAAGAACATCAACTTCAAGCCCGAGCTGTCGGCGGATCCGTGGACGGCGTACGGCGAGAAGATGATGGCGACGACGACGACCTGGAAAGAGTACTACGTCGAGTTCAAGCCCGCGGCCCTTGTGAAGCCAGCGTCCCTGACGCTCCACATCGCCGAGAACGACCTCGACTTCTGGATCGATGACGTGCGCTGGTTCGAGGGCACCTACGTGCCGATGGACCTGCCGACCGCTGTCGAGCCGGAAGGCAAGAGCACGACGACGTGGGCTGCCATCAAGGCGCGCTAGTCGCGACACTGACCGAGAAGATTGACGAAGCGCGGGGCATTGCCTCGCGCTTCGGCGCTCAAGGCAACGTCCATCAAGCACTCCGCCCTAACGATCCTGGCGCGCGACTTCGCCTCTTGGGCGTTTCCGACGCGCTGTCCGGCATGCGGCGATAGCGTCGCCGACTCGCCCACGCTCTGCCGGACATGCTGGGAAGCGGTTCCCGTGTGGAGTGCTCCGCGCTGCGACCGATGCGGCGCGCCAGCCTCATCGAACTGCACCGTCTGCCAACACTGCCTGCCCGTCCAGGACGCGACCACTCCGCCCTTCCAGATCCGCGCAGCGACCGAGTACACCCCGACGATTCGGGCGGCTATCCACGCCCTGAAGTATCAGTCACGACCCGGATTGGCGGAACCTCTCGCCAAACTCGTCCTCGCCGCCGCTCCGCCGCTCTTCGACTGGAACCGGTATTCGGCATTGGTGCCGGTTCCACTGCACCGAGCGCGCCATGCCGAACGCGGCTTCAACCAAGCGCAGCGGATCGCGGAAGCTCTCGCGCCGCAAGTCGGACTCCCCGTCCGCGAGTGGCTCCGCCGGACAACCCTCACCGCGCCCCTATCGCGGCTGGACGGTCGGGCAGACCGCGCGCAGGCGATGTCGGGCGTGTTCCGCAGCCTGGTCCCCGCAGCCAACCTCGGCGCTCGCGTGCTGGTCGTCGACGACCTGGTGACGACTGGCGCTACGGCGCTACAGGCTGCCCATACGCTGCTGGCGGATGGGATCACCGGTGTGGACGTGCTCGCCGTTGCCCGCGCCCTGCTCCAGCCCGAGACACGCACGCCGCTCAGCCGCGTCTGAAGCCGCGTCGCCAGTTGACTCGACGTTGCCGCCGCGCCATACTTTGGAATGCGCGCCGCCTGTCCGGAGAGGCGCTTGCGCCCTTGTAGCCCGCTGACTCACGGCGACGCCACGTGCATGAGCTCCCGCGTCCCACAAGGAGAAACCGAATGGCGATTCGCGTCGGGATCAACGGCTTCGGACGGATCGGCCGGATCACGTTCCGAGCGATGGCGGCGAAGTACGGGAACGAGATCGAAGTCGTCGGAATCAACGATCTCGCGCCGCTCGAAGCGAGCGCCCATCTGCTCAAGTACGACACGAACTACGGTGTCTTCCCCGGAACCATCGAGGTCGGGACGAACGCCCTCGTCGTCAACGGCAGGTCCATCGCCGTGTGCGCCGAACGCGACCCCGCCCAGATCCCATGGGGAGCCGTCGGCGCTCAGGTCGTCATCGAGTCGACCGGGTTCTTCACGGACGCCACGAAGGCGGTCGCCCACAAGCGCGACACGGTCAAGAAGGTCATCATCTCCGCTCCCGCCAAGAACGAAGATGGAACGTTCGTCCTCGGCGTCAACGAAGACGCGTACGATCCGGCGAAGCACCACGTCATCTCCAACGCGAGCTGCACGACGAACTGCCTCGCCCCGGTCGCCAAGGTGCTGACCGACTCCTTCGGCATCGAGAAGGGGTTCATGACGACGGTTCACGCCTACACGAACGACCAGCGCGTCAACGATGTCGTCCACGAGGACATGCGCCGCGCGCGCGCGGCCGCCATGAACATCATCCCGACGACGACCGGCGCCGCCAAGGCGATCAGCCTCGTCATCCCGGCGCTCAAGGACCGTATGCACGGTCTGGCGATGCGGGTTCCCACGTCTACCGTGTCCATCGTCGATCTGGTGGCGCTGACGTCGAAGCCAGCAACCGAAGCCGCCGTCAACGACGCCCTCAGAGCCGCAGCCGCCGGTCGCATGAAGGGCATCCTCGACGTGTCCGACGACCCCCTCGTTTCCAGCGACCTGCGCGGCAACGCCTACTCGTCCATCGTCGATGGCTTGTCGACCATGGTCTTGGGCGGCAACCTCGTCAAGGTTCTGTCCTGGTACGACAACGAGTGGGGGTACTCGACGCGGCTGGGCGACCTGATCACCTTCCTTGCCGGCAAGGGGCTATAGTCTCTGACGGAGCGGCAGGCTCAGGCGAGCTCTCACCATTTCGGCGTGAGGCGAGCCTCGCTCTAGTCGGTGACAGAAATCGAGTCTCCCATGGAAAAGAAGCTTTCCGTACGGGATCTGTCCGTCGAAGGAAAGCACGTCTTCGTTCGCGTCGATGTCAACGTGCCCATCGCCGAGGGCGTCATCACCGACGAGACGCGCATCGTCGCTTCCCTGCCGACGATCCGTCTGCTCATCGAGCGACGAGCGCGGGTGATCCTCGCCTCCCATCTGGGACGACCCGATGGAGAGCGGAACCCCAAGTTCTCGCTCCGACCCGTTGCGGAACGGCTGGCAGCGCGCCTCGAACATCCCGTCGCGTTCGTCGATGACTGCATCGGGCCCGCCGTTCGGACGTCCGTGACAGCCCTCGGACCCGGTGAAGTGCTGATGCTCGAGAACCTCCGCTTCCACCCGGAAGAGGAGGAGAACGACCCCAGCTTCGCGGCGGAGTTGGCAGCGCTCGCCGACCTCTACGTGAACGACGCGTTCGGAGCCGCGCATCGAGCTCACGCTTCGACGGCTGGCGTTCCCGCGATCCTCACCCCCGCAGCCTCCGGTTTGCTCATGGACCGCGAGCTCGAATACCTGGGAGCCGCCCTCGAGAACCCCGAACGACCGTTCCTGGTTCTCCTAGGCGGGGCGAAGGTGTCCGACAAGATCGGGGTCCTGAGGCGCCTGGTGGAGATCGCCGACGGCATCCTCATCGGTGGCGCGATGGCATACACCTTCTTGGCGGCGATGGGTCGGCGTGTCGGCAACTCGCGCGTCGAGAAGGACTACGTCGAGACGGCAACCGACGTGCTGATTCGATCCCTCCAACGGCACATGCCGATCTACCTCCCCATCGATCACGTGATCGCCAAGGAATACGGGCCCAATCCGGTGTTCAAGTCCGCATACCGCGATACGATCGATGACGACTGGGAGGCGCTCGACATCGGGCCCAACACGGCGTCGATGTACCTGGAGATCCTGCGGCGCGCCAAAACCGTCCTCTGGAACGGGCCCTTCGGCGTCTACGAGTTCGACCGCTTCGCCGTGGGAACCGTCGCCATCGCGCGGGCGCTGGCGGAGCTCGATGCAACGACCGTCGTCGGCGGCGGCGACTGCGTCGCGGCGGTTCACAAGGCAGGCGTCGCTGACAAGATCACCCACATCAGCACCGGCGGCGGCGCATCGCTCGAGTTCCTCGAAGGCAAGCCCCTGCCGGGCGTTGTCGCTTTGACGAACGCGGACAGATAGAGGGCACGCGGACCATGCGAACCCCCATCGTTGCGGGCAACTGGAAGATGAACAAGACGACGGCGGAAGCCGTCGCCCTCGTGTCGGCGATCCGTGAGGTCGCCGATGCCTCGAATCACGTCGAAACCGTCGTCGCGCCGACGTTCACCTCGCTCGCCGTCGCGGGCGAGGCGCTCAAGGGTTCGTCGGCGCGGCTCGCCGGTCAGAACATGCACTGGGAGACCAGCGGCGCGTTCACCGGCGAGGTATCGCCCGCGATGCTGCTCGATGTGGGCTGCTCGGACGTCATCATCGCCCACTCGGAGCGTCGGCAGTTCTTCGGCGAAACGAACGAGTCGGCGAACCGCAAGCTCCGCGCCGCGCATGCCGCCGGACTGCGACCCATCTACTGCGTCGGCGAGACGTTGGACCAGCGGCAGGGCGGCGTTACCGAGTCGCTGATCCGAGCGCAGGTCGTCGAGGGTCTCGCCGGGATTTCAGCAGAGCAGATGCGAGGCAGCGTGATTGCCTACGAACCGGTCTGGGCGATTGGAACCGGTGTCACGGCGACGCCGCAGCAGGCGCAGGATGTGCACCGGCTGATCCGCGCCATCCTCGCCGAGCTCTACGGTCAGAGCGTGGCGGATGCCGTTCGCATTCAGTACGGCGGCAGCGTCAAGCCGGACAACATCGGCGAACTGCTCGCGCAGCCGGATATCGACGGCGCGCTCGTCGGCGGCGCCAGCCTTCAGGCGGAGTCGTTCTGCTCGATGATCGCCACGGCGAACTCGATGCGGTGAAGCGTCCTCCGAGGCGGCAGGTGGCTCGGATGTCGGAACAGCGTACGAACCCTTACGGAAAGAGAACATGGGCATCCTGACGGTTCTGGCGACGATTGTGTTCGTTTTCGTCTGCACCGCGCTGGTGCTGGTCATCCTCATCCAGCCCGGCAAGGGCGAAGGGATGGCAGCCCTCGGCGGCATGTCGACGCAGATATTCGGCGGCGGCGGCGCGGTCACGTTCCTCGCCAAGCTGACAACCGGCTTGGCGATCGCTTACATGGTGCTGGTCATTGTGCTGACGCGCCTCTACCAGCCGACGCACATCGGCACGGTCGAGCAGCAGTCGGCTCCGATTCCTGAAGCGCCCAGCGCGGCTTCGGGGTCTGCGACGCCGTCCGGGCAGGCGAGCGGCAGCGCAACGACGACAACGCCTGCGCCGGCAGCATCGGGTAGCAGCGCGACGACGACCACTCCCGCCCCTGCTCCGGCGAGCGGCGGCAACTGACGCCCGCGTGACGACGACGATGGACGCGCCCGCCGATGAACCGATCTTCGAGTGGACGGTTCATCTTGCCCGCCGTCGTCCAGGGTTGGCGGTCGTCGGCGGGGTTGCGTTTCTCGCCATTGCCGTGGTGGCTGGGTACGTTCAGCAGAGCGTACCCTTCGCGTTGGTGGCGGCGGCGGTGCTCATCGGGAGCACGGCTCCGTTCTGGTTGCCTCGGCGCTACGGAGCGTTCAGCGACCGCTTGGAGGTCCGTTCCGTCGCGCTGGGACGCTCGTTCGCGTACCCGTGGAGCCGCTTCCGGTCTTGCGTCGGTGACGGCTCGACGCTTTTCCTGAGCCCCTTCGAGCGCCCGACGCGTCTGGCGAAGTACCGCGGATTGGTCGTATTCCTGCCGCCGGACGCCACAGCCATCCGGGATTTCATCGAGCGCCGAATCGCCGGGAACTCCCGAGACGCGACCCCGTCGGAGACTCACTGAGCCGATGGTTCCGTCGTCCCACCCATCCCTTCCCGTGTCCGCCGAGGAGATTCCCCCCGAAGAGGCGTCTCAGCTCCTGGATCGCATGGCTGACGCCATCGTCCGGCGAGGCATGTCGGCTCCCGCCCTCTTCGCTCTGGAGATGTGCAAGCCCTTGAACTTCGTCGGCAGCCAAGTTATGATTGCGCTCAGCCCGATTGTGACAGCGTTTCTTGATCGAGAGTCCTACCGGAAGGTGGCCCTGTTGCTCGAGCGTGACGAGCACCTCGAGGGTCTCCTGCAACGCATCGAACGCCTCGAAGCTGTCGCGCACGCGGCGAAAGCCCGCAACGAGCCAAAGAGACGCGATCGACTCCATGCCCGACTCATCCGCTTCTTCCGACGCTCCTAGCCTCGACGCCCCTGCCCGCCAGAAGCGACCGGTTCCCGAAAAGATCCGCTCCATCCTGGCGACCGACTGCGGCAGCACGACGACCAAAGCCATCCTCATCGAACTCGACGGCGACGAGTACCGCCTCAAAGTCCGGGGCGAATCGCCCACGACCGTCGAAGCCCCGGTCGAGGACGTGACCGCCGGCGTCCTGAACGCGGTCACGGAGGTCGAGGAGCTCGCCGGGCGTCGTCTGATCCGGGATGGCGCGATCATCTCTCCGCAGACCGACGACGAAGGCGTCGATATCTACATCTCCACGAGCAGCGCCGGAGGCGGACTCCAGATGATGGTCGCCGGCGTGGTCCGCAACATGACCGCCGAGAGCGCGGAACGCGCCGCCCTCGGAGCCGGAGCCATCGTCATGGACGTGATCGCGTCCAACGACAAGCGGCTCCCCCACGAACGCATCGAACAGATCCGCAGACTCCGCCCCGACATGATCCTCCTCTCCGGCGGCGTGGACGGCGGCACGACGACCCACGTCGTCGAGCTCGCCGAACTGATCGCCGCCGCCAATCCGCGCCCGAGACTGGGAATCAGCTACGAGCTTCCGGTCGTCTACGCAGGCAACAAGGACGCGCGCGACCTGATCCAGAAACAGCTCGAAGGCAAGACCGCCCTGGAGGTCGTCGACAACCTGCGCCCGACATTGGAGCGCGAAGAGCTCATGCCGGCGCGGCTGAAGATCCAGGACCAGTTCCTGCACCATGTCATGTCGCACGCTCCCGGCTATCCCAAGCTGATGGAGTGGACCGACGCGCCGATCATGCCCACGCCCGGAGCGGTCGGCTACATGATGCAGACCATCGCGTCGCAACGCGGCATCGAGATCCTGGGCGTCGATATCGGCGGCGCGACGACGGACGTGTTCTCGGTGTTCCAGGGCGTGTTCAATCGAACCGTCAGCGCCAACCTCGGGATGAGCTACAGCGTGTCGAACGTCCTCGCGGAAGCCGGGCTCCCCAACATCCTGCGATGGATCCCGTTCCCGGTCGATGAGCGCGACCTGCGGAACCGGATCAAGAACAAGATGATCCGCCCGACGACCATCCCGCAGACGCTCAAAGAGCTGATCATTGAGCAGGCGATTGCCCGTGAAGCCCTCCGGCTTGCGCTCGACCAGCACAAGAAGCTGGCGGTCGGACTGCGCGGCGTGCAGCAGCAACGGACCATCTCCGACGCGTTCAACCAGACGTCGAGCCACGACACGCTGGTCAACTTGGCGTCGCTCGATCTGATCGTCGGCAGCGGCGGGGTGCTGTCGCACGCTCCCAGACGCCAGCAGTCGGCTCTCATGATGCTCGACGCCTTTGCGCCGGAATGGGTCACGGAACTCGCCGTCGATTCGATCTTCATGATGCCGCAGTTGGGCGTTCTCGCCCAGGTGAACGAAGCCGCGGCGATGCACGTATTCGACCGCGACTGCCTGATTCGGCTGGGAACCAGCATCGCGCCGACTGGATCGCCGGAGAAGAGCTCCGTGCGGGTCCGGGGCACGCTCCCAGGCGGGAACATGCTCGATGGGGTCGTGCCGGGCGGCGAGCTGCGAGTCTGGCAGTTGGGCGTCGGTGAGGAAGCTCAACTCGAGTTCGTGCCGGAGGGAACCTTCGACCTCGGAGCCGGCAGGGGCAGACCCGTTTCCCTGACCGTGACCGGCGGCGTCGTCGGACTGATTGTCGACACGCGCGGCAGACCCCTCCATCTGCCCAAGGACGAAGCGCCGCGAGTCGCCGCCCTGCAGAAGTGGTATCAGGCGTTGGACCTCTACCCGTCGCTGTCGGACCAGGAGTAGATCGCATGCCCCAAGCCTACACGCCGGGACTCGCGGTCAGCGATGGTGTGACGGTACGCAAGGAGCGCAAGCTTCCGCTCCCTGGCGATGTGATGGTCGCCGCGGGAGACGAGGTCTCATCGGACACGGTCGTTGCTCGCACGGAGCTTCCCGGCAACGCCCAGTTGATCAACATCGCGGGGCTCCTCGGCGTGCCCCCGGACGAGCTGGAAGCGCGGATGCGGGTTCGCGTCGGCGAGGAGGTCGCCGAGAACACGGTTCTCGCCGAGACCAAGGGCTTGCTCGGGCTGTTCCGCGGACAGGTTCGCGCCCCTGCGCGCGGCACGTTGGAGAGCGTTTCGACCGTCACGGGTCAGGCGATTCTGCGGGAACCCCCGACGCCGCTGGAGGTTCATGCCTACATCCGAGGCAGAATCGTCGAGGTGATCCCTCGCGAGGGCGTGGTCGTCGAGACGCACGCGACGTTCGTGCAGGGCATCTTCGGCGTCGGCGGCGAGACGGTCGGAGAGCTCGTTTTCATCACGGACGAACCGTCCGAGCCGATCCGCCAGGCGGCGATCAAGCCGGAACACGGCGGTAAAGTCCTGGTAGGCGGCGGGCGTGTGGAGTACGGAGCCATTGCCCGCGCCCGCGAAGTCGGCGCCAAGGCGATCATCGGAGGCGGCATCGACGACGCCGATCTGCGAACGCTTCTCGGCTACGACCTCGGCGTCGCCATCACCGGCACGGAGCCGATCGGCATCACCGTCGCCGTGACGGAAGGTTTCGGGGACATCTCGATGGCGCAGCGGACGTTCGAGCTGCTCCGTACGCGCGTTGGAGCCCTCGCGTCGGTGAACGGGGCGACCCAGATCCGAGCCGGCGTGCAGCGCCCCGAGATCGTCATTCCACTCGAATCCCACCACGCGGAACGCCAGACGCCGGCATCGGGGGTATTGGAGATCGGCGCCAACGTGCGCGTCATCCGGGAGCCGCACTTCGGATCGGTGGGCGTCGTCGCCGGACTGCCGGTCGAGCCGCGTCGATTGGAGACCGAAGCCCGCGTGCGTGTCGCCTCGGTTCGCCTGAGCAACGGCGAGACCATCGAGCTCCCGCGGGCGAACATCGAGCTCGTCGAAACGATGTCGCGGGATTAGGGCTTTGCGTCGCATCTCACCTGTGTTACGATGGCACGCCGCTACCACCCGCCGACGCGTGCATGGCTGACTAGGAGGTACACGGTGCGGGAAAGGGCAGGACGTCCGAGCGTCCATAGAACACTCGGTGCGGTTGTCGCTGCGATCACCGCATGTCTCCTCGTGCTGCCAGCCGCGTACGCCCAGGTCGCCGCAACGGATGTCCAAGCAAGCGACATTCCGAACGACGACGGCAGCCGCGGCGTCCAGGTGACATGGCAGTTCCCGACGACCGGTGCCGAAGACCTCAAGGGATTCGTCGTCCTCCGCCGCCCCGCCGATGGCGGCGAGCTCAAGCCAGCATCCGGTGCGAAGCCGCTCGCCCCGAAGGAGCGCAGCTTCGCCGACAAGGGAGCCGCCGGAGCCTCGGTCAAGGGCACGTCGCTCCGCGAGCCTTCCGTTCCCTACGTCTATGTCGTTCGAGCCCTCTACCCAGCCCCGCCGCCGGAACCCGTTGCCGAGCCATCGCCGGAGGTTGCCGACGGCGAAGCCGTTGCGCCGATCGGTCCGCCAGCCGCAGCGCCAGCGGAACCCGGAGCGACCCCGCCAGCCGCCGCAGATGCTCCGCAGCCGGAGCCGCCGCCAGACATTCAGGTCGATTCCTCTGAGAGCGCGCCCGCGAAGGCGACTGGAAACTGGTACCACACGGGTCGGACGCCGGTGCTGCTGGCGACCATCCTGTTCGCCGGCCTTCTCCTCACACTGATCCAGCTCGCCAAGGCGGGCAAGACACCGAAGATTCGCCGCATCCCTGGACTGGAAGCCGTCGATGAGGCGATCGGCAGGGCGACGGAGATGGGCAGACCTATCCTCTACGTCCCCGGCATCGGAGGAGTCGGCAGCATCGCGACGATGTCCGCGATGAACATCTACGGTCACGTCGCGAAGAAGGCGGGCGAGTTGGGAACGGCGGTGCGCGTGCCGTGCCGCGACGCCATCGTCATGCAGGTGATGCGCACGGTTGGGGAACAAGCCTACACCGACATCGGCAGACCCGACGCGTACCGATCCGAGGACGTGTTCTTCGTGACGGACAGCCAGTTCGCCTACGCAGCCGCCGTCGACGGGATCATGGTGCGCGAGAAGCCCAGCGCGATTTTCCTACAGGGTGTGTTCTACGCCGAATCGCTCATCCTGGCGGAGACGGGCAACAGCGTCGGAGCGATCCAAATCGCCGGAACCGACCGAGACTCGCAGGTTCCGTTCTTCCTCGCGGCGTGCGACTACACGTTGATCGGCGAGGAGCTCTTCGCCGCGAGCGCGTACCTGTCGCACGACATCCCGTTGCTGAGCACCATCCGAGCCCAGGACATCGGGAAGGCTGCGCTGATGATCGCGCTCATCGTCGGTGTCGTCTTGCAGTTCGCCCACATCGACGCGATCGCATGGTTCTTCGACACGGATCTGGCACGCTAGAGCTGGGTTCCGCCGCGCCGAGAGGATAAGTAACACATGCGAACAACGTTACCCTTGGCGATCTGCCTTGTCATGGGCTTGTTGATGCTGGTGCAGTGGTTCGTGCCGCACCCGCTGTCCATGGAGCTCTTCAGGCGGGTCAATGACTGGATGCTGACGATCGGCGTGTTCGCGCTGGTGCTCGGCATTGGCAGCCTCATTATGGTGCACACGCGACGTGTGCGACGGCAGACGGCGAACTGGCCCTACAGCGTCGTCGTTCTCCTCGGCTTGGTCGTGACGGCGGGCGTCGGCTTCGTCGAAGGGTTCGCCCATCCGCTGCGCGGCCTGGAGACGACGCAAGCGCTGCCGTACGAGGAAGGGACCTACACGGCGAAGGCCGGCACGATCACGATCCGCGACGCCGGCGTGAAGGGCGTGACGCTCGAGAAAGGCGACCGCGTCCGCGTCCTCTACGAGGGCGGAGGCCACACCGACGCGTTGGTCACAACGACCGTGTCGGACGCTGACGACGGCAACACCGACGGCGTTGTGACAGCGGCGATCGCAGCATGGCGCCAAGGCGTCCCTCCGGAGAACGGCACCGCGTTCGCGGTCATCCACCCGGGCGCGGACGTCTTCAACTGGATCTACGAGTACTTCTACGTCCCGTTGGACTCCACGATGTTCTCCATCCTGGCGTTCTTCATCGCGTCCGCCGCGTTCCGGGCCTTCCGCGCGAGGAACCTGGAAGCGACGCTGCTTCTGCTCTCCGCCTGCATCATCATCCTCGGGCTGACCACGCCGTTCATCTACGTCTGGGGCAAGGTGCTCCCGATGATCCCAGAAGCCCCGACCGCCGCAAAGGACTGGATTCTGGAGGTTCCCAATCTGGCGATGCGCCGCGCCATCATGTTGGGGGTCGGTCTGGGGTCGGTGGCACAGGCATTCCGCATCATCTTCGGCATTGAGCGCACCTACCTCGGCGGAGGAGGATGAGCATGAACGCGATATGGAGCTTCATCCGCACCGACCGGCGGTTCATCTTCCTCGTCGTAGCAGTGACTGTGATCGTCCCGGTCCTCGTCACGATCCCCTTCCCGGTTCCGGTCTCGAACGCGACGAGAGCCGCCTTCAACACGATGGAGGGATTGAAGCCGGGGGACGCCGTTCTCCTGTCGTTCAGCTATGGGCCCTCGTCGATGGCTGAGGTGCAGCCGCAGGTCGAAGCTGTCATGCGCCATGCGTTCCGCAAGGGACTGCGAGTTCTGACCGTGTCGTTGTTCCCAGACGCTGCGCCGCTGGGGTCTCGCGCGCTCGCCCGCGTCGTCGACAGCGACGAGTTCCGAAGCGAATCGGGAGGCAGCCGCCTCGTCGAAGGAACCGACTACGTCAACTTCGGGTACCGTCTCGGCACGGACACGCTGATCCGTCGGCTTGGACAGAACATCCCGCAGTTCATCGAGACAGACGTCCGCGGCGAACGCCTTGACGCATTGCCGGTGATGCAAGGCATCCAGAACTTCGACCAGATCGCACTGGTCGTCGATTTCGCCGCAGGCGACAGCCCGGATTGGTGGGTCGTCGATGGTCAAGGACGTTACGGCGTCAAGGTCGCCGTAGGCGTCACCGGGGTCATGGTTTCGCAGCAGTTCCCGTATCTGAACTCAGGACAGCTCGCGGGTCTCATCGGCGGAGGCGTCGGCGCCGCCGAGTACGAGAACCTCATCAACGCGCCCGCCACCGCGACGCGGCGAGTTGCGACGCTGGCGTTCGTGCACCTGCTGATCATCGCCATCGTCATCTTCGGCAACGTCCTCTACTTCCGGGAGCAGCGTGCTGCGGCGGAAGGAGACCCCGCATGACACAATCTATGTCGGCAACACTGGGGATCTGGATCGCCGCGATCCTGACGCTCTGCCTGTACAGCTTCCTGTACCACGACAACCCGTTCTACAAGTTCGCGGAACATCTCTTCGTGGGGGTGTCTGCCGGGTACCTCGTCGCACGTCAGTACTTCAACGCGTTCCTCCCCTACGTCTGGGAGCCGCTCAAGCGAGGCGTGGGGTACTTCAGCGAGCGCGATCTGCGGCAGCTCACGCAGGCAGGGGAAACGGCGCATGCACAGCCGTCCGAGCTGATCGTCGTCGTGCCGATCATCCTGGGGCTGCTCTTCTTCGCCCAGTTCGCGCGAGGACATGGCTGGTTGGTGCGAATCCCGGTGTCGTTCGCCCTCGGTGCGTCGATGGGAATGGGCGTGCCGGTTGTGTTTAAGGAGCAGGTCTACAAGCAGATGAACGCCGCGATCATCCCGTTCGACGCGCTGAACGGGAGCGCGGTGGCGATCAACGCGATCATCGTGCTGGTGGGCACCATCGCCGCGTTGACCTACTTCTTCTTCTCGATGGAACACCGAGGAGCCGTCGGCGCGGTCTCGCGCGTCGGCATGTGGTTCCTCATGATCGGATTCGGGTCGGCGTTCGGTAACACGGTGATGAACCGTGTCATGCTGCTGATCCAGCGTGTCGAGTTCCTGCTGCGCGAGTGGCTTCATCTTCTCCCGACCTAGCGATGGCGGATCCGTTGCTGTCGGTTCGGGAGCTTTCGGTCGCCTTTCGCTCGCGCGGTGGATGGACGCCTGCGGTGTCGGACGTGTCGTTCGACATCCACCCCGCCGAGACGGTGGCGTTGGTCGGTGAGTCCGGCAGCGGAAAGAGCGTCACAGCGCTTGCGGTGCTTCGGCTGATCCGAAGCCATGTCGGGCGGATCGTCGCCTCTCGGTTATCGCTTCAGGGCGTCGAGCTCCTCTCGTTGGCTGAGCGCGACATGCGGCGAGTGCGGGGCTCCGAGATCGCGATGATCTTTCAGGAGCCGATGACGTCGCTGAACCCGGTGTTCCAGGTCGGCGACCAGCTCGCGGCGGCTGCGACCAGTCACCGTCAGGCGTCGGCGTCCGAAGTGCGCGGCGATATCCTGAGCGCGCTCGAATCGGTGGGGATACCGGATCCGGTCAGGCAACTGAGGGCATATCCCCACGAACTCAGCGGGGGTATGCGCCAACGAGTCATGATCGCCATGGCGATCGTGAGACGCCCGGCGCTGCTGATCGCGGACGAACCGACGACGGCGTTGGACGTGACGGTTCAGGCGCAGATTCTGGATGTGCTGCGACGCCTGCGCGATGAGCGCGGCATGGCGATGCTGCTTATCAGCCACGACATGGGCGTGGTCGCCGAGATGTCGGAACGAGTCCTGGTCATGTACGCCGGCGAGATCGTCGAAGATGCGCCGGTGAATGCGCTCTTCGGGTCGCCAGGACACCCGTACACCCAGGGGCTGCTTCGGTCGGTACCGACGCTGACTGGTGACGCGGATCGTCTAGTACCCATCGACGGTGTCGTCCCGACTCCCGGCTCGTGGGGCAGCGGGTGTCGCTTCGCCACGAGATGCTCGGCACGCGGTCCGATCTGCTCCGAGCGGACGCCGGAGCTGAGCGCCATGCCAGGCTCGTCGACACTGAATGAAACCGCTGAGGATGCACACTCCCATAATGTCCGCTGTTTTGCCATTTCGCACCCGTCGATGTATAACGATACGCGGCTGGGACATGAACATCCTGACCGGTGAGCTCGTTATGAAGCCCAGCCAGCGCTCACAGGGAGTTGGTGGATGACCGAAGACGCCGCGCCATGGGCGGAGGATTGGCGGGACGTGTTCCGAGGCGGAGTATCGACCGCGGAGGAATTGGCTCGACGGTTCGACCTCGACGTGGAATCGCTCCGGCGGATCGAGAAGGAATTCCCGTTTCGGATCAACCGTTATTACCTGAGCTTGATCGAGTCGAAAGACGATCCGATCTGGAAGCAGGTGGTGCCGGACATCGAGGAGCTCCAAGGTGAAATCGGGTACGACGACCCGCTCGCCGAGGAATCGGACAGTCCGATCCTGAACCTGACGCACCGTTATCCAGATCGCGTGCTCTTCTACATCAACCATCAGTGTCCGATCTACTGCCGATTCTGCACCCGGAAGCGGAAGGTGGGCGATCCCCACTCGTTGCCGAAGGAAGAGATCGACCGGGGGATCCAGTACATTCGCGACCATCCGGAGATACGCGACATCGTCGTGTCCGGCGGCGATGCGCTGATGCTGTCCGATCAGCGGATCGACGAGATTCTCGGGAAGCTGCGCGCGATTCCGCATGTGGAGATACTTCGCGTTGCGACGCGTGTTCCATGCGCGCTGCCGCAGCGGGTCACGTCCGAACTGTGCGCCGTGCTCAAGAAGCACCATCCGCTCTACATCAACACGCATTTCAATCACCCCCGAGAGGTGACTCCGGAGGCGGAGAAAGCGTGTGGCATGCTGGCAGATGCCGGGATTCCGCTGGGTTGTCAGACCGTTTTGCTGAGGGGAGTCAACGACGATCCGGCGACGATGAAGGAGTTGATGCAGCGGCTGCTCCGGATCCGTGTGAAGCCGTACTACATCTACCAAGCGGACCTGGTTCAGGGCACGGATCACTTTCGGACGTCGGTTCGCAGGGGACTCGAGATCATTCAGGCTCTCAGGGGACACACGTCCGGTATGGCGGTACCGCATTTCGTCATCGACGCGCCCGGAGGCGGCGGGAAGATCGCGCTTCTGCCGGACGCGGTCGTTGAGTGGAACGATCAGGAAATCGTGCTGCGCAACTACGAAGGGAACATCTACCGATACCCGAACGTCCCGGAAGAGCTCGCGTCGCCGGTGATTCCGCAGAGCTCGCTGGTCCGCTTCGACGCTCGATGATGCCGATGTCGGATGCCGTCTCGGATCGGATTCGGCTGCGTGGGATCCGGTTCCACGGACGCCACGGCGTGTTCGATGTCGAACGCGAAGTCGGGCAATGGTATCGGGTCGATGTCGACCTGCTGGTGGACTTGAGGGTTGCCGGTCGGACGGACGACCTGGGCGAGTCCGTGGATTATGGCGACGTATGCCGGAGGATCGTCGTCCTCGGCTCGGAGCGCAGCTACCGACTGATCGAGGCACTCGCCGAGGCGATCGCCGACATGGTCTTGGGTTCGTTTGCCGTATCGGGAGTTCGAGTGCTGGTCGAAAAAACGCCCCCTCCCGCGTTGGTAGACATGCTCGCGCCGTGGGGGAGCGTCGAATCATCTGCGGTGGAGATAGTCCGCTCGCGGGAAGAGTAAGCCGGGCGTGTCATCGCGCCTCAACGTTGAGAACTGCTGTCGATCTGCGCTTGGCGAACGACGCCGCGTGCGACGACGACAGAGGAGATGCTGATGGATGATCGGACTGCGATCCTACTCGTGAGCGCGAGCGAGAAGGACGCGAACATGTACTATGCCACACGGCTGTTCGTGCCGGACGCGTTCATCTACCTCCGAACCTCCGGCGAGAGCGTTGCCGTGATCGGGAACCTGGAGCTGGAGCGCGCCCGCGAGCACGCAACCGTGGACCGTGTGCTGCCTCTTGCCCAGTACTGGAAACTGGCGCAGGACAAGCACCAGAAGACGCCCAGCACCGGCGAAATCGTCGACATCCTTCTCCGAGAGTTCGGTGTAGACAGGGTCATCGTACCGCCCGACTTCAGCCTCAAGTTCGCCGATTCCATCCGCTCTTACGGCTACACCGTCGAAGCCAAGCCGGAACCGTTCTTCGAAGAACGGATGGTCAAGACCGCAGACGAGATCGAGTTGATGCGGCAGACCATCCAAGTCACCGAAGCAGCCCTCGCGTCAGGGATCGACTTGATCCGCACTGCGAAGATCGGCAAGGACGACGTCCTCATGCGCGACGGCAAGCCGCTTGCATCCAGCCATGTCCGCCAAGCGGTCCACTGCTATCTGACCATGCACGAGTGCGTCGCCTCCCATACCGTCGTCTCGTGCGGCGAGCAGACCACTTCGCCCCATCAGGAGGGCGCGGGATCTCTGTACGCCAACCAGCCGATCATCATCGACTGCTCGCCCAAGAGCTTCGGCAACGGCTACTACGCCGACCTGACTCGAACCGTCGTGCGTGGCAAGGCTTCCGATCCGCTCCGTCGCCAGTACGAAACGGTGATAGAGGCGCAGCAGCACGCCTACTCGCTGCTGAAACCCGGAGCCAGCGGCAAGGACGTCCATGCCGCCGTCGCGAAGTTCCTCGACGACCGCGGCTACAAGACGCACGCCGTCGACGGGAAGCCGCAGGGCTTCTTCCATGCCACGGGTCACGGGATCGGCTTGGAGGGACACGAACGCCCGCACTTGGCGCTGCGCGACCATGTCCTATCGAGCGGCAATATCCTCGCCATCGAGCCGGCGTTGTACTACTCCGGTGTCGGGGGGGTCCGAATCGAAGATGACGTGCTCGTGATGGACGATGGCGTCGAGGTGCTTTCCACGCTCGACCGCACGCTCGAGATCTGACGCGGAAGGCTGGATGGGCGTTTTCAGAGACGCGGACGAGTTCTACGCCTGCATCGGCGCATGGCTCGTCAAAGTCAGCGAGGAGCCCCGGCTCTTCGACGCGATTGCCGACTCCGGCATCGTCGTCCGTTTCCGCTATTCCGATCCCGATGCATCGATCACCGTCGATGCCCGATCCGGATCCAATGCGGTCCTTCTCGACGAGACGAAGACGCTCGCGGATGTCGAGCTCTGGATGCCGGCAGACATCGCCCATCGGTTCTGGATGGGCTCGATCAATCCCATCGGCGAGGTCTTCGCCGGCAGGATCACCTATCGCGGGTCGCTCTCCAAGCTAACTCGGTTCCTGCCCCTCCTCCGTCCCGCCATGGAGCACTATCCGCAGCATCTCCAAGACGTCGGCATGCGCCACCTCTTGACGTCGTAGCGCTGCCCATGTCTGGCGCGGCGGAGCCTACTTCGCGCACTCCCTCCGCAGCCAGTCGATGTTCCGCTCGCCCCACTCGGCGAGGTGGGTCATCCGGTTCGCGTCGTAGATGACCGCGAAGTCCTCGACGGCGGCGAGCCGTTTGTCGGCGAGCACCCACTCCTGACCCGTCGCATCGGCGCGTTCCCGCACCTCATCCCAGCGCATCAGCGCCAGATACATCGGCGCGAGGCTCGCCAGCTCGACGTGCGCGAGCCGCTCACGATCGTTGCGAACCGCGCTCTTGGCGGCGGAGAAGTGGCGCAGGGCTTCGAGGATCAGATCGGGACTCAGGAACGGCGCGTCGTGCGGCGTGAAGCATCCCAGGTGGTAGTTCGCCGCGATGACGGCGTCGTGGACGCTGTGCATGTAATCGACGATGTGCGGCGCGGCGTGTCCGTAGAAGCCTGTGAGGAACTCGTCGATGAGCGCTGAGGCGTTCCGCGACGGGTCCCAGAGCATCTTGGCGAGAACCCATGCGCGGAGCTCCGCCATCTCGCCGCCGAGCGACTGGTAGGAGCCCTGCTCGAAGAGACCCTTGACCCCGTGTTCCACGAAGAACCGGACGTTCTCGCCCAGCACGTACCAGTTTGGGTGCGGCTGGACGTAGTGGCGGAAGTCCGTCACGTAGTCCCAGATGTAGAGGCGGTCGCAGATGGCGTACCAGCCCTCGATGTCTTCGCGGAAGGCGCGGTTGCTCTCGTGGCTGAGCGGCTGCGCGAAGTTGCACTCGATGCTGCACAACCGGACGATGACGTTGTGCCGAGGTTTCGTGACCTTCGGCGGCTTGCGCGTGTACTGGTAAGCCAGCGTATCGACGGCGACGTTGGGGAACTCGTCTTCGATCCGCTCGGCGACGGCGTTGACGAAGCGCAGCAGCGTTCCGGCGTGGCTCCCCTCTTCCTCGTCGATCGCGCGGCAGTTGTCGCACGTACACGCGCCGTGCCAGTCGTTCTGCGACACGGAGATGATCGTCGCCTCCGGGCTCTCGCGGAGCCATTCGCGGACGCGCTCCGTGAGGAACTCCAGGAGCTCCGGGTTCGTCAGGCAGAGCTGGGCGCGTTCATGAACGCGCTTGCCCTCGATCTCCGAGTACCACTCAGGATGTTCCGCGAAGTGCTTCTCCGGCGGAACCAGCGGGAAGAACGTGTGGACGAACCCCTTGTAGACATGCTTGCCGCCGCGCTGCGCGTCGAGGCGTTCCGAGTTGCCGTTCGATTTGTTGCGAACCGCCCAGTCGCCGTCGAACGCGTGGAAGTGGAACGGCTCTCGATACTCCAAGATCGGCACGAACCGCCGGTTCAGGTCGGGAATCTCGAGTCGCGGCATGCTCGGAATGTAGCTCGCCTCGTGCGTCCACCAGCGGCATCCGAGCGTGTCCTCAAGGAACGTGTAGACCGCGTAGAGCGTCCCACGCGGAGCCCCGGCTCCGCCGCTCAGGACGATGTCGGGGTCTTGCGTGCGAATGAGCAGACCGTCATCGCCCAAGTCCTCGAGCTCCTCAGGATCGAGTCCCGCCGCCGTGGCGGCTCCCGCTCCGACGGCAAGGCATGGGCGGTTCCCCTTCGCATCCGGAGCGACGATCTCGAACCGGGCACCGGCGATCTCGCCCAGATAGCGTGACAGTTCCTGTGCGGCGTGCCGTTCCGGAGCGGATGCCTCCGCCGCCACGGTGATGACGTACTCGGTCATGCCGGCGTCTGCGAGCAGCAGCATGTCTCTTCTCCTGACCTAGCCGCGCGACCAATCGAACGCGGCTGATACGATCGTGTCCTTGCCGTTGAGAAGCCGGTCGTAGACATCGATAGCCTCGGACGGCGCAGCGCACTCCGTCGGGATGCCGGCGTCGCGCAGCCGACCGGACGCCGTCTGTTCGAGAATCCATCGCATCGCCCGATCCACGTTCCAGCCGAGGCGCGCTCCGATGGGTCCGAACAGGAAGTCGCCGTGTGCGCCGAGCACTTCGATGCACCGCTTGTGCATGTCGGGATAGAAGTTCATCTCAGGAACCGTCCCGCGCGGCGATCCGACGATGACGCACTGTCCGCCTTCGCGGGTCATGCCCATCGCACTCACGACTCCCGCCGGAACGCCCGTCGCGTCGGCGACGATGTCCGGCAACTCCCCGCCGTTCGCTTCGCGCAGAGCGACAGGGAAGTTATCGCCCGGGTCGAGCACGGCGTCCGCGCCGCCCAGCAGCGCCGTTTCACGACGGTTGGCGAACGGATCGACACCGATGACCGGGTACGCGCCCGACGCGGCGAACGCCCGTACAGCAGACTGCCCGATGACGCCCAACCCCTGGACGACGACGGAGCGCCCCATCGTCGTCGGAACGCGCGCCGCAGCCCCGAAGCCGTAGCGCACGATGCACGTGAACGCCGCGAACTCGGGACGCACGCCCTCCGGAACACGCCAGCACGACCGCGCCGGACGGATCGCGCGCGACGTGTGGTTTCCGGCGTACGCGACCCGCGTTCCAGGCTCCAGCCCTGTCACACCCGATCCGACCGCCTCGACGACACCGCACGCGCTGTATCCCGACCGGAACGGGAAACGCCAGCTCGGGTAGTTCGGGTCCGTCAACCACTGGTGCTTGCCGGTGAAAACGGCGAGCTCCGTTCCTGAGCTGATGCCGCTGAACTCCGTGCGGATCAGCGCGTTGCCGTCGCCTGGAATCGGGTCGAGCTCCGACTCGGAGACCTCGGCGCGGAAGGGCTCGGTGATTCGTATCTCGCGGATGCGCATGACGCAGCGTCCTGTCGTCAGAGGGTATCGCGCAGGAACTGGACGATCTCGCGGCGCATCTCGGCGGTCTCCTCGTGCCCCACGTCGTAGGTGAGCAGCTTCCATCGCTCGGACGCGCCGTGCGTCGTGTAGACCTGCCGAAGCTCCGCGTCGATGCGTTCCAGACCCGCTGGCGGCGTGAGGGTGTCTCGAAGACCCGCGAGGCTCAGGTGGGCGCGCGGCGCGATGAGCGCGTTGATCCGCGCCGTCGTGAAGTGCCGGAGCAGGCGCGGTACGTAGTAGTAGATGCCGTGCCCATCGAGCCCGCCCGCGTCGATGAGAGCGTGGAAGTCCGTCAGGCAGCAGATGTCGACGCAGGTGCGGACCCGCTCGTCGAGGGCGGCGACCCACCACGCCATCGTGCTGCCCATGGAGATGCCCACGGTTCCCAGCCGCCCTGCGTCCACGTCGCGACGGCTGCAGAGGTAGTCGATCCCGCGGATCGAGTCGTAGACCATCATCCCCCACAGGACCTGACCGTGCCAGATCATTCGCTTGAAGACAGATGATTCGCTCGCGTTGTGCCTCTTGCCGAACACCCACGTGTCCATGCAGAGCGCGGCGCAGCCCATGTCGGTCAGGAGTTTGGCGTAGGGCGGGGTCTGGAGGGCGGTTCGCCCTTCGGTGAGTTCGTCCTTGCCGAGGGCGTAGTCGCCGCCGTGAGCGTGATTGTAGAGAACCGTGGGCAGCGCGGCGTCGCCGCTTCCGGCGGGCTTCACGAAGTAAGCGGGAACCGGCTCGATGCCGTTCAGGTCTAGTAGCAGGTCTTCGATGACGTAGCCGTCGTCGGCGGTTCGGACGGATCGTTCCAGCACGGAGATGGGGCGGTCGCGCGGCGGAAGGTCGCCCAGGAGACCGTAGAGCTCGGCGCGGCGACTCGAGTCGGACATCGGCGTATCCTCCACGCGGTGGGTCGTCGGTCTGCCGAGTGTAGGATGGACGCGGTGGACGCACAAGCCGAGTCACGGCGCGAGAGCTCGCCTTCATCGGCTTTCTTGACGGGTCTCGACCCCGACGATACAATGGCGAGCACGGACGCCGATGCACGCCAAGTCTGCACGCCAAGTCCGGTCGGGCGCGAACAGGAGGCACCCGATGCGATCGGTTCCCCGCTCTCCACGCAGCGTGTCGTACCCGGTCTTTCTGATCGCCCTGGTCCTCTTGTCCCTCCACGGCGCGGCGTTCGGGGCGACCGTCAACGTCATCGAGATCCGCTCCGAGATCAGCAAGGGACTCGCCACCTACATCGAGCGCGCGCTCAAGGACGCCGAACGATCCGCCGACGTCATCGTATTCGACATGCACACGCCCGGCGGGCGCGTCGACGCGATGGGCGACATCGTGAACGCGATCTTCGAGACCGAGAAGCCGACCATCGCCTACGTCCGCACCGAGGCGATATCCGCCGGAGCCGTCATCGCGCTGGCATCCGATCAGATCGTCATGGCTCCGGGCTCCACCATCGGAGACGCCGCTCCCGTCAGTCAGGGCGGCGAGGAGCTCGGCGAGAAGGTCATTTCCTACATTCGCGGCAAGATCCGTGCGACCGCCGAGCGAAACGGCAGGAACCCCGCCATCGCCGAAGCCATGGTCGATAAGAAGAAGGTCCTTGTCCGATCCGAAGCGGGCGTCGAGGCGCTCACGCCTGCTGAGTTCGCGGAGCGGAAGGCGTCGGACCCTTCCATCGAAGTGCTCAGCCACGAGGGCGAACTGCTGACGCTCACAACCGACGCCGCGCTCGACCTCGGTTTCGTCGAGCTGCGCGCCGTGAACCTGGACGAACTGCTCGCCGCCTACTCCCTCGCCGAAGTGGATGGCAAGCCTCGCGTCTACACCACATCGCACCTGGAGACGGCTCGCGCGTCGGAACCGAAGCTCCGCGTTATCGAGTCGCTGGAGGGGGCGCAGGTCATCCGCATGAGCAAGTCGATCCTGGAACGGCTCGCGATCGGGGTCACGGGGACGCTCTTCGGTTCTCTCCTGCTGTCCATCGGCATGGTGGGCATCCTGATTGAGTTGCGCACGCCCGGATTCGGCATCCCGGGCATCGCCGGGATACTCAGCCTGGCGCTCTTCTTCGGCGGACACATGCTCGCCGAGGTGCAAGCAAGCTACGGATTGCTCGCGTTCCTGATCGGGCTCGTTCTGCTGGCGCTCGAAATCTTCGTCATACCGGGGTTCGGCGTCGCGGGCATATCGGGGATCGCCCTGATGGTCGGGGGTCTGCTCTTCGTCTTCGGTCAATCGGCGCAGAGCCTCAGCGGCGCGCTGACCTCGCTGTCCATCTCCATCCTCGGCACGATCACGCTGGCAGTCGTGCTCGGGATGGCGCTCCCGAAAACACGAGCATGGAACCGGCTCATCCTGGGCGTCGAGGAGCGGAGCGCCGACGGCTACCGCGCGCCTCGCGCCGACCTGGCAGGTCTGCTCGGACTCAGCGGCACGTCGGTGTCGCAGTTGCGCCCCGCCGGCGTCGCCGAGATCGGCGGACAGCGCGTCGATGTCGTCGCCGACGGCGAGTTCATCGCGTCGAACCAGCCGGTCGAGGTGGTCCAAGTCGAGGGCGTGCGAGTCGTCGTGCGCCGAACCAAGGCATCCGCGTAGCCAGGAGCTCCCATGGGCGACTCCATCGCGTTCCTGACGATCCTCGTCGTCTTCGGCGGAATCCTCTTCCTGTTCCTGCTCTTCTACTTCGTCCCGATGGGGTTGTGGATATCCGCCCTGTTCGCCGGTGTCCGAGTGCGCCTGATCGGCGATCTGGTCGGGATGCGCCTCAGGCGTGTGTCGCCGCCCCGGATCATCGGGCCCATGATCAACGCGACGAAGGCGGGCATCACGTCCCGCCATGGCGTCAACATCTCTAAGCTCGAAGGTCACTATCTCGCGCGAGGCGACGTCGCGCGTGTCATCAACTCCCTGATCGCCGCCGACAAGGCAGGGATCGAGCTCAGCTTCGAGCGGGCGACTGCCATCGACCTCGCGGGCCGCGACGTCTTCGAGGCGGTGCAGGTCAGCGTGAACCCGCGCGTCATCTCGACGCCCGTCGTCTGGGCGGTCGCCCGCGACGGCGTGCAGCTCAAGGCGACAGCGCGCGTCACGGTTCGAGCGAATATCGAACGACTCGTCGGCGGCGCAGGCGAAGAGACCATCCTGGCGCGCGTCGGAGAGGGCATCGTCTCCGCCATCGGTTCAGCTCAGGACTACAAAGAGGTCTTGGAGAACCCCGACATCATCTCGCAGAAGGTCCTCGCCAGAGGGCTGGACGCCGGCACCGCGTTCGAGATCCTCTCCATCGACATCGCCGACGTGGACGTCGGCGAGAACATCGGCGCTCGACTGGCGGCGGAGCAGGCGGAAGCCGATCTCGTTGTGTTCCAAGCCAAGGCGGAGGAACGCGCCGCCATGGCGCGCGCCCGTGAGCAGGAGATGAAGGCGCGCGTGCAAGAGATGCAGGCGCACGTCGTCGAGGCGGAAGCCAGCGTGCCGCGAGCGCTCGCCGAGGCGTTCCGAGCCGGCAACATCGCCGGAGGCGCCGAAGCGTCCTAGCGTCCCTGCGCGAGCGCAACGCCCACGCAACGCCCATCGGAGTACCCATGTTCCAGTTTTCAGCCGTCGTCATCGTGCTGGTGGTCGCGTTCGTCGTCGCGCTCAGTTGGATGGTTCCCATCGGGCTGTGGGTCGCGGCGCGCGCGGCAGGTGTGCACGTCCGCATCTTCGGCGATCTGGTCGCGATGAAGCTGCGGCGCGTCCCGCCCCGCGTCGTCGTCGATCCGCTGATCGCCGCGACGAAGGCGGGCTTGTCCCTCGCGCTGCCGAGCCTCGAAGCGCACTTCCTCGCCGGCGGCAAAGTCGAGCGGGTCGTCCAGGCGCTCATCGAAGCGGACAAGGCGCACATCCCACTGGAGTTCGAACGCGCCGCCGCCATCGACCTGGCGGGCAGAGACGTGCTCGAAGCCGTCAGCATGTCGATCACGCCGAAGGTCATCGAGACGCCCAAGATCGTCGCCGTCGCCAAGAACGGCATCCAACTCGTCGTGACGGCGCGCGTCACGGTTCGGGCGAACATCGACCGGCTCGTCGGGGGAGCCGGGGAAGCCACCGTCATCGCCCGCGTCGGACAGGGCATCATCACGACCATCGGTTCCTCGGAGACACACGCGGAAGTCCAGGAGAGCCCGGAGAGCATCTCGCGAACCGTCCTCAACGCGGGGCTCGCGACGGGAACGGCGTTTGAGATTCTCTCCATCGACATCGCCGACGTCGACGTGGGCGACAATATCGGCGCGAAGCTCCAGCGCGACCGCGCCGAGGCGGAGCTCAAGATCGCCCGCGCCAAGGCGGAGGAACGACGAGCGATCGCCCAGGCTCAGGAACAGGAGATGAGAGCCGTCGTCGAGGAGAAGAACGCCGACCTCGTCGAAGCGGAAGCCGAGGTTCCCTTGGCAATCGCCGAAGCGTTCCGTTCGGGGCGGCTCGGTATCCGCGACTACTACTCGCTGCGGAACCTGATGGCGGACACGGACATGCGCCAGGCAATCGCCGCCGGAGGCGATGAGAGCGGAGATCGTCGGAGCTATGGTCGATTCTCCGGCTAGGAACCGACGGATGCGCCGCGCCGCCTCGCTCATGGCGTTCCCCTTGCTCGCAGCAGTCGTCGTGCTCAGCGGGTGTACGACCGACAGCGATGTCGAGGACGACCGCGCGACTCCACTGACGGTGCTCTCGACCTCTCCCGCCGACGGGGACGACTGGGTCGCGTCCGAGCCGCTCCGCGTGCGGTTCAGCAAACCGGTGACACTCACCTCGGTGCGAGATGGTCTCCGTATCGTCGGAATGACCGTGGACGTCCAGTACGACGCCGCGACTCGCACCGCGTTCGTCAAGCCGGAGAAGCCGCTGGTTCCCGGACGCCCCTACACGCTGACCATCCTCCGCATCGTGGCGGAGGATGGTTCCACGCTGTCGGACGTCATCACGATCAACTTCAAGGCATCTTAGACGTGGGCGAACGCAGTCAAGAACTCATCACGACGTTGATCTGGGTCGCCATCGGCTTGGGAGTGTGGGCGTTTCGGCAGCTCTCCGAGCGCAGAAACCGGGATGCGCCGACACCAGAATCCGTTCCCGAACAACCGCCTATTGACGACTGGTCCAACAGCCGGACGGAACGCCCATCGGAGCGCATTCAGCCCATGCCGCGCGTGTTCATGCGGGCGGACGCCGCACCAAGTACGGCAACCGCTCACGGAAGAGCTGACCTCACCGGGTCGAAGGTCTGCCTGGTGCACTGCATCGATCCTCGGATCCAGCAGATGGTCGAGTCATTCCGTGCCAAGTCCGGTATCACCTACGGGCACTTCGATAGAGTGTCTGTCGCTGGCGGCGCGGGCTTCCTCGACGACTACCAAGACGAGGTAGCCATCGCGTTCACGCGCCACGAGGTACGAGACATCGTCTTGACGGGCCACGATGACTGTCTCGCTGGAACGACACGTGGCGGTGTTCTCGACGCCGCTGGGCAGCTCCGCGAGCGCTATGGCTCCTCCGTGCGCGTTCACGCGATCTGGTTCCATCTCGATGGCACGCATGATGTCCTCGCAGGGGACCCACTAACTGGGCAGACTCCGGAGACCCCAGCGACCCGCCAGGATACGGAACCACATGGGCGTCCGCCTCTGGCGCCGCATTCGGCGTTCCACCTCCGTGCCGACGACAGGTCTGTGCGACAAGGCATCGTGGCATCGGTCATCCTGGGGAAGCCCAGGTCACTCCAGAAGTGAGCCCGTCGCAGAGGAACCCATGAGCCGGACCGCCGTCGCGCTGTGCGTTCTGTTGCTGCTGGCGGTGGAACCCATCCACGCCGGAAGCGTCGTCGTCACCGAGGTGATGGCGAACCCGAATGAGGCGCAGGGAGGGCAAAAAGCCGGCGAGTTCGTCGAGCTCTTCAACCCCGGCGACGAACCCGTCGACCTCAAGGGCTGGCAGATCGCCGACCGCGACGCCAAAGACGTTCTCGTCCCATTCGTCGCCACGGACTCCGCGGAACTGGCTCCCCATTCCTTCGCGGTCATTCTCGACCCGGACTACGACAACCAGTACGCAATCCCCGACGGAACGCTACGCCTGAAGCCGACGAACGCCTCCATCGGGAACGGGCTCTCGACGACGGACCCGATCCGGCTGTTTGACGCGAACGGCACGCTCCAAGACACGTTTACGCCTCCCACCGCGGCGCGGAGCGGCGTTTCGTTCGAGCGAATCAACATCTGGGCGGCAGACGCGCCGGAGAACTGGCAACTCTCGACCGACGCGACCGGAACCACCATCGGTCGCGAGACGAGTCCGCCGAAGCCCAAGCCGTCCGCTCAGCCCCAGCCTCCCGCTGCCGGAATCGTCGTCGTCAACGAGATCATGTTCCGACCCAAGACCGATGCGCCGGAGTGGGTCGAGCTCCACAACGGCGGCGATGTGCCGGTTCTCATGCAGGGCTGGACCATCTCGGACGCGCGGAACCTGCCCGTCGAGATTCCGTCCGCCGTGTTCCCGGCAAAGGCGTACATCCTCCTGACGCGCAGCGCCGACGAGCTCAGAACCGCGCACCCGAACCTGCCTCTCGACACCGTCGTCCTCGAAATCGCGCTGCCAACGCTCAACGACACGGGCGATACCGTCGCGGTGAACGCGGGAGACAGCACGAGCATCGACACGATGACCTACGGCTCGCTCGATGTCACGCCCGGACAGTCGCTCGAGAGACGCGAACCGGGTGACGACTCCGCTCGCCTCGACAACTGGCGGCTCTCGGTCTCGCAGGCGGGATCGACGCCCGGTCTCGAGAACAGCGTCCGCCATGACACCGGCGAACGACCGGTGCTGGACGCCTCTCCGAACCCGTTCGACCCGTCGCACGGGGCTCTCGCCATCCGCTACGAAGCGCCCATCTCGTCGACCGTGACGCTCCGTATCTTCAACAGCGCCGGGGTGCTGGTGCGCGTCCTCGCGTCGGAATCTCCCTACTCCGGCAGGCAGTCGATGGAGTGGAATGGCAAGAACGACGCCGGCGAGTCGGTTCCCACGGGCATCTACATCATCCAACTGCTCGCCGTGTCTGAGAACCGTCCTCGCGCGGCTGCGCTGGCGATTGTCGTCTCCGAGCCATGACCCACCGAGCTTGGGCCCTCTCCGCGTTGGCTGCTATCGCCGCGACGTGGGCTCCAGGCAACGCGCTGGCATCGTTCGAGCGAGAACCCCTCGCGCCGGCGAACATCGCCATCGGCAGGAGCGGGGTTGCCGACACCCGCGCCCGTGTCTCCGGCGCGCTGAACCCGGCTTCATCGAGTGGGACCTGGGTGGACGCCGCCTATTGCCGCCCGTTCGGTGTCGCAGGGCTGTCCGAGCAGTCGGTCGGCGGCGTGCTGCCCGTGGGCTCCACGGCGACGCTCTCCAGCCGGTGGGATCGCTTCGGGAATGACCTCTACGTAGAAGACACGGCGAGCCTCGGAGGCGCGTACCGGATTGGAGCCGTGTCGGCTGGAGTCCGAGGGTCGTCCTACTCGCATCGCGTCGCGGATCATGACCGCCGAGGAGCTTGGAGCGCCGACGTAGGGCTTCAGGCGCGTGTTCAGCCGACCATCGGTCTCGGAGGCTCGGTGCGTCGCGTTCGGACGACTCGCGGAACGCCGCCGCGCGAATACCGCATCGGCACCGAGATGCGCATCGATGACGCCAGCACGGTATTCGCCGACCTGTACCGCCGTCGCGATGAGAGCGGCGTTGCCGTCGGCGTCGAATGGCGCGGCGCTGACTGGCTCACGCTCGCCGGAGGCGTCCACAGCCACCCCTGGCAGTGGGCGACCGGCTTCACGCTGCGGCGAGACGGCTTCTTGCTGGTCTACGCCGTCGAGACCCACTCCGCGCTGTCCGCTACGCACTCGGTCTCCATCGCGATCGGCGCTCAACCGTGAACCGCGCGGCTCGCGCCCTTTGCGCGCTCTGCCTGATCGCCTCGCCGCTGCATGGCTACGAACCGCCTGACCACGCCGTGCTATCGGAACCGTCGGACGTCGATGCCTGGCTCGAAGAGGGGGAGGTAACGTTCGCGGAGTGGCTCCAGTTGCGCGAGTGGTTCGATCTGCCGTTGAGCTTGCGGGAAGCAAGTCCCGATGAGCTGAGCGTCATGCAGGAGCTCCCGCTCAGCCCATCGAGGGATTGGGGGCAAGATGGGCTGTCGGTTGAGCCCTTGCCCGATTCGAGCTCGTCGTTCGTTTACGAGGCGTCAGATGCGCCACGAACGGCGCGCGTCCGACAGCGCTTCACCGATCACCGATCCGATGGCGAGCGAGGCGTCCTGACCGGCTTCGTCCGAGCCACTCCCGCAACCGGATTCACCGTCGCCGCAGCCGAGTCCTCCGGCGGCGCCGAGGCGCTGCGATGGGATCGACGCATGGGTGTCGTCCGCGAGCGGGAACCTTCGCGCCTAACGCGCGGATACGTCGAATGGGCGCATCCAGAGCTGCACGCCGTCGCAGGCGACTTCTCGGTCGGGTTCGGCACGGGGTTGGCGGCGAACACCGGCAACCGCCGTTACCCGAACGGCATCTCGCCCAACGTCGCATCGACGGCGCGGCAGAGGGGCGTCGCGGCGACATGGAGCAGCGAGCGCGCCGCTCTCACCGGGTTCCGATCCATCATTCCCAAAACGGCGTCGTTGAGCCCTGCGCAAACCGGCTTGGCGCGATCCCGATCCGTCGATGGAGCCCTTGAGGAGCGGTCGGCAGGCGCGCGCGCCGAGCTCGCGCTTCCAGCCGGCCGCGCCGCCGTCGCGTGGACCGTCCAGTCGGAACGCAGCTTGGTGGGAACGCCGATCCTCGGGCGCGACCCGTCCCCGCGAAGGACGTTCTCTGTCGACGCGCACGGCGCTGTCGGCGGGCTCCGATGGCGCGGCGAAGCCGCCCACGCCGGGGAGGTCGCCGCCCGGCTCGAACTCGCCGCGAGAGGACCCAACGCTCGACTGGCTCTGAACGCCTACCACGTTCCGGTTCGATTCATCGCGCCGTTGGGCAGCCACGCGAGCGGACGGCAAGGAATCTTCGCCAGAGGGCAGCTCGCGCCGACTCGACGCGCCCGGATCGGCGGTCAGTTTCTGTCCGAGGAGCGTTTAGCGACCGCAACGGCGCGGATCGACACGCGAGTCTGGTTTTCGTCGCCAATAGTGCGTAGAATACGCCTCGGCGGGGTCTGGTCGAACCAGATCGGCAACGTGGATGACCTGAACAGCATACGACGGCGTGTCGAGTTGACGCTGCGCACTTCGATGGGCAGCGCCCGGTTCGGCGTGCGCGGCTGGGAGCTTCGCCGACCCGACCTGCCGCGACAGGTGGGAGGAATGCTCCTGTCGACGATCCGGCTTCGGAACGCTCTGACGTGCCTCGCCAGCGTCGGTCTGGTGGTTCCGGAGCCAGGTTCGGGGGCGCAGCTCGACGACGCATCCATCCAGGCGACCGCTCGGAGCGCGAATACGATGCTACGAATGGGCGTGAAGCGCCGATGGGACGATCTCGGAAAGGCGACGACCACGTGGTTCGGCATCGTGGACAGACAGTGGGAGCTCCTGCCATGATGCGGCTCGTCGCGGCGGCGTTCAGCGTATCGCTGGTCGTCGGAGCGGCATGGGCTCAGACGGCGGACGTTCTCGCCGACTACGTCGTCGCCGCCGTGAACGGCGAAGCGATCACCGCGAGCGCCCTCGCGATGGCGATGCGCGTCGAGAACGCGGATACAGCGGATGCCAACGCTCGGCGGCGCGTGCTGGACTCCCTCATCGATCAGCGCCTGTTCTTGCAGAAGGCGCGGAACTTCACGTTCGTGACCGACGAGCGCGTTTCCGAGCACCTCGAGCGGCTCCAGGGCACGTTCCCCAGCCGGCAGCAGTTCATCGACGACCTCGCTCGTCGAGGCATGACGCTCGACGACGCCAGAGAGCAGATCCGCGACAGCCTGATGCTCGTCCAGTTGGAGCTGCGCAACTTCAGACCACAGATCACCGAGGTGAGCCCGACGGACGTCGAAGCCTACTACGTCGCGCACCCCGAGGAGTTCAGCGTTCCGGCGCGGTTTCGCCTCGCGCAGTTCACCGTCGAGTTCGACGGCGAGACGAGTCTCGAATCAGACGCCCAGCGGAAAGCAGTCGCGTTGCGCGAGCGTATCGCATCGGGTGAGTTGACCCCGGAGGCGCTTGCGGAACAGGTCAACGGCGACCTGGCGATTCGTGTCGTGCTCGACAGCGGTCTGAAGCTCGCTTCGGATCTTCCGGCGGCTCTCGGAGATGCTGTGGCGGAACTGCCTGTGTCGGGAGTGACGGCGCCGCTACGGGTTCCGGGCGGGTTCCTCGTCGCCGTCCTGCGAGAGCGTCGGGACGCCTCCCGTCAGCCGCTCGCCGACGTGCGCGCAGCGATCATCGCCAAACTCGAGCTGGAACGCGTCCGCGTCGTGATGGACGGCTGGCTCCGGGACGAGCGTGCGAGAGCCGATATTCGCCTGATGGAGTCCACCGTCGCATCGCGGCAGACGGCTCCGACACAAGACGGAAGCTAGCGTCATGTCCATGCGGCGTCGGTTGTCGATCCCCTGGCTCCTGTTCCTGTTGCCCACGTTGGCGTCGGCGGCAGGTCGGTCGCCCCTGGCTGGAGCCCGTCCGATGGCTCTCGGCGGCGCTTTCACGGCGGTCGCAGACGACGCGACGACGATCGCCTACAACCCCGCAGGGATCGCGTTGACGGGTCGCCGCGAAGTGGGGTTGACGCGCTCCGCGCTCTTCTCCGGCATCTCGGAACCGCTCATCGTGCAGGACGCCGTGTTCGCCGTGTCGTCGTTGGGGCCCGGCGGCATCGGCATCGGGTTCGTCTCCCAGTCGGACGCGGCGGGGGTCTATCGCGAAACAGCCGCCAGCATCGGCTATGCGCATCGGATCGCCGAGTTCGTCAAGATCGGGGCGCAGTTGAAACACCTGCGCGTCGGGCTCGACTCCACCAACGCGGACGTCGTGGAGAACCCTTACTTCGGCGCGGTCTACGATGTCAGCGCGATGACGCTGGATGCCGGCGTCCTCCTGGTTCCCGTTCAGGGCGTCGCCGTCGGCATCAGCGCGCAGAACCTGGTTCCCGCAGACCTGTCGTTTCAGGAAGCTGAGGAACCGGATGAAGCGCCCCAGATCGTCCGCGTCGGGGCGAGCCTGCGGTTGAGCCGAATCGCCGAGTCCGCCGAACAGGAGGCGCTGCGCGGCGTGCTGTCGCGCAGTCTCGTCGCCGCCGAGGTCGCTGCCGGAGATGGGACGACCGTTGGCGTCGGCGCCGAGGTCGGTCTGTCGGACAGCCTTGTGGCACGGATCGGCTATCGCACGGCTTCCGGCGTAGGCAGCGTGTCGGCGGTCACGGCGGGAGTCGGATTGCGGCTCGACGTCGCTGGGATCGAAGCGCATCTCGACCTCGCGATCGAGGTGCTCGACGCCGCCGTCAAAGACAACACGAGCCAACGCCTTTCCGTTCGCGTGAGCTTCTAGGAGGGCGACGGGAACGCCATGAGACGCATCGCCTCGCTCATCGCCCTGACGCTCTGCGGATGGTGGAGCCTGACGCCCGCCGCCCACGCCGCCGTCTCCTCGACCGGAGAACTGAACGTCCTGAACGACCCCAGCGGGCGCGTCCCCACGTCGTCCAAGCCTCGGCTGATCCTGACGCTCCTGGTCGACCGATCCCAGGCGGAGGTAGGCGAGGAGATCAAGACGGTACAGGTCATCATGCCAGCGGGATTCGTCGCCACGGACGGCGACCTCCGGGAAGTGCGGATCGAGGGAGCCCCGGTTCCCTTCGTCGGCAGCACCGCCGGAACGACGCTACGCTTCACGCTCGCCAACCCCATCGACAACTTCCTCAGCTCGATCATCGAAGTCATTTTCGATGTCCAGACGCCAGACCTCCCGCAGAAGGAAGCGCTGTTTCGCATCGCCATCCGCAACCTGTCCGACCTGCAGATCGGCGAGTTCATCAAGCCCGGTGAGATCGACGGGAATCCGGCGAACAACAACGACTACACACTCGAAGTGTTCCCGAACGTCCCGCCTGCGTCGCCGACCGGCATCGCCGCCGTCGCGGACCCCGATGGCGACAATGACGTGATTGTGACTTGGACGCCTGTCGACGATGCCGATGTCACCGGCTACCTCATCTATCGCGACGGAGGGCTGCCCGCTGACGCCCTGGGAAGGGATCGGACCTCGTTCCGCGATGTGAACGTGCCAGCCGGCGCGCATCGCTACGAGGTTGCCGCCTACAAGAGCCGGCTGGTCGTGTCGGCGCGCTCGGGGGCTGTGTCGGCGACGGTTGGTCGGGACACCAACCCGCCGAAGCCGGTTGCCGTCGTCATCGTGGAACCGATCGCCCAGAACACGGGGGTCCGCTGGGTTCCCAGCGCCTCCCCGGATGTGGTCTCCTACGACCTGATGTTCGCTCGCGCTGGCGAAGCGTCCGTCGTGCTGACGACGGTTCCCGCCGATGCGGCAGCCAAGGAGTACGAGTTCCTCCACCGGGAGCGTCTTGACGTCGGACGGTATCGGTACGCGGTCGTTGCCGTGGATGAAGCCGGCAACCGCTCCGACCCTACGGAGACGTGGCACGTGCTGCTGGAAACGCCGTTCCCGAATCCGTTCACGCCGCTCGGGAACGCGCCGTTCAATCGCGTGACGTTCCCGACGCGGGCGCTGGGCGACGCCGAAGGCGACATGGTCGTGACGCTCTTCGATCTCCACGGTCGCAAGGTGCGGCAGCTCGATCCTTCGCCGCAGGACACGCAGTGGGACGGCAGGGACGAGTCGGGCGAGCTCTTGCCAGGCGGCATCTACGTCTATCAGATCGAGATCGGCGGTCAGGTGAGGATCGGCACCATCGTCTTGGTCCGCTGAAGGCATCACAGCATGCGACGGGAATGCGGGCATCCGAGCCGCCGCAGGACGACTGGCGATGTGGTTCCATTGGCTCGTCTATGCCGTCCTCGGAGCAATCGTCGTGCTGGCTATCCGGTCACGGCGGTCGGAACGCCCCAGCCGCGACCGAGACCGACGACCTCGGTGCAATGTGTGCGGCACGCGCTTTGATCCGAGCCTACTCGTGGAGCGCGAGGTGATCTCCGGGTATACCTACTACTTCTGCGACGCGTGCATCGACGCGCTGCAGGCTGAAAGCGTGGCTCGACGCAAGGGAGCCGCCGGAACATGAAGGTCGGTATCCGCGACGTTGCGTTCAGCGCCTCCCTGGATCGTGCGCTCAGTATCGCCCACAACCTCGGATACAGCGGCGTCGAACTGACCCTCGGAGGACCCCAGGTTCGCGAGCACCCCATCTGGACCCGCGCCGGTGTCCGTGAGCTGCGCCACTACAAGCAGGAGAGCCGCATCGATGTCTCCGCCGTGTACTTCGCTCGGCTCGAGCGTCTTGGCTTGCTGCACGCCGACGAAAAGGTGAGAGACAACGCGATGCGCCTGTGCCACGCTCTGAATCCCCGCGTGGCAGAACTGGGAGTCCGTACGGTCGTCGCCCCTCTGGGAGACGTCGCTGGCGAAGGCATCGCGAGCGACTCGCGCGCTATCGAGACGCTGCGCAACGCGGCTCAGGCGGCGGCGGCGTACCAGTGCCGGTTGGCGTTCCGAGCCGCGCTTCCAGTCGCGGAGATGGTCCGCCTCGTTCAGCAGGTCGGCTCCGGCTGCGGAATCGCCTACGACCTCGTCGATGCGGTCCTTCGCGAGCGGGATCCGGCGGCGGAGCTTCGGGAGTTGGGCGATGCGCTCTGCCAAGTGCGAGTGCGGGACATCGCCGAAGACCGATCCGGGCGCCCGCTGGGTCTCGGAATCGTGGACTTCCCCGCCATCGCCCGTTCGCTCTACGAGCTCGACTACGACGGCTATCTGATGCTGGACATCCCATCCGGCGACGACCCGGTGGCCAGCGCGGCGGCGAGTCTCGCGTTCGCGCAGGAAGCCATCGTCGACGGTTGATCGGCGGCTGGCCGCTCCATCGATGGGAGAGCCCGTGAAGTTCCAGGCGTGGGGCGCGTTCCTTCTGGCGGTCGCGCTGGCAGGCTGCGATCCGTCGAACCCGAACAACCCCTACCGCGCTGAGGACGCCGAAAGCAAGGTCTACTACAGCACCTTCGAGGAGCCCCCTAAGCACCTCGACCCCGCCCGGTCGTACAGCGCCAACGAGTACGCCTTCATCGCCCAGATCTACGAGCCGCCGTTCCAGTACCACTACCTCAAGCGCCCCTACGAGCTGATCCCGCTCACCGCCGAGTCGGTTCCCGAACCGCAGTACTATGACGCGCAGGGAACGCTTCTCGAAGGCGATCCGCCCGCCGAGAAGGTCGCGCGCGCCGTCTACGAGATTCGCATCCAGCCGGGCATCCTCTACCAGCCGCACCCGTGTTTCGCCAAGCGCCCTGACGGTTCGCCCGCCAATGCGAACCTGACCGACGCGGACGTGGAGTCCATCGACGACATCGGCGGCTTCGCCGAGACCGGCACGCGAGAGCTTGCCGCGAAGGATTACGTCTACCAGATTCAGCGGCTGGCGGACCCGCGCTTGAGCTGCCCCATCCTCAGCACCATCGGCGGCTACATCGAGGGGATGGAGGAGTACGCCGCCGCACTCGAAGAAGCGCTGTCGGCGGCGCGCGCCGAGCGCCAGGCGCGTGGCGGCATCGCCTACAACGCCGACCGAGACGAGCGCTACGACCCCATCTCGCTCGACTACGGCGCGTTCCCGCTGCCTGGCGCGGAGGTCGTCGATGACCACACCTACCGGATCGTCCTGACTCGCAAGTACCCGCAGATCCTCTACTGGCTGGCGATGCCCTTCTTCTCGCCGATGCCGCCGGAAGCCATCGCCTTCTACGACCAGGGCGCGCTCATCCGCAAGAACATGACCATCGACCAGTATCCCGTCGGCACGGGCGCGTACCGGTTCGCGACCTACAACCCGAACCTCGAGATCGTCCTGACGCGCAACGAGAACTACCGAACGACAGAGACCTACCCGTCCGAGGGGGAACCGAACGACGACGCGGACGGCTTCCTGGCATCCGCTGGACAGTCGCTGCCGTTCATCGACCGGTTCGTCTACAAGCTCGAAAAGGAGGACGTGCCCCGATGGAGCAAGTTCCTCCAGGGCTACTACGACGCGTCGGGCATCTCTTCGGACAACTTCGACCGCGCCATCGTCATGAACGCCGAAACCGGCGCGACGCTCTCCCCCTGGATGCAGGAGCGCGGCGTCCAGTTGACGACAGCCGTCAACACGGCGACCTACTATCTCGCGTTCAACATGCTCGATCCGGTCGTCGGCGGCTACGAGCCGGAGAAGCGCAAGCTCCGGCAAGCCATCTCCATCGCCATTGACACGGAGGAGTACGTTGAGATCTTCGCCAACGGCAGAGCGCTAGCGGCTCACGGGCCCATCCCGCCGGGCATCTTCGGGCGCGTCGAAGGGCGGGCTGGAATGAACCCCTTCGTCTACGATTGGAATGACCGCGCCGGAGCCCCGGTTCGCAAATCGCTCGACGAGGCGAAGCGTCTGCTTGCCGAAGCCGGCTATCCCAACGGACGCGGAAAGGACGGCAAGCCGCTCCGCGTCAGCTTCGACAATGTGCTCACGGGAGCCGGCGATCAGGCGACGATCCGCTGGTACTCCAAGAAGCTCGAAGCCCTCGGAGCCACGCTCGTCAGCAACGCGACCGACTACAGCAGGTTCCAGGACAAAGTCCACAACGCGAACTTCCAGATCATCTCATGGGGCTGGCTCGCCGATTACCCGGACCCCGAGAACTTCCTGTTCCTGCTCTACGGACCCAACGGCAAGAAAGAACACGACGGCGAGAACGCCGCCAACTACGACAACCCGGACTACAACCGCCTCTTTGCCCAAATGGAGAACATGACGAACACGCCGGAGCGGCAGGCGCTCATCGACCGGATGCTCGCCGTCGCTCAGGAAGACGCCCCGTGGATATGGGGTTTCCATCCGGTGTCGTTCGGGCTCCGCCACGCGTGGATCCGCAACGCCAAGCCGAATCAGATGGCGAACGGGACGCTGAAGTACCTCGACCTCGACCCGGCACAGCGCAAGACGATGCGCGCCCGCTGGAATAAGCCCAACTACACGCCGCTGCTCGCCGTCGCGGGGCTGCTGGTTCTCGGCTCGATCCCAGCCGTCGTCACCGTCCGTCGCAGGGAGCATGGCAGATGATCTCCTACATCGTCCGCCGCGTGCTCTACGCGATCCCCATTCTCGTCGGGGTGAACCTCATCACGTTCCTGCTCTTCTTCGGCGTGGCGTCGCCCCGTCAGATGGCGCTCCAGATCCTCGGCGCCAAGAACACGACCGAGGCGGACATCCAGACCTGGCTCGACGAGCACGGCTACGGGCTCCCGCTTCTCTGGAACGGCGAGGAACCGACCGTCGTCGGCAAGGCGACGCAGACGATCTTCTTCACCAAGACGGCGTCGCTCCTCTGGTTCGACTTCGGCGTCTCCGACCAGGATCGGAAGTCGATCGGGCACGAGATCGTGGCGCGGATGGGGCCCAGCCTCCTGATCGCCGTGCCGATGTTCGTGACGGCGGTTCTCGCCGAGATCGCCATCGCCCTGTTCATCGCGTTCTACCGGGGAACCTATGTCGACACCTGGGGCGTCATCGTCGCTGTCGCGGCGATGTCCATCTCGGCGCTGTTCTACATCATCGGGGCTCAGTTCGTGCTGGGCAGGCTGTGGAATCTCGTGCCCATCTCCGGCTACGACACGGGCATCCATGCGGTCAAGTTCACGCTGCTGCCCATCCTGATCGGCGTCGTCGCGTCGCTGGGGAGCGGCATCCGATACAACCGCACGATCTTCCTGGAGGAGATCAACCGCGACTACATCCGCACGGCGCGGGCGAAGGGCTTGTCGGAGACGCGCGTCCTCTTCGTCCACGCCCTGAAGAACGCGATGATCCCCATTCTCACGAGCGTCGTCATGAGCATCCCGTTCCTCTTCATGGGGAACCTGCTCATGGAGAACTTCTTCGCCATCCCCGGTCTGGGGAGCTACACGATCGACGCCATCAACGCGCGGGACTTCGCCATCGTGCGGTCGATGGTGTTCCTCGGATCGGTTCTCTACATCGTGGGACAGATTCTGACGGACATCAGCTACACGCTGGTCGATCCGCGCGTACGGCTGGAGTAGCCCATGCCCCCATCGGATGACGCGAACGCGACGGGCGGACTCATCGGGTTGCTGCAGGCGTTCTACGCGGATCACGCGCACGCCCTGACGAACGGGCTCGTGCTGGTCGTCCTGGCGCTCGCGGCGTGGCTCGTGTGGCGGGCGTCGCGCCGCGCCTATTGGCGGGACGCTGCGCGGCGGGTGTTCCAGGACCGCAAAGCGGCGGTCTGCTTCGTCATCCTCTGTCTCTACGGGCTCGTCGGGCTTCTGGAGAGCATCGGATGGCGCGATGCGCTCCGCGACGAGTCCGGCGGGGTGGTCCTCGCCGAGGACGGTTCCCGCGTCCTCGAAGCGCGCGGCAGGACGCTCCTCGACCGCCTCGACGCCGTTCTGCTGAACCTGGGCGGCAAGACGGAGAAGACCTTCTCCGCGCCCCTGGCGACGCACTCCTTCGCAAAAGAGACGATCCGCGACGACGACGGAACCGCGACGCGCGATTACGTGCCGCTGCAACATCCGCGCGCTCATCCCTTCGGAACCGACCGCGTCGGCGATGACGTGCTCCTGAAAGCGCTGCGGGGCATTCGCACAGCGCTCGTCATCGGCGGATTCACGACGATCCTCGTGATTCCGTTCGCGCTCCTGTTCGGCATCGCGGCGGGCTACTACGGCAAGCGCGTGGACGACGCCGTCACCTACGTCTACTCCACGCTCGCGTCGATCCCCGACGTGCTCGTCATCGCGGCGTTCATCCTCATCTTCGGCAGAGGCGTGCTCCAGCTCTGCATCATCATGGGTGTCACGACGTGGACGGGGCTGTGCCGCGTACTGCGCGGTGAGACCCTCAAGCTCCGCGAGATGGAGTTCGTCCAGGCGGCGCAGGCGTTCGGCGTGTCGGGCTGGAAGATCATGACGCGGCACATCCTGTCCAACGTGCTCCATATCGTCCTGATCTCGTCGGTGCTACGGTTCAGCGGACTCGTCCTCGCCGAAGCCGTCCTGAGTTATCTGAACATCGGCGTCGGCGCGACGACGGCGAGCTGGGGCAGTATGATCAACGACGCGCGGTTCGAGCTGTCGCGCGATCCCGTCGTCTGGTGGAACCTGGTCGCGGCGTTCGCCTTCATGTTCGGCTTAGTGCTCCCAGCGAACATCTTCGGCGACGCCGTCCGAGATGCGCTCGACCCCCGTCTGAGAGCCGGATGAACTGATGAGCGACATCGTTCTGCACGTCGGCGGGCTCCGCACCTACTTCCGCACCCCGCATGGGATCGCGAAGGCGGTGGACGGCGTCTCATTCTCGATCCGGCAGGGAGAGACCTTCGCCATCGTCGGCGAATCGGGCTGCGGCAAGTCCGTCACGGCGCTGAGCATCATGGGGCTCGTTCCGCATCCGGCGGGGTTCCACGCTGGCGGCTCCGTCCACATCGGCGAGACGGAGATGACCGCGCTCTCTGAATCGAAGAAGCGCAAGCTCCGGGGACGCGAAGTCGCGATGGTCTTTCAGGACCCCATGACTTCGCTGAACGCCGTCTACACGGTAGGCTTTCAGATCGTCGAAGCGATCCGCCGGCACGGGCGGGCGTCTGAGGCGGATCGGCTCGCGGCGGAGATGCTCGACCGCGTCGGCATCCCCGATCCGTCGGCGTGCCTGCGCTCCTACCCGCACCAGCTTTCCGGCGGGATGAAGCAGCGCGTGATGATCGCGATGGCGCTCTCGTGCCGACCCCGGCTGCTCATCGCCGACGAGCCGACGACCGCGCTCGACGTGACCGTTCAGGCGCAGATCCTCGACCTGATCCGCGACCTCCAGCGTGACATCGGCATGTCCGTTCTGCTCATCACGCACGACCTCGGCGTGGTCAGGGAGAACTCCGACCGGATCGCCGTCATGTACGCCGGGCAGATCGTCGAGAACGCATCGACGGCGGGGCTCTTCGCGTCGCCGCGCCATCCCTACACGGAGGCGCTGTTCCGCTCGCTCCCGTCGCGCCAGCAGCGCGGAGGAGACCTGGAGACCATCGAGGGGATGGTTCCGCTGGCGACGCTCTACCCAACCGGATGCCGATTCGCCGACCGATGCGACGACGCGCTGCCGGTCTGCCGCGAGACGCCACCGGAGCGCTTCTCGTTCGAGGCGGGACACGACGCGCTGTGCCACCTCTACGCCCCCGGCGCGCCCCGAGAGGACCACGTCGGGGTTCCTGCCAAGCCAATGAGCGTTCGTCCTGCGACGGCTCCTGCCGTGGCAGTTCAGCCGTCCGGCGGCAACGCGCTTGTCGAGGTGCGCGACCTACGGACCCACTTCCCGATCCGAAAGGGAGTCTTGCGCCGAACGGTCGGCTACGTCCGCGCCGTGGACGGCGTGTCGTTCTCGATCCCGCGCGGCAGAACGCTCGCTGTCGTCGGCGAGTCGGGCTGCGGCAAGACGACCCTCGGCAAGTCGCTTCTGCGGCTGGCAGAGCCAACGACGGGCGAAGT